>ENA-ORTJ01000138-ORTJ01000138.1-human-gut-metagenome-genome-assembly--contig:-NODE-138-length-65589-cov-23.992386_pt1 | contig 65589 bp, 84 predicted proteins | sample MGYA00242069_ERZ509187 | MGnify/ENA primary metagenome ERZ509187 (study PRJEB26280, sample SAMEA2338779) | human gut metagenome | biome: human gut; feature: human-associated habitat; material: faeces... | reverse complement strand
ATTCATAATGAGTTTTTTATTTTTCTAGGTGTCGCACTTCATTATACAATCCATCTTTCAAATAAAATATCCTTTATTCTATGCAATTCTTTTCGTAATCTTCTTTCTTCTATTTGCAATTGAAGAATTTCTGTTGATAACTTATCATCATAACTAATAACCTCATTATTAATAGTATTATTTAAGGTTTCTTTATATTCTGTAATTCTTTTTATACTTTTATATTTTTTTAAATCATTTTCCAATTTATCAGCTAACTTCTTTAGTGATAAATAGTCTTTACCTGATAAACCACATAATAATTCTTCTATATTAAATCTAATATTTCCAATTATTTTTCCTCGATTTAATAATGTCCAACCTTTTTCTTGATCAATATAGAATGTACCTAATATATTTTCTAAAATACTAGATGTTTCTGTTTGATATATTTTTTGATGTAATAAATTTTCTTCTATTGGCAATGAATAAGTTTTTTTTTCATTTTTGAATGTTACATCTAATGTGTGTTTATTAAAACGTTCTAATTCTATAAGACCAATATTTTCACATTCAATTAATAATTTTATTATACATTGATTAAATTTAAATTTTTTAGTACCTAGTATATTATAACCTAATCCATATAAAATACAACGTAAAAGAGTGGTTTTTCCACAGCTATTTGTTTTACTATGTATTAAATTAGCTTTTTCTGAAAAATTGATATTACATTTGGAAAAACCTTCTATCATTGTAATTGATTTAATAATCATCAATATTCAAGCTCCTTTTAACTTTATCGATATTTATTCTATTAGTAATAATATTATAAAGAATAATTTTTATTAATCCCGTACGTACATCATAATCGAATAAATTAATTTCATCAAGATTTAAAATAGAAATATAATTTTCCCAATTATTGTTAATAAAGTCCATACATTTTTCAGACATACTACCTTTATATTTATAATTTTTAAAATCATAGATTACTTTTATAAATAATGAAAAGTTTTCTTTGCAGTTATTTATAAAGTCTACATAATTATAAGTGATTTCTTGATATAGACATTCATCTATTGTATCACATAAAGCAAGAGGTATATCACTTTTTGTTTCAGTTATTAACACTATTATAGGCCATACAATATCTTTTTTTGTTAATGTTATATCTGCATCTTTTTGAGTACTATTTTGAAAAATATTATTTTGCCAAATTTGTAAAATTCTTTTTGTTAACCGAGGTGTAGATAATTTTATTTCTGTTATAAAATCATCTACACATTTTTCTACAACTTTATATCGTTCTAATAAATTATCTGTTTCAAATTTAAATACTTGTATCATAAATTTGTTTAAATCGAGAGATATATTAGACTCTTTTAAATAATTTTTTATTAGATTTTGAGCTTTTAAAGGTAATGTATTATAATCTCTATGAGATTGTTCAGTTATAAAAAGATTTCTTGACTCATTATCTTTTAAAGGATTATGAGAATTTGTAATAAAAATTAATTGTTTTGTATCTATACCTTGACTTCCTTCTGGTAAAGTACATAATGCTTTTTTTAAATTTGAACGAACATTTTTAAAATCTTCCCATGCTCTTTCAACACTTTTAGCTTGTGCTAATATATATTTTCCGTCATTTAATTTTAATTTAATATCTTCATGATTTCCTTCTAATCTTAAAAAATCTAATTCTTTAAGATTTTCTAACATAAGTATAATAGCAGCATTTATTTGAAAATCAAAACCAAATATAACAGAATTTGCCCTACGGTTTTTATTCAAGATGTTACAATCCTTTCAAGTTATGTTAAACTAGTAAAATTAATAAGTATTTTTATTTAATGAAAATAAAATATATAAATTAAATATCTTCCTTCTCTATTCTAAAGACATTGACAATATTTATTGTATAAAAGCTTGAAAGTGGCTATATATTAGGCTTTTTGGTAAATATTGCCAATGTCTTTTTTTATTTTAGTGCCATTTTGGTGCCATTATAAGTTTTCTACTATTCTATTGAATTTATGAAGATAGTTTTCTTTAGTTGTTTTAGTTATATGAAGATAAATTTCTTCTGTTATTTTAGTGCTTGCATGACCTAGTCTTTCAGTAATTACTGGTAGAGGTACACCAGCTTCAGCCAATAAAGATACATGTGTATGGCGGAACAAATGTGGATGAATGTATAAAGCGTTTATTTTTTTAGCAATTCTTGTAACCCACCAATAAACATTTTGTCTAGCCAACGGCTGACCAGGATACTTGAAAGATGAGAAGATAAAGTTGTATTGTAGTTGATCCCATGTTGGTGATTGAAGTTTAAATTCTAAGAATTGTTTTCAATACGATTTTAGTATCAAAGCTAGTTTATCTGAAATTAGTACATCTCTAATACTAGATTTTGATTTAGGTGTTTGTAATACCCAATCTAATGCACCAGGACAGAATAAATCATGGCGGATATGAATAATATTGTTTTCAAAATCAATATCTTCCCATTGAAGTCCTAATACTTCACCTATACGCATACCTGTATAAAGCATAATTAAGCTGATTGTATAATAAGGGAAAGCATATTTATCAGATTTAGCTTGAATGAAAAACTTTTCTAAATCATCTTTTTCGATATAAAGAATTTTATTAGCATCAACTAAAATTTGAGCTTCCTTTTCTTTTGCAGAATATCTAGGGATACTAAGATTTTCACATGGATTAGCAGATAATATCTTTTCTACTTTTATTGCATGTGTAAACACCGCTTTTAAAATATTAAAAGTTTCTATAACAACTCGTCTACTTAATTTTTGTTTAATAAACATATGCTTTATAAATAAATGACATTGTTGAGGCGTAACATCTACTAACTTAACATCACTGCTAAAGAAGCAATCTATTCTACGAAGTATAGATTCTATATGCCACGCTGTAGATTGTTTTACAAAACTACGATGATATTCTAACCAAACATTCCACATAAAATAATGTAGTGTTATGCTTGTATTTTGTTTGATTACTTTGCCAGATAGAGCAGCAGCTTCTAGTTCTAAAGCAGCTTTTTCTGCATCTTTGCGTCTAGTAAAACCTCCACGTTTTATACGATTGCGTTTACCTGTATTATCTTTTCCTAGTTCTATAATGAAATAATAAGAAAAACCTTTTGTCTTGGTTTTTTGTTTATAAATTCTAGCCATAGTTAAACTCCTTAACTATGCTTATATTACACACAATTTTAGTATGTAAGAAAAATTTTATCATGTCAATTATTAATGTTGAAATTATAAAAAATACTTGGTATGCTATAATAAAAAAATATATAAAATGAATAAATTTTATAAAATATATAAAAGAAGGTGATTTAATGCAGTGTATAGATTTGTTTGCTGGAGCAGGAGGATTGTCTGAAGGATTTAAACGAGCTGGATTTAATATTCTTGCTCATGTAGAGATGAATCCATCTGCTGCTTTAACATTAAAAACAAGAGAAGCATATTATTATTTGAGAGAACATCATCAATTATATAAATATAAAAAATATTTATTAGGAGAAATAGATAGAGAAACTTTATATAGTTTTATTCCTAATAAAATTTTAGATAAAGTAATTTGTGAATGTATTAGTGATAATACAATAGAAGATATATTTAATAAGATTAATAATTTATTAAAAAATGCAGATAATAATCAAGTAGATTTAATAATTGGTGGACCGCCTTGCCAAGCATATTCAACAGCAGGAAGAGGTCGTTTACCAGATAAAATGAAAAATGATGCTAGAAATTATCTTTATATACAATACATAAAATTCTTAGAAAAATATCGTCCTAAGATGTTTATTTTTGAAAATGTATTGGGAATTTTTTCAGCACAAAATGGAAAAATTTTAGAAGATATTAATTATAGAATAGATAGATTAGGATATACGATGGATGTCTCAATTGTTGATGCAAGTGATATAGGTGTTCTACAAAAAAGAAAAAGAGTAATTATTAGAGGTATTAGAAAAGATTTAAATTTAAATATGATAGAATTAAATTTTCAAAGTAAGAGAAAGAATTTTGTATTAAAAGATTTATGGGAAGATTTGCCATCATTGAATGCTGGTGAAAGCAAAAATGGTAAAGTATATATAAAAAAGCCAAATAAATGTATAAAAAGTTTACATTTAAGAGAATTTGGTTGGGATATTTTAACTTGGCACAATAGTAGACCGAATAATGAGCAAGATTTAAAAATATATAAAATATGTGTTCAAACTTGGAATGATAAAAGAAAAAAACTAAAATATAATGAATTACCTTTAGAATTGCGAACACATAAAAATTGTAAAACATATTTAGATAGATTTAATGTTTTAGATTATGAAGGAATAGCTCATACTATGGTTGCTCATATTGCAAAAGATGGACATTATTATATTCATCCTGATTTAAAGCAAAATAGATCTATATCTGTGAGAGAAGCTGCAAGAATACAATCTTTTCCGGATAACTATTATTTTGAAAATTCTAGAACAGCAGCATTTACACAAATTGGTAATGCTGTTCCACCTATATTAGCTGAGTTTATAGCAAATAATATTAAAGAAATATTAGAAAGAAGGCAATTCTAATGTTAGATAATAAAGTTTTAGAAATATCATTTGATTTAAATACTATCGATCACTTAGGAGTAAAATTGTATTCTACAATACCACCAATGATAGCAGAACTAGTGGCTAATGCTTGGGATGCAGATGCTACTAATGTAGAAATAATTTTAAAAGATGAAGATATTAAAAGTATTATAGTAAAAGATAATGGTCTAGGAATGACATTTAATGAGTTAAATAATAACTTTTTAAAAATTGGAAGAAATAGACGAAAAGATACTCATATATCAACAACAAAAAAGGGTCGTAATGTTTTAGGGAAAAAAGGTTTAGGCAAATTATCTGTTTTTGGAATAGGTAATAAAGTTACTATTACAACAATAAAAAATAACTTAAAGAATGAGTTTTGTATGGAATATAATGAAATGAAAAAAACAAAAGGAAGATACAAACCTCAAATTATATGTTGTGATGAGAAAACAAATGAAGCAAGTGGCACACAAATAAAATTAGAAAATATTCGTAGAAGTAGTGCTTTTGATGCTAAGAATATAGTAGATAATTTGTCTAAAAGATTTACTATATTCAGCAATGATTTTAATGTAAGTGTTCAGAGAAACAATGAATCTCCAATAAACGTAACTAATGAAGAGTATCTTGAAGAAAATGCACAGTTTTCATGGAGTTTTCCTGAAGACTTTAAGGAAAAAATGAATAATGAGTTATTCGTATTTGCCACAAATAAAAATATTAAAGGGAAAATATACACTAGTAAAACACCTTTAATATCAGAAAAAAGAGGAATCGTTCTTTTTTCAAGAGGAAAATTAGTCCAAGAAAATAGTAGTTTTGATGAACGAGCAAATGATAATTTTTTCCAGTATATGTCAGGTTATTTTAATGTAGATTTTATTGATGAAGATGATGAAATAGATGTAATTTCAACAGATAGAAAAAGTATTGCTTGGGACTCAGATAATAATCAAGATTTAGTAACAATAAAAAGATTTTTAAATGTAATAGTTAGAGAAACACAAAAAAAATGGCGTCAAGCTAGAAGAACAGATAAAGAAAACTTTATAGTTAATAGTATAAATTTTAGTTATCAAGAATGGCTAAAAGAATTAACAGCACAAGAAAGACCTTTAGCTAAAAAATTAGGAGATGCTATATTAAATAACGATAGTATTTCTGAAGAAGATACAAAAACTTATTTTGGACATATAAGAGATATGTTTAGTTTTGAAAGTTTTAAAGATTTTACAGCTCAATTAGATGATTTAAATGCATTAGAAGATGAAAAGGCAATAAAAGTACTTACTGATTGGCAATATATAGAAGCTAAAGAAATGGCAAAAGTAGCTGAAGGTAGGATAAAAACTATTAATCAATTTGAGAAATATATTAATCAAAATGTATCAGAAACAAAAGTAATGCAAAAATTTTTAGAAGAATTTCCATGGCTTTTAGATCCTAAAATGACTAGCTTTGAAAGAGAAGTAACGTATAGTAGAATATTAAAAGAAAATTTTCCAGAAAAAGATTTACCTGAATCTAATAGAAGAATAGATTTTTTATGTTCTAATAATGCAGGAGTAGTTCATATTATTGAATTAAAACGTCCAAGGATAAAAATAAGTTTTAAAGAAGTAAATCAAATAGTTAGTTATTTAAGTTTTTTGAAGAAGCATTGTCCAGATGGAGTAAATCCAGATGAAATACATGCTATTTTAATATCTAATAACTATAATATGGATGATGATGTAAGAGAAATGTATATGTCTTTAAAAGGAAATAAGAAATTAACAATTAAAAGTTATGATGATTTATTATCACAAGCTAGATTTTATAATAATGAATTTATAAAAAAATATACTGAAATAAATGAATATAAGAAAATGAATAATTGATATCTACATTTAACTAAAAAACCTTCTCTAATTAATAGAGAAGGTTTTTTAGTTAATATAAATTTGGCAAATAATTATTTGAAAAGTTTTTTCATTATGTTTACAGAATCATCCATTATTTTCATTGCTTCTAAAGATGATATTTTTTTTATATATCTACGATTTCTATTAGCACCTAGTTTTTCTATAAGGTTTTTTTCGACAAGTTTTCTTAAAGCTCTAGTTATTTGAGGTCTAGAAAAATCTGATAAAATAGAACAAATTTCACTGGTAGAAAATATTTTTATATGTTTAGATTCTTCATCATCTAATAGGGTATAAATTGCTTTTTCTAAACCAGTTAAATTAGAACTTTGATCAATAACATTACATATCCATAATTTAAAAATAGTTTTTTCTAATGATGTTGTAATTTCAGGTTCTTTAAAGTTATTTTTTACAATGACATTAAGAATTTTTTGACTGCCAGAACCAGCTCTTTCTGCTGCTCCCATGCGAGTAAATAATTGAACTAAAATATTATTTCTTGCTTTTGAAAATGAGCCTTTAAAAAAGCTATCAACAGGAATCTTCATTATACCAGGATTTGTAAAAATATAATATGGATCATGTATTTCTACAATTAAAGCAGTTGTATTTGATAGATAATCAGCATGTGTAATCATATTAACAAATGTTTCTCTAAGTGCTACATCTAATTCTGAATAAGCTTTTCTTGTTATAGATTTATCTTCAAATTTAAAAGGTCTTTCTATAGATGATAATAATTTCTCTAAAACAAGTGTATAATAATTAAAAAGATTTAAATCTGGAAAATCAAAATCTCCAGAAGATATTCATCACTCCATCGTTCATTATTTCCTCTCTTATCAAAAAAATCTACATGATAGTGTGGTATACGAGAAATGATAGCATTATATTTACCAAAGAATAATAAACCACCTAGAGTTAATTTTAATTTTCTTTCATCTGAATAATCATATTGGAATGCACCTATATTGGTTAAAAATTCTATAGGTTTTTTCTCAAGAAAATTTTGAGTAGGATATCTTTTATGTAAAATAGCTTGATATTTTACAATACTTTCAATATCTAAGTCATCTAAAGTATATCCTGATAAAAGTTCTGAATCTAATGATTCTGATTGATTGCGTATTAAAGAAGATAATTCTTCTTTAGATACTTTATGATCGCCATCATGTTTTCTGATATAAGTACTCTCTAAATTATTGTTTAAATATATAGGTTTTTGTTGAAGAGTAGCTTCAGAAATATGAATATAAATAATATCCTTATTATCAATAGTAAATATCATAACATTTTCTGTTTTTATTAGATCATTGTTTACTTTATTTTTATTAGATAATCCAGCAAATAATTCTGTTTTTATTTTTTCGGCATTTGATACACCCGTTATAATGGCATTTCTATGTTCATCTTCTTTTATACCTAAAATAACATCTCCCCCAACAGTATTTGCAAAAGCAGAATAAGTTCTCCAGAAATCATCAGGTAATGATTTTTGAGCCAATTTATATTCTAAAGTTAATCCTTCGTGTTTTTTTAATAGTTCTTTTATTTTTATTAAATCCATTTTTCCTCCTAATAATTAATAAATTTTATAATAAGAAAAGTTGATATCATTATTGTTTTTATCAATTTTTAACAAAGTGTGTATGATAAAATGTACGATAAAAAGATTGATATTATTGGAGTTTTTATTAATTTATAATAAAAGATGTACGATAAAGTGTACGATAAATTTGCAACAAAAAGGTTGATATTATTGGATTTTTAGTAATTTGTAATAAAAGATGTACAATAAGTGTATGATAAAAAGTTTGTACTATTACATTTTTTAGTTTGTACTATTATGTTTTTAATAGAATGTATATACTAGTATCTCTTTTATTAAAAGATAATTACATTATGTTGTAAAAGAAGAATAGAATTAGATTTTATTAATCTATATAAAAGTAATGTTTTATATAAAAAGTGTTAATAGAAAGAAGTCTTAATAATAAAAAACTTTTTCCTTTATTAGTTTTATCTAGTTTATTATTATTTTCTTTTCCAGAAATCATCACTGGTGATTATTAGATTGCCTTTTCGTCTGACTTAGGTTCTTTTGTAGGTACAAAACGTTCTAGCATAGTATCTATGATTTGTTTATCTTCAGCTTTTAATTGCCGATATTTTTTTATAAGTGTTTGTTCATCATCATTTATATGATATGAATTAGTATTAGACTTTTGTATATAATCATCTATAATATTAGGAATATTTGTTAATCCTAATAAATAATCTATTGAAACATTAAAATATTGTGATATATGTTTTAATAAATTTTCATCAGGAAAACGTCTGCCTTGTTCATACATTCCAATAGTGCTAGCTGATATATTTAAAAATTTACTTAATTGAGCTTGTGTAAGATTTTTTTGTTCTCGTAATTCTTTTAATCGTTTCATAAATTTTCCCCTTGCTTAATTATACAACACAAAAAGTGTAGTGTAATTATGTACTGCAATATGTGTATACTAAAAATAAAAAAGCTTGACTTCACACAAACTGTGTAGTATATTATGGATATGAGATACACAAAACGTGTTGAAAGAGAGATGATGTTACTCATTATGAAGTGTTTAGCGATGTTTAGAAAAAGTAAAGGATATACGACTAAAGACATGGCAGAATATATAGGTGTATCCCAATCTTTATATGAAAAAATTGAATTTGGAGCTAGATTACCTAGTCGTTCATTTTTAAAGAAATTCAAAGAAAAATATCCTGATTTTGATATGAATATTTTTTTTGAAGAATTAACACACGAAATGTGTGATTAGTGCTTAAATTATCATAATTATAATACTTTGAAAGGAGGTGAGATATATGCAGACTTATTTCCATGTTTTTATTAAAGAATGTAGATTAAATGCAGGTTTTTCTAAGATAAAATCAGCTAGATTACTGAATGTTAGTGAACGTAGTTTATCTGATTATGAGAGTGGAAAAACTGCTGTAGATGATGCTTTGGCGGTTAAGATGGCACAAATATATAATTGTCCTGCTATCATCTATTGTTGGACCCAAGATAATGCTTGTGGCAGGCTATGGTTATCGAAATTAGATGATAAATGTTTATCACAAAATATTTTATGTAACTTCAGCAGTATTGAAACTATGCAAAATGAGTTTTTGCCAAAGCTTATCAGAATTGGTCAAGATAACAAAATTGATGAGCAAGAAAGAAACATCTTCATCAAGATAAAAGAGCATGGTCTGAAACCGCTGATGAAAAGCACCATTGCCTTATTGTTTTCAAAAAACAAAAAGAGCCGACCTGCAAAAGCAAGTCAGCTCTGAAATCAACCTAAAAATATTGTAACAAAAAATCTATTATAAGTAAATGCTTATATTACACACACTTACAGACCTTAGCAGTGGGAAGGTTAAACTGCTACTTTTTTTAAGTTAGTGGTGTTATTTTTATGAAAATCTCAAACGACTTCTTGAATAGAGAATTACCATGTATTAGTAATATCATCATTAAGATTTTTATTAAATTAATAAAGCCTTTAATATGTTTAGTATATTGGTGGACGATATTATCGTTATTGTTTTATTGGAGTAGAGTATATGGAAAAAATTATACAGAGAAAAAGTTGAATTTTTGGCGGTATTTTTGTGTAATTTATATTTTAATTACAATGTTACTGTTATTTTTATATTTAATATTTTTTCTAGGTTATTTATTAAAATAGTTATAATAAAAATCTATTACAGGTATAGCAAATAATACTACTACTAACCAAAAACATATTAATGAAATATCAGATTTCATTGAATCCGGAGCAATAATATAAAAATCACAAAGAGTAGATAGATTATTTGATATATAGTCATGGGCTTTAATTAAAATATTAGTTACTTCAATTTTAGTAGTATCAGATGTTTTTATTTTATCAAGTTCTTCTTGTACTTGTTCTTTTACTTTAGCTTCAACTATTTTATCAATATATGAATAAGCTTTTTGTATGAATTGTTCTTGATATTCAGGGAATTTTTCTAATTCATTGAGTAAAGGATTAATATCTTCTAAGTTATTTACTAATGTTTCATCATAATATTCAGTGTCCTTTAATTTTGACGTAAAAGATGAAATAAGGTCTTTATTATAAGATATTTTATCTTGAATTCTGATAGATTGTTGAATTGCTGTACAAATATGATTAGGAATAGTAGGTATTGAAATCTGACTAAGAATATTAGAATATTGATAAATTGCTGGAGAAATTTTAGGAACATTATAATATTGAGCTATTGTAAAAGAATTTAGATGCATGTTACTAAGAATATTAGTGTATTGAGACATTATGGAGGAAATATTAGGAATTTGTGGTATTGAAGTGAGTTTAGGTAAATTATTTGCCAAAGACATAGCATTACTAATTGCTAAGGTATAGTGATTTATTTGATTAATTTTAGATAAATTATTAGCAATAGATGTAGCATTATTAAAAGCTAATGTAGAAAGTTGGATTTTTTCTAAATCTGAAAGTTGGTCATATTCATCTACATGAAAATTTTCGGATGAGTTTTCAGAAATTGAGGTTTCGTTTGGTTTCATATGAATGAATCCTTTCTTTATAATAATCTAAGTAAATAAATGGGGGTTTATTTACTTATGATTATTATATATTTTTTTAAAGTTTTTAGGAAGGAATCTATTATAAGGGTTTAAATACTAAATTAAAATATGGCGGTGATATAGCGATCGATACATTGATATAAAAAACATATTGTTTATCTTTTTGTTATAGGAGGGATATTATGGATTGGAAGCTGGAATATGAGCTTACTCGCAAAAATATAGTTTCATCTATTGAGAGTTTAAGAACAACACTTACTGCACAGGAAAATTTCTTGAAAATTCTTGATAGAAACTATAATGAACGCAAAGAAATAGAAGCTTTGAAAATAGAGAAACAAAAACCTTATACAGTCCAGCAAGTAGCGGAACAGTTAAATGTAGATAGGCAAACTATTTATAAAGCTATAAAAGATGGAATATTAAAAGCTCGTCATATACGAGGTTCAATTCGCATCTATCCAGAGGATTTGAATAACTATATCAATCAATGTTGAATTCTTAATAGAGGTGATATTTATGAATTTATATTATTTTACTTTTGGAGCAAGACAAGAATTTGAAGGTTATGTTCAACCAGTAGTGGCTTCTGAATATGATATAGCAAGAAAATTGATGCTAAATAAATATGGCACTAATTGGTTTATGCAGTATAGTGCAAATGAATGGGAATTTGTAAAGTTAAATTGTGCATTAAAAGGTATTCCCTTTGACAGAGAATTACCACCAATAATAGAAGATAGGTATAAACCAAAAAGATATATATATTGATAAATAATAAAGGAGAGTAATGACTAATGGCAGTTAAATATACTGATGGTAAAAATATATATTATGTATCAGGAATATTAGGTGAAAATAATTTTGCAGTTTGCAAGAAAGCCATTAATTCTAAATCTATTGGTCATCATAAATATAAAAGCAGTGATAATAAAACTGTTCATACAGCAGGTGAAGCACAAGATTATTTAGATAGAATTGCCGAGAAAAAAGGTTGGGACGAATATTAAAATAGAGGTGATATTTATGAAATGGTTTAGATATCATAGGATTTTTGCTGGTCTTGTTGTTGGCGGTATAGCTGTATTGAGTATTGGTGCAATAGATAATACAAAAGCACCGCCAACAGAGAACATATATATAGTCCAAAAAGGTGATAATCTTTGGCGGATAGCGAGTCAATATTGTTCTGATGAAGACAATATTCAAGAATTTATTTATGAAATAAAAAAAGATAATCCTCATATAGAAAATTATCTTCAAGTAGGGCAAAAAATAGTTATAAAAAAAGAATTAGTCGATACTGCCATATCAACTAATTCACAAAAACATAAATATTAACTTTATGTTTATATTTTACCATACCTTGAAATAAATTACTAACGAGTAAATGCGAGAAAATACGACTTAGTACGAGGAAATTCAAGAAAATTCGAGTTGCTACGAGAAAATGCAACATAATACGAGAAACTTCGAGAAAATACGAGTAAAAAAATGAAATTAAGTAGAGAACAAGCATTAATTTTAGCAGAGTTAAAAACTTCAGGAGCAATAAAATCATTACGAGGTTTAACTACTGTAGAGTTAAACAAGAAAATACCTGGAAATATAAAGCAAAGTATTATTTATCGCAATGCTTTAAAATTGCGTGATATGGGCTTGATCGAGAATGGTATCAAGGTAGGAAAATCACACAGTTATTATATAACACCAATGGGAATTAATGCTTTAAATGAAGAAAAAAATAAATAATCAAGTAAGTAGGCAGGCAATAGCTTGCCTATTTTTCAAGGAGGACTATGTAATGGAAATTAAAGATAAGATTTTATTTATTGGTGTAGGTCAAGGCGGTGGCAATTTATGTCAAGAATTGGAGCTTAGAGGATACCGCACTTTAGCTATAAATACCAGCAAGGAAGATTTGAATACACTTACAGTGAAGCACAAATACCATATCACTGGTGGTGAAGGTTGCAGTAAAGACCGTAGTATTGGTAGACAATTAATAAGGCAAGACTTCTCCAATATAGCTAAACAAATCAATAATTGTGGAAATGATGTAGAAATTATTATGGTAGGTTATACAACTGGTGGTGGTACAGGGAGCAGTCAAGGCACAGTATTAGTAGATATACTTACAATGCATCCAGAATATAAAGATAAGATTATTTGTAGCGTAGTGATATTACCTTCTAATAAAGAAAGTATACAAGCAAATTCTAATGCTTATTGTTGTTTTAAAGAAATTAGCAATATTCAAAGAGGCGGAGCTTGTTTCGTACTAGATAATAAGGAGTTTAGAGATAAATATATGATAAATAAAGAATTTGTCGCTTATTTAGATGAATTTTTGCATATACCAGCTACAGATAAATCTATAAAAGGGAATATTGATTTTTCAGAAATAAAGAAAGTATTATCTGCACATAATATGGCGGTGATGATAGCTGTTCCTGAAGGTGAAAATACAGTGGCTAGATTATTAGATAGTCTACAGAATAATAGTATCTTTGCTAAAAGGGAACAAGATAATGTTTTACAATATACAGCTCTTTCACTTGCTGATGAACGACTAAATCCTGAAGAAGTAAATCAAGATTTGCAGAAAGCTATTGGCGTACCAATAGATAGTTTTACTACATTTAATAAAAGAAAGAGAAATTTTATCTGTCTAAGTGGTCTTACTTATCCAAAGACACGTTTAGAAGAAATTGAGAATTTAGTAAATAGCAATAAAGATACTGTTTAAAAAATAAAGCAAAATAATCTTGAATTAAATGCAGATATGAGTTTCTTGCAATCTACAATAAAGATAGAAGATGCCTCAATAAAAGAAGATAGTTTGGATAATATTTGGGATAAATACAATCTATAACAGTGAACATATTACGAGTATTTACGAGAAACTTCGAGAAAATTCCACAAAATGCGAGAAACTTCGACTTACTACGAGAAAATTCGAGAAAATGCGAGTAAATACGAGAAACAAAAATGAGTACCCAATATCGGGTACTCATATTCTTATACATAAAAAAATCTACTTTGAACTAAACAAAGTAGATAAAATAAAAAGCCATATAAAAAATACAAATTCGCTAATCAAAGTATACCTTTTATGTGGCATAAAGTCAATTTTTTAAACGTCTACAAAGGCGTATGTAGAGCTTGTTAAAAGTATTATTTAGATGAACAAAAATAAATAAAACAATGTGGTGATTTTATGTCTTATGTACAGATGAAAGTATATATGAAAAATAACATAGAGGTATATAAATATTATTCAGGAAAATTGGGGAAGAAAATATATAATGCTCCAGCACAGGGGAAGACTCCAATAAATCAATTAAAATATCAAGACCAAAAGGCAAGCCGTATCTGTGGATGGAAAATAGCAGAGAATTTCGATAAGAATGATTTATGGGTTACATTAAATTATCCGGCAAAACAAGCTATTGAACCACAAAAAGCAAAAGCGGATATAAGTTTATTATTAGTTAATCTTCGTAGAGCATATAAAAAAGCAGGTATGGAACTTAAATATATTTATACTGCTGGAAGAACAAAACGAGGTATGGTCCATTTTCATATGGTAATAAATCGTTTTGATACAGCCATCATTGCTGAACTTTGGCGAAAAATTTCTAATGGCGGAACACATTTTCAACATTTATATACAAATGAATATGGTTATGTGGATTATAAAAAGATAGCAGATTATTTAATCAAAAATAGTCAAGAAACATATTATCGAAAAGATAGAATTCATAAAAAGCGTTTTTGTGCTTCCCTTAATCTTGCTATGCCTGTAGTAGAAAAACGCATCGTAAATGCTAAAACATGGAAAGAAAATCCTATTTCTATTAAAGGTTATTTACTTGATAAAAATAGCATCTACAACGGATATGGTTGGTCAGATAATGGAACTCATTGGGAAGGTTGTCGTATCCAGCGTTATAACTTAATTCATTTGGGCATATTGTGTAATAAAAAACATAGGAAAAAGAAACTCCCTGATATTCCACAAATATTTGATGATAAATCCTGGTATTTGTAATCAAAAATAAAGTAGCTGCATTCATAGACATATATTTATTGTGCCTATTGCAAATAAATAAGGAATGATGACATGAATAAAAGTGATATTAGTAGAAGAAGCAATGCACAAGGAAAAATATTTGAAAATCAGATATATTCCGCATGCTTAGGATACTTATATGAGGGTAGAGCTTGTATTGATAAAATACCTGAACCATTTGGTGTAATCAAAAAAGATTATATTACTGGAGAGTTTTCAGGTAGATTTTTTGCGAAAAAGAAAGCTCAACCAGATTTTCAAGGAACATTAAAAAGTGGAAAATCTATAATTTTTGAAGCCAAATCAACATCAAAAGATAAGATTGCTCTATCTATATTAACCGCTCATCAAGTTGAGTTATTAGAACATCATTATCAATTGGGAGCAATAACCGCCATATGTGTAAATATCAATAATGATTTTTACTTTGTGCCATATGCACTTTGGCGATTATGCAGAGAACAATGGGATAGAAAATATTTCACTAAAGAATATTTAGATGAATTTAAAATCAAGTTTAATGGTGCTGTTAACTTTTTAGATATGGTAAACGGAAAAAAAGTAGAAGATATGACAATCTTTATAAAAGAATAGGTGATATTATGTGTGAATATACTTGGCTTGATGGAACAATATGGATATGTAGTTTAATAGAAAAGCCATGTCCTTTTGTAGAACCTCAATACAATGATTTATGTATAGAAATGAAAGTACAGCTATGTACTGGCAAATGTGAAAATAAAAAATAATAAAGGAGAATTAAGATATGGATAATATACAAAGTAGAGTAGATAATTGGAGAAAAAAGATTGAAGAAAAAAAGAATAAAAATGAAAAATTTAGTGAACAAGAAGCTAAAATAATTTTAAATGAAGCAATAGATATATCATCTGGTTTAGTAGAAGATATAATTAATGATTGTAAAAAAAGAAATAATGATAGAAAAGAAAAATTTTTACAAGATATATTTAGTAATATAAATAAAAGTTTTAGTGTTTTAAAAGAAGGTTTGAATTATAAAGATAAACTTCATGTACTGGTAATTGATGAAAATAATAATGTATTGAGAGTTTTTTCTAATAATATGAATAAAAATATTTTAAAAGAATTAGGAAGAATAATAGAATGTATGGAGAAACAAAAAGATTTCAAGGTAGAACGATCATATTTAGATGATATAGTGGTGAAAAATTATGAAAGAATTAACGATTAAAGAAGTAAATTATTTTATATGATAAATTAGTGAGGTAAAATAATGGCATTAACAAAAGCAGATATAAATAAGATTTCAGATATGATAAAACTAACTGTGATGGCGGTTGTTAGTGAAGCAATAAAGACAATAATAAAAGATAATAGCATTAATTTAAAGCAAAAGCCTATAAATTATAGGGAAAAGACTATAAAGAAATTAGAAGCATATAATATTCTTAAGCATAATATGCAGAAATGTGAAAAAGATATTGAAGATTTATTTAAAGAAGAATTTGGTGCTTGTCCAGCTGTTCATCATGCTATGGAGTATTATGGTGAAAAATGTACGCTTGATGAAATTCGTCATGCAAAAAAATTAAAAATAGAACATATTTATTATAGAGATAAAGAAGAAGTAGACTTTATAGATTGTGCTTTAGAAGAAATAAAAGATGAATATTATGGCGGAATAATAAAAATGATTTATTTTGATAAGATGAAAATTGAAGATATAGCTAATAAAATGAGTTGTGATAAGGTTACATTATATAGGCATAGAAATAGACTGTTAGATATATTATCTATAAGGTTTTTTGGTAAAGATGTACTTGAATAAATGCAACTAGACCGTGCAAAAAAATCGCAATTTACTACCACAAAAAAAGATGATAAAATTTTTATAGGTCAAAGAAGCGAGGAAATGACCTCTTTAAAAATAAACGCTTTTCCGTCTGAAAACTGAATAAGGTTACGCACATGATTGTGGATTACATGCAGAAAAGACAGCTAATAATTTAGCTGTCTTTTTTGTTTGGAAGGTGATGAAATGACGATTATAAAATGTGATAAATTTAGATGTTTTTATAATGCTGAAGGTATTTGTGAACATAGAAAGATAATCATGAAATATAAAAGGTGTATGAGTTATACAGTATCTGGAAATTTTACCATAAGAGATTTAATACAACATAAAGCTACTTGTCATAAAGCTAATGGTAAATATAAAAATAATACAGCAAAGGTATTTAAGTAATATGAATAAACGAGATGAAAAATTTGATTTTAATGAATTTATTTGTATAAAAATAAAAAATGAATTTCCACGTTATTATAGAGGTATTGGGAATATAGTAATAAGAGAAAATTATATTGATATTTATATACAAGGAATATTTAAAGCTAGAATTTATTTGGAGAATGTTATTTACATTGAGGTTTATTAATGGCAAAAGAGTTTGCAAGGAAGTTTTATAACAGTACAAGATGGCGGAAGTGTGCTAAAGCTTTTGCACAGTCTAAGCTTTTTATTTGTGAGATGTGTCATAATCAAACAAGTGAAAAGATTGATGGTGATCAGCGTTATATTGTTCATCACAAAGTACCACTTACACCAAATAACATTGACGATCCTTATATTACTTGTGGTTGGGATAACCTTATGCTGCTATGTATTGAATGTCATAACAAGATACATAGTAAGGAGCGAAGGCGAATGCTCTTTGATGACAATGGTAATCTAATTGGTATTGATGAACCAAAGAATAATTAAAATGATTAACTACACCCCCATATACGATAAATTATCTGACAATTTCCTAGACCGGAGGGTCCACGTTCGTATAAAATACACGATATCGCCGAGAGGGGTGTGGTCTATTTTTCAGAAAATTTACTAGAAAGGAGATGTATTTTTGTGTCAAAAGTAAGTGAAAAACTTTAAAAAAGCGAAGAGTAGCACAATATAGAGAGGCTTTTAAAAACATTGATGATGATAAAATGGCAATAGTCGAAAGAACAATTGATTTTGCTGTTGACCTAGAATTTAGGCTTGATAACCTGCAAAAAGACCTTGATAGAGATGGTTTTATTGAGGAATATTGCAATGGAAAAGACCAATACGGCACAAAAGAGTCTACTGCTAGTAAAGCATATTCTACAGCTTTAAAAAATTATAATTCATTAATCCGAACGTTGCTATCTTGTATGCCACAAAAAACTTCTGATGATATTGATGATGGTTTTGAAGCCTTTGTTGGTACATTGAAAAAGTAGTGATTATATGAATTATATTGAGGTTTACTATGGAAAGATAAACAATGGTGATGTAGTAGTTTCGGAAAAGGTAGCAAAATTATTTAAGCATTTACATGATAAGCTTAGTGATAATAATGGTCGTTATATTTTTGATGAACAAAGAGCCAATCATGCCATAGATTTCATTGAACGATATTGCAAACACTCTAAAGGTAAATGGGCTGGTAAGCCTGTTATATTGGAAGTGTGGCAAAAAGCTATACTTTCGGCACTGTTTGGTTTTGTAGATAAAGATACAGGGCTTAGGCAATATAGAGAATTAATTTTAATCGTAGCTCGTAAAAATGGTAAGTCTACATTATCCAGTGGAATAGGTCTTTATTTGTTATTTGCTGATGGTGAGGCAGGTCCTGAAATTTATAGTGTAGCGACAAAAAGGGACCAAGCAAAAATAATATGGTTAGAATCAAAAAGAATGGTAAAAAAATCGCCATCATTAGCTAAACGCTCTAAATCATTAGTGTCCGAAATACAGTGTAATTTTAATGATGGAACATTTAAGGCACTGGCAAGTGATAGCGACAGTTTAGATGGTCTTAATGTTCATGGTGCCTTAATTGATGAGCTACATGCTATCAAAGATAAAAATCTTTATGATGTAGTAATTGATGGTATGACTGCAAGAGAACAGCCTTTATCTATTATTACATCTACTGCTGGTACAGTGCGTGAAGGTATTTTCGACCTAAAGTATGAAAAAGCAGCTAATATTATTGCCGATTTCGACAATGAAGAAGGCTATAAAGTAGATACTATTTTACCAGTGATTTACGAATTAGATAGAAGAAGCGAATGGACTAATCCCAAATATTGGGCAAAGGCTAATCCTGCACTTGGAACAATTAAAAGCCGTGAACAGCTTGAAGATAAAGTAAATCGTGCAAAGGCTAATCCTCATTATGTTAAAAATTTATTATGTAAATATTTTAATGTGCGAGAAACTGCTACAGAAGCTTTTTTGACTTTTGAACAGTTAAATAATGAAGCAACATTTGATATAGAAATTTTAAAACCTAGATATGGCATTGGCGGTATAGACTTATCTGCTACAACTGATTTAACTTGTGCTACTATGCTGTTTAAAACTCCTGAAGATGAAAAACGTTTTTATGTAGAACAGATGTACTGGATACCAGAAGAATTACTTGAAAAGCGAGTACATGAGGATAAAGTACCTTATGATATTTGGTTAAAACGTGGATTTGTGAGAGTAAGTCCTAGTAATAGCATAGATTATCGCTTAATTGTTGAATGGTTTGAAGAAATGCAGAATGAAAAAGATGTGTATTTGTTTAAATGTGGCTATGATAGTTGGTCTGCAAAATATTTTGTGCAAGACATGTTAAATACTTTTGGTGAGCCAACTATGGAGCCAGTAATACAAGGAAAGAAAACTTTATCTGGTCCAATGAAAGCTTTGGGTGCAGATTTAGAAGCTAAACTTATAAATTATAATAACAATCCTGTGCTTAAATGGTGTATGGCAAATGTTAGTGTAGATATGGATAAAAATGGAAATATCCAGCCATGTAAATTACAAAATCCAAGACAACGAATTGATGGATTTGCGTCTCTTTTAGATGCATATGTAGTTTATGAGAGAAATAAAGATGACTATATGAATATTATTTAAAAGGTGGTGAGACATTGCAATTTAGAAGTTTATTTAGCAAAATCTTTGGTAATCAAAAAGAATATAAAGATGTTACAGCTTTAAAATTATTAAATGGTTATACAAATATGTATACACCTTTTTCAGGAAATGCTTATGATGACGCTACAGTACGAGATTGTATAGATACTATTGCAAGGCATTTTGGAAAAATGCGACCAAAACATGTAATTAAGGATAATGGAAAAATAAAAAATGTGCCTAATGATAGGTTGAATTATTTATTAAGTTCGTATCCCAATCCAATGATGACTGCTAGTGAATTTTTAGAAAAGTTTATAGCACAGTATTTTACGTATAATAATGCTTTTATTTATATACAATGGGACGAATTTATAGGCAGTATAAAAGCTGTATATCCATTAGATTTCCCTCTTTTGGAAATACTAGAAGACAAAACATATAATCTTTATGCTAGATTTACTTTTGGTGCAGGTGAAAGAGTTACTATTCCTTATGAAAATCTTATTCACATTCGTAGACATTTTAATTGCGATGAAATATTTGGCGATGACAATTCAAAGATAATGATTGAAGATTTATCAACGCTAAAGGCAGTTAGAGCTTCTATTATTAATGCAGTTAAAAATTTTACAGCACTGCGTGGATATTTAAAATGGATTTCATCTCTTAGACCAGAAGATATGAAAAAAGTACATGATGATTTCGTACGAACATATGCTAGTAATAATCCTTCAGGTATAGCTAGTTTGGATAATAAAGTAGAATTTCATGAATTAAATAGTAAGATAACTACCTTTAATAGTCAACAAATGAGTTATGCTAGAGATTGTATTTATAAACATTTTGGACTTAATGAAAATATCATCATGGGCAAATATACAGAAGATGAGTATATAGCCTTTTATGAGTCAGTACTTGAGCCTGTAGCTATAAAATTAGCTCAAGAAATGACAGACAAATTATTTACAAGACGAGAAAGAGGCTTTGGTAATGAAATTATTTTAGAAAGTAATAGATTAAACTTTATGTCTGTAGCATCTAAAATTAAAATCTGTGAAACACTTATTCCTACTGGTGGACTTACAATCAATGAAATTCGTGAAATCTTTGGTTATGCTGGTATTGAAGGTGGTGATGAACGTCTTATCAGTTTAAACTTTGTAAAAGCTAAGGACCAAAGTTTATATCAAACAGGTAATAATGATAATTCATTGAAAGGTGGTGAAGATAATGGGGAAAATGGAAATGAGAATGGCACTACTAGAGTCAGCTAATAATGATGAAAATAAGCAACTTGTAGAAGGATATGCAGCAGTTTTTAATCAAAGAACATTAATATGGGAAAGTGAGTGGAGCGGTTGGAAGTATATGGAAGTAATAGACCGCAATGCTTTTAATGGTGCAGATATGAACGATACTGTATTTAAGTATAATCATGGTGATGTAGCAATGATACTTGCTAGAGCAAGTAATAATACATTAACCATGAATACTGATGATAAAGGTCTTAGAATTAGTGCTGATATAATTGATACCAATAATGGTACAGATGTATATAAACTTATTAAACGTGGTGATTTAAACAAAATGAGTTTTGCTTTTACTGTAAAAAGTGAACGAACTGAAGTTGACAAAGAAAATAAGATTTATACACGTACAATAACTGCTTTTGATAAAATTTATGATGTGGCGGTTGTAGATTTTCCAGCATATGACGGAACATCTATACAGGCACGAAGTAAAGAATATTTTATGGACCTAGAAAAAGATTTACAAGAAAAGCAAAGAAGAAAAAGATTATTGCTTATGACGTATTTATAAAAGGGTTTTGTGTTTTATATTGCAAAAATCACAAGATATGCTATACTAAGTATAGAAACAGTGAAGTTCATTATAATGCACAAAACCCTTAGGAAGTGGTAGTTCCTAAGGGTTTTTACATTATTACGCTAATGCTGGAGCGTTAGGATAGTTACTCAAAAAAGTGCTTATCTATCCATTTGTAAATGAAGTAAGAGATTACATTTACCATAATAAGCACAACAATATCAGTGAAGTTCATTATATGCACCTCCTCTCTGTTACCAGATTGGAGTTGAGTAACGAAAATAGTATAACATAAATTTATTAGTTAAGCACCTAAGAAGGTGCTTTTTTTGTACCCATTTTAAGATATTCAGAAAGGAAAATACAATGAATAAACGATTAGAAGAAATTTTACAAAGAAAAGAAGAAATTCGTTCTTTATTAGCTGATGAAACAAATAAAAATTTAAATTTTGATGAACTTGAAAAAGAAGTTAGAGAACTTGATGAAGAAGAAAAAGAAATCCGTAGACGACAAACTATTATTAATAATATTGGTAGTGGAATGACAACAAGAACAAATACAACTAAACCAGTAAAAGCCAATATCTATGATAGTGAAGAATATAGACAGGCATTTATGAATTATGTTTGTCGTGGTGAAAAAATCCCTCAAGAATTTAGAAGTGATGAAGTAACAGCTACAACAGATATTGGGGCATTAGTTCCACCAGTTACACTCAATAAAATTATTGAAAAAATTGAAGCTTATGGCATGATTTTACCACTTGTAACACGTACAGCTTATAAAACAGGTATGGTAATTCCAACAGCGAGCGTAAAACCTACAGCTACATGGGTAGCAGAAGGAGCTGGCTCTGATAAACAGAAAAAAGCTCTTAGTGGAACAATTACTTTTGGACATTTTAAATTACGTTGTGCTGTAGCTGTTACTTTAGAAACAGAAAATATGGCATATAGTGCCTTTGAAACAACTCTTGTTAAGAATATCGTAGAAGCAATGGCAAAAGCACTGGAAATGGCGATTATTTCTGGCACAGGAAGTGGTCAACCAACAGGTATTCTTACAGACGATAGCAAAGGTGCGAAACTTGAAGTATCTGCACTTGATTATCAGACGCTTATAAATGCTGAAGCAGAACTTCCTATGGAATATGAAAATGGTGCCGTTTGGGTTATGACTAAAAAAACCTTTATGCAGTTTGCAGGAATGGTAGATAAAAACGGACAGCCTATTGCACGTGTAAATTATGGTATTGGCGGAAAACCTGAACGTATTTTACTTGGTAGAACGGTAAAACTTACAAACTATATTGATACCTTTAATGAAAGTTTAGGTGCTGGTAAAGTATTTGCGTTTCTTTATAATTTTGCCGATTATACGCTTAATACTAATTTCCAGATTGGTATTAAAACTTATGAAGATAATGACACTGATGACATTATCCGCAAAATGATTATGGTGTGCGATGGTAAACCTATTATCTATGATAGTCTTGTTAAATTGGTGAAAGCGGGAGAGTAATAGCCCCACACCTGCAATAGTAGGTAAGGCAATAGTGGGGCAAACAATACTAGGAAAAGAAAGTTAAATAAAAGTGAGGTAAATAATTATGTATACAAAAACTAATTGGGTAAATAATGAAACTCCAGTAAATGCTGAAAATATGAATAAAATTGAAACTGCACTTGAAACACATGAAAATGCAATTGAAGATAAATTAGATAAACCAGAAATAGAGGGTAGTCAAGGGCAGATTTTATCTTTAGGTGCTGATGGAAAGTTAACTTATATTGATAAACCAAAAGATGGAGAACAAGGTCCTCAAGGAGAAAAAGGTGATGTTGGACAGCAAGGTCCAAAAGGGGAGACAGGTGAGCAAGGAACAGCTGGAGCAAAAGGAGATACTGGTGCAAAGATAACAAGTATAGAACTTACTATTACTGGAGGAACTATTACAGGTACAGCTCATCTTGATGATGAAAGTACAGCTTCTATTACAGGTACTTATTCTGCTAGTTAAGGAGTAATTTAATATGGCTGTTACACTAAAACAAACAAAAGATTATTTGCGAATTGATGAAGATTTAACTGAAGATGATGAACTCATAGGAAGTTTAATCGAAGCTGCTACTGATTATTTAGAGCAGACTACCGGAAAAAAGTATAGTGATAACAGCCAGCTTTTTGTCTTGGCTGTTAAAATGTTGGTAGCACACTGGTATGAAAATAGAAGTGTTTTTTCTACAAAAACCAATGTAAACAATCTACCACACTCTATAGAAGCTATAATTACGCATATTTCTCTGGCACAGTATTATAAACCGTTAGGAAGTGAAACATCATGATTAATATTGAAGAAATTGGTACATTAGATAAACGTGTAACAATTTTAAAATATGAAGATGTTGAAACACCGTATAATTTGACGCAGAAAAAATTAATGCCATTTTTGAAAGTATGGGCAAGAATTGAACCTCTTAGAGGTAGAGCTTATTATGAGCAATACAAAGAAAAAACCGAAGATTTAAGTAAAATAACTATTCGCTATCGAAAAAATATAGATAATTCTATGTTAGTTAAATATAGAAATAATCTATATGAAATAAAAAATGTCATAGATCCTTATGAATCGCATATAAAACTAGAATTAATGTGTAGCATAAAGAAATCAGGTGTTAGTGATGGGAATTAGTTTTGAAGAATTTATTGGTAGATTGCAGACGGTGCAAAAGAATTTTCCAGATGATGTTGAGACTGTTTTAAATCGTGGTGCTAATCGTATGATTAAGGCTTTAAAAACAAATAGTCCAGATAGTGGAAAGGATCATAAAGGAAAATTAAATAAAAGTTGGAAAAAGAAAATTGAAGGCTATGGCAAGGACATTCATGCCAATATTTATTCTACAGCACCACATTTTCATCTTATTGATCGTGGTCATAAAATAGTGGATAAGAAAGGACAAGAAAAAGGTTTTGTACAAGGAAAGCATTTTTTACAAAAAACTATAGATGAACAGCAAGATGATTTACAAGAATATATGTGGAAAGGTGTATATAAGCGGGTAAAAGATAAATTAGATGGTTGATGTAGTAAAACAGATAGATATCTTAAATCAAATTGGCAGAATGCTGAAAGCAGAATTTAAAAGCACGGTTTATAGTGATGAAATCTTAGAAGATTTCGCTAAACCGTGCTTTTTTATTAAATGTTTATGTACTAATATCCCCCAAACTAAAAATATTACAAAAAAAAGATTGTCCATTATCACAACGTATTTCCCCCGAAATGCCGATAAAAATGAAATCCATTATGCTGATGTTATGGATAGGCTTCAGACGCTTTTTCAGAGGGGAATACCTGTAAAAGAGCGATATTTTCATCTAAATGAATTTATGATTGACAGGGTGGGGGAAGAACAGGATATTATTCAAGCGACAATAAGACTGGATTATCTGGAACAAATTATCAGACCGAAAAAACAATCCGAATTAATGGAAGAAATGCAGATGAAAGTAAAAATAAACTAAGGAGAGAAAGCAATATGGCAAAGTTAGGAATGCCGAATGTGATTATATCTTTTAGGGAAGCGGGCATCGCGGCGATTGAACGCAGTCAGCGCGGCATCGTATTTCTTATCTTGGAAGAAGAACAGAATATTATTGACAAGCTGACTGTGAATACAAATGCTATTGTCGGTAAAGCAATTACAGGGCAAGCTGTTGCCGGCGATACAGCGGAAAAAGAAGCCATTGAAAATCCGTTTGTTGTTTATACGACGGACGATATTCCGGCAACATTAAGCGAAAACAATAAGGATTATATTACGAAATGCCTTTTAGGATATGTAACGGCACCATACCGCGTAAAAGTTTTTTTGCAAGCTAAAGGTAAATCAGGGGCGGATAAATGGCAGGAAAGCTTGAAAAAAATTGCGGCGGAACGCTGGGATTATCTGGCAATTCCTACTATAGAAACGGAGCAACTCGAAACGGTCGGCACGTGGATTAAAACTAACAGGGGAAATAAATATAAAAAAGTAAAAGCCGTACTTCCGGGATATAACGGCGACTATGAAGGTATTATTAACTTTAGTAATAAGACAATCAAGACGGCGACAAAGACATACACATCGGCAGAATATACGGCACGTATCGCAGGGCTTATTGCCGGAACGCCGATGACGATAAGTGCAACTTATGCACCGCTTAGTGAAGTTATTGACTGCGATAAATACGACCTTGATGAAAATGATGAAAAAGTTAATAATGGTGAATTTTTTATTTGGTATGATGGCACAAAATATAAAATGAGTCGTGCAGTAAATAGTCTTGTTACTACAACGCAAGGAAAACAAGAAGGCTATCAAACAATTAAAATCGTAGACATTATGGATATGATTTATGATGATATTAGAACTACAGCACAGGATAGCTATATAGGTAAATATGCAAATACTTATGATAATAAATGTTTACTTATTACTGCAATAACTGGATATCTTAAAGAACTTGAAGGTGAAGGTCTTTTACAAGCTAATTATTTTACGGTAGAACTAGATACGGAAGCAATAAAAAATTATCAGCTGCAAAACGGCTTATATACAAAAGATGAATTGGCTGATATGAGCAATGATGAAATTAATATGCTGGATACGAAAAAGAAAGTATTCTTAAAAGGCAAAATTAAAATCATTGACGCAATGGAAGATATCGAATTGCCGTTTGATATTTAAGAAAGGAGTTGGATTTTTATGGATAAATTTATTGCACAACGTGTAATGAGTGGTACACAGGGTGAAATCTGGATTGATGGAAAATATATGGCGGAAGTAACAGGTTTTAAAGCAGAAGTAAAACTCATAAAAGAAGAAGTAAACCAAGTAAAAACTTATTTTAAACAATATAAAGTAACAGGCTGTGAAGGTTCTGGAAATGTAAAAATGAACCATGTATCTTCTTACTTTATTAATTTAATGGCAGATAATATTCGAAATGCCCGTCAGACAGTTGTTACAATTAGAGTTAAGCTTGATGATCCAGATGCAGTTGGACGCGAAGAAGTAATTATACGAGATGCAACTTTTGATAAACTTACATTAATGGACTGGGAAGCTAAAAAATTAACTGAAGATGATTATGATTTTACCTTTACTGATTTTGAAGTACCAGTTACAGCAGACGCTTAATAGGAGGATAAAAAATGAATTTAGTAGATATATTATTAAATGCTGATACGAATGCAGTTTTAGCAGAAAAAACGGAAGAGTATGAAGTAGAAAGATTGAGTAAAATTTTAGGAGAAAAATTTGTTCTTACTTTAAAAGCTATTCCAGCTAAAAGATATAGCGAAATTCAAACAACAGCTATAAATATGAATGGTAAAAGAAAAAGTGTGGACCTTTATAAAATGCAAATGCTTACATTAAATGAGGGAATAAAAGAACCTAATCTGGCAGAGCCAAATTTATTGAAGAAATTTGGTGCAACAACGCCTTTTGATATGTATGAAAAATTGTTTTTAGCTGGTGAAATCACAAATATAACAAATAAAATAAGTACATTATCTGGTTATAGTGAAGAAGAAAAACAACAAAATATTGAAGAAATAAAAAACTGACAAAATCTGATGGTGAAGTACAAATAATGTATTGGCTTTTTAAAAAGCATCATGTACGACTATTAGATTTTTTTAATATGAATATAGGTGAAAAAACTATAGTTGAAGCCTTTGTATTACAAGAATTTGACGATATAAAAAAAGAAAATAGAATACCGAAAGGAGGTTAAAAATGCCATCTGTAATTGATGTAGTATTAAATTTAGTGGATAAGGTTACTAATCCATTAAAAACGGTACAAAGAGAAATGGAAAGAACCGCAAACATGAACCGTCGATTGGGTAGAGATATCGAGAAAATCGGAGCTGGTTTTAGTAGTGTCGGTGAAAATATGTTACCTATTGCAGCAGGAATTACAGCAATTGGAGTCGCTGGCGGTCGTGCGTTCATTGATTTTGATAGCATTATCACAGGTGCGGCGGCAAAAGCTGGTGCAACAGCAGAAGAAATGGAGTTAATGCGTCAAAAAGCAAGTCAGTTTGGTGCAGATTTTCCAATAAGTGCTACACAAGCAGCAGAGGGCATGGATAGGTTAGCGGCCGCAGGCTACGATGCTAATCAGGTTATTGGTGTTATGCCGTCTGTAATAACAGCAGCAGTAGCCAGTGGTGAGGACCTAGCCATAACCTCCGATGTTGTTAGTAATGCCCTTAATATCTGGAATCTAAAACAGGGAGATATAGCACAAAATGCCATGAGGGTTGCAGATGTTGTACAAATGGCAGCTAATAAATCCAGTCTTGGAATGGCAGATTTTGGATTAGCTATGCAGTACGCAGGAGCACCAGCAGCAACTTTAAATGTAAGTATAGAACAATTAGCTACTGCAATGGCAATAATGAAAAACAACGGTATTGAAGCAAGTACAATCGGTACTTCACTCCGTTCCGTATTTTCTCGTCTCTCTGAGCCGCCGAAACCTGCGGCGGAGGCGATTGCAGAGCTGGGATTACAGGTTAAGGACGCATCGGGAAACTTCTTAGGATTACAGCCGATTATTGAGCAGTTACGCGGAAAAATATTAAATCTGTCTAATACAGAGCAGGTGGCATATGCTAAAGCCTTAGCCGGGGAAGAAGCATACAGCGGACTTTTGGCACTGGTTAAAACAGCCCCAGAAGATTATCAGGCGTTGCAGGCGGCTATGGATAATGCTACAGGTAGCAGTCAGGCCCAATTTGAGGTGATGAAAGGTACACTAAAAAACAGTATAGATGGTATGCTAGGAAGTTTAGAAAGCCTTGCCATTAATTTTGGTACTGTTTTAACACCACAAATAAAAATGATAACTGATACTATAGGAAATTTTGCGGATATGATAAATAAATTATCGCCAGAAACAAAATTATTAATCGGTAATATTTTAATGGCGACATTAGTATTTACTGGATTTATGTTTGGCATGGGTAAAGCTATAAGTATTGGCGGTGGCGTTGTAAAGCTTTATGGTGATATAGGTAGAGCTGCAATGGGAGCAAATATACAAAATAAGGCTTTACAATTAGCTGTTACAGGTGTAGTAAGTTCATATAGAACACTACAAACAACTTTAATTGCTGTTAAATCAGCAATGACAATTGAAACAATTGCTATTGCAACTGCTAGTGGATTTAGCAAAATTTCTAGTGCCATACAAACTATAATTTCAGTATCACGTGCATTTATTTTTTCACCTCTTGGAATTGCTTTAATGGCTATTGCGAGTATTGCATTTCTTGTTTATCAAAATTGGGAAACTGTAGGGCCGTTTTTAATTGGATTATGGAATCAAATAAAAGCAGCATTTTTAGGAGCGTGGTCGCAAATTCAACCTGCTGTTGTATTATTAATGGCTTCTTTTAGTAGGCTTAAAGATGTAATATCTGGCGGTATTAATTCTGTTTTATTGGCACTGCAACCAGCATTTAATGTCGTAAATCAATTAATTAATATTATTTTATCCTTAGGTGGTTCTATTAGTGGTGTGCTTATGCCTATACTTCAATTGCTTACAATATTTTTAGGAAGTGTTTTCATCACGGCTTTAGTAATAGCTGCAAATGTAATAACTAATAGTATTATTACAGCAATTAATATAGCTACTGCTGTTATTACAGGATTTTTAGGAGTATTAAATGGCATAATCACATTTATAACAGGCGTATTTACTGGAAATTGGCAAATGGCATGGCAAGGTATAGTTAATGTTTTTCAGAGTATTTTTATAAGCTTGAATGATATTGTTAACAGTGTTTTAAATGGAATTAAATCAAGTGTAAATAGTATTATAGATAGTATAAATTCGATTAGTTTTACAGTTCCAGAAGGCGTACCAAGTATTGGTGGAACAACGTTTGGCGGTTTTAATATTCCTAAATTTGCAGGAGGAACAGAAAATTTCACTGGAGGACCTGCAATAATAAATGAAGAAGGCGGAGAAATTGTAGACCTTCCAAGTGGAACACGTGTCATTCCGCATGATAAATCTATTCAGACAGCATATGCACAGGGACGACAAGACAATCAAAGTAACAGTAATAATTTTAATTTCAGTATTAATATTTATGGTGCAAATATGAAATCAGATGCCGACATGGACGAGCTAGCGGATAAATTAATGCAGAGAATTTATTATCAAATGCAAAAGAGAAGTATAAACATGAATGAGGGGGCGGTGTAATGGCTTCAATTTTGTCGTTTTTAAATCAGGCAGTAGATAGCATTATAAGTTCAGGCTCTGGCTTAAATACGGGTTGTAAGTTGGTTTTAAGCTGCGCTGGAGAAAGTGTAACTTTTCCCGTATCGCCACCTTCTTTTAAAGTAAGCAATGCTTACAATAATAGCACTATAAATGTAAATTTTTTAGGTGATATAAATATGCTAGGAAAACGTGGATTAACTATAATTAAATTTTCTAGTTTTTTTCCAGCACAGGCTTATGATGATATTGTAAATACTACACCTGATAGTCCATATAGTTATGTTGAAAAAATAAACTCTTTTGCACAAAAAGGACAGCCTTGTAAATTAGCTATATCTAATACAAATATAAATCTTAATGTGAGTATCGATACCTTTGACTATAATGAAAAAGATGGTACTAGTGATGTTTATTTTTCTATTTCTTTAAGAGAATATCGATATGTATTACCAAATTCTAATAAATTAAATAATACAACAGGACTTGCAAGTAGAGTAGCAGAGGAACGAAAAGAAAAAGTAATTAACTGGTATGGATTTGATGGACGTAGCAGCACATAGTGTGGGGCAGTTTTTCCCGATTGAAGAACAGGATGCAAAACAATTATCTATATTTAAAACATTAGTTAAAACCAAAAATTTAAATGTTGGTTCTATACTTCATGTTACAAAACAAAGCATAAAAATTGATGATAAAACAAAGATTAATTTTTAGAGGGAGTATATATGCTTATATGTAAATATACAGATCCGCCGCTTACACAAAAAGAACAAGAAGAATTACAGCAAAAGAAAAATAATAAAGAGCCGTATAATGAACCAATTTCTGATTTTGATATAACAAATTTTGTAACCAAATTTATCTGGAGTGGCGATAGTGAACAAGCAGCAAGAAAGCTTGAATTTGAGATTGTTTATAATACTGTAGATAAAGATAGTGCCTTTACCGCTTTAAATTTAAAAGTAGGCGGTTTTATTTATCTTACGCTGAAACGGAAGAATCAGAACCTGTTGAAATTTTTCAAGGTAGGATTTTTTACAGAAAAAGAAATTCTAATACATTTACCCTGTTATGATGATATGGTTTATTTAGCAAAGTTGAAGGTATAGATGCTATTTGATGGAATTACAGTAACAGACGCTATAAAGCAGGTATGTACAGAAATAGGTATAAATGTATTTGCAAATATTCCACAGATTAATACAGTAGTAAGTTTTATCGCTGATGGTAAATCTTGCACAGAGGTTTTTAGAATGTTGTTTGAGTATACCAAAGCTGACACGACAAATAATCCGAATGGTGAAGATTATACAGTAATTTGTTTAAATGGTGATGTAACAGTTATTAAAAAAGGTGAGATAATTGAAAATTACATTGCCACTGATTTAACTGATATTGATAACTCGGAACACTCTGAAAGCATAGAACGTATGGTAAATCGTATAAAATCTGTAGATGATAATGGTAATATATGCCAGGTATTTACAAATGAAGATGATGTTACACATTTTGGAATGATACAAGATATCTATAAAATGCAACCACCAAAAGAAAACGAAACAGTTGATAATATAAAAATGGCAAAATCTAGATTGAAAAGATTGCAAGATGAAAGTTCAATTAAAGCTGTTGGCAATATACAGTGTATTACAGGGTATACTATTGAAGTTCAAGAAGAGCAATTAAAAGGTAAGTTTTTTATAAAAAGTGATACACATAATTTTGCTAATAATATCCATACTATGGATTTAACTTTGGAATATATGCCAGAAACTTCAGAAGTGGCAGAGATAAAACAAGAAGATATTGCAACACCAGTATTTAAAAGTAGTAAGCGTAAAAAAGCACTGATGGCGGTAATGGAAGTCTCAAAGTTGATAAAGGACTATCTACAGGTTTTGATGCTTGGGGTGGCACTACAATGGATAATGGGAGAAATGGGTGCGCTGAAGCTGTTGGAAAAATGGGTAGTTATTATAGCCCGTTTTTAGCAGAGCAGTGTAATACCGGTGTTGTTGATGTACCTTCTATGGTGGCAAATGCAGATAGTGCGGGGATTTTAGAAGATTTTTCAACAGAAAATCTTGAAAAAAGCGATGTTATTGTTTATGGCAATAATGACCATGTGGTAATTTATGATGGTAATGGTGGATATTATGGCAATAGTAGCAGTAAAAATGTTGTGGTACATGGTAGAGATTACAATAGCCTAAACATGACACCAACAAAAATTATAAAAGCAAGCAAAGGATGATTAAATGAAAAAAACGGAAGATCCGTATAAAGCAATGTTAATGCTTTTTCGTAATGTTGGTGGTAAGGCGGGACTACAATCCACTGTACAAATTGGCACTATTGCAAGTCCACCACCAGAAATAAAAGTGCAATGGAATGGTATGCTACTTGATAAAAAGTGGTTTTATATAGATGATTATTGGTTACAGGGGCATACAAGGCAGATACGAGGACATATAATATCTGCTACTCAAAGTCGTGGTGGCGGTAGTGGTGATAGTGCCTATGAAAACCACAATCATGATATTAATAATGATTATACAGCTTCTATTATTTATACTGATACATGGCAAATCGGCGATAAAGTTTTAATGATACCGATTATGGGAGATGATAATAAAACAGTGAAACAGTTTTGGATATTAAGTAAAGGTAAAAGATTGGACGGTAATTGATATGGCTAATCCTTTTATGATAGGAAATACCGTAAATACTGAACAGTACAATACGCAAAAAGAATTTAAAGAATATGCATGGGATTTTTCTCGAAATTCTTTTATTTATAATGATGATGGTTCTATGAAAATAGTTACACGAAATGAAGCAATAAAAGTATGGGTATATAAAGTATTGCAGACAGAACGATTTCGATATGGTGTATATTATGATGATTATGGTCTAGACTTAGAAAGATTTGTAGGGAAGGTAGCTAATGATGAGATAAATGCTAATGAATTATATAATGCTGTTAAAGAAACATTGCTTGTAAATCCGTATATTTTAGCGGTTAATAATATATCTGTCGGACAAGTAAATAAAAAGATAATTTTAAATCTAGAGCTTACCACTGTATATGGTAAATCTACGCAGAAAATCGAGGTGTAATATATATATATGTTTGAAATGGAAACAAGAAAAAATATCTTGGATAGATTAAAGCAATATTATACCGAAATAGCAGGGGATAAAGTAAATATTATTGAAGGAGGTTTTGTATGGGATACGCTACCTGCTAATTCTAAAGAATTTGAAAAAGCATATGCTGAAATGGCATTGATAATTGAATCTTCTTTTCCGCAAACAAGTTGGGGCGATTGGCTCACAAAAAAAGTTGAAGAACATGGTATTATACGACAAGAAGCCACGAGTTCTAGTGTTATTCTGACTGTAACAGGGCAAGCAGGAACTACCGTACAGGAAGGATCATTATTCAGCACCAGTGATGGAAAAAATTTTATTACAGTAGAAACTAAAAAAATAGAATCTACAGGAACAGTAGATATAAAGGCACAATCTCAAGATGTAGGTACTTCTTATAATGTAGATGCCGAGACGATAACAAAAATTCTTATGAGTATTTATGGTGTATCTAGTGTTATAAATAAATCAGCAGCTTATGATGGTTTTGATGAAGAAACAGATGAAGAACTTTTAGAAAGATTGCTTTTTAAAGTACAAAAACCAGCAACAAGTGGTAATCCATATCATTATGTGCAATGGGCAACTGAAGTAACAGGAGTCGGTGGAGTAAAGGTAATAAGGCTTTGGAATGGTCCTGGAACTGTTAAAGTTATAATAACAGATGCTAATAATGGTATTGCAAGTGAAGATTTAATAGAAAAAGTTAAAAATCATATTGAAGAGCAAAGACCAATTGGTGCAACTGTTACGGTTGTAAGTTTAGAGCCAGTTAAAATAGATATAGAATTAAAGGTTACAAGTAGTACAGCAAGTATAGAGGGTATAAAAAATGCTGTTAATGATTATTTTAAGAAAAATATTTTTAATGCCACATATGTATCTTATGCAGTGATTGGTGGTATTATCCTTAACAATTCTACAACTACAGGTGTTTTAGATTATACGGATTTAAAAATAAATAGTAATACAGAAAACATTCCTCTAACTGATGAGCAGATGCCGACGGTAAATGAGGTGAAGATAATTGAATGATATATAGCTTAGGCAAAATAAGGTAAGTATTTTAAAATATTTACCTTATTTTTTATCTAAAGATTATAGATTTAAAACTACAAATAATGCTTGTGATGTAGAACATGAGAATATAAAACAATATATTAAAGATTGTTTTAATCAGCTTTTTGTCGAAAGTGCAACATGGGGCTTAGATTTATGGGAACAGTTTTTAGGGCTTCCTATAGATAAAAATAATGATTATAAAACACGACGAGCAAAAATATTAAGTCGTATGAATAATCGGCAAACTGTAACACTAGAGTTTGTAAATTATCTTATAAATCTATTTGTTGCCGATAAAACAGGTTATGCGGTAGATTATCCAGAAAAATACTTATTAGAAATCATGTTGCCGGATAATAAAATAACAGATTTTAAAGCATTGGAAGAAATTTTAAATATATATATTCCAGCTCATATAGGTTGGCAATATATAGCTTTTACAGAAAGTAAAGATTACTTTTACTTAGGCGGAATAGTATCTAAATGTAAAACTATAAATATTAGAGCTAATAGTGAATTTAACATAAATGTAAATGGAATAACTAAGAATAATACAATTGGCATAGTTGCATATGGCTAAGATTATAAATATTCCTGCAAATTATTATGAATAGGAGTAATAGATTATGAATAGCTTACAAAATAGAAGTACATTACTAGATAAACAATATGATACAGGGCAATTTTCTGCTTGTATTGTTACAAATATTGGTAAAGAAATGATTGCTAAAAGTCAAAATGGACAAACGTTGACATTTACACGTGTAGCTTTAGGTGATGGTTTAATTGATGATGATGACGATATATTAAGTTTTACAAAAGTTAAAAATGAAAGATTAAGTGCTAATATAGCTAAATGGGTAGATAAACAAAATGGACAATTCCAAATACAATTTAGAGTTTCTAATCAAGAAGTAGAAATCGGCTTTTGGCAACGTGAAATAGGTATAATGGCTAAAATTGATGGTGGTGAAGAACAATTATATGCATATGCCACTTCAGGTAATGGTGCAGATTTTTTGTATGATAAGACAACGCCTATTGATGAACGTATAGTTAATATAGATTTTGTAATTGGTAATGCAGAAAATGTTCAGGTAATAGTAAATGGCAGTATAATTTATGCGACTATTGAAGATTTAGAAAATGCAATAGATGAACATAATACTGATGAAAATGCACATGATAATCTAATAAAAAAATTATTTGATTTATCTGAAGTAACATTAGAAAGTATAAAATCAAAAATAAAAGATTGGTCTAAAGAAGTTTGTTTACCATTATCTGGCGGAACTATGAACGGTAATATAAATGCTAGTGGTTATAACATTACTGCTACTAGATTTATAGGTAATCTTCAAGGTAAAGCCAATAGTGCAGCTAATGCAGACTTAGCAACAAAAGCAAACCAAGATAGTCAAGGACAGACAATAAATACAACATATGTAAAAGGTATTACGGCTTCTAATGCTACATTAACTCTAACAAAGGGAAATGGGACAACATCTACTGTTACAATCAATAATGTAGGAAATTCCACAAAAGCCACTCAAGATAGTCAAGGTCAAGCAATAAATACAACATATATAAAAAGTATTACAGCTTCTAATGCTACATTAACTTTAACAAAAGGAAATGGGACAACATCTACTGTTACTATCAATAACGTAGCACATTCTACAGATGCAGATAATGCTGGAAAATTAAATAATAAAGGCGATATAAGTGCCTCAACATTACCAAATAATTTTACTACAGGTTTAACAACACATAGTGCTTATAATGGTAATTATCCTTCACAATATGGTAATGTAATAAATATTAATAATAAAGGTAAATCTCAAATCTTTATGGAATGGAAAGGTGATGACAATGCAGCAGGAGATCCTGGTGGTATATGGTACAGAGAATGCAGAGATAATCAAAATGCTTGGTCTAATTGGGCTAAAATAGCATATTTAACAGATTGTACAAATACGTTAAAAAAAGTATATCCAGTTGGAAGTATTTATATGTCTACAGTTAGTACCAATCCAGCTACATTATTTGGCTTTGGTACATGGGAAGCAATGCCAGCAGGTCGTGTATTATTAGCACAAGGTAAATCTTCTTGGGGCACAACCTATAATGCAGGAAGTACTGGCGGTGAAGCAACTCACCAACTCACTGTAGGGGAATTGCCAACACATAATCATAGTGGAAGCACTAATACTACAGGTGAACATACACATACTTTTGCAGTTACAAGTGATGAAAGTGGAAATGATAGCAACAAACCTACAGTTGGTTACAATAATGCTGGAACATATACCACTAGTTCAGCAGGTAATCATAGTCATACTTTAACTATAAATAATACAGGTAATAATCAGAGTCATAATAATATACAACCTTATATAGCGATATTCATTTGGAAACGTACAGCTTAACTTACTCTTTTCCATATATAAATAGCTAAATATGGTGGCATATTAGAATGTGCTTGTCCTGAACCTGTTTCTTTTACCGTAGTATTATGTGTATGTGAACCATTATTATTTATAGTAATAACATGAGAATGTTCTCTATTACCTGATGTATTTAAAGTTCCTCCATTTGATGTACCAATAACATAACCAGATCCGCTACCTAATGCATTAGCAGTAGGTAATACATGTGAATGCGTACCTGATGTATTTGAATTTGCTATATGATTGTGTTCACCTGAAGACTGAATACTAACAGCATGATTATGAGAAGGTATTTCCTCTACAGTTAAAAAAGAAAAGAGTATACTTTAAATAAAGTGTACTCTCTTTTAATTGGTATTATTATAAAATTTTTTGTAAAGATACTTAATTATTTATGATACAATACCTAGAACATTTCTTGCTATAGTATTAGCTTTTTGAATGGTTGGATTTTTAAACATACTCATCCATGAACCATCTTTATTTATTTTATATTGTTTCATACCATCGTATCCTCTAATATAGCATGTATAAACTTCAGTTTGCCCAGAAGCATATACATTTACTAAATTAAAAGCTATTGTTATAGAGTGGGAATCTTTTTCTACTATACAACAAGAAGATTTATCTATATATACATTAGGATTTCCTTCTTGAACATTTTGGAAATTATAATCTCCATTCCAATAAGCACTAGCTTCAGCAGTTTGATTGGTACTAAGCGTTGAATAAGTAATTAATAAAGTGAATGATAAAAATATAATACCTAATAGATTTTTAAATTGTTTCATGTAAAACATCTCCTTTTCCTTAAGTAATGTTCTACAAAATATAATTAATCTCCTTCTTTATTTTATATAAAAATCCTATAACTGTACATATTATTGTAGTTATAGGATTTTTAAGTTTTAGAAATATGCAATTTTTAGTGTTTTTGTAAGTAGCAATTAGTAACACAAATAAAGTAACATAGATAAAATATTTTAAAGATATATTAAATATTATTAGTATCTTATTAGTAACAAGAAAAGGTGATAATATGAATTTAATTGTATGTGATTGTAATGCAAATTTATGTAAAGAATGGCAACGATATTTTAAAAATGAAACAAATGTAAAAGTTATTTGTGATGATTTTAGAAATATATCTGAATATGATTGTGTAGTAAGTCCTGCAAATAGTTTTGGATTTATGGACGGTGGGTTTGATGGCATCTTGCTTGATTATTTTGGACATGAGCTGATGAAACGTGTACAGGATAAAATTAAGGCAGAATATGCAGGCGAACAGCCAGTAGGAACTTGCTTAATTGTAGAAACTGGTAATAAACAACATCCATATCTTGCACATACACCCACCATGCGTATACCTCGTATAATTAAAGAATATGACACAATTTATAATGCTATGAGAGCAATGCTTTTAGCGGTACAAAAACAAGGTAATATTAAAACTATTCTTTGCACTGGATTAGGAACAACAACAGGAAAAGTTCCTGCACATGTAGCAGCTAAACAAATGTATTTAGCCTATCAAAGTATATTTAGTCCACCAAAACAAATTAATTGGCGTACTGCTATAGAAATAGAAACAGATATTATAAATAGCAATATAATTTAGGAGCATGATATAAATGACAAATATGAGAGTTTTTCAAATCCAAAAAGGTGAAGTTTTAATTATTAATGATGATAAACAGTATTCTGATACTGTAGAAAATTTTAAATTAGATAGTGAATTAACATTAAAAGATTTGAATGAAGTTATTTACGATAATTATCAAGAATGTTGTGTAATTAATAAAGAATTTAAAGAATATCCTAACGCTAATTTTGATAATTATATAGATAATGTTGACACTTATATTAAAGCGAAAGAAAAAAGAGAATATGTGTCACCAGAAGAACCAACAGAAGAAGAAAAAGCTTTAGCGAAAATTAATGAAATTATGGCAGCTAATGATGAACAAATTGCTGATATCAAAGACGCTATGCTGGTAGCAGTATTGACCAATGATACCGAATTACAAGAGGAACTAAAACAAGAGTATGCATCTGTTATTGAAGATACAAATAATAAGCTTCAGGAGGTAAAAGCAAATGATTAAAAGATATAATATTTGTGCTAAAAAATTAAACGAAGAAGGTAAATGTACAAATGAAAAATGTCCCAACTGTTTAAAAGAAAAGTTAATATCAGAATTAGAATCTAGTAAGTAGGTAGTGATATGCATGAGGAATTTATAAATTTTATCATCTCTTTAATTCCTACTAAATTAGAAACGTATGTTGGAGGAGGTGTTGCCTTTGTGGGAATTTTGTTGCAGCACTTTATAGGGCAATGGAATAATCAGATAGAAATATTGTTAATTTTTATGATTATTGATTATATTACAGGTCTAAGTGCTGCATATATAATGTCTAATGTTTACTTAGATAGTAGGAAAGGTTTCAAAGGTATTATCAAGAAAATAGTCATTCTTTGCTTAGTAATATTAGCACATCAGATGGATGTGTTAATTGGGCAGGACACATTGATAAAAAATGTTGTCTTGCTCTTTTTTATTGGAAATGAAGGCTTAAGTATTTTAGAAAATGCTAGTAATTGTGGTTTGCCAGTTCCTAAAAAATTAAAAGATACTTTGGCTCAATTTACAGAAATAAAGGCAAAAAAATAACTTATTCAAATTAAGAGGAGTGTATTTTAATGGAAAGAGTTTACTTAAAAGATTTAGGTCTTCAATATAATTATTCAGAATTAGAAAATAGAAATAAAACGGATATGATTGTTATTCATCATACAGGAAATCCAACAGATGATGATTTATCTGCTAAAGAAATTAATGCTAGCCATCAAGCTCAAGGTTGGACCTGTATAGGTTATCATTATGTAATTCGTAAAGATGGAACAATAGAAATCGGTCGACCACATTGGACAATAGGAGCACATGCCTATGGTGAAAATTCTCATACAATTGGTATTCATGTATGTGGAAATTTTGAAATTGGAGAGCCAACATCAAAACAAATTGAAAGTTTAGCAATGCTTCTTGCTAATATTTGTACAGATTATGGATTACCAATTGATACTACACATGTAGTAGGACATAGAGATTTAATGGCAACTGCTTGTCCTGGATATAATCTTTATAAAATTTTACAAACAATTAGAGGGAAAGCAGTATTTTATCAACAGCAATAATATATATAATAGGAAGGAATTTGCACGAAATGAAAAATTTAATAAAAACAGTATTAGGTATTTTTATAAAATCAAAGATTGAACAACGTAAACAAGAAATAAAAGCTAAGTTAGAAAAAGAAATCTCTACAACTACTAGTGAATGGGTAAAAGCTAGAAATACAGGATTTCTAGCTCTTATAGATAGTGCTAATAATAAAATTCTTGATGAAATTGAAAAATCTATAAAAAAATAACTTATTACTAAAAAGTAATAAGTTATGCGGTGCCATTTTAGTGTCATATAAGTGCCATAAAAAATATATTAATACATTAAAAAAATAATCAATTTATATAATGTGTGTAATATTAAGCATTTTTATTTAATGAAAATAAAATATATAAATTAAATATCTTCCTTCTCTATTTTAAAGACGTTTATGGTATCTACGTCTGGGCAACAAAATACAGCTGTACCTTCTGGTTGATTAGGTATAGAACCACCATATCTTAAGATATCAATATAAGGAAATGCTACATGCATCGCCATAGGGCATAATTCACCACGTTGTGTATCAAAATCAAAACTATCACCTATTTTATGACTGCGATGACAACCGCAAGGTCCTTTTCTATCGATTAATGTTATTTTTATTTTAGGGCGTTTTGCCATAATAATCACCTCGTAAATATTTTATCATATTTGTTTATTATATAAAATATTACCTCTATTTTTATATAGGCATATCCTATATAATACATAAATTTATTATATATTTAAAATGAATAATAATTAAATTTTAATAACTATTATTTAAACATCATTTTTATATTTTAAATAAATATATTAATTAAATAATTATTATTAATAAATCAAAAGTAAAGTATACAGAAAATTGAATATATTATTGGCGGATTTTATTTGTTATTATTTACTAATCATACAAATTGATGATATAATTATTTTAACTTCCTATTTCATAAAAAATAGGAAGTTAATTTAAAAGGAAAGCTCATTTTTGAAAAAATAAATTCATCATATTTAAAAATTTTATTTAAAATCGATTTTAAGAGGTTTTATTTTCTTTTGCATATATTTATATTAAAACGAAAAATAAAACGCTTAAAACAGCTATAATTATAATAAATAATTTTTATAAATACTTAAAGTCAATAAATTATTAATATAAAATAGATAGTTATATAAAAATAATAATTTATATGTAATAAAAATAATTTTAAATCAATATTTATTATTATTTACATCACATAGGTGAATTAATATATAATAAATAACTTTATCTTATATTTAAACAGGAGTGAGATTTTTGGCAAATTTAATAAAAATAGATGATAATGATTTTTTAGTAAAAGATTATTTACGACAAGAAGAGATAAATGAAAATACTTTATTATTGAATTATAAAAGTTTATTGAAACGATATCTTTCTCAAGGTGAACCATCAGAAGACACTTTAAGAAGTTATTGTTCTGCCATTGATAGTTACATAAAATGGTGTTTGACAAATAAAGTGCATCCATTAAAGATAACAGAATATCAATTTATGTATTATCGAGATTTTTTAATAAAAATTAATATGAAAAAAGGTAGTATTAAGGTAAAGTTAAATGCGATAAAACAATTCTATAATATTGCTGTAAAATTAAAATTAATAGAAAATAGTCCTGCTAAAGATGTAGGTGTGAAAATACATGAAGCAAGTGAAATCTCTCCTATGAAATTTCTTACATTAGAACAACTACGAGATTTATTAAATATTATACCTGATTACGATGAAAAACATATTGAATATTTGAGAGATAAAATCATCATTATGCTTATGGCATTAGAAGGATTGAGAACAGTGGAAGTTCATCGCATGTCTGTTAATGATATAAATTGGGAGATGAAGACAATATATATTCATGGTAAAGGGCATAATGATTTTATTTATCCTCGTGATGATGTTTTAATTTTATTACAAGCATATTTAAAAATACGACCATTTGATTTTGCCTTTATTGATGAATTTGGAGAGCCAGTATTTACAACTTTGACTAATCAAGTAAAAGGAAAAAGAATGGATAGACGAGGTATTCGTTATAATGTAGATAAATGGCTGACTAAAGCAGGATTAAAAAAAGAAGGTATAAGTTGTCATATGCTCCGCCATACATGTGGCACTCTACTTTATAAAGATACAAAAGATTTACAAATAGTAAAACAAGTTTTACGTCATAGTAATGTTAATATAACTAGTAAATATGCTCACATCTATAATAAAATGGATAAACGTTATACTACGGGCATTAATTTAAATGAAAACATAACTACTGAAGATAAAAAAAAGGCACACAAATAAATGTGTGCTTTTTTTATTTATTATTAATTTATCTGCCAAACAACTTATTTAAAAGACCTTGTTCTTTGAATTCTGTGCTAAAGAATTTAGTTGCACTATCCAATCGCATGATCACTTTATCGCCGACCACATCTGCTTCCAATTCAGGTGGAAGTGATTCAGCAATGCGCATAGGAGTCATCTTACCTACAGAAGATAAGCTTTTATCTTCAAAGATCAACTGATTATTTTTCTTGTTAACTTCAAAGAAATCACGATTTAGACGATATTGTCTTTGGAAGAATTTAATCATGATTTCATTTACAGCTCTACTATCAAAATAATCTTTCATAGTGAGAGGTCTCATATAGCTTGGAATATCTAAACCACATTCTTTAAAGATAGATATTATTACTTCAGAGCTTATATTATATAAATCTATGCTACTAGAACCTAAATCATTAATTTGACTTAAATACAAATTAATATGAGGAATAATTTTTGCTAGGTATTCGCTATAGAAATTATTTCTCATTTTTTGAATTAATTCGGAGCATGGACTTTTTTGTTGACGTGTAAATTCGTTGTTCCAGCTAGCGTTTACATGGAAAACGACCATACGTTTAGTAAGCTCATTTTTTAAGCTATTTAAATCTTTATTAGCTGTGAGTAAAATAGCTGAATAATAATTTAAATTTTCTGGTTTAGTTTCGCGAATTATACGTTCTTCTTGTTTGATGATATTTCCACTGTTATTAGTAAATTGAGTTTGAGTGATATCATCAATTAATATAGGTAAACCTTTAATATCACAGAGAAGTGAATCAATGCGTGTCTTCGTGAAGTTATTTTGACCAAAAGCTTTATACAAAGCAGAATCTGTCATCATTTTCATTAATAAAGAAGCATAGATTGTTTTTCCTGCATTTGACTGACCACATAATAAAGCTACTATCGGATATGTAAATACTTCATCAGTTACAGTAGCTTCTCTAATTGTAGTACGTACACGTGCTAAAAATGGAGATAAAAAGCACCATGACATCAATTTGAAATACTCAAATTTTAATGGTTCAATATTTTTAGCTGGTACTGCTGTGTTAAATCCTTCCATATATTGTAAATAAGTTTCAGCATCACGTTTTACATCACCACGATAAGGGCGGAAATTAAATTCACGTTCATTATAAAAAGCACGATTGCGTTCTGGTTCAATAACTAATTGTGGCATAAATTTTTCAAATTTAGCACGGCGAACTTGAATATTTTCTAATGTTTTACGCTTAATAGTATCTATCTTATCATTTGTGATTTTAGCCTGTCCTTTGCGGTCTGCCTTAGGAATATCTACAAAATCTTTCGCTAAACGCTCAATATCGGAGATATATTCTGCTGTTTTTACGATAGTTGTCTTACTAACTGCTGGATAGATATGTTCGCTATCTTGTTTAGCTTTATGCAAAATAGGTAAATTTTCGAGCATTTGAGTATCTTCATATGTTATTTCCCATGCATTTTCATTTACTATTTCGCTATTATTCTGTTTAAAATCATTATATATGTTCATATAATAATTGAAAGCATTTTCATCATCAAAATAAACTAAAGCTTGATTGCGGTCACTATTAGCTGGTAATTGGTCAAGATTATTACTGCCTAAAATTACTCTAGTTGCTCCTGTCTGCGTATTTTTTAAGCAAAATAATTTCTCAGGATATAATGGAGCATCTGCTAAATATATATTTAAATTACCTTGAGCATATTTTTCTTTAAAATTAGTATAATGTTCTGTTTTATATAATTCTTGCAAAGTATTTCTTTGCATAGCGAATGTATTTTCTAAAGTAGATGGTACAAGTGCAAGGTTGCCAAAAATAATCTCTACTTTGGTGAATAATTCTAAAAGATTAGCTAAAAAATCTATATTAGTAGCTATATTTATAGTATATAATTCATTAAATCCTTCAAATAAATCCAAATATGATATGTTTTCTGGTGCACAAAATTGAGCTTTTACAACATTTACAGTATGTTGTTTAGTCTTACGGTGTGCCATTAAAAAATTCCTCCTAAAAATTTAACATAAAAATAATCCATTATAAATGAGTCAAAATTAGAAATAAATCCTTATATTTCAAGGCTTTATAAAAACTAATTTTTATTGTATCATAAGCAACTACAAATTTCAAAGTGTAGTAAATAAGATACTTTTTAGTTTTATTTTTTGCAATTAATTGAGAAATATTCTCTAAAACACTTGAAAATACATTTCAATACAATTAATATATTATATTGGAGAAATTTTCTACTAGACTTATAGTTAACTCAAGATGCTATACTATAGATACACTACTTAGGGAAGGACAAATTATATGAATAGACGTGATTTTATAATTAAAGGATTAAAATTAGGTGGAGCATTACTTGCAGGAGCAAATATTTCCACTTTTTTAAATTCTATAGCAAATATTAATAATAATGTAGCTAAAGCAGCTGATTATACATTATATGCTTCTGATTTACCAATTGTTGAAAATTATTTCAATTTCACTTCTTTATCTACTAGACCTAGAACTTCACAAATCATAGTTCATCATTCTGCTATTGGCAGAAATGATGATATCACAGCTGCAGATATCCATCGCATTCACCTGCAAAATGGTTGGTCTGGTATAGGTTATCATATGTTTATTCGCAAAAGTGGTTTAATTGAAACAGGCAGACCATTAGAAGATATTGGCGCACATACTTATCAACATAATAATAGTAGTATTGGTATTTGTTTATCTGGTAATTTTAATGATGAAATGCCTACAGATATGCAAATTGCTTCTGCAAGTAAATTGATTGGTTTATTATGTCAAATGTATAGTTTAAGTCCAAATGAAAATACAGTATTTGGTCATCGTGATTTTAATGCCACTGCTTGTCCTGGTGAAAATCTATATGCAGATTTATATCATCTCCGCCATATGGCTAGTAATTTCATTTGATAATTAAAAATTAAAGGAGAACACAATATAATGAGAGCTTTACCCAAATCAGGAGAAATATGGGTTCACTTCAAAGGTGAAAATAAAAAATATTTGATTATTACCGTAGCTACACATACAGAAACTCATGAACAATTCGTAGTTTATAAAGCTTTATATGGTGATTTTAAAGATTATATTAGACCTTTAGATATGTTTATGAGCGAAGTTGACCGCCAAAAATACCCTGATGTTTCCCCAAAATATCGTTTTGAAAAATTAATTTAACAAAAAAATCCTATCTCTAAGAAATCACTTAAAGATAGGATTTTTTTATTTATTGAAATTAATTCTAGTATCTAATTTAGGAATGATATTACCATCATCAATGATATTATATTCTAAATCTGAGCTTTCAATTATAGACTTTAAAAAATTATGAACTTCTAATCTTTCATTGATAATTTCTTGTAAATTCATAATCAAAGATAAATCTATACCATCATTTAAAACATAATTAGATAATGCCCTCTGAAAAATATCTATCTCGATATTTATACCTGATTGACGAAGCTCCGCAAATTTTTGTGCTACCTCTGTAGTCGCTAATTCTTGCAATTCCTGTTGATAAAAATAATTAGTAACACTGATAGCTACATTACCTATTAAATGACCGATAATAGGTATATTTTCTTCTGACCATATAGCTACATTAGAAGCTGTATCAAAATAGCCTTTATATTTTTCAATTACAGGTCTAGTAGCTTCAATATAATCAATCAATTCTTGTCTATGCTGTGAATCCTTCAATAATTCTAGTAAATCATCCCTTATAGCAGCATTTTCGGGATTTAAAAAGCCAGTAATCGTACTGATTGCCAAATTACTAGTATCTGTAGGCGCTGCTTTAGCAGGAGTTGGCACTAAACATAAACAACATATTAAAAGTACTAGCAAAGATAGCTTTTTTAATATTAGCATACGAATCAAATCCTCCTAAATTTTCTTAAAGAGAAATATTTACTTTGATTAAAGTGTACTTTAGAAATATAGTTTTGTCTAGTGTCTAATTCATAAAATATTCTATACGTATAAATAATCTGCCATAACTGGCTGTAAGCCGTTATGAATTAAATCATGATATACTTCATCTACAGAACGAGTGTCGGCAATTTCAAATTGAGCATCGCCTTTATCTTCGCTTTCTTGACTATGTTCACCGATGGCGGTACTTACACCAGCGGAAATTTTTGTAGTAGCGATATTTACGAGATTATCACGAACTCTAGCACATTCTCTAGTAGATATAGTAATACTAGCAGATGGCATAAATAAACGATAAGCACATACAACTTGTAAAAGCTGGGCTTCATGTACATCTTTAGGATTGATTTTATCATTATTAATGATTGGACGAAGGCGAGGGCAAGAAAATGCTATTTCTGCATGTGGATATTTTTGTTGTAAATAATATGCATGCATACCTGTAGCCAACGCGTCTTTTCTAAAATCATCTAAGCCTAAAAGTGCAGCAAAACCAACGCCTCTCATACCGCCACGAATTGCTCTTTCTTGAGCATAGAAACGATAAGGGAAAATACGTTTATGTCCAGCTAAATGGAGAGTTTCATATTTATCGCTATTATATGTTTCTTGGAATACAGTTACATAATCCGCACCACATTTTTGTAAGTAAGTATATTCATCTGTATTCAATGGATAGATTTCAAGACCAATAACACGGAAATATTTTTTAGCTATTTTACAAGCTTCACCTATATATTCTATACTGGATTGTTTGCGACTTTCACCTGTTAAAATCAATATTTCCTGCAATCCAGATTTAGCAATTTCCTGCATTTCTTTATCGATTTCATCATAATTCAATTTAGCACGTTTGATTTTATTATGGCAATTAAAACCACAATAGATACAATAATTTTCGCAGTAATTGGCAATATATATTGGTGTGAACATATAGATAGAATTACCAAAAAATCTCTTAGTAGTTTTTTGAGCTTTTTGTGCTATCTGTTCAAGAAATGGAAGTGCTGCTGGAGATAATAAAGCTCTAAAATCTTCTGGTGTAATGTGGTCATGACTAAGTGCAGTTTGTACATCTTGGGCTGTATATTTATCATAATCATAACTATCCATATCAGCTATAACCTTATCTAAAATATCACTAGGTATAACTTCCATATCTGGTAAATATGCCATATGGTCAATACGTTCTTTTTTTAATTCAGCTCTTACTTCATCATTAATAATACTTTCATTAATATGATTATCTTTATTCATTCATCTTACCTCACAATTATTACTGATTAAATTAATAATTAATCTTGTAAAAATCCTGTCAATGGAGAAGATGCACTTGCTCCTTGTGCTTTTACACGACCTAATTTTGCTTCATAAGCGAGGCGTCCTGCTTCAATAGCATAATTAAAAGCTTTTGCCATGCGAACAACATCACCTGCTGTTGCTATAGCAGTATTAGCCATAATAGCAGTAGCACCCATTTCCATAGCTTCACAAGCTTGAGAAGGTCTACCTATACCAGCATCTACGATAATTGGTAAGTCGATTTCATCTATGAGAATTTGAATAAATTCTTTTGTACATAAACCTTTATTAGAGCCGATGGGAGCACCAAGAGGCATTACACAACTAGCACCAGCATTTACTAAATCTCTAGCTACATTTAAATCTGGATACATATAAGGCATAACAGTAAAGCCTTCTTTAGCTAAAACTTCAGTAGCTTTGATAGTTTCATAATTATCAGGTAAAAGATATTTACTATCACGCATAATTTCAATTTTTACTAAATCACTGCCACAAAGTTCTTTAGATAAACGAGCTATGCGAATTGCTTCATCAGCATTTCTAGCTCCAGAAGTATTAGGGAGTAGTGCTATATCTTTAGGAATGTAATCTAAAATATTAGCCATACCACCATTATTTACACGGCGAAGTGCTAAAGTTACGATTTCAGCTTTTGCTTCATTGATTGCTGCTTGAATTAATTCTAAAGAATATTTACCAGAACCTAAGATAAATCTTGAATTGAATTGATGTTTTCCTAATTGCCACATAATATAATACCTTCTTTATAAATTATTTTCTAAAATTAATTGAGTGATTAAATTTGCTTGATGACCAGCACAAATAGCTACTCTAGGAGCCATTAAACTATTTTCATTGGATAATGCAGTTTTTTCATCACCACAGATATAAAATTTGCCCATCACCTTACGAGTATGAATTTCGTTGCTATGACCAAAACCCGCCATACCACTTCCAGAAATGATATATTTTTCGGGGAAAAGTTCTAATACCTTATTTACTAACATCGCCTTATTTTCAGGAACGTCAAAAGCTTCACAGATGATATCTTCATCTTTAAACAATGAAAAAATATTATCTTCTGTTACTTTTATACAATCAGTAACGATATTTAAATAAGGATTTATCATTTGTAACTGCTCGGCTAGAGCTTGCGTTTTATATTTATTTAGATGTGAAATGAAATAATGTTGTCTATTGAGATTGCTGATATCTACTTTATCAAAATCAATTAAATGTAAATGACCTACACCTATTCTAGCTAGTGCCACAGCGATATTAGAGCCTAAACCACCAAGACCAGCTATAGCAACTTTAGCATTGTTTAATTTTTCTTGATTGACTATGCCATGGCGGTCATTTAAAGTTTGATAAATTAATTCTTTTGCCAAAACATCTGCCATTATCAGCCACCACCAACAAAAGTTACGATTTCTAATTTATCATTAGGATTTAAAATAGTTTGTGCATATTTTGCTTTTGGGACTATTTGACCATTTAACTCTATAGCTATCTTATCTAAAGGATAATTATTTTCTTGCAAATAAGTAACTAAATCCATAGGCAAAGATATTTCTTGATTTTGTCCATTAACTATTATCAAAATAAGACCTCCTTATTTTTTATCTTTTGAGAAATTTTATTAAAAAAGGAGTCCACAAAAAGATACACCCGCGGTGGTGCACCCCTTCATGAACTCCTGTTCAATCACATGGTCAACTCTATGTGATTTTAAAAATTAATATATAAATGTGTGTTAAAATAAAAAAGAGATGACAAAATGCCATCTCTTCTAATTGCAAATACATCATAATTATTATCCTACGTTGGCATTATCCAAATCAGGTTATAGGTCGAAGTTCACAACTTCCTCTCAGCCAGTTTACTAGCTCCCTGTTATTAATTTATATATACAATATAATTTATAAATTATCATTTGTCAATAAGTTTAATTATTTTTCTTGAACAACTCACTGACAAGTAAAGAACCTAATATCAAAATCGCTCCAATCCATTGAGAAATACTCATCGACTCAGCTAAAAGAACTGTGGATAAAATAATCGCAGTTACTGGATCTAAATAGCTAAAAATAGCAACTTTTTGTGCTGGTAATTCTTGTAGTGAAGAAAAATATAATAAATATGCTATACCTGTATGTATAATACCTAATATAGCCAAAGATAATAACGAAAAACCACTCATGCTCCATGAATTTCCCTGATAGATTACATAAGGCAATAAAATTATTGAAGCTAATAATAATTGAGCAATACTGCTATCAATGGCAGAAATATCTTTGAAAAATTTATTTGCTAAGACTACAATCGCATAAAATAATGCAGCAGATATTCCATAGAGTACACCGATAAAATCATTTACACCAGATTGGTTATCATTGAATATGCCAGCGACTAATGCCATACCTAATAAAGATAAAATTACACAAATGATTTTAAAGAGAGATAAACTTTCTTTTAATATAAATGGAGATAATAATACTACAAAAGTAGGTGCTAAATAATATGTAAGTGTTGCTGTAGCTATCGTTGTATAATTATATGCTTGAAATAAAAAAATCCAGTTAAAACCTATAGCTACGCCAGCTATTAATAAATAGCGTAAGTTTCTTATCAAAGCATTTCGATTTATTTTTTTGTGCAAGCATACCATAGCAATAAATAAAATAAAAGCACCTACAAAACCACGTACTAGGGCTATTTGTGAACTTGCAAGTTCTATATTGCGTACAAATAAACCAATACTACCAAAAACAAGCATAGCCGTAATATTTTTTAAAGTTGCATTCATGAAAATCATTCACATCTCTTTCTATATTTATCTAGTCAATAATTATCGTTTATAATATAGCATAAAAACAATATACGTACTAGGTTAAAATTTGTTATAATTAATTGATTTATATTTTATGATTTTAATGAAAGTACGGTGATATGATGATAAAAGCTATTTTCTTTGATATTGATGGTACCTTAGTTAGTTTTAAAACACATAAAATTCCTGAATCTACGATACAAGCTTTACATACATTAAAAGCTAAAGGAATAAAACTATTTATTGCAACTGGTCGTCCACCATATGATTTAAAATTTTTAATTGATGAATTTGGCGATTTATTTACTGGTTATATTACTTTTAATGGTCAATATTGTTATGATAGTACAGGAAAAATCTTACACGAAGAAGATTTAAATCGTGAAGATTTAATCCAATTTACAAATTACATCAAAGATAAAGATATCGCTTGTGGCTTTATGGAAATGGATTATTTTTATTTTAATCTCTATAATGACCGCTTGGCAAAATTAAAAGAAAAATTGGGAGATACTGCACCTGATAGAGCATTTGATGATGTAAGTCGTGTATCTAACCATAAAACATATCAGTTGAATATTTTCTTAAATGAAGATGAAGAACAAGAAGTCTTACCATATTTGCCAAATTGCAAAGCTGTTCGTTGGTGCCCATATTTTACAGATATTATTCCTAAAGATGGCGGTAAAGGCACAGGCATCAAAAAAGTTTTAGCTCACTACGGCATAGATATCAATGAAGCCATGGCTTTTGGTGATGGCGGAAACGATGTAGAAATGCTTGAAGCTGTAAAATATGGCATAGCTATGGGAAATGCTAATGATAATTTAAAACAGATAGCAGATTTTATCACTTTAGATGTAGATAATGATGGCGTAGCTTATGCTTTAAAACAATATAACGTATTATAAAAATAAACCTACTATAAATTACCTTATTTAAAAGTAATCTATAGTAGGTTTTCTTTAATTAAAATATTTCTTTAACGACGGTAAATACAAAATGAGAATAATTGATTCTAATAAATACGTTAAATTATATGTCAGCCATATACCATCATTACCTAGATAAGACATCAATATTTTTTGGCAGATATAAAAAAATATCACAGCGACAAACATCATATTTCTGATAGAAGCTGTATTGCCAATACCTGTATACATACCGTATAAAAGCAATCCCACACAAGCACATATAGGATGTAAAATCAGATAGATACTATAATCGTTAGCATAATTAGCTACGACTGCTAAATCAGTCATCATATTTATAAAATACGATTTAGTGATATACATAATCAATGAAATAAAAATTATAAATACAGCTAAACATCTTAAGCTTATCTTTAATACTGAATTTAATAGATTTATATCCTTATATCCCTTTGCTTTTCCTGAAAATACACTCACACCATTTGCCATGCCATCAATAAAGTAGATCACGATAAAAATAATTTCTAAAATAACAGCATTACTAGCTAGTGTAACTGTCCCCATGCTTGCCCCAGCTATGGCAAATAAATTATTTATCGTCAATAGACAAACAGTGCGAAACATTAAATCCACATTTACCTTCATCATGGCTAAAAACGGCTGTATAGTTTTTAAACTTTGGATATATTCACTGCGAATAGTTAAATTTCCTCGTTTATAAATAGCGATAAAACCTATCATACAACCATATATTTGAGCAATCAAAGAAGCATAGGCTACACCTTGAATATTCATATCCATGATAAATACAAATACGATAGATAAAATGATATTCAACACATTCATAGATATTTGCATAAACATAGTATAGCGAATTATCATCTGCCCCATGAGCCAGCCTAACGTTACATAATTGATTAAAACAAATGGCGCTCCCCATATAATGATATCACAATAATTTTTCATTAATTCAACAACTTGGCTTTCAGGCTTCATGAGCAATGCATAATATTTGAAAATCCATGGATAAATTATTAAAAATATCAAACTTATTACTATAGCTATAAGTAGTGGTCTAGCTAAAGCTAAAAATTTATCTTTGGCGGATTCACTGCCTAAAGCTTGAGCGGAAAAACTTGTAGTAGACACTCTCAAAAATCCAAATAGCCAATATATATTGTTAAATAAAATCACTCCCAAAGAAACAGCAGCTATATAAAAAGCTTCTGACATATGTCCCATAACAGCAGTATTTACAGCTCCTAGTAGTGGCTGTGTAGCTGTGGATAACATAAAGGGAATAGTTACTTTTAGATATTCTTTATAAGTTAATTGTGATAGCATAAAATCTCCCATCTATTAAAATTTTTATATTATTTTATTTAAAATAAATGACAAGCAACATGATGATTAACTGATATCTCTTTTAATTTTGGCTTTTCCTGTTTACAAATATCTTTGCAGTATTTACAGCGATTTTGAAATGGACAACCTTTTGGCAAATCTAAAGGACTTGGGATATCACCAGAAAGAGTTTCTATATTTTTATTTTGTTCATTATCTAAGGAAAAAACTGCTTTTAATAATGATTTAGTATATGGGTGTTTTGCTTCTGTAAGTTTATTTCCGTCAATTTTTTCAACGATATTGCCTAGATACATCACGGCTATACGATGACTAAATAAACTAACTAAAGCTAAATCATGACAAATAAAAATATAGGTAATATTTTTTTCTCGCTGTAATTTTACTAGTAATTCAATAATTTTAGCTTGAACAGATACATCAAGAGCAGAAGTGGCTTCATCACAGACAATAATTTCAGGCTCTAGGGCTAAAGCTCGAGCAATAGCTACACGTTGACGTTGACCGCCACTCATATTATTCGGATATTTATATACAAAATCATCTGGCAACTCTACTAATCGCAATAATTCTTGAGCTTTCTCTTTTATTTGTGATTTTTTTATTAAATTAAAATTTAATAGCGGTTCACAAATAATATCGCCGATTTTCATTTTAGGATTAAACGCTGCTGTAGGGTCTTGAAAAACCATTTGTATATGGCGGTAATTTTGGCGTAATTTTTCTCCCTTTAATTTAGTGATATCTTGATTATGATAGATTATCTCACCTGATGTTGGCTTATATATATTCATAATCATTTTAGCTAAAGTCGATTTACCACAACCAGATTCACCAACGATGCCCACTGTTTCTCCAGCATTAATATTGAGATGGATATTATCACAAGCTGTTAAAAATCTATTATTAGCTGAAAATTTCTTAGTTATATTTTTTACCTGCATAATAACTTTAGACATAGCGCTTTCCTCCTATTTGAGGAACTGCAATAAGTAGGCTTTTAGTATATTCTTCTTGAGGTGAATTTATTATATCTTTAACTTTGCCATATTCGATGATTTTACCTTGTTTCATTACCATAATTTTATCTGACATATATGCCGCCACACCAATATTATGAGTTACTACAATCATTGCTGTACCACAACTGCGAGGAATTTCCATTAATTCTTTAACTATTTGTGCTTGCGTAGTAACATCAAGGGCAGAAGTAGGCTCATCTGCTAATAATAAAGATGGTTTAAAACTTATTGCCATAGCGATACCAACACGCTGACGCATACCGCCAGATAATTCAAATGGATATGATTTCATGATATTTTCAGGATTAGCTAAATTCATACGAGTAAGCATTTCTATAGCAAAAGAATATGCTTCTTTTTTAGTAAGATTATCATGAATTTGTAGATACTCTATAAATTGTTTACCAATAGTTTGGATAGGATTTAACATATTACCACTATCTTGGAAAATCATAGCAATATGTTTTCCTCTTAAAGATAGCCAATCTTTATGGTTGTATTTCAATAAATCTTGATTTTCAAAAAGAATTTTTCCATTTATAATCTTTCCGCTATTAGGTAAACAACCTAATATGGCTCTAATCACTGTAGTTTTACCACAGCCAGATTCACCAACTATGGTCAAAATTTCTCCTCTATCCAAAGAAAAATTAATATTTTTAACTGTAGCTTCTATATTTTTGCTATATTGAATAGTTAAATTAGATACATCAAGTAACATTAATTTACCCCTTTTATGCTTTAGCTGGTTTTATTTTATTAGTAAGCCAATAATAATCCGATGGATACATAACTACACCCTTTAAGCCTTTGGTGCTGATAATATTAGTCTGTGGATAACCTAAGAATAATGCAGCACCGTCATCTAACAAAATTTGTTGCGCTTCAATAATTAATTGACGACGTTTTTCTTTATCAAATTCGACAGATAATTGATTTAAAATCTCATCATATTCACGATTACTATATCCAGAACCATTTTGTGGATTATCTCCATTTACATTAGTTTTCCAATACCAACTTAAATAAATTTCAGGGTCTCCAGTATTAGCAGTTGTAATATTAGAAATGAGTAAATCATAATCGCCATCAATACCCATTTTATCAATAAGGTTATAATCTACACTTTTTATATTTATATTAATTCCTACTTTTTTAGCATCAGCTTGTACAGCTTCAGCGTATAAAGGAAGCTCTGCACGGCTATTATACACGACAAAATCAAGACTTAAGTCCTTGCCATCTTTATCTAAAATACCATCTCCATTACTATCATTCCAACCAGCTTCGGCTAATAATTGCTTAGCTCTTTCTGGATTATATGCATTTGGATCTGTCAACTCATCAAAGCCATAATCCATAGATGGCGGTATTGGCGCTTTACCTGGAATAAATGTACCTTTCAATAATACATTATTATAATTTTCTCGATCACAAGCAGAAATCAAGGCAGCACGAACTTTATCATCGCCTAAAATACCATTTTGATTAATACGAGCAAGTACTGTACGTAAAGAAGAAATTTCATCGATATAGAAATTATCATTATTTCTAAATAAATCTATATCACCAGGGGCAATATTTACAGCAAAGTTAACTTCACCTGATTGCAGTGCCATAGCACGAGCATTAGGATCATCAATAGATGGTATTTCTACACGTTCAAAAGGAACTTCGCCGTCCCAATAATATTCATTTCTCACCATTACAGCCTTTTCTTTTACAAAAGATTCCACTTTATATGGACCAGTACAAATTGGACCTTCTTTGGCAAAATCTCTACCTTGTTCCTCTGCACTAACATCTACAATAATAAATAATGGGTCAGCCAAAAATCCAGGCATATTAGGTTGAGGTTTGCTTGTTGTGATTATTAAATTTTTACCATCAGCCTTCATTTCTGTGTATTCAAAGAAAGTTTTTGCTCGAGTATTTTTAGTAAAAGCACGTTCAATAGATTTTTTTACAGCTTCAGCTGTTACTAGATTGCCATTAGAAAATTTTACATCATCACGAATTTTAAAAGTCCATGTTAAATGGTCATCACTAATAGACCAACTTTCCGCAAGCCATGGCTGAATTTCCATTTTTTCATCAAATTTAGTTAAACACTCACCAATAGCATAACGCATTACAACCCAACCAAAATAATTCTGTGTTGGCTCTAAAGTATCTGCAAAATTTGTAACTCCAAATTTCAAAGTAGTTTTATCTACTGTATTTTCAGAGCCACAACCAGCTATTATACCTGCAGTCAATATACCACATAGACTTAAACTAATAGCCTTCCATAATTTTTTCATTCTAAAACTTTTCATATTCAACCTCTTTTCTTATCAATAAAATCTATCAATCTTGTCTAGGGTCTAAGATATCACGTAGACTATCTCCCCAAAGATTAAATATAGCTACTACTATAAAAATAGCTAACCCTGGATAAATCATCAGCCATGGAGCAGTTTGAATATATTGACGACCTTCATTGAGCATTAATCCCCATTCTGGTGTAGGTGGTTGAGCACCAAAACCTAAAAAAGATAGACCCGCTATTTCCATCATCATAGTGCCAATATCCATAGCTCCCGTAATCACTATTAATGGTAAAATATTAGGTAATAAATGATGATAAATAATTGTAAATGTAGTTGCTCCACTAGTTTTACTAGCTATGATAAAATCATTATTTTTTAATTTAATAACTAAACTTCGTACTAAGCGAGCATATTTTGCCCAACTCACAACGACTAACGCTAATATTGTATTTATAATACTTCCACCCATGATGCCAGCTATAGCGATAGCTAGAATAATTCCTGGAAAAGAAAGCATAATATCTGCCAAACGCATTAAAATAAGTTCTATTTTACCGCCAAAATAACCAGCAATTATACCTATGATTGAACCTATAGTTGCTGTCAAAATCACAATGCAAATCGTCATAAATAATGATATTTGCATACCATAGATTATGCGTGAAAAAATATCTCTGCCCAATTTATCTGTGCCTAAAAAATATTCATTATTTGGCATTTGCAATGCTTTCAACATATTGGCTTCATAAGGATCATGAGGCACTAAAACTGGTGCCAATACAGCAATGCAGATTATTAAAATGACTAAAAAAGAATATATGGAGAATAATTTATTTTGTTTTATAAATTTAAAAATCATATTATATTAATTCTCCTTTTTTATTCTTGGATCGAGATAACTATAAGATAAATCCACTAAAAAATTAATTACTGTATATACTGTGGCAATCCATAAAACAATCCCTTCAATTAATGGATAATCACGCATAGTAATCGCTTGAACTGCCATTTTGCCTATACCTGGCCAGGAAAAAACAGTCTCAATAACAGCAACGCCACCTAATAACCAACCGATGGACATACCTAGTAAAGTTATTAAAGGTAAAATTGCATTAGGCAAAATATGTTTCCATAAAATAGCTTTTTCAGACAGTCCTCTAGCTCTAGCACCTATTACATAATCTTGATGTAATTCATCTAAAATAACAGTACGCACTTGCCTAGTATATTTTGCCGATTGATAGATAGCTAAAGTAAGTGCTGGTAACACTAATCCACTTGGTGTTACACCAGCAGTAGCTATAGGAAATAATCCCAATTTTAAGCCAAAAATATATAATAAAATCAAACCCACCCAAAAGCTTGGCATAGATACACCAATAAAAGAAAAAATTCTCACTAAAAAGTCAGGAATTCTATTGCGATGTGTAGCGGAAAAAATTCCCAAAGGAATGGAAATGACCATAATTAAAATAATTGTAGTTAATGCTAATAAAACAGTCCCTGCAAAACCTTCCATTAATTTCTCCATAACAGGTTTTTTAGCTGAATAAGAAATTCCCATATCGCCTTGCACTACACCTAAAAGCCAATTACCATATTGTACAAGAAATGGATCGTTAAGTCCCATTTCTTCACGAGTTTGCTCTATTATTTCTTGAGAAACAATAGTATCTGAAGCCTCTAAAACCATGGCTGCTGGATCACCAGGTGATAAATAAGTTAAACAAAATGTTAAAAAACTAACACCAATTAATGTAATTACTAATTGAATTAAACGATTTATTAATCGTTTCAAATTAAAACAACCTCCTTATTTTTTTCATTATTATAGATAAAAAAACTCCTCTCCTTTCTTCCGTTAAGGCAAACAAAAAAAGTCTGCCTTTGCTAGCAGACTTTTAAGAGAAACATACAATTATAAATATGAGAAAAAAAGCCTAATTCTTATAGAATTAGGCAGTATTATACAATATTTATATCTGTATAAATCGCCTTCCCATCGCTCGCAGGTAATAACGGTGATTATTAAATAGGCAGTTCTCCTGGCTCAGAGTCATAGCTATTCACGCCTTCCCAAGAAGATAATTTTTTCTCAGTGACATAATTGTGAAATCGCTCGTCTTTACAGTGGCGGGACCGCTCCGGCTTATACCGAATTCCCTATTAAGTCTATATAGACACCTATTCTTTCAGTATTCAACTATGCTTTTATGTTATCACCAACAAATAAGTTTGTCAATTATAAAGTTTCTTAATTTCCAAGTGCTGAAGGCATTTTTTATTTTAATAAATCTCAAATAAATTTATGCAAATTTTAAATAGATAAGTTATTTACATATAATTATAAAACTATAATACTTTTATTTTGTAAAGTTGTTAACTTATTGGCGGGTTTATAAAAATAATTAAAAATTATAGCCATGAAAAATCTATTTATAATAGACTTTTGTATATTATTTTTCTCATAGCTTATTGTTTTTATAGATGATATAATTATGAATATAAAATTTATAATTGTTATCAATATTATAATATAAAGAGAGGGATTTTCATGTATGAAGATTTAATTGAAGAAAAAGTTTCTTCCGAAGATATTTTTGATGGAGTATTACTTCATGTAAAGCGTGATTATGTAAAATTACCAAATGGTAATAAAGCTGTTCGTGAATGGATAAAACATCAAGGTGCTTCTGCTGTTATTCCTGTATTGCCAAATGGTAATATTATTTTAGTGCGTCAATATCGTTATCCTATCGGCAAAGTAACTTTAGAAATTCCTGCTGGTAAATTAGATAGTGTGGATGAAGACCCATTAATTTGTGCTAAACGTGAATTATCCGAAGAAACAGGTTATACTGCTAATAAATACACACAAATTCATAAATTAGCTACTACTGTTGGTTTCTCTAATGAATGGATTTATATTTATTTAGCACAAGATTTAGTAAAAGGTAAACAACATACTGATGATGATGAATTTATAAATTTAGTAGAAATGCCACTAAGCGAAGCTGTCGATTTAGTTAATAAAGGTGAAATCTTTGATGCTAAATCTGTTGTTGCTATTTTAATGGCAGAAAAATTGTGTAAACAATAATTTATTTATATTTGTTATTTAAAAATTTAGGAGGTATTTAATGTTTGGTTTTGGTCCAGATATGATATATGCAATCCCAGGTTTGTTGATTGCATTGACTGTTCATGAATATGCCCATGCTAAGGTTGCTGATAATTTAGGAGATTTCACTCCTCGTATGAATGGAAGATTAACTTTAAATCCTGTAGCTCATATTGACCCTATTGGATTGATTATGTTATTTTTTGCTCAAATAGGTTGGGCAAAGCCTGTACCAATTAATTTAAATAATTTTGATGATTGGCGTAAAGGTGAAATGCAAGTTTCCTTAGCAGGACCATTAGCTAATTTAATCACAGCTTTTGTAGCTTCAATATTTTTTGCTTTTTGTTTTAAATATAGTTTTGCACCTCATTGGCTTGTTATGGTATTACAATTAATCATTATTTATAATGTAAATTTCGCTATTTTTAATTTAGTACCTATTCCACCACTTGATGGTTCTAAAATCTTATCTTCTCTATTACCAGGTAGATTAGCTTATAAATATCAATCTTCTGTAGTCAGTCGTTATAGCTTTTTTATTCTAATTGCTCTTGTTTTTACTGGAATATTGGGTTTTATCATTCACCCTATCAGTAACTTTATTATAAGCATTTTAAATCTTATTATCTCTATTATTATTTAATGAGTTCTTTATGCAACAAGAACAATATAAGGTACATTTAGAATCCTTTGAAGGGCCATTAGATTTATTATTGCATTTAATTGAAAAAAATCGTATTGATATTTATGATATTCCTATTGCTCTATTGACGGAACAATATATGGATTATCTTGCTAAATTTAAAGAGTTTAATATTGAAGTAGCTAGTGAGTTTTTAGTCATGGCAGCTACATTATTACAAATCAAATCCAAAATTTTATTACCTGATACCAAGATAGAAGAAATAAATGAAGATGATACTGATGAAGTTGACCCACGAAAAGAATTAGTCGAACGATTATTAGAATATCGTCGTTATAAAGAAGTCAGCAGTATTTTAGGTGAAATGGCAGATGAAGCTGGCAAAAGATTTTTTCGTGAAGCTTCTAATCTACCGACAAAACATTTGCCACCTAAGGGGCTTGATGTAAAACTTTTGTGGCAAGCTTTTCAAAATGTGCTAGAAAGCCAAATTGAAAACGAACCTCTTGTAGCCAATGTTGCTCGAGAAAAATATACTATTGAAGACAAAATCATCTCTTTATTGGCTTTGCTTAAACAACATGGCGGAAATATTTGTTTTAATACTGTATTTCAATATAGTGAGCATAAGATTTCTAAATCTGAGTTAATCACTACTTTTTTAGCTATGTTAGAATTAATTAAAATAAAGAGAATAACAGTATATCAGACAAGTATATTTTCACCTATTTATTTAAAAATCAATGATGAAATCGAATCTTCTGATAACGATATCATTGTTGATAATACTGAAAGTAATTAAAGATTGTTAATAGATGATTTTTTTGATAAAAATTCATGAAAATAGACGCTTATAAGCGTCTATTTTTTTTATTTCTTCCCTCGAAAATAATATTTTATTTATTAATTATAATAAAATATTATTTCTTAATTTATTTTTAATCTAAATATCATTTGTTATTATTGAGTCTAAGTTGTATAATATAAATAATATATATATTTATATTAATATTATTCAAATTAATAATCCTATATATTAATTAAAATAATATAATATAAAACTTAGCGATAACTAAGTAAAGGAGAATATTTTATGATTATCAAGCCAAGAGTAAAAGATTTTATCTGTTTAACTTCTCACCCTGAAGGCTGTAAGGAAAATGTACGCCGTCAAATCGAATATGTAAAAAGTCAGCCAAAGGTTGAACTTGGTAAACGCGTATTAGTATTAGGTGCTTCTACAGGTTATGGCTTAGCATCTCGTATCTGTGCAACATACGCGAGCGGTGCTTCTACAATTGGAGTTATTTTTGATAAACCAGCACATGGTAAAAGAACTGCAACTGCTGGTTGGTATAATACAGCTGCTTTTGAAGAATTTGCAAAAAATGATGGCTATTATGCTAAAACAATAAATGGTGATGCTTTTTCTCAAGCTATTAAAGAAAAAACTATTGAACTTATAAAAAAAGATTTAGGCAAAATTGATATGGTTGTTTATTCCTTAGCTGCTCCTCGTCGTACAACAGCTGATGGAACTATGTATTCTTCTGTATTAAAAACTGTTGATGAACCTTTTACTGCTAAAACTTTAAATTTAAAAACAAATGAATTAACTGAAGCTACTTTACCTCCTGCTACTCCTGAAGAAGTAGAAGCTACTATTAAAGTTATGGGTGGCGAAGATTGGGCAGATTGGATGCATGCTTTAAAAGCTGCTGATGTTTTAACTGAAAATGCTTGCACTGTAGCATATTCTTATATTGGTTCTAAGATTACATACCCAATATATTATGAAGGTACTATCGGTGCTGCTAAACAACATCTTTATAAAACAGCTGAAACTTTACGTCAAGAAGGCTTTAATGCTATTATCTCTGTAAATAAAGCTTTAGTTACACAGTCTAGTTCTGCTATTCCTATTGTTCCTTTATATGTGGCGGTAATGTATCGTGTAATGAAAGATAAAAATGTTCATGAAGGTACTATCGAACAAATGTATCGTTTATGGCATGAATACCTCTCTCAACCACAACCAAAAGTAGATGATGAACATCGTATTCGCATTGATGATTTAGAAATGAGAGACGATGTACAAAATACTATTTTTGAATACTGGGATAAAGTAACTACTGAAAACTTAACTCAATATGCTGATGTAGATGGTTATTGGAATGACTTCTACAATCTCTTTGGCTTTGGTTTTGATAATGTAGATTATGATGCTGACGTAAATCCAGAAGTAAATCTTGATTTAGTTGAATAATGCAAACTCAAACAAATTTATATATTTTTTAGAGTAGAGAGTCTTCTCTACTCTATTTTTTTGATAAAAAGTTTCTACTAATGATAAAAGCAGTAATGTATTTAAATATTACTGCTTTTTGTTAATTCTAAAGGGTTTTCACCATATTTATTTGGACCATTTGTTCCTTTAGCCAAAATCAAATACAAAATAAAAATGAAATAACCAAAAGGAAAAACAATAGGAAATATTATCCACCAACCGCTAAAATTTAAATCGTGCAAACGTCGTATCATCAAAAAATTAAGTGGTAAAAATAATATTATTAAAATTAAAGAAGCTACTAAAACAAGTAAAATAGGAATTACTTCTATTTGTGATAAAACATTTAAATCATTTACATTTTCGCCTAAAATAGCAATAGATAATGCACTAGCTAAACCTAATAAAGTAATAATCCCTATAAAAGCCAATGATATGACAATCAAAAAGATTATATAATGAATAAATGGCTTTCGATTTAATCTACCTTCTGTAGAAAAATATTTTTCTTCTAAATTCATAAAAAACTCCTTATAAATCCAAACTTAAAGGGTCTTTTCCATATTTATTATCACCATCAGTCCCTTTTATTAAACATAAATAAGCCAAAAATAGCATATTTATCAATGGAATTACACATAAAATTATCCATACAGCCGATTTATCTAAATCATGCAAACGTTTAATTCCTAAAAATAAACTAGGTAATAATGCTAATTCAATCAATGTAGATACTATACTTATACTAATATCAACTACTGTTCCATCTGTCGTACTGATAATCACTAAAAACGTTGGTATTATCAAAAATAGACAAAATAAGATAAAACATACTGCATATAAGATAAATATTTTACGATTTATGCGACCTTTTGTAGATAAAAATCGTTCTTCTAGAGATGCATTTTTCATTTTATTTTTATCTCCTTGAATTTTATTTTACTTATATTATAAAATAAAAATTCATTATTTAATAGTTTTTGCAATAAAAAAAGCATAGTATAACACTATGCTTGTATATTTTATCTATTTTTTCATGCACTATAAGCTTTTTTAGTAACTAAATTAGCCAATTTATTAATATAATAATTAGTAAAACGAACTTCAATATTACGAGTAAATTGAGCTAAAATATTATTATCTTTTAAAATGCCTTCATGATAATCTATAACCAATTGTAAATCTTGATTTAAATCTATTTTCTGACCATACATATCATAAGCAAAAATCTGTGTATTAACAATTTCAATAATGAAATCAGCTCCAACACCTAAATCATTATTGCAAATTGTTTGCCATTCATTTGCATCAAATTCTCTAGCTAAAAGATTTCTTTCATATACTAAATAATCTTTATGGTTATATCTATATTTTTTCATTACTAATGACATTATGCCCAACTCCTTAAACAGTAATTATCTATAATCAATATCTTTGTTTCATATTTTCAAATTGACTATATTATATATTATAGATATAACAAATACTATATGATAAATGCAAAAAACATTGCAAAAAATGCTCTAAAATTTTCTCGTTGATAAAAAATTTTTTGCCAAAAAGCGTAAGATAAAGTATAGTATAATTTATGAAAAGAGGGATAGCTATGGAATATCAAAAAAAAGGCTATTTAACATCTTATTTTAAATTATTTCATCTCAAAGATGTCCAAAAAATAGAAATCAAAGCTCATTATCACGAATTTGATAAAATAATTTTATTCTTAAGTGGTAAGGTTAAATATAATATTGAAGGACAAACTTATCAATTATTTCCCTATGATATTGTTTTTGTACCTCATAATTGTATTCATTATCCTACTATTAGCGATACAGCAACATATGAACGTATTGTCCTTTATATTGACCCTAATTATCTAAAAAATAAAATAGATACTACAGATAAATTAGACTTTTGTTTTAATTATGCTCAAGAACATAATTCATATGTTATGAATTTAGACAATATCAATGAAAATGATATCTTGAAACAAATCCAAATTTTAGAAAGCTCCTTTAGTGATAAAGGTTTTGCACATGAGTTATACAGTAATCTAAAATTCTTAGAGTTCATGATTTTAATAAATAGAGCCATTATCAATGATAATAAAAATTTGACTATTCACCATAAAGTTTCTTATGATAAAACTATTAATTCTGTTATTGATTATATAAATGAACATTTATTTACAGAATTAAATATTGATTATCTAGCCAATCATTTTTTTGTAAGTAAATATTACTTAATGCGAAAATTTAAATTAAAAACGGGCTACAGTATTCATCAATATATATTAAATAAACGATTAATAGTGGCTAAAGAAAAGATTAAATCTGGAATAGCTTTAACTCAAATATGTTTTGACTGTGGTTTTAAAGATTATTCTACTTTTTCAAGAACCTTTAAACAAATTTTTAAACAAACACCAAGAGAATTCAAAAAAGCTCTTAATGAAAAAACTGATATATATAAAGAGGCTAAACAATATGAATAATATCTTAGAACTTCCTCAACTAATAGCAAAATTTAGTTATGAATTACCTAAAAATCAAACAGTGCTAATAAGTGGAGGTAATCCACCTGATGTACAGTGGTTAAAATCCATCTGTGAAAATAAAAATATTTTTTGTGCTGACCATGGTATAGATATATGTAAAGAAGCTGATATCAAACCACTTCAATTAATTGGTGATGGTGATAGTGCTACTTCTGAAGCATGGCAATGGGCTGTAGATAATGATGTTACTATAACAAAAGTTCCTACAAAAAAAGATGTTACTGATACGCAATTAGCACTTCAGATAATTGATGATAAATATCCAGCTTCAACTGTTATTTTAACAGGTGCATGGGGCGGGCGTTTTGACCATGCTTTTAGCACTATATTTAGTTTTAATGGCATGTTAAATAAAAATTTTTGTGGTTGTATTGCTGATGAAAAAGAAATTTTATTCTTTTTACATAATGAGGAACATCTAACTTTAAATCTCAAACAAACACCCAAAGCCATCTCATTACTTCCTTTAGGTGGTACTTGTAGTGGTGTTAGCATCAATGGCGTATATTGGCCACTTGACCAAGTTATGCTCAATAATAATTTACCTTATGCTGTAAGTAATGAAGTAAATAATAAAGAAAATACCATCTGGATATCCCAAAAACAAGGTATACTAGGTGTATATCTATACTTTGAATAATATTTAATAATAAAAAAGCGTTATAATCTGTAAATAAATGATTGATATGCACCCAAAATATTGGACATATTAATTAAGCTACTAATTGAGACTTAG
>ENA-ORTJ01000137-ORTJ01000137.1-human-gut-metagenome-genome-assembly--contig:-NODE-137-length-65739-cov-6.885710_pt1 | contig 65739 bp, 57 predicted proteins | sample MGYA00242069_ERZ509187 | MGnify/ENA primary metagenome ERZ509187 (study PRJEB26280, sample SAMEA2338779) | human gut metagenome | biome: human gut; feature: human-associated habitat; material: faeces... | reverse complement strand
GGCAGCAGCCAGTGCCGTGGCATTCTGGCAGTTAGGCAATCGATAATTTTGTTGAGAAAGTGAGAGAGAAACATATGTTATTTCAGGAACAGGTAAGAAAGGTAAAAAAGGCAGCTCCAAAGCTGGCAGCAACCACAAACGAACAGCGAAATGTAGCACTGGCAGCAGTAAAAGCAGCATTATTGCAGCATCAGGCAGAGATTTTTGAGTCAAACAAACAGGATCTGGCGCAGGCAGAAGCAGACGGCGTATCCGGTCCGGTGCTGAAACGTCTGAAATTTGACGAAGGAAAACTCCGTGATGTGACCGCAGGGATTTCAGATTTGACCAAGATGGAAGATCCGCTGTTTCAGACACAATTTGCAAAGGAACTGGATGAGGGACTGGTGCTGAAACGTGTCACCTGCCCGATCGGTGTCATCGGCGTTATTTTTGAGGCGCGCCCGGATGCGCTGGTACAGATTTCTGCATTGTGTATCAAGAGCGGTAACTGTGTGATCTTAAAAGGTGGCAGCGAAGCACTTCGCAGTAACAAAAAACTGTTTGATATTATACATGAAGCAATTATTGCCGCAGGACTTCCTGCAAACTGCATGATGCAATTGGAAGCACGTTCCGAGATCAATGAACTTCTGGAATGTCATGAATCCGTTGACCTTTTGATTCCGCGCGGATCCAATGCGTTTGTGCAGTACATTATGAACCATACGAAAATCCCGGTCATGGGACATGCAGATGGTATCTGCCATATCTATGTGGATAAAGATGCAGACCTTGCAAAAGCAGTACCAATTATTGTGGATGCAAAAACACAGTATGTCTCCGCCTGCAACACAGTTGAGACACTTTTGGTTCACGAAGCTGTCAAAGATCAGTTGCTTCCTGTGTTAAAAGAAGCGTTGGATGTGAAAAAAGTCGAACTGCGCGGTACAAAAGACGTTGCAGCAGTGGTAGACTGTGTGCCGTCCACCGAAGCAGATGATAAAACAGAATATCTTGACTACATTCTTTCTGCAAAAACAGTGAAAAACATGGATGAAGCAATCGACCATATCAACCACTTCGGTTCTCATCACACCGACTGTATCATTACGGAAAATCCGGATGCGGCAGAGCATTTTATGAATCTGGTGGATTCTGCCGGTGTATATCAGAACTGTTCCACCCGTTTTGCAGATGGTTACCGTTATGGATTTGGTGCGGAGGTCGGCATCAGCACCGGAAAACTTCATGCCAGAGGGCCAGTCGGACTGGAAGGTCTGGTAAGCTACAAATACAAACTGTACGGAAGCGGACAGATTGTGGACGATTATGCTTCCGGTAAAAAGCAGTTCCATTTTAAAAATATAGCAAATGAGAGATAAAATCAGGCAATGAAGCCCTCTTTTATGGGGATCACAGATAATAAGCTCTGTAAAAGAAGGGCTTTTGTATGTAATATAGTATATTTATGCATAAAGAATGAATAAACCTTTGTATAAATGCATAAATAAACATAAAAATTGCATAATTTGTATGGTTAGACTGAAAAAATATGCATATAATATTAATTTTTATGCACAATCACCATTGCAATCTTTAAGCAATGACACTATAATAGACACCAGTAATGAAAAAAAAGATCAGGATGAAATGTAACGGAACATTTTAATCCGACCGGATGTAAAAAGAGGAGAGAAAAAGATGAAATTGAAAAAAATCGCAGCATTAGCAGCAGTTGCAGCAATGGTAGTTTCCATGGCAGCATGTGGCAGCACAAATTCAGATGCAGACAAGAGCACAACAGGAAGCGCAGCTGAGGAATCTCAGAACGCAGGCAAAGACACTTTAGTTATGGCAACAAACGCAGCTTTTCCGCCGTATGAGTATGTAGATGGAGAGGAATACAAAGGAATCGATATTGAAATCTCACAGGCGATCGCTGATGATCTTGGTATGAAACTTCAGGTAGATGATATGGATTTTGATTCTATCATCCCGGCAATCACAACAGGAAAAGCAGATATGTCTCTGGCAGGTATGACTGTTACAGAAGATCGTAAGAAAAACGTAAACTTCTCAGACAGCTATACAACAGGTGTACAGGTTATTATCGTTCCGGAAGATTCTGATATCACGGGACCGGATGATCTGTCTGATAAACTGATCGGTGTTCAGCAGGGAACAACAGGAGATATTTACTGTTCTGATACACCGGAAAATGGTGGATATGGTGAAGACCATGTTGTCGCTTACCAGAATGGTGCAAGTGCTGTTCAGGCATTAAAGACAGGTAAAGTTGATGCAGTTGTTATCGATAACGAGCCGGCAAAAGCATTCGTAGCTGAGAATGAAGGATTAAAGATTCTTGACACAGAGTATATCACAGAGGATTATGCGATCGCAATTGCAAAAGATAACACAGAGTTATTAGACAAAGTAAATGCATCTCTTGCAAAATTAAAAGCAGACGGAACCGTTCAGTCTATCATTGATAAATATATTAAAGCTGAGTAATCGATTTCGTACAGGAAATATTGTTACAAAAGGTAACGAAAGAACTGTAAAAAATAGTGGGACAGCAATAGACGCTGTCTCATTTTTTTGCTATAATAAAATTTAGTGTTTGAACGCAGGCTGCAAAGTGGCTGTGTTCATGAGCAAGTAACGAAAGTGGACTGCAAATGTCCGCTTTACAATTTACAGAAAGGAGAAAAGTGAATGAAAGAATGGTTTTTAAGCCTTGCAGATGGATTTTCACAGACGTTTATTGAAAGCGACCGCTGGGTATTATTTGCAAAAGGTTTTGGTGTTACGATTCGTGTGGCAGTGCTTGCACTTTTAATGGGTATTGCAATTGGTATTCTTGTAGCGATCGTTCGTACCAAACATGATACCAAGAAGAAAAATGCACATGGCTTCGGCAATGTGATCTTAAATATTTTAAATGCAATCTGTCAGGTTTATCTGACTGTGATCCGTGGAACCCCAATGATGGTTCAGTTGATGATCATGTATTTTGTTATCTTTGCATCCAGCCGTCATTCTGTTGCAGTAGCAACTCTGGCTTTTGGTATCAACTCTGGAGCTTATGTAGCAGAGATTGTACGTGGAGGTATTATGTCTGTGGATGCAGGACAGATGGAGGCAGGTCGTTCCCTTGGTATGAATTATACCCAGACCATGCGTCACATCATTATTCCGCAGGCAATCAAAAATATTCTGCCGGCTCTGGGCAATGAGATGATCACATTATTGAAGGATACTTCTCTGATGACCGTTACCGGAGCAAAAGATCTGATGAAAGCAGCACAGAGTGTTACAGCGGTTACCTATCAGCCGCTTATGCCGTATGTTAGTATAGCAGTAATTTATCTTGTATGCGTTATGGCATTATCCAAGGCACTTGCTGTATTTGAGAGGAGGTTGAGAAACAGTGATAGACGTTAGAAATCTGGAAAAAAGTTTTGGCGATCACAAAGTTTTAGATGGAATTAATGAACATATTTATCCGGGAGAAAAAGTCGTTGTCATTGGACCTTCCGGTTCCGGAAAATCAACCTTTTTACGCTGTCTGAATCTGTTGGAGCAGCCGACAGCAGGAACCATTACTGTAGACGGTGTAGATATCACAGATCCAAAGACAGATATTGATAAAATACGTCAGAGAATGGGTATGGTATTTCAGCAGTTTAATCTGTTTCCACATTTGACGATCAAAGAAAATATCAAGCTTGCACCGGTGACATTAAAACTGATGTCTGACAGCGAAGCTGATCAGAAAGCTGTGGAACTTTTAGAGCGTGTCGGTTTGCCAGATAAGGCAGAGGCATATCCGAAACAGCTTTCCGGTGGACAGCAGCAACGTATCGCGATTGCGCGCGCTCTTGCAATGAATCCGGAGGTAATGCTTTTCGATGAGCCGACATCCGCGCTGGATCCGGAGATGGTTGGAGAGGTTCTTCAGCTGATGAAAGAACTGGCCGATGATGGAATGACCATGGTGGTTGTAACTCATGAGATGGGCTTTGCCCGCGAGGTTGGAACCCGTGTGCTGTTCATGGATGGGGGAAATATTGCCGAACAGAATAATCCGAAGGATTTCTTTGAGAATCCGCAGAATCCACGGTTACAGGAATTCTTATCTAAAGTGCTTTAGTTTCGGGTACTTGGTGGTTAAAAATAAAGGTTATGAAAAGGGACTCTGCTATTTTGTCTTTGCAGCTAACAATCGCTTGCCAGTAAAAAAATAGCAGAGCCCCTCTATTTTAATTCGTGCTTTAAACCATAAAAGAATAGAAAAATTTGCGGTAAGGAGAAGAAAAAGTATGTACATTATTCCAAGACCACAACAGTGGTATCAGAAAGAGGGAACGTTTACACTAAAATATGATCGGAGAATTGTGCTTAACAGCAACTGCCTGCCAGAAGTTTACGAAGATGCGAAAATGCTGCAGAAGAATCTGGAAGATGATACAGGTTTTGCTATGTCCATCAGTCGTGGAATCCTGGAAAATGGAGATATTTGCCTGCAATTGGGTGAGCACATGAAGGAGCAGGAGTACACACTGCTTGTACAGGCACATGGTATCTGTATTACTGGTGGAAGTACAGTTGGCATTTTTTACGGTATTCAGACTTTGCGTCAGATCATTCAGCAGTGCGGATGCTGTATTCCGTATACAATTATTGTGGATTATCCGGAAATTTTGCATAGGGGATTTTATCATGATGTGACCAGAGGTCGGATTCCGACTATGGATTATCTGAAAAAACTGGTAGATTGTATGGCGTTTTACAAGCTGAATCAGTTACAGCTTTATATGGAACATACTTTTTTATTCCGGAGATTTTCTGAAGTCTGGCGGGATGATACACCGCTGACGGCAGAGGATATTCTGGAACTGGATGCTTATTGTCGAAAACGGCATGTGGAGCTGATTCCAAGTATTGCCTGTTTTGGTCATCTGTATAAAGTGCTTCGGACAAAAACATATGGTGCGCTGTGTGAGAGGTCTGAAATGGAAAATGAGCCTTTTGGATTCGTGGACCGCATGCGGCATCATACTCTGGATGTGTCAAATCCGGAGAGCATGCAGCTGGTAAAATCGTTGATTGACGAGTTTATGCCGCTTTTTACTTCACAGTATTTTAATATCTGTGCAGATGAGACTTTTGATCTGGGAAAAGGGAAAAGTGCCGCATTGGCAGAGGAAAAAGGAACACAGCGCTTGTATCTGGATTTTGTAAAAGAACTTTGTGAATATGTGGTGAGCAAAGGAAAAACACCGATGTTCTGGGGTGATATTATCTGTGAGTTTCCAGAGGCAGTACAGGAATTGCCGAAAGAGACCATTTGTCTGAATTGGGGATATGATGCGGACTGGCCGGAGGATTCTACGCGAAAACTGGCAGAAGCGGGTGCCAGACTTTATAATTGCCCGGGAGTCAGTGGTTGGGATCAGCTGGTGAACCAGATCCGGGTTTCTTATAAAAATATCAGCAGAATGTGTCAGTATGCTTCGAAGTATCATGCAGAAGGTTTGTTGAATACGGACTGGGGCGATTGCGGACACATTAATCATCCGGATTTCAGTCTGTCCGGAATGATTTATGGCGCAGCATTTTCCTGGAATTTGGATATTCCGGAATTTGAAGATATCAACCGCCAGATTTCAAGAGTTGCGTATGGGGATGAGACGGAAACGCTGGTGTCCGTATTGGCACGGATTTCGGAGAGCTGGAAGTTTACATGGCGGAATGCGGTAGATTTTCTGGAGCATAGTGGATTGAAATTGGAAGAGATGGGGAATCCTGCAGATAGGAAACTGTTGTTGGGCGAACTTGAAAAATTGGTAAAAATAGAAGATCCGAAGGTTTATCAACAGGCAGAGCAGGATTTGGAAAATATCGGGCAGGAACTTTATGCAGCGGTGGCACACTTGCCGATTGGTCGGCGGGGAGAAATCCGGGCATATCTGATCGCGGTGCAGGGAATGATTTTGTTACAGAGAATTGGAGCAGCGCTGGCTGATGCCAACAGGGAAGAACGATGGAATCTGGCAGAGGAGCTGGAATACTGGTTGTATGATTATAAAAAACTGTGGCGAAGTGTCAGCAGGGAAGCAGAGCTGCATCGCATTGAGCATGTGATCTGCCAATATGCTGATTGGTTACGCACATTGGGCAGGATTACTGATTAAAATAAAGGATAGTACACAGGAAATCGGAGAAAAATAAGACGGTTTACGTTAAAAAATCGGTGTGCTAAGCGTCAAATCTCACGTGCGTTCGACTTGAATTGATAAAAGTCTTAAGAAAAATTCAGAATTTCACACAGTAGATTTTTAAAAATTTCTGCTAGACTGAGTGTGTTGCGAAAGAAAAGAGAAAAAAACAGCAACGAGGGATAGTGGAAATGAAAGAAAGAGTAGCAGAACATACACAAAGAAAATATAAACAGAGCAGTCTTTTGGCTGGAACAGAGCAAAAGCGGAAGAACAGAAATCTGATGCTGCAGAATGTGGTATTTACCGGGATTTTGGTGGCAGTGTTTTTTCTGCTCATTGGTCTGATCCTGCCGGAAGGCTGCTTTTATGGTTCGACCATTGACTGGTATGATCAGCATGTGACGCTGGCAGAGACCATTCGCCGTACATGCATCGAAGAAAAGACACTTGCACCGGCGTGGATGACGCTTGGCGGTGGCAGTAATGGATTTCAGTTTGCTTATTATGGATATTTCCGCCCGGATATCATTCTTGGATGTCTGATGCCACGGGTGTCGATGACACTTCTGATTCCGGTGTATGCGTTGTGCAGTTATCTGGCAGCAGTGTTGTTAATGCGTTACTGGCTTCGTCTGGAAGGTCTGTCTCCTTTTTGCGCATTTTTCGGCAGTATGTTGTTTTTGCTGGCAAACTGCTTTTTCCAGACACATCGTCAGATCGTGTTTGTGAATTATTTACCGTTTTTGCTTCTGGCACTGATTTTCTTAAAAAAGAGAAGATTTGCGCTGATGTCTGTCAGTCTGACGCTGATCTATCTGCACAGTTTTTATTACGCGATCGCTTGTCTGGCAGTAATCGGCTGGTTTGCGATAGGAATGCTGCGCAAAGAAGCAGACTGGGCAGGAAAGCGGAAACTTCTGGTGCAGGGAGTGACCAGTGTCGTTTTATCCATTGGAATGGCAATGATACTGTTGCTGCCTACTTTTATAGCGATTCTGGAACATAAACACAGTGGAGAAAAAGCAACGACACTCACGGATCTTGTGCTCCCGAATGTGCAGAATCTGTTGTATTCTCCGTATGGCATGGGATTGACGGTGATTTGTCTGTACCTGTTGCTTTTGGGGCTAATGATCAGGGAATATCGCTGGCAGTCAGCACTGTTACTGCTTGGAAGCTTATTCGGCATGGCACCATATATTTTAAATGCAACGCTGTATGCAAGGGGCAAAATTCTGGTTCCGTTTGTGCCGGTAGTTCTTTTGTATTGCATGAAGATTTTTCAGAAAATCCGAAGCGGACAAGTGCGGTGGAAATTCTGGATGTTTCTTGTTTTTGCGGGAGTCATCGTGTTCCAGTGGGGACAGGCATGGTTCTGGTGGGTGTTACTGGATACCGGCATTTTGTTTGCAGCTGCGCTTGTGGACACAAAATTAAGGAAGAAGCAAGAGGGAAACGGTAGCTCAGAAACCGGACGTGAAACCGGTATCGTGCGTTATCTGTTTTTGTTTATTATGCCATTCCTGATCTATGTGCGTCTGGCAGGTGAAGAAAGCTGGCAGGGAATTCCGACTGTGGAAGCACAGGAACAAAATTTCACGGAAGAAGAATTACAGGCAATCTGTGGAAATAAGCTTTATCGCTGTAATAAGTTGACGGATGCAAAAAAAGAGTGCAATGCATTACAGTTTTACGGGCAGCAGACAACGACGATGTATTCTTCTGTGACCAACTCTGCTTATCAGAAATTTTATTATGATCTGACAAAAATGCCGATTCAGATCAATAACCGCACGGCACTTCTGGAAGAACGAAATCCGTTGTTTGCTCAGTTGATGGCAGAGCGTTATGTACTGACTACCGAAAACAAAATTCCATATGGATATAAAATCGTTGCACAGCAGGGAAAAAATGTGATCGCGGAAAATCCGAATGTACTGCCAATTGCATATACCACATCGGATTGTATGTCGCAGACACAGTTTGAAACACTTAGTGATACTCAGAAGATGACGGCGCTCAGTCGTTACACCGTTGTGGAAGATAAGACGGAGCCTGTTTCAGTATCTGATATGGAGCAGATTTCACTGCTGGCACTGGATTCAGATGAGGTAGAATGTTCTAATAATGTGAAAGTGCATGCGCTTGAAAATGGGAATGGTTACCGCATAAAAGTGACTGATAAAGGTACAATCCGGATTCCGCTGGATTCTGCAATGCAAAACGGAACGCTGTATTTCCGGTTTCAGGTGAATAATCGAACGGAGAAGCCAGTGGTAATTTCTGCAAATGGACGAAAAAACAAAATGTCTGGTCTGGATGCGCCATATCCAAATGAAAACAATTGTTTTTCTTATATGTTAAAAGAACGCGGCAATGATAAGTATATTATGCTGCGGTTGTCGGAGGGCAGCTATGATATTACGGATGTGGCATGTTATGTGTTCCCGGGACAGCTTTTGACAGAGAAGCAGGTGGAAGCGGCAGAACTGGTGTCAGAGGATCAGTGGGAGACAAACAGTGTGTTAAAATGCAGTGTGACTGCATCTGAGGATGAATATTTTGTGACATCCATCCCGATGCAGAATGGTTTGAAATTGTATGTGGATGGCAAAGAAACAAAAATAGAGACCGTAAATACTGCATTTGTCGGAGCAAAAATTACAGCTGGTTCACATACTGTAGATCTGCGTTTTGATCCGCCGGGACAAAAATACGGAAACATGGCAAGTCTGTTATCAGTGGTACTGTTTGGTATATGGTCAGCAATAACGGTATTGTACAGACAAAAACGGAAAAAACATTAATTTTAATAAGCAAAGCGACTGCGTTCATGAGCAAGTAGCGAAAGCGGATTGCGAATGAACGCTTTACAAGTAAAAAAATTCTCTTTTTTCTTCAAATTGGTAGCACCAATGTATTGAAAAATGTAAAAAAGCTGATATAATAATTGAGAAAACGTAATTGCATTTTTAGAAAAATGGTTACTATAAAATGTAGACTTTTGACCAGGGAAAAGAGGCGTTGTTATGAAGTATATTCGTCAATTTGTTATTATTCTTTTTATTTCTTTCATAGGAGAAGCTTTGAAATATGTATTACCGTTGCCGATTCCGGCAAGTATTTACGGACTGGTGCTGATGTTTGTTTTGCTGGAGACAAAAGTGCTGAAGTTGGAAGCTGTTCAGGATGCGGGAAAATTCCTGATCGAGATCATGCCGATGATGTTCATTCCGGCAGGTGTTGGTCTGCTGAATGCATGGGATACATTAAAACCAGTGCTGGTTCCGGTGATCGTGATCATGTTTGTATCCACGATCGTGGTTATGGGAGTTTCCGGAAAAGTTACACAGACGATGATTGAAGCAGAGGAGCGTAAGAAAAATGAAGGACATTCTGAATAATTCGATGTTTTTCGGCGTACTGGTAAGTATCCTTGCCTATGAAGTCGGAGTATTGCTGAAAAAGAAATTTAAATTTGCACTGTTAAACCCATTATTGATTTCCATTGTGATCATTATCCTGATTCTGGTGGGATTTCATATTGATTATGATACATACAACGATGGTGCACAGCTTTTGAGTTATTTGTTGACACCGGCAACTGTATGTCTGGCCATTCCGTTATATGAGCAGATGGAACTTTTGAAGAAAAACTGGAAAGCAATCATGAGCGGTATTATCGCGGGTGTCCTGACCAGTGCAGTCTGTGTTTTAGTGCTGTGTCTGATTTTCCGACTGGAGCATGAGATGTTTGTTACATTATTGCCGAAGTCCATTACCACAGCGATTGGTATGGGTGTGTCAGAGGAGCTGGACGGTATCGTAACCATCACAGTTGCGGTTATCATCATTACCGGTGTGGTTGGAAATGTGATGGCAGATTTTGCATACAAGTTGTTCCATGTTACCCATCCGGTGGCAAAAGGAGTCGGACTTGGTACATCAGCTCATGCCATTGGTACTGCAAAAGCACTGGAAATGGGTGAGATCGAAGGAGCCATGGGCGGTCTGTCCATTGCTGTGGCAGGTATTTTGACCGTTATCGTAGCACCGATTTTTTCACATATCATATAGCATGTAAAGTATATGCTCTCTTTTAGACAGACAGTAAGTAACTGTTTATCTGGAAGAGAGCATTTTTTATGGAAAGCGGATTGCGAATGTCCGCTTTACAAACATATCTATAAGAATCTGACGAATGTTTTCGTCAGTGCTGAATCGTACTTGCAAAAATAATATATTGTACTTATAATATATGTTAGAAAAAATGGAAAAAGTATAGATGGAGATTCGAAGCTTTAAACTCAGTCCGGGTTCAATATTCAACTGAGATAAACAATTTGTGAGGATATTCATTTTTGCGTGAGATTCCAGTATTAGGTAAATTGTAGTAGAAAGAGAGAAAAAGACATGAAGTATAAATGCGTGAATGAACTGGATAAATTTATGTTCCAGGATGCTGAAGTGAAAAAAATGGAGTTTAATCCGGGACTTATGACAATGGTTCTGCTTGGTGTGGCAGCAAGACACAACAACCCATCCAATGACACTTTAGTGGATCGTTATCTGGATGACACAGAGATTCGTTTCAAATCACCGGTGATCACAAAATTTTTGTTAGAAGGTGCAAAATATTACGATGCAAACAACGTACTGCAGAGAGAAGTGCCGGATCAGGATATTCCGGAAGGTCAGTTCAAAGAGATTTTCAAGAAAATACAGGAAGACGGAAAAGTATTTGTAGTGACACCGAAACCGGCAAAAAATGGTGGCGAGTGCTGCTGTGAAATTGCTGTGGATGTCGAGGAAGATACCTACTGGGTAGAAGTAGAATTTGAAAAAGCAGTTGTAGAATGGGAACATTTCCTGAATAAAGTACAGGCATAGAGAGAAGCACGGAGGAAAAATGACGGGAATGATACTGACAGGTATTCTGATTGTCGCTTCAATCATTATTGGCTTACTTGGCCTGAGTGTGTATATGCTTCGACCGGAGACCGGAAAAACACGTTCTTTTGCCGCCTTTGACCATACGATGATCGCGCATCGTGGTCTTTTCGACAATCATTCAGAAGCACCGGAAAACAGTCTGGCAGCGTTTCGAAAAGCGGCGGATCAGTGGTTTGGTATGGAGCTGGATGTGCAGCTTACGAAAGATGGAAAACTGGTCGTTTTTCACGACTTTGACATGAAGCGTATGTGTGGCGTACATAAGAAAATAACAGAATTAACATATGCAGAATTAGAGCAGTATTCGTTGAAAAACAGCACAGAAAAGATACCGCTTTTTTCTAATGTCCTGGAACTGGTTAATGGAAAAGTACCACTTGTAGTGGAAATTAAAGTTGGCTTTGACTATAAGGCAACCACAGAAGCAGTGGCAGCGATGTTGTCACAGTACAAAGGCATTTACTGTATGGAATGTTTTAATCCACTGTCCCTGGTGTGGTATCGGAAGCATTATCCGCAGGTGCTGCGTGGTCAGCTGTCCATGGATTTCTTTCAGAGTGAGGATAAAATGCCACAGATCGTACGTTTTTTTCTGACAAATCTGTTGTTGAATTTCTGGGCAAAACCGGACTTCATTTCCTATAATCACAAAGACCGGAAGATTCGGGGCTTTCGTATGTGCTGTAAGTTATTTGGGGTAAAGACGGCAGCCTGGACGATAAAAAGTGAAGCGGAGCTTGAGTCAGTTCGCGACGTATTTGATATGTTTATTTTTGACAGTTTCCTGCCAAAAGAAGGGGAAAAGGTGAGAGCGAGTTGAGAAAACAAAAACAGAAAATAGATGAGAGTAAGCTGCTCTTTTCCAATCACGATCTGAAGGTATTGCTGATACCGCTGATGGTGGAACAGTTGTTGAATTCCCTGATGGGAACCGTGGACAGTATGATGGTCAGCAATGTGGGAAGTGCAGCTATTTCTGCGGTTTCGCTGGTGGATTCTATCAATGTGCTGGTCATTCAGGTGTTTACGGCGCTGACAGCAGGTGGTGCCATCATATGTTCCCAGTATCTTGGCAGAAAAGATGTGAAAGCCTGCAATAAGGCGGCGCGTCAGGTGTTGCTTGCGATGCTGGTGATTTCCGTTGGATTGATGGCAGTGTGTATCGTATTCCGTTACCCGTTGCTGCGGTTGATTTTCGGAAATGTGGAACAGGATGTTATGGATAATTCTCAGATTTATTTCCTGATCACGGCGATATCTTTCCCATTTATCGGATTGTTTGACGCCAATGCAGCATTTTTCCGGGCAGAGGGAAATTCCAAACTGCCGATGACAATTTCTGCGTTGTGTAATCTGGCAAATATTGCCGGAAATGCGGTTTTGATTTTTGGATTTCATATGGGTGTAGCAGGTGCGGCGATTTCCACACTGGTTTCCCGTATTTTGATGTCCATTATTATGATCTGCCGTCAGCGTGTGCCGAAACAGGAGATTGTCATCCGCGATTATTTCGGTATTCGTCCGGATATGAAGCTGATTTTGATCATTCTTTCCGTGGGAATCCCGTCTGGTATCGAAAATGGTATGTTTCAGTTTGGTAAACTGGCAATTCAGTCTACGGTATCCACCCTTGGAACCACGGCGATTGCAGCGCAGGCGATGACGATCATTTTGGAAAACTTAAATGGTATTGCAGCGATTGGGATCGGAATTGGATTGATGACGATTGTTGGTCAGTGTATTGGAGCCGGAGAGAAAGATCAGGCGGTATATTATATCAAGAAACTTGCTGTGATTTCAGAGTTTGTGGTGATCGGCTGCTGTCTGTTGATTTGGGCATTGACGAAACCGATTACAATGATCGCAGGCATGGAGCCGGCAAGTGCGGACATGTGCTTTTACATGATGACAGTAATCACCATTGTAAAACCGATTGTGTGGGTTCCGGCATTTATTCCACCATATGGACTGCGTGCGGCAGGGGATGTTAAATTCTCCATGATCTTGTCAACCTGCTCTATGTGGATATTCCGGGTAAGTCTGTGTATTTACCTTTGCCGGGTGCAGGGATTTGGACCGATTGCGGTGTGGATTGGAATGTTTGCAGACTGGACCGTGCGGAGCATTGTCTTTACGATTCGGTTCCACAGACGGAAATGGCTTGAGCATAAAGTTGTTTAGTATAATGGTTAAAATATAATATTATATAGGCGAAATCAAAGAATCCTTCTGTAACCGCTAGTCGTTCACTACCTTCCGGTGTAGTTTAAATCATAACCAAAATATAGAGGTGTGCACACATTTACATATTTATGACAATGAATCCTTATCTTTTTTTAGCAGCGGCGGCGCAAACGGAAACACATCCTGATAGGATTCAATTTCATCATCATTTTGTGGTCCGGTCGGAATCAGACCGGTCTGGTCATTGGCAGAAGCTGATTTTCCCAGATAGTCATAGTCAAAATCATCCGTTTTATCTGCCTGCTCAAACGTACTGGTAGAAATGGCATCTTTGCTTGGATTGCCATAATTTCGATGACAGTTGGTATCATGTATATTGCTATGTGTATGCGTATTTTTACTCATGTTCAGTCCTCCAGATATAATGTTTTAGTTTGCAATACCAGTATTAGCAGAATGACAGAAAATATACAGGCATTGAATAAGGACAGCGAGTTTCGCAACATAAAAGGGAGAAGAACTCAGATTAGTGATGAAAGGCGTCTTAGCCCCAAGCACTCATCTGAGTTCTTCTCCTCTCTAATTATCGTAAACCACGCTGTCCAATATGAAGGCCATCGTTTTATCCATCGTAAGCTGATCCGCTATATTCTCCACATCTTCATCTTCCAAAGTCTCTACGAATTCCTCCGGATCTTCTTCCTCTTCCAGTGCGATATTTCGCAGTTCTTCCGCCAGCTCTTCCGGTGTAATGCTGATTTTTTCAGCAGCAGCAACCGCATGCAGCACACTCTGCGCCTGAATTGCTTCAATCGCTTCCTGCTCTTTATCCGCATAGATTTCATCTTCCGTATGACCGGAGCGCTTGCAGTAAAGTTCCAGCGGAATCTGATTCATTTCCAGCTCATCCAGAAAATCATCATAATAAATCTGTGTCATTTCTTCTTTCAGATCATCATCGATCGGAAGGTCAGAATCGGCAATAATTTTTGCCATCACTTCTCTGGCAAATTTTTCTTCTACTGAAGTTTTCCGGCGTGCCCGCAGATTTGCAAGAATCTCATCTTTCCATTCATTCAGTGTTTTATATTCTGAAAAATCTTTTGCAAACTCATCATCAATTGGCTGATAATCCATCAGACGAAGTTTTTTTAAGGTTGTATGAAACACAACGGATCGATTCTGCATGGCACTAATGCGGTAATCGGCCGGGAAAGTAACGTTGATATCAAAAGTATCACCAATATTTTTCCCAACCAGCGCTTGGTCAAATTCCGGTAAAAAAGCTTTTGCGCCGATGGTCAGTGCAAAGTTGTCTCCGTTTCCGTGCGGAATGGTTTTCCCATTGTAGTTGCCTTCAAAATCAAGAAGAGCCTGATCTCCGACTTGCGCACTGCGGTTATCAATATTTGTGGCAACCGCGTATTCTTTCTGTTTCTTTTTTAAAACATTCATGACTTCGTGCTCCGTCACTTCTGTGTTTGGACGTGTCATGTGAATGCCCTTGTATGTTCCTAATCTCATAAGAGTATATTTCCTTTCACGTTATTATGTTTACAGACATCATAGCACAGAAGTAACAGTATCGTATAGAAATATTAAAAAAATGTTTTTATGTATTGACAAAACAGGTTATGAGTATTATTGTATTAATCAAGTAATACAACAGTACAATAATACAGAAGATGCGTAAAATTAAAGGAAAGGATAGTGAGAGGATATGGCGTGGAATTTTGTAAATGATCGATCAATCTATCTGCAATTGGTCGATATAATTCAAAACAGAATCGCAACCGGCTATTATGCGCCGGGCAGCAAACTAGCATCGGTACGAGATCTTGCCAGTGAGGCAGAGGTCAATCCGAATACGATGCAGAAAGCACTGGCGGAGCTGGAGCGCATGGGACTGGTTTATTCCCAGAGGACGAGTGGCAGATTTGTGACAGATGATGAAGGGAGAATACAGGAAATGAAACGTGAAACAGCGCGGGAAACCATACAGACATTTTTACAGCAAATGAAAAATATGGGTTTTGAAAAAGAAGAAATTATAGATCTGATCAGAGAGGAGAAAGGGGGAGCAAGTCATGAACAGTAGATTAGAGTGCAGAAATCTGACGAAAGATTATGGAAATGTAATGGCATTGAGTGATGTCAATCTGACACTGGAAAGTGGCAGAATCGTAGGTTTACTTGGCCCGAATGGAAGTGGAAAGACCACGATGATTAAACTGGCTAACGGTCTGCTTCAGCCCACATCCGGAGAAATATTATTAAACGGTTTAAAACCGGGACCGGAGACAAAATCATTTGTTTCTTATCTGCCAGATGCAAACTATTTACCGGACTGGATGAACATAGATGGACTGGTTGGAATGTTTGCTGATTTTTATGAGGACTTTGACCGGGAAAAAGCGAAAGAAATGATAAGACAGTTAAACCTTCGTGAAAAAGACAGGTTAAAAACATTATCAAAAGGTAATAAAGAAAAAGTGCAGCTGATTCTGGCTATGAGCCGAAAAGCAGAGATTTATTTTCTTGATGAGCCGATCGGGGGTGTTGATCCGGCGGCAAGAGATTATATTTTAAATACGATCATCCGCAATTATTCAGAAGATGCGCTGGTTGTAATGTCCACACACCTGATTTCAGATATCGAGCGTGTATTGGACGAAGCAGTATTTATCAATCGCGGAAGTATTGTTTTTCACCGCAGTGTCGATGAGATCCGTGAGACAGAACATAAATCAGTAGATGAGTTGTTCAGGGAGGTGTTCAGATGTTAGGAAAATTATTGAAATATGAGTTGAAATCAACCAGCAGAATAATGGGTGTGTTATATCTGGCATTGCTTGTTGTAGCAGCAGTAGTAGGATTTGTTGCCAGAGGAACCATCTGGGAGGCAACGCAGGGAAATGCTATCGCAGTTGTGATCAGTGGACTGATCTATACGCTGCTGGTTATGGCTTTGTTGATCATAACGATTGTAATGGTTTTGCAGCGGTTTTACAAAAATCTGCTGAAAGAGGAAGGATATCTGATGCACACGCTTCCGGTTCCGACCTGGATGCTTGTTGCATCAAAAACAATCTGTTCTCTGATCTGGATTTTACTTAGTATTGCTGTTTTGCTCGCATCTGTATTTGTAATTTTCCTGACGAGTATGATAGGACATGGATTTGCTCTTGTCGATTGGAATGCCCTTCATCTGGGAGATGTATTTGGATTGTTTCGACAGAACGCAGGAAGCGTGTTTATGACGATTTTGACAGGAATTGTCCAGATTATTCGCACGATTCTGCTGGTTTATACAGCGATGGCGATCGGTGCCGCAGCAAAGCGTCATAAAGTATTATACAGTGTGGTGACATTTATTGTAATCCTGATCATCATAGGAATTATAAGTGCTGTAACAAACATGGATATGCTCAGCAGTTCGTTTGCAGTAAATGATGCAAATGCCTGCATTTCTGTTGAAGCAGGAGATGGATTGGCTATTGTGGGGTATATGAAACTTCTGCTGGGACAGTGTATTAGCGATGCCATTTACAGTGTCGTATTCTTCTTTGTGACCACCTGGTTTTTGAAGAATAAATTAAATTTGGAGTAAAATCAACATATCTCATACAGCCTATGCTATAATAACAACATGCGGAATTAGGAGATGGCGTAAAGCGGACATAAGCATCCCCCCTTACCCCCCGCTTAGTGCTCTACGCACTTGAAGCGGGGGAATGATTATTCTGCGTTCAAATCAATTATATGTTAGATTTGAGGCGGAAGTTTGGACCGCGTGCGCTGACATAGTTACCTGATTGTTGTATGGGGAGCAGAGAGATTTTAGAAAATGGGAGGAATCACATCATGGTATTAGTAAACACAGATTATATTTCTGGAAAAGAACTTGGAATGCTTGGAATGGTAAAAGGAAGCACTATCCAGTGTAAAAACATCGGCAGAGATATCGGGGCAAGTTTCAAAAATCTGGTTGGTGGAGAGATGAAAGCTTACACAGAAATGATGAACGAAGCAAGAGATCTGGCAATTCACCGGATGATTGACGAAGCAGAGCAGATGGGCGCAGATGCAGTCGTAAATGTACGTTTTGCAACATCCGCAATCATTCAGGGAGCAGCTGAGGTCATCGCATATGGTACCGCAGTGAAGTTTGTAAATTAGTTAAATGACAAAAGAATTTGCGTTCATGAGCAAGTAGCGAAAGCGGATTGCGAATGTCCGCTTTACAAAATACTTCATGTAGAACTGTTTTAGAAATCAAAGAGTAAATAGAAAATTCCTGTATTTTTCATCAACGCAAGGCGTCTTAGCCTGCGTGATGCAAAATACAGGAATTTTTTCGTAAAATTAAAATCTAAACATCACAGAATTTTTATCAAAAACATGCGAAGGAATTATTATTCGCAGCATCCGGCCAAGCCAATTGCCCCCGGACCACTATGACAGCTGATCACACATCCTGTCATAACATACTCATAACTCTCAAATCCAAATCGGATCGCATTTTCTTTCATACGGTCAAGAGCTGCCTGAGAAAGTCCTTTTGAGTACATCAGATACAGACATTTTCTGGAAACATCATGTTTTGCCAGATATTCTTCCATATATGTATCCACAAATTTTTCAATAGAACCGCGGTATTTTTTCGAAGCCAGAAGCTTTCCGTCTACGATCTCAATCAGCGGTTTCAGACGAAGCAGGGTAGCACCAAGGTATGCAGCATTGGATACACGTCCGCCTGCTTTCAGGTAATCTAAGTTACCCGGAATAAAAGAACAGAATACTTTCTTGTTCCAGGATTCAATTTCGTCAGCCAGAGCTTTGTAATCTGTCACAGTATCTTTCTTTGCATGAATGATCTCATATGCCTTTGCAAGATGAGCAGTGCAGCCGCCGGATACGTTTCTGGTATCAATCAGATAAATGTCTTCAAATTCGCGAATCGCAATCTCTGCATTCTGATAAGTAGAAGAAGCCAGAGAGGAGTATGCCAGATGCATGATGACACAATCTGGGTGCTCAGCACGGATTTCATTGAAAAAGTCAATATATTCGCCGACATTTACTGCGGAAGTTGTCGGGATTTTTTTAGTTTCATTATAGTATTCGTAGATTTTATCTACGCTGATAGTTCCATCTGCATAGGAAGTGTTGTCCATGACAATATGCATAGGAATAACTTTTATATCGTATTTTTTTACAAGGTTTTCCGGAAGATCGGAACCACTCTCAGTAGTGATGATAATCTCTTTCATGTATTTAGTACCTTTCCTGTCGTTCATAAAAACGACAACATGTAGTTTTCAATACTAGATTACACCTACAGAAGAAGAGTGTCAATAGAAAACAACTGGCAGAGATTTTCAGAGAAGTGTTTTACCGCAGAATAAGCATTCCCACGCTGAAAGCGGATTGCGAATGTCCGCTTTACAAGAAAGAACTTTAGTTAAGCGTTTTTGAACGATAGAAGTGCACTGGAAAAGGCTACATCAACACTGTTTGTTTTACAGATATCAATGTAGCCTTAATAACATATACTCTCCAATGGAATTAACCTCCGTTTTCTTTTGATATGTCTCACTATGCAATTTTTCGATTCAATTTTCTTTTTGAGCCTTTCCTGTTACTTCATCAAATCTCTTTCATCATGACTTTTTGATCCGATTCATATCTGAACGTTGCCATCTGAATCTTGATCCTCTTTTACTATGGTAACTGTCATGTATTCAATTCTGGTATCAGAAAACACTGCTGATTACTTTAATCTCTGGTGGACTGTACCTCCAACTATGTATTGTTCTAAGATTAAATTAATTCATTTACCTGTCCATTGGTCGATACTCCGTTTCAAAAATTTAAATTATGAAAAGAAAATAACTATTTCATTGGACTATACCTCGTTTTCAAAAATTTAAATGATGAAAGTTTGAATAACTATTTCATTGGACCGTACCTCTTTCGTTATAATAAATGAAGCTAAAATTTAAATGTAGATTGGACTGTACCTCCTATGCTTAGTATCGTTTTGAAGTTTAAATTAGGTTTTCGGTGGACTGTACCTCGCTTTCTGTAGTTTTTGAAGAACTTGTTAAGTTCTTTATTTGTTGTACTCATAATAACAGACAATATACAACTTGTCAATATAAAATTAGAAAAAATATCAAAAAAATATAAATAAACAGAAATGAATAAAAGATATAAAGAGTTATCAGATAATTTAAATGCAGAATAAGCATTCCCAAGCTTCGAGTGCGTAGAGCACTAAGCGGGGGTAAGGGGGATGCTTATGTCAGTGGGAGTTAAAAGCTCCCACTGACAGGGCGCAAAGCGACTGCGTTCATGAGCAAGTAGCGAAAGCGGATTGCGAATGAACGCTTTACCGATCAATAAATAAAAAAGCATCTGACAGATTTTACGGCAAGTAGCGAAAACGGATTGCGAATGTCCGCTTTACCAGAGATAAATGTTTCTGTCAGATGCTTTTTGCATGTTCCTGTTTCAGTGTGGTAACGTTATTCTTATGCGTTCTGAGCCTCTAATGCTGCGCGACAGGCCTTGGCAAGCTGGTCACCACAGGAGGTCGGACGTCCGGAACATGAGATACCGGAAAGTTTTTCCTCTACCTGCTCTACGGTCAGCCCCTGCACAAGTTTTGGGATAGCTTTGAGGTTACCGTTGCATCCACCGGTGAATTTTACATCTTTTACAACATGTCCATCCAGCTCTACTTCGATCAGAGTGGAACAGGTTCCTTTTGTTTTGTATAAATAACTCATAATGAAATCCTCCTTTTGTATATTCGATTAAAAAGTATAGCATAAAGAAGACAAATTTGTATACAAAAAATGTTCCGTTTATAAAAAGTTCACAAATCGTTTACTGCTTTGTGTATTGTGTGATAATCTATTCGGTGGTAAAATAAGAGAGTATGTTTGGCGGTTACTACCGTAGAGAAAGAAAGGTACAGGATAAATACATGAGTATTATAGAAAAAATTTTTGGAACCCACAGTGAACGAGAGCTGAAATCTGTTTATGCGATCGCTGACAAGATCGAGTCACTTCGCCCACAGATGCAGGCATTATCTGATGAGGAACTGCGTGGTAAGACAAAAGAATATAAAGAAAGACTTGCAAAAGGAGAGACGCTGGACGATCTGCTTCCGGAGGCATTTGCAACCGTTCGTGAAGCTGCAAAACGTGTGCTTGGCATGGAGCATTACCGTGTACAGCTCATCGGTGGAATTGTTCTTCATCAGGGACGTATCGCTGAGATGAAGACTGGTGAAGGTAAGACACTTGTTTCCACATCTCCTGCGTATCTGAATGCACTGGAAGGAAAAGGTGTTCATATCGTTACAGTCAATGACTATCTGGCAAAGCGTGATGCTGAGTGGATGGGAAAAGTACATGAGTTTCTGGGACTCACCGTTGGTGTTGTGTTAAATGATATGGATCATGATGCGCGTAAGAAAGCATATGAGTGTGATATTACTTACGTTACCAATAATGAACTTGGTTTCGATTATCTGCGTGATAACATGGTTATTTACAAAGAGCAGCTGGTTCAGCGTGATCTGCACTATGCGATCATCGATGAGGTTGACTCTGTTTTGATCGATGAGGCGCGTACACCGCTGATCATTTCCGGTCAGAGTGGCAAATCCACAAAGCTGTATGAGGCATGTGATATTCTTGCAAGACAGATGAAACGTGGTGAGGCAAGTCAGGAGTTTTCCAAAATGGATGCCATTATGGGTATTGAGATCGAGGAGACCGGTGATTTCATCGTAAATGAGAAAGATAAAGTCATCAATCTGACACAGGAAGGTGTGGAGAAGGTTGAGAAATTCTTCAAGATCGATAACCTTGCAGATGCAGAGAACCTTGAGATTCAGCACAATATCATTCTTGCTCTGCGTGCACACAATTTAATGCACCGTGATCAGGATTATGTTGTTGCAGATGACCAGATTCTCATCGTTGATGAGTTTACAGGACGTATCATGCCGGGACGTCGTTACTCTGATGGTCTGCATCAGGCAATCGAGGCAAAAGAGCATGTAAAAGTAAAACGTGAGAGTAAAACACTTGCAACGATTACGTTCCAGAACTTCTTTAATAAATATAAGAAAAAAGCAGGTATGACAGGTACTGCCCTGACAGAAGAAAAAGAGTTCCGAGATATTTATGGCATGGACGTTATCGAAATTCCGACCAACCGTCCGGTTGCACGTATTGATAAGGAAGATGCGGTATATAAGACAAAACAGGAAAAATTTGAAGCTGTTGTGCAGGAAGTTGTGAAGGCACATGCAACCGGTCAGCCGGTTCTGGTTGGTACGATTACGATTGAAACTTCTGAGCTTTTAAGCAGAATGCTGAAAAAAGAAGGTATTCAGCACAGCGTGTTGAATGCAAAATTCCATGAACTTGAGGCAGAGATCGTTGCACAGGCCGGTGTGCATGGTGCGGTTACCATCGCAACCAACATGGCTGGTCGTGGTACTGATATCAAGCTGGATGATGAGGCAAAAGCTGCAGGTGGTCTGAAGATCATTGGTACAGAGCGTCATGAATCACGCCGTATTGATAATCAGCTGCGAGGTCGTTCCGGTCGACAGGGAGATCCTGGTGAGTCCCGTTTCTACATTTCTCTGGAAGATGATCTGATGCGTCTGTTCGGTTCTGAGAAACTGATTAATATGTTCAATGCCATTGGTGTTCCTTATGGTGAGCAGATTGAGCATAAGATGCTTTCCAATGCGATTGAAAAAGCGCAGGAGAAGATCGAGGGTAACAACTTTGGTATCCGTAAAAACCTGTTGGAGTACGATCAGGTTATGAATGATCAGAGAGAGATCATTTATGGTGAACGTCGTCGTGTACTGGATGGCGAAAATATGCGCAATGCCATCTACAAGATGATTACAGATCGTGTAGAAGATACTGTAGATCACTGCGTATCTGACGAAGAAGGCAAAAACTGGGATGTTCTGGAGCTGAACGAGTTACTGATTCCGGTTATTCCGATGCAGCCGTTATCTGATGAGATTCAGAGCCTGAATGCAAATGAGTTAAAACATATGCTCAAAGAGCGGGCAGTGAAATTATATGAGGCAAAAGAAGCTGAGTTCCCGGAGGCAGAAATGATCCGTGAGCTGGAGCGTGTCGTTCTGTTGAAAACTATCGACCGTAAATGGATGGATCATATTGATGATATGGAGATTCTTCGTGAAGGTATTGGTCTGCAGGCTTATGGACAGAGAGATCCGTTGGTTGAGTACAAGATGGCAGGTTTTGAAATGTTTGACGATATGACAGCAAACATTCAGGAAGAGACCATTCGCCTGTTGTATCATATCAAAGTAGAGCAGAAGGTAGAGCGTGAAGAAGTTGCCAAAGTAACCGGAACAAACAAAGATGATTCCACGCAGAGAGCACCAAAGACACGTGAAACGAAAAAAGTTTATCCGAATGATCCGTGTCCGTGTGGAAGTGGCAAGAAATATAAACAGTGTTGCGGAAGAATGGCATAAATCTATATCCGTGCTGTTTGGATTTTGCAGGCCTGCAAATAATAAACAATAATATATTGGTTGCAGAGAGTGATAAGTATGTTGCAGTTGTATGAATTGTATAAAATTGCAGAATAATATATGAAATATAAAAATGGCATCTGATGGATAATATTATCATCAGGTGCCATTTTTTCGCAGAAACACAGGAAGTGTTACGGTTACGATGAATTGATTTTCTTTCGTTTGACAGAATGTCAGTGTGCCGTGATGCAGTTCGGCGATTTTTTCCGCACTTTTCAAACCAATCTGATTACTTTCAATGTCGGAATGAATCAGTTTTACTGTGTTGGAAAGTGTGATCTGACAGGTGTCATTTTCAACAGAAAACTGTAAAGTAACGGGTCCTGATTTGTCTCCGTATTTTAAGATATTGGAAAACAGGTTTTGAAACAATCGTTTCAGAGATGCTTCATCACCTTTCATTTGACCGGATAAGGGGGCAAAGGTTTCTGATGTCTGAAATCCTGCAAGGCGAAGAAAATCCAGATGCTCCGTGAGAGTAAGCTGAAGATCCTTGAGTGGAAGTGGTGTCAGAACCTGGAATTGCGGTGGTTCATAAACGAGAGAATATTCAAACATGCGGTCAGTGAGCTGCTGAATGTCCTCTGTTTTTTGCAGACAGCGACGGATGTATTCGGATTGCTGATCAGGATTACGGCCAAGGGCCAGAATATCCAGATAACCGTGCAAAATGGTCAGCGGTGTGCGTAAGTCGTGAGACATAGCGGTGATGAGATCCTGATTGGCACGGCGGCTTTCTGTTTCCTGTTGTATGTTGCTGTACAATGTACTGCGCATCTGATCCAGTTTCTGTGCCAGAATGCCAAGTTCATCATTTCCCATGGGACGGATCGGTTGATTTAAGTCGCCACCGGACATTTGCAAAATGTGGTCTTTTAGAATCCCGATGTTCTGTACTTTTTTTCGCAAAAACAAAAGTGGCAGTAACAGCAGCAGAAAGAGTGCAACTCCGATGGAAAACAGGAACCATGGAATGGTCAGCTTGGAGTTATGGAAACTGGAAATGTAGAGTTCTCCAGTTCCGTTTCTAAAATCTAGTTCTATTTGAAAATAATCTTCAATTCCGTTCAGTGGTAACACGCTTGCATAATTACTATATGTGATCTGAAAAATCATGTTGGTAAAGAAATTCCAGTTCTTACTGTAAACGATGTCAGCGGTATGCTGTGTACGAATGTAATGTTCATCGCCACTGTAAATTGCGATGCCGGTGTAGGAATCCAGAGAGTCGAAAAATGACTGGAACGCAGCCTGTTCCTGCTCATTGTTTTCGGAAGAGGGCAGATCATAGTTTTTTGCACGTTCTGTAAGTTCACTTTTCAGGGCATCCCGATCCAGATCTATACCAGGGATATGACGGACAATTTTCCATGCGCAGGGCATCATATGCCAGGTCAGGGAGAAACCGCCGATTGCAAGCAGGAAGGAAAGCAGGATCGTTACAAAAAACTGCAGGCGGATCCGAGGAATTTTCCAGAGTGGATTTTTGCCGTGGAGAACAGAAAAATGGTTTGCGTGAGATTGTGTTTTTTTTCGATTAACCTTCTTTGTCACAGCGGTAGCCCCTTCCCCAGACAGTTTTGATCAACGTTGGATTTTTCGGATCATCTTCAATTTTTCGCCGCAGATTTCGAATATGAACCATGATGACATTATTCGCTCCATAGTAATAAGGTTCGTTCCAGATAGATTCGTAGAGATGTTCCGTGGAAAAAATCTGTCCCTGATGTGTCAGTAATAAATGCAGGATGGAATATTCCGTATCTGTCAGGTCTACGGGAATGTTTTTTTGCGTGACTTCTTGTGTTTGCTCATTCAGCGTTAACTGTGCATAGGTGATTTTTGAAGTTTGTGCAGGAACATTTGGTTTTCCCTGATATACCTGATATCTGCGAAGCAGGGCTTTGGCGCGGATTACCAGTTCGGCATAAGAAAACGGTTTTGCCAGATAATCGTCGCCGCCGCTGGAAAACCCAAGGGTTTTGTCGCTTTCCTGTGTGCGGGCACTTAAGAAAAGAATCGGTGCGTTACTTATTTTGCGTATTTCCAGACAGGTTTGATAGCCGTTGAGTCCCGGCATCATAATATCCAGAATGATCAGTTCAAAAGAAGTTTGTTTTAATAGCAAAAGTGCCTGATGACCGTTGGCAGCTTCGTGAACCTGATAGCCTTCTCCGGAAAGGAGAATCTGTATGATTTCCCGGATTTCAGGATTGTCATCAACGATTAAAATATCTGCTTGTTCCATGATGGTAGTTGTCCTTTGAAAAATATTTTTCTGTAATTGTTAAAGCCAATGGGATAATTATAGCATAGTATACGAGGCCATCGTGTTTTCTTAAGAAAGATTCAGAAAAAATTATCCTAGACAAGATAGATGAAAATAGATAAAATAATAATTAGGTAAGACCAGCAGACCAAAAAGTAAAATGTCAGCTGGCAAAAAGGAGAAAGAATCATGAGTGAAACGTATGGAAGCTTCTGTCCACATGATCTCCGAGGTATGTGAGCCGGGTGCAGCTGTATTTGGCGGCGAAGGCGTAGAGATTCACAGACTGGCATTAAAAGATTTCTCCCCGTTCACAACCTGTCTGAAGCATGTGATCTGTGAAGGCGTGTTCAATGACCTTGGTGAACTGGTGGACTCTACCGTTCATATGTGGGAAGATGTAGAAGGTGGCTGTGTACATATTACAGCAACTGTACAGAATTCCAAAGTATCTGCGCCACCATCATTTATTATTGATATTTTGAAAAAAGACCCGAATGCGAAGATCGTACCGAATTTCCTGACGGAGCATGAGGATTTTGAGGCAAGCCAGTGGCCGGTATTTTTACCAAAATTATATGATTTATGGAAAAATCATCCGGATCCATCCCAGAATGTACAGTGCTGTCTGGAAGTAGAGAAGACTGACGAGGGATGGCGTTATATCAGAGAGAACGGCCCGGTAAGATTATAAGCATAAAGTATGCGTGGATAAGTATGTATCCTTTTGATAGATATTTACAGTGATTAATGTTATAATGGGCGAAAGAGAGTCGGAGGAAGCTTGTTCACTTTTGATGAACGGAGAATGTTGTTCATGAACTGTTTTTACTCATGAGATGGCAGGAATTATAATAAAAAATATTGTAAATTACATATAAGGATTGAGATGACTTATGAAGGAAACAAAGAAACGCGCAGGATCAAATTGCGAATACTGTATGAATTATGAATATGATGAAGATTATGAGTACTATGTCTGTACTCAGGATCTGGATCAGGATGAGATGTATCGGTTTATCACCGGGCAGTTCCGGGAATGTCCGTATTATCGCCCGGGAGACGAGTACAGTATTGTAAGAAAACAGATGTAGTCTGTATAATGTGGTTACAGCGATACGTAAAAAGAATATGATGAGCAAAAATAAGACAGTTGTACGCTGAGAAATACTCAGTATACAGCTGTCTTTTTACATTGTTTTTTATTGAAATAGATTTTATATAACCATGTTGTATTTATCTCAGTCGAGAAGACTCCCACTTCTGCAAGTGGTGAGTAATAACAAGTCTTTCTCAGTGGGAGTACAATCTCCGACTGAGATAAACGCTCCGCGAGGGCGCACATTGTCTGGGAGACAATGGTTTTGCGCCGACCGAAACGAAGTGTAGAGTGCAGTGATTCTGAGAAGAATATGTCAGCTTTCGCTGACCAGAATCACGCACCAAGTCTCACGTGCGTTCGACTTGAATGATTATGCAGTTATGCGGAATGTCATACATTTTTAAATCATATTCAGCACATGGATCAGAAGCAGCCATGCGAGTCCGTAGTAAGTAACAACGGCAACCAGATCGTTGACGGTTGTGATCAATGGACCGGAAGCAACTGCCGGATCGATTTTGATCTTGTGGAAAAACATCGGGATCAGGGTGCCGACCATGCTGGAGATCACCATGGCTACCATCAGGGAAAAGCCAACGCAGCCGGAGATTAGGAATGCATGTCCCATCGGATAATTTTTTAACACAGAGATGTACAGACCGATGAATACGAAAGAGAGGATTCCAAGGAAAAGTCCGTTCAGGAATCCGACTTTCATCTCCTTCAAAACAAGACCGAATTTTTGTTTTGCGGTCAGTGTCTCATCTACCAGAACACGGATGGTAACAGCCAGGGACTGAGTACCAACATTTCCTGCCATATCAAGGATTAGGGACTGGAAACACATAACGATTGGCAGTACGGCTACCACTGTCTCAAATACTCCGACCACGGAGGATACCGCCATGCCGAGAAACAGAAGGATGATCAGCCATGGCAGACGTTTTTTGATACTGGTAGATGTCTTTTCGTGCAGATCTTCTTCTGCAGTCAGACCAGCCAGCTTTGCGTAGTCCTCACCCATTTCATCATCTACAGCTTCTACGATATCCTGAGCAGTCAGAATACCAATCAGTTTTCCACTGTCAGTCAGAACCGGCAGGGAATCTTCGGCGTAATCTTTGATCGTTTCGATGCAGTTTTCAATTTTTTCATGCTCCGTTACATATGGATAGGAAGTACTGATGATATCTTCCAGTTCATCGCTTTCTCTGGCAATGATCAGATCCTTCAGATCGATGGCACCGTAAAAATTATCCGTATCATCAACCACGTAAACAGTGGAAATATTGTCATTTTCGCCTGCCTGAGCAACCAGTTCACGCATAGCCTGACGGACAGACAGTTCTTTTTTTATGGCAACAAAGTTCGTTGTCATCATACTTCCGATTTCATCCTCATCGTAGGAGAGAATCAGCCGGATATCGTGGCTGGAATCCGCATCCAGCAGTTTTACGATTTTTTCCTTGGCAGATGCTTCCATCTGCTCCAGTACGTCTACCGCATCATCGGAATCCATGTAGGATACGATTTTTGCTGCCTGATTGACACTCAGTTCTGACAGATACTGTGTTGGTGTCTCCAGATAGGAAAAAATTTCTGCAAGCCGTTTGGCGCCCAACACCGGATACAGTTTTTTGCGCTGCTGCGGTGACAGCAGTTCCAGTGCATCTGCAATATCTCTTTCATGATAATCATTCAGCCGATCCAGCAGGACCTCATTTTTTAACGGGCTCTGAATGATTTTCAGTAATTCTTCTGCGTAGTTTGGTTTGATATTTAATGTTTTTTTCATCTCATTTCCTCCTGACAGCCCCCAGATCAGATATGGTTGAAGTCTTTTCGATGAAGAATTCCATCGTATTTCTGAAAAAAGGGCATAAAAAATCACCGCTTTACAAAATTCCGAAAGCAAATGTTACAGTTATTACTGTGCAGTATAGGAATCCTCTGTGCGGTGGGAGTAAATGAAGAAAGATATAAGAAATAATGCGCAGTTCAAGTGAGAAAATGAATATGTAATATTAAATAAAAAGAACTGGTGTTCAGCATTTTTTTATCAGTCTTATATTTAGTTGGAAATGAAAATGCAGGAATCAGTGAATTACATGGAACAGCTGCATATTCAGTTTCCATTGTCTGCCACCGCAGATCATACTTCGTCCTGTACTATCACAATTGTCCATGATCACACCTCCTGTTAAAAATTCAGATTGTTTTCTGATGACGATACGATTGCTTATCTGCATGTTATACAGCGGAAGTGAATCGTGTTTTATAATAAACTTTTAGAAAACATAAATCTGATGTATCATTATAAATCAAGGTTGTCTGAAGGAGTTTCCCTCAAAACCTTGGTCAGTTTAATACGAAAAAATGGATTAGTCAAGGGAAAAAATGAATTTACGGAATTTTTACAACAATTATAAGAAATGATGGGTATGAAAAAATTAAGATTGTTGAGATGGACTAAAAAAGAATTAGCAGACAGGAAAGGAAAAGAAAATGAGTAAGAAGAAAAGCAGAAAAAGATTAAAACAGGCGGGTTTGATCGCCCTGATCGTGATAGTGGCTTTGATCATCGTGTCCCTTGTTTATGTAAGCAATTATTATCATGTGCAGAATCGGCAGGCGGCACTGAAGAGTACAGATGATGTGAAGGTAGAGGAAGCTGAGTATGGCTACTTTTTTGATGGACCGGGCAATGATACAGCCCTGATTTTTTATCCGGGAGCAAAGGTGGAAGATTTAGCATACGCAAGTTTGCTGAAACAGCTGGCTGCGGACGGAATTGATTGTTATCTGGTGCATATGCCGGACAATCTGGCGTTTATGGGGATGAATCGTGCGGATAAAATTATGGAAACTTACAGTTATGATCACTGGTATCTGGCAGGGCATTCTCTGGGAGGGGCGATGGCAGCCGTTTATGCAGATAAGAACAGTGAAAAGCTGGATGGACTGATATTTTTGGCTGCGTATTCCACAAAAGATTTGTCAGACACAGATCTGAAAGTGTTGTCTATTTATGGAAGCAATGATGGAGTTGTGAATATGGATAAGGTGACGGAAGGACGAAAGTTGATGCCGTCTGTTTATGAAGAATTCTGCATCCAGGGTGGTAATCACGCGGGATATGGATATTACGGTGTACAGAAAGGCGATGGAGAAGCGGATATTTCGGCAAAGGAGCAGCAGGAAGAGACTGCGGAGAAAATCGTGGAGTTTTGTGAGTAGAGTGGATGGAATATAAGAAAAAGTGCAGAACAAACATTCGGTTTGTTCTGTACTTTTTTCCATATGAATGATATACTAATCGGGTAACAATACTAAGAAAGTAAAAACATGACAGCTATTTACGATATAAATCAGATTCACTCAGGAGGTCTGCATGGATCATTTTGAATTAGTTTCACAATACAAACCAACCGGCGATCAGCCGCAGGCAATCGCGGAACTGGTGGAAGGTTTCAGGGAAGGCAATCAGTTTGAAACCCTGCTTGGTGTCACTGGTTCCGGTAAGACATTCACTATGGCGAATGTCATTCAGCAACTGAATAAACCGACGCTGATCATTGCACATAATAAGACGTTGGCGGCGCAGCTTTACGGGGAAATGAAGGAATTTTTCCCGAACAATGCCGTTGAGTATTTCGTTTCCTACTATGATTATTACCAACCGGAGGCCTATGTTCCGTCCACGGACACATATATTGCAAAAGATTCAGCAATTAACGAAGAAATTGACAAACTGCGTTTGTCTGCCACCGCTGCACTGACGGAGCGTAGCGACGTCATTATCGTATCCAGTGTGTCCTGTATTTACGGGCTGGGAAGTCCGGTGGATTATCAGAACATGATGGTTTCTCTGCGACCGGGCATGGAGCGCGACCGTGACGATGTGATCCGCCAGCTTATTGACATTCAGTATATGAGAAATGATATGGATTTTCATCGTGGTACGTTTCGGGTGCGTGGGGATGTGCTGGAGATTTTTCCGGCAAATAATACAGATACGGCAGTGCGTGTGGAGTTTTTCGGAGATGAGATTGACCGGATCACGGAAATTGATGTGCTGACCGGTGAGATCAAGAGCCGGCTGGAACACTGTGCAATTTTCCCGGCTTCTCATTATGTTGTTCCGCAGGAGAAAATTAATCAGGCGACTGTTGAAATTGAAAAAGAGATGGAAGAGCGGGTGCGTTACTTTAAAGGTGAAGATAAGCTGATTGAAGCACAGCGCATCGCTGAGCGCACGAATTTTGATATTGAAATGTTGCGTGAAACGGGATTTTGCAGCGGTATTGAGAACTATTCGAGACATCTGGCAGGTCTGGAGCCGGGAGTTCCACCGTATACACTGATCGACTATTTTCCGGATGAATTTCTGATTATTGTGGATGAGTCCCATATTACGATTCCGCAGGTGCGCGGTATGTACGCCGGCGATCAGTCGAGAAAATCGACACTGGTTGATTATGGTTTCCGTCTGCCATCGGCAAAGGATAACCGTCCATTGAATTTTGAAGAATTTGAGAGCAAAATTGATCAGATGCTATTTGTTTCTGCAACGCCGAATGTATATGAGAAAGAGCATGAGATGCTTCGTGCCGAGCAGATTATCCGGCCGACCGGTCTGCTGGATCCGGCGGTGGAGGTTCGACCGGTGGAAGGACAGATTGATGATCTGATCGGTGAGGTAAATAAGGAAACTTCCGCAGGTCATAAAGTCCTGATCACGACATTGACGAAGAAAATGGCAGAAGATCTGACGGATTATATGCGTGAGATCGGTATCCGAGTCAAATACCTGCATTCAGATATTGATACGCTGGAACGTGCGGAGATTATCCGTGACCTGCGTCTGGATGTGTTTGACGTGCTGGTGGGAATCAACCTTCTGCGAGAAGGACTGGATATCCCGGAGATTACGTTAGTGACGATTCTTGATGCGGATAAAGAAGGATTCCTGCGTTCGGAGACATCTTTGATTCAGACCATTGGACGTGCGGCGCGAAACAGCGAAGGACACGTTATCATGTATGCGGATACAATCACAGATTCCATGCGTCTGGCGTTGGATGAGACGGAGCGTCGTCGTGCAATCCAGATGGCATATAATGAAAAACATGGAATTACACCGAAAACGATTCAGAAATCCGTACGTGATCTGATCAGTATTTCGAAGAAAGTTGCACAGGAGGAGATGCAGTTTAAGAAAGATCCGGAATCCATGAGTAAGAAGGAGCTGGAAAAACTGATCAAAGATGTGGAAAAGAAGATGAAAAAGGCGGCAGCGGAACTGAATTTCGAGGCGGCAGCGCAGCTGCGTGATCAGATGGTGGATCTGAAGAAAATGCTTCAGAATGCTTAAAGTCGTAAAACTGCAAAAATGATTATGTCAGAACTACATCTTGGAATGATGAAATCAGAATAGGTATACTGTGAAATAAAAGCTGGGTATGCTACGAAAAATAATACAAGCCTGATCATGAAAAACAGACATGATACATGAAGCATAAATCAGTAAGAAAACGTGAATACTAGAAAGCGAAAGAAAAGAGAACAACAACTATGGCACAACAATACATTAAGATCAAAGGCGCCAATGAGCATAACCTGAAAAATATTGATGTCACCCTGCCGAGAGACAAGTTTATTGTACTGACCGGTCTGTCCGGTTCCGGTAAATCTTCTCTGGCCTTTGACACTATTTATGCAGAGGGACAGCGCCGTTATATGGAGTCCCTGTCCTCTTATGCCCGTCAGTTCCTTGGACAGATGGAAAAACCGAATGTGGAGAAAATCGAAGGTCTGTCCCCAGCAATTTCCATCGATCAGAAATCAACAAATCGAAATCCACGTTCTACCGTTGGAACGGTGACGGAAATTTATGATTATTTCCGATTACTGTATGCGAGAATCGGCGTTCCGCATTGTCCGAAATGCGGAAAAGAGATAAAAAAGCAGACCGTTGATCAGATGGCAGATCAGATTATGCAGCTCCCGGAGCGGACGAAAATTCAGCTTCTGGCGCCAGTGGTACGTGGCAGAAAAGGTACGCATCAGAAACTGTTAGACAGCATTAAGCGCAGCGGTTATGTGCGTGTACAGATTGACGGAAGTGTATATGAACTGACAGAGGAGATCAGTCTGGATAAAAATAAAAAACATAACATTGAGGTTGTAGTCGATCGTCTGGTCGTAAAGGAAGGCATTGAAAAACGTCTGGTGGATTCTATTGAAAATGTATTGGAACTGGCAGACGGACTGATGACGGTAGATGTGATCGGGGGAGAGCAGATTCAGTTTTCCCAGAGTTTTTCCTGCCCGGACTGCGGCATCAGCATTGATGAAATCGAACCGAGAAGTTTTTCCTTTAACAATCCCTTTGGTGCCTGCCCGGAATGTTTCGGACTTGGATATAAAATGGAATTTGATGAGGATCTGATGATCCCGGATAAACATTTATCGCTGGCAGAAGGTGCAATCCAGGTGATGGGCTGGCAGTCATCCAACGATCCGTCCAGCTACACTTATGCGATTTTGAAAGCATTGTCAGAAGAATATGATTTTGATCTGAATACTCCGTATGAGGAGTTGTCGGAATCTGTGCGCAATGTGATCTTACATGGAACAGATGGTAAAAAATTAGTGGTACATTATCGCGGACAGCGTGGTGTCGGTGTTTATGATATCGCATTTGAGGGACTGATCCGGAATGTAGAGCGCCGTTACCGTGAGACAGGATCTGATCTGACAAAGCAGGAATATGAGACGTTCATGCGGATCACACCGTGTAAAGCCTGCCATGGTCAGCGTTTGAAAAAGGAATCGCTGGCAGTGACAATTGCGGATAAAAATATTCATGAAATCACATCCATGTCTGTAAAAGACTTATGTGTATTTCTGGAAGATCTGGAGCTGACTGAGCAGCAACATCTGATTGGTGATCAGATTTTAAAGGAAATCCGTGCCCGTGTGGGATTTTTAAAAGAAGTAGGACTGGAATATCTGACATTGTCGAGAGCAACTGGAACCTTATCCGGTGGCGAGGCGCAGCGAATTCGTCTGGCTACACAGATTGGATCCGGTCTGGTTGGTGTGGCATATATTCTGGATGAGCCGAGTATCGGTCTGCATCAGCGTGATAATGATAAACTGCTGTCTGCTTTGAAAAACCTGAAAGATCTTGGAAATACATTAATTGTAGTAGAACATGATGAAGATACTATGCGCGCGGCGGACTATATCGTGGATATCGGACCGGGAGCCGGAGAGCATGGTGGAGAAGTCGTGGCAGCCGGTACGGTAGACGATATTATGGCATGTGAGAAATCTCTGACGGGAGCGTACTTGAGTGGCAGACTGGTGATTCCGGTGCCGAAGGAGCGTAAGCAGCCGTCTGGGGTTATTACAGTGCGTGGGGCGCAGGAAAACAACCTGAAAAATATCAATGTAAAAGTTCCGCTGGGCGTTATGACCTGTGTGACGGGTGTGTCCGGTTCCGGTAAAAGTTCTTTGGTCAATGAGATTTTATACAAACATCTGGCGCGAAGCCTGAACCGCGCAAGATGTATTCCGGGAAAACACAAAGGCATTGATGGGTTAGAGCAGCTTGATAAAGTGATCTGCATCGATCAGTCCCCAATCGGAAGAACTCCGCGTTCCAATCCGGCAACGTATACCGGTGTGTTTGACCAGATCCGTGATCTGTTTGCGGCAACGCCGGATGCAAAAGCAAGAGGATATAAAAAAGGCAGATTCAGTTTTAACGTCAAGGGCGGACGTTGCGAAGCCTGCTCCGGAGACGGAATCTTAAAAATTGAAATGCATTTTTTGCCGGATGTGTATGTGCCATGTGAAGTGTGCCAGGGCAAACGCTATAATCGTGAGACACTGGAAATTAAATATAAAGGAAAAAGCATTTATGATGTGCTGAATATGACAGTGGAAGAAGCGCTGACATTTTTTGAAAATGTACCTTCCATTCAGCGTAAAATCCAGACGTTATATGATGTAGGACTTTCCTATGTGCGTCTGGGACAGCCATCTACTACATTGTCCGGTGGTGAGGCACAACGAATCAAACTGGCCACAGAACTGAGCAAGCGCAGTACAGGAAAGACGATTTATATTCTGGATGAGCCGACCACGGGACTTCATTTTGCAGATGTGCACAAACTGATCGAGATTCTGCATCGATTGGCAGACGGCGGTAATACCGTTGTTGTCATTGAGCATAATCTGGATGTGATCAAGACGGCAGACTACATCATTGATATGGGGCCGGAAGGCGGTGACGGAGGTGGAACTGTCATTGCGGAGGGTACACCGGAGCAGGTGGCAGAAAATCCAATTTCCTATACCGGTAAATATGTGAAGAAATACTTAAAATAAGGTATCAAAAAAGGCATCGCGTCTGCGGTGCCTGAACTTTCGGGGAGTACTTCCCGGACTTGGGGAATCCGGGAAGCTTGAGTTATGAAAAATTTATTATAAAAAGCAAAAGCCTTTTATAATCGATTACGTGTGTTAGTATAAAAAGAGAATGTGTCCATTTTGTGATTAAATTGCGAAGATTTTAGAAAAAAAGAATTACTTTTCCTAAAAAAATATTAAGAAATCGTTAATTCATCGTGGATTTTTCTGAAAAGGAAAAAAAGGCTTTGAAAAATGCAATTATTTGTATATAATAAAAACACGTATGCCGGTTCATATTTCGAAATATGATTTATTTGGGTTAAATTAGAAATAGAACTTTACTATAGAGACAGATGAAATACGAGGATGAAAAGGGAAAGGAGATAAAAAGATGATTTCAACAGATATTGGAATTGATTTAGGTACAGCAAGTATTCTTGTTTATGTCAAAGGCAAAGGCGTTGTTTTAAAAGAGCCGTCCGTTGTTGCATTTGACCGTGATTCAAATAAAATTAAAGCAATTGGTGAGGAAGCAAGACTGATGCTCGGTAGAACACCGGGCAATATCGTAGCAGTCAGACCACTGCGTCAGGGTGTTATTTCTGATTATACAGTAACTGAGAAGATGATGAAATATTTCATTCAGAAAGCAGTCGGCAAAAAGAGTTTCCGTAAACCGCTGATCAGCGTTTGTGTACCGAGTGGTGTCACAGAAGTTGAGAAGAAAGCCGTAGAAGATGCTACATTTCAGGCTGGTGCAAGAGATGTAAAAATCATCGAGGAGCCGATTGCAGCAGCAATCGGAGCTGGAATTGATATTTCCAGACCATGTGGAAACATGATCGTAGATATCGGTGGTGGTACCGCTGATATCGCAGTTATTTCACTTGGTGGAACCGTAGTAAGTACTTCTATCAAAATTGCCGGAGACGATTTTGATGAGGCGCTGGTTCGCTATATGAGAAAGAAACATAACCTTCTGATCGGTGAGCGTACCGCAGAAGATATCAAGATTAAAATCGGTACATGCTATCCGCTTCCAGAGCCGATGACTCTGGATGTAAGAGGACGAAATCTTGTTACAGGTTTACCAAAGACCGTAACTGTTTCTTCTGAGGAGACAGAGGAAGCATTACGTGAGGCAACCATGCAGATCGTTGATGCAGTACACAGTGTTTTGGAGAAGACACCGCCTGAGCTGGCAGCCGACGTTGCAGATCGTGGAATCGTTCTGACCGGTGGAGGAGCATTACTTCGCGGTCTGGAGGAATTGATTGAGTCACATACTGGCATTAACACAATGACAGCGGAAGATCCGATGACCTGTGTGGCAATCGGAACTGGAAAATATGTAGAATTTCTTTCAGGTAAGAGAGACGAGCAGTAAGTAAGAGATAGAGAGGGAGACAGTCAGCAGGTGCAGACTGTCTCTTTTTAACAAATTAAGCTTGTCCGTAAAAAGGAGAGTTATGGAGACAATTACCGGATTTGTGGAACACATTGTGTTTCGAAACGAAGAAAATGGATATACGGTTTTGAATCTTGCGGTAGAGGAGGATGAAGTAACCTGTGTCGGTGTGTTCCGGTTTATCAGCGAAGGGGAAAGTGTGGAACTGAAAGGCGAATATACCGTACACCCTTCTTATGGACCTCAGTTTCAGGTGGAATCCTATGCCATCAAAGCACCACAGGATATTGTGTCAATTGAGCGGTATCTTGGCTCCGGGGCAATTAAAGGCGTTGGCGCAGCTTTAGCGGCGCGAATTGTACGCCGATTTAAGGAAGATACCTTCCGTATTATAGAAGAAGAACCGGAGCGCCTGGCAGAGATCAAGGGTATCAGTGAGCGAAAAGCACAGGAGATTGCCGAACAGACGGAAGAAAAAAGAGAACTTCGTCAGGCAATGATCTTTTTGCAAAATTACGGCATTTCACTGACACTGGCAGTCAAAATTTATCAGACTTATCAGCTTGATATGTATCGCATCATACAGGAAAATCCATATAAACTGGCAGAAGATGTGACAGGTGTTGGCTTTAAAATTGCGGACGAGATTGCTCATAAAGTGGGAATCCATATGGATTCAGATTTTCGTATCCGAAGCGGTATTTTATATGTGCTGCAGCAGGCATCTCTGGAGGGACATACTTATCTGCCGAAGGAATTGCTGACGCGAAGGGCGTGTGAACTGCTGGAAGTAGATGCTGATGCGATAGAGAAGCATTATATGGATATGACAATTGACCGGAAGCTTGTGATGAAACAGACAGAGGATCAGGTACAGATCTATGCATCTACTTTTTATTATATGGAATTAAATGTGGCAGTTATGCTGCGGGAATTGAATGTGAAATATGACTTTTCAGAGACAGCAGTAGAGCAGAGAATCCGTAAAATTGAGGAATTGTCTGATCTGAAACTGGATGAAATGCAGCATATTGCGGTAGTAGAGGCAGTGCGCAGCGGTCTTCTGGTCATCACTGGTGGACCTGGTACCGGAAAAACGACAACCATTAATACGATCATTCAGTTTTTTGAATCTGAGGGGATGGATATTTCACTGGCAGCGCCGACGGGACGTGCGGCAAAGCGTATGAGTGAAACCACAGGCTATGAAGCAAAGACGATTCACCGATTATTGGAAATTTCCGGTGGCATGGATGAACATGCGGGATTTGAGCGGAATGAACAGAATCCGTTGGAGACAGATGTTTTGATCATTGATGAGATGTCTATGGTTGATATTACACTCATCCACAATCTGTTAAAAGCCGTTGTTGCAGGAACAAGAGTTATTTTAGTTGGGGATGTGAACCAGCTTCCGAGTGTCGGACCGGGATGTGTGTTGAAGGACATCATTGATTCTCATGCCTGCAATGTGGTACGTCTGAACCGGATTTTCCGTCAGGCATCGGAAAGTGACATCATTGTCAATGCGCATAAGATCAATCGGGGAGAACCGGTTATTTTAGACAATAAAAGCCGGGATTTCTTTTTTCTGAAACGATATGATGCGAATGTGATCATCAGCATTTGTATTCAGCTGATTCAGCATAAGCTGCCCAAATATGTCAATGCGGAACCGTTTGATATTCAGGTGCTGACACCAATGCGAAAGGGGTTACTTGGGGTGGAGCGTCTGAATATGATTTTGCAGCAGTATCTGAATCCACCAGATGCGAAGAAGGCGGAGCATGAGCATGGACAGACGATTTTTCGTGTCGGAGACAAAGTCATGCAGATCAAAAATAATTATCAGGCAGAATGGGAAGTGCGAAGCCGATATAATATACCGATTGAAAAAGGCTTGGGCGTATTTAACGGCGATATGGGGCTTGTCCGTGAAATCAATACGTTTTCTGAGACATTGACTGTAGAATATGAGGAAGGGAGGATGGTGGAGTATCCGTTTAAAGAGCTGGATCAGTTGGAACTGGCATATGCGATCACGATACATAAATCACAGGGAAGTGAGTATCCGGCAGTGATTATTCCACTGTTGACCGGCCCGCGGATGTTGATGAACCGGAATCTTTTATATACAGCGGTGACCAGAGCGCGCAAATGTGTAACACTGGTAGGCGATGAGAAGGCATTTTATAATATGGAAGCAAATGTAAATGAGCAGAAACGTTACAGTGGTTTAAGAGACCGTTTGGAGGAATTATAGTTTGAATTGGTGGAAATGGTTAGATTATCTATATCCGCCGCATTGCCCGGTGTGTGATCATATTTGTACAGAGGGCATCTGTTCGGAATGCGGTAAAAAACTGTATTGGATTACGACAGATTATTGTATGAAATGTGGCAAACCATTGGAGGATGCGCAGCGGGAATATTGTCCGGATTGCAGCAGAAAGCGGCATGTGTTCCGACAAAATCGGGCATTGCTGTCTTATCGGGGAGCGGTAAAATTGTCTCTGTATCGGATGAAGTATGCGAATCGCAGAGATTATGCAGAAATTTACGGTAGAGAAATGGCAGTGCGACTGGGTTCATGGATTCGTCAGTGTAGAATCACAAGGATCATACCAGTGCCGCTGCACAGAAAGCGGCGGCGAAAACGCGGATACAATCAGGCGGCAGGAATTGCACGGGCTTTGGGCCGGGAACTGCATCTTCCGGTAGATGAAAAAACGCTTTTTCGTGTGCGAAATACCGTGCCACAGAAAGCATTGAATGATAGAGAACGCCGCCGGAATCTGAACGGTGCATTCCGGGTCAGCGAGAGAGCAGAACTGTCAGATGGGGAACGTGTGTTGTTGATCGATGATATCTTTACAACCGGAAGTACACTGGATGCGGCGGCATTGTGCTTGACGGAGAGTGCAAAATGTACCGTGTATGCGGCTTCAATTGCAATCGGCGGATAAAAAACTTTTCTTGCATGGTGATTTGTGATATACTTTTTCTGTAGTATGAGCAAAAATAGGTGGGTTATTATGATTAATCAGGACAGAGTACGGGAAATGAATAAAATGGCAATGCTGGAATCCGGTGCCGGGGAAAAAGAACTCAAGATCAGCACCTATCGACGGACAGATTTTGTCATTTTACAGCTGGTAAAAGGATTTGTTGCCGGTACGATCTGCTTTTTGATAATCGTGATGCTCTGGCTGTGTTCCAAATGGGATGATTTAAACCAATATTTTGCAAATGCAGATTATATGCAGCTGCTTTGGCATGCAGCAATCTTTTATATCGTTTTTATGGCAGGATATATGGTGGTGTGTGCATTGGTGGCAGTCTATCAGCATAAGAAATGCAGAGAACGGCGGGACCAGTATCTGCGGTATCTGCATCGATTAAATAAGTCTTATCTTGCGGAGGAGAAGGCGCGGGAAGACGCATAGAGTTTCTGCGTGACTGCACGGGCAGAAACGCCGGAAAAACAGGAGGTATGCATGGTTCAATTATTAAAAATAAAAGAACATATTTATCGGTTTATCGGCAAATATGAGATCTATACAATCGCTGTGTTCCGATTTTTGGTAGCATTTGTAGCATTTACACTCATTAATCAGAAAATAGGCTATATGGATTTACTGCAGGAATATCCGATTCCGCTGTTGTTTGCATTGCTGTGTTCTTTTTTACCTTCCGGAATGATGCTGTTTTTGGGGGCAGTTCTGATCTTGCTGAATTGTTATGCATTATCATTGGAGTTGTGCGGGATCGTGGCATTGATCTTTGTGTTTTTTTTCTACATTTATTTCCGCTTTTCCAGTAAAAGAGGAATGTACGCGGTGCTGACGCCGGTGCTTGGTGTGGCAGGAATTCCATATGTTGTTCCGGTGGCAGCAGGATTGTTAAGCCGGGTATATGCTGTGATTTCAGTAATATGCGGAGAAATGGTATTCTTTTTATTGAAAAATATCAATGAAAATGCAGCATTATTTTCAGCAAAAGACGGCATTGCCAAGAAAAGTGTTGTTACACTGGCAGTGACAGAGATTTTTACGGATAAAGAAATGTATTTTTTTCTTGGCGGATTTGCAGCAGCGGCGATTGTTGTTTCCTGTATTCGAAAACTGGCAGTGGATCATGGTCGTACTATCGCAGCAGTTATCGGTGTTGCTGTTGAGATGGGAATCATCTGCAGCGGTGAAATCTATATTGGGGAGACTGGACGAATCGTCAAGGTGATTGTGGGATGTATCGTCTCATTGCTGATTGTTCTGGTGTTAGATTTTATGACGTTGAGTGTGGACTACAGTCGTGTGGAACATACACAGTTTGAAGATGATGAATATTATTACTATGTTAAAGCGGTTCCGAAGACATTTGTACCGGTAGAAGATAAGCAGGTGAAGAAAATCAATGCAAAACGGGCAAAGAATCGCAAAATTATACGGGGAAAAAAAGTGAATTCGGTACATGTGGGACATCCGGATAGTTCAGAGAAGGATGATCTGGAGACACAGATTATGAATGAGCTTCATGACGATAAATAAGAAACGACTGTTTGAGAGGAAGTGAATAAATGCGGGAGATAGGATCAGCATTGTATGCCTTTATGGATAAATATCTTTCCTGGATAGACAAACCAAAGATCGGCGTTACAGACGTGATAGAGATCATTATTATTGCGTTTGTACTGTACCATATTATGGTATGGGTAAAAAATACGCGTGCATGGATGCTTTTTAAAGGAATCATTGTTATTTTGATATTTCTTTTGATCGCAGCGTTGTTCCAGATGAACACGATCCTATGGTTATCGGGAAAAGTAGTAAATATTGCAGCCATTGCGCTTGTTATTATATTTCAGCCGGAGCTGCGAAATGCGCTGGAACGACTGGGACGCAAGAACTTCCTGACGGCGTTTTTTAACTTTGATTTCCAGAAAGCGAGCACGGTTCGATTTTCTGAAAAAACAATTACAGAGATCGTAAAAGCCTGCTATGAGATGGGGAAAGTAAAGACAGGGGCGCTGATCGTTATTGAGCGTGATGTCATGCTGAATGAATATATCAGAACCGGAATTCCTTTGGATTCCATGGTTTCCAGTCAGCTCCTGATCAATATTTTTGAACATAATACGCCGTTGCATGATGGTGCCATTATTGTGCGTGGAGACCGTATTGTGGCAGCAACCTGTTATCTGCCGTTGTCAGATAATATGGAGCTGAGTAAGGAACTGGGAACCAGACATCGTGCGGCAGTTGGAATCAGCGAAGTCAGTGATTCTATGACCATTGTCGTATCGGAGGAAACCGGAGCGATATCTCTGGCAGTAGAGGGAACTTTGTATCGAAACATTGATGCAGATTTCCTGAAAAGTAAACTGCGGTTTGCAGCAAAAATGTCTCAGACCACAGAACCATATTTTGAAAAACTGAAAAGGAGGCTAAAACATGTTACGAAAACTGACAAAGCGGATAACAAATAATTTTGGCCTCAAGATACTGGCAGCGGTATTTGCAATTGTTCTGTGGATGGTAGTGGTGAATATTGAAGATCCGGAAAAAACAAAAGGATTTACGATACCGGTTACTATCGAAAATAATGAATATCTGTCAGATATGGGTAAGACCTATGAGATTTTAAATAATACGGACAAGATTTCGTTTACGGTTACCGGAAAACGTTCAATCATCGAGGAATTGTCTGAATCAGATTTTACAGCCGTGGCTAATTTGGAAAACATCAACGATGATATGACGACGATACCGGTCAGTGTCAGCGCTTCCCGCTATGCAAGCCAGATTGAGATTAACAAACGGGATGCTACGTTGAAGGTAAGTGTTGAAAACCTGCAGACGGAACGTTTTCCTGTGAAAGTTGTAACGAAGGGAACGCCAGCTGCGTATTGCTATGTAGAATCGACTTCTTCAGCACCGGGCAAGATCACGGTTACGGGACCGGAGTCTGTACTGTCACAGATTGAGACTGCGCAGGCAGTAGTTGATATTAGTAATGCAGAAGAAAATGTGGCAACCAGCAGTCCTATCGTTCTGCTGGATGCAGATGGAAATGAGATATCCCAGGACAGACTGAGCCTGAATCGGACCGCTGTTGATGTGGATGTTGAAATTTCCATGGGAAAATCGGTTCCGTTGAAGTTTACTACGAACGGAACACCGGCAGACGGTTATCGTTTTGTGGAGGCAAAATGCAGCGAATCTACTGTAAAACTGACAGGAGACAGTGATCTGTTAAGCAGCATCAGTGAACTGGAAATCAGTGGATCGCAGATGAGTGTTTCTGATGCAACTGCCGATGTGACGGCAGATATTGAGTTGAGTAAGTATCTGCCGGATGGAATTACGCTTGCATCGGATCAGTCAAAGCAGATTAGTGTGACACTGGTAATTGAAGGGGAAAATTCCCGTGCATTTGCAGTTCCGGTTGGAAATATTACCGTAAAGAATTTGCCATCCAACCTGTCACTGGCGTTTAATGCGGATACTGTGACGGTCAATCTGAAAGGATTTGATGAGGTATTAAATGATATCAATCCGAATGATATTACGGGTTCCATTGATGCTTCCAATTTTACGGTGGGAACTGTAACAGCAACTGTTACACTGGATGGATCGCATAAGACCGCGGATATTGTGACAACAACTGTTACCGTTACAGATAAAAACGGACAGACAACAAACGGTTCTTCCGGAACCGGGGGAGAAAATACAGATGAAACAGATTCTGCCAATTCGAACTGATTAGGTGAGGAAGTGTTTCAAAAATGATAGAAGTACCAAAGATGTATTTTGGAGGGGATACAACATGGTTTGTCAGAAAGTAAAAATTAAAAATCCTGCGGGACTGCATCTGCGCCCGGCAGGAAAATTATGCGATGAAGCAATTAAGTACCGGGCAAAGATTTCATTCCAGAAGGGAAATGCAACGACAAATGCAAAAAGCCTGTTAAGTGTACTTGCAGCGAGCGTCAAGTATAACGATGAGGTGGAGATTGTCTGCGAAGGCGAGGATGAAAAGGAAGCACTGGAAGGAGTTGTGGCTCTGATCCAGTCAGGTCTGGGAGAATAACAGGAAAAGAGGACAAAAATATGGATCACTTGGATGAACTGGAAGCAGAAGCGATATATATTATGCGGGAGGTGGCAGCACAGTGTGAGAAGCCGGTGATGCTTTATTCTATCGGAAAAGATTCTTCTGTTATGCTGCATCTTGCATTAAAAGCGTTTTATCCGGAAAAACCGCCATTTCCGTTTTTACATGTTAATACTACATGGAAGTTTAAAGAAATGATCGAGTTTCGTGATAAAGTTGCAGAAAAATACGGCATTGAGATGTTGGAATATATCAATGAGGAAGGCGTTCGTCAGGGAATCAACCCTTTTGATCACGGAGCTGCCTACACTGATATTATGAAGACACAGGCATTAAAGCAGGCTTTGAATAAATATGGTTTTACCGCAGCTTTTGGCGGCGGCAGACGTGATGAAGAAAAAAGTCGTGCCAAGGAGCGCATTTTCTCTTTCCGTAATGCGGAGCATGCATGGGATCCAAAGAATCAGCGTCCGGAGATGTGGAAGCTGTTCAATACAGAGATCAACAAAGGAGAAAGTATCCGTGTATTTCCGATTTCCAACTGGACAGAAAAGGATATCTGGCAGTATATCAAGCGGGAAAATATAGATATTGTTCCGTTGTATTTTGCAGCAGAGCGCCCTGTCGTAGAGCGTGACGGTAATTTGATCATGGTAGATGATGACCGTATGCGTCTGCTGCCGGGAGAAAAACCGATGATGAAAAAAGTTCGTTTTCGTACCCTTGGATGTTATCCGCTTTCCGGCGGGGTAGAATCTGATGCGGATACGTTGGATGCGATCATTCAGGAGACCTTAAGTGCAGTATCTTCGGAACGTACCAGTCGTGTGATCGATAAGGACGGCGGTGCAGCCAGCATGGAGAAACGGAAAAGGGAGGGCTACTTCTAGATGAACGCATTACTGAAATTTATAACATGTGGAAGTGTGGATGATGGAAAATCCACTTTGATTGGACATATGCTCTATGATGCAAAATTATTGTTTGCAGATCAGGAACGGGCACTGGAGCTGGATTCCAAAGTTGGTTCCAGAGGCGGGGCAATAGATTACAGCCTACTTTTAGATGGTCTGATGGCAGAGCGTGAACAGGGAATTACCATTGATGTGGCATATCGTTATTTTACAACAGAACGCCGATCTTTTATCGTGGCAGATACGCCTGGACACGAAGAGTATACGAGAAATATGGCAGTTGGAGCTTCTTTTGCAGATCTGGCAGTGATTCTGGTGGATGCAAGTCAGGGAGTTCTGACACAGACAAGACGGCATACACGGATCTGTTCCCTGATGGGAATCAAGCATTTTGTGTTTGCTATCAATAAAATGGATCTGATTGATTATCAGCAGGACAAATTTAAAAAGATCCAAAAAGACATTAAAGTACTGCTGGCAGAATTTGAGTATAGCACAGCGCAGTTGATTCCGGTATCAGCAACCGAAGGGGATAATATCACCAAACGGTCGAACCATATGCCATGGTATACCGGTAAGACATTATTGGATTATCTGGAGACAATCGATGTCAAGGAGAATCCGACAGAAACAGGATTTACAATGCCGGTACAACGTGTCTGCAGACCGGATCATACATTCCGTGGTTTTCAGGGACAGATTGAGAGTGGCAGTGTGTCTGTCGGTGATACAATTCAGGTATTGCCAAGTGGAGAGACTGCATCGGTAAAACTGATTTACGAAGGTGACAGAGAAGTACAGACAAGTTCTGTCGGTCATGCAGTGACGATTCAGTTAGATACAGAGATTGATATTTCCAGAGGATGTGTATTGGTTGAGAATACGACGTTGAATGTAAATTCCATGTTTTCTGCAACATTGCTCTGGATGGATGATACAAAACTGGTGGAAGGAAAGAATTTCCTGTTAAAACTTGGAACTCAGAGTGTTCCGGCGACCATCATGAATATCAAATACAAGATAGATGTCAATTCCGGTGAAGAAGTATATGCGGATGCGATTTACAAAAATGAAATCGCCCGCTGTGAGATTTCAACTGCTTCTAAACTGGTTTTTGATAAATTTGAAAAGAACAATGCTTTAGGTTCTCTGATCTTGATCGATCGTATCAGTCATATGACATCGGCATGTGGTGTGGTAGAGCAGACATTGAACCGTGAGCATCAGCTTACCTGGCACAATATGGATATTACGCGTGGTTTTCGCGAAAAACAGCTTGGGCAGAATGCAAAGACCATCTGGTTTACCGGTCTGTCCGGTTCAGGCAAATCCACACTGGCAAATGAGCTGGAAAAACGTCTGGTGGCAATGGGCAAACACACGATGCTGCTGGATGGCGATAATGTCCGCATGGGCTTAAATAAGAACCTTGGTTTCCGGGAAGCAGACCGAATTGAAAATATTCGAAGAATTGCTGAAGTATCCAAACTCATGAATGATGCAGGATTGATCGTATTGACATCCTTTATTTCTCCGTTTGCACAGGATCGACAGAATGCCCGCGAGATTATTGGAGATGCCTTTATGGAAGTCTATGTGAGTACACCGATCGAGGAATGTGAACGCCGGGATATCAAGGGATTGTACCAGATGGCACGAAAAGGTGAGCTGGATTACTTCACTGGTGTAACAAGTCCATATGAAGTACCGGAACACCCGGATGCTGTGATAGATACCAGTCAGCACAGTGTAGAAGAATGTGTGGATCTGATTCTGCGGCAGTTACAGGATAAACTGTAAAAAATAGTTGAAAAACAAAATTGTAATATACAGGAATACAAGGGTAGATTTTTAAATAGTCTACATAAGAAATGGAAAGGAATCAGAATGGGAAGATATTTTGGAACAGACGGCTTCCGTGGAGAAGCTAACAAGAATTTAACAGTAGAGCATGCTTACAAAGTAGGACGTTTTATCGGATGGTATTATCATCAGATTACAGGAAAAAAATGTAAAGTTGTAATCGGAAAAGATACAAGACGTTCCAGTTATATGTTTGAATACTCTCTGGTTGCAGGTCTGACTGCTTCAGGTGCAGATGCATATCTGCTTCATGTAACTACGACTCCATCTGTATCTTACGTGACAAGAACAGAGGATTTTGACTGTGGTATTATGATTTCCGCAAGCCACAATCCGTTTTATGATAACGGTATCAAACTGATCAACGGCAATGGTGAGAAGATGGATGAGAAAACCATTTCTTACATTGAGGACTACATTGACGGAAAATTAAATCTTTTTGGAGAAGAAATGGAAGATGTACCGTTTGCTGTCCGCGAGGAAATTGGATGCACGGTAGATTATGCAGCAGGAAGAAACCGTTATGTTGGTTATCTGATCTCACTGGCTACTTATTCTTACAAAAATGTTCGTGTTGGTCTGGACTGCGCAAACGGAAGTGCATGGATGATCGCAAAGAGCGTATTTGATGCCCTTGGCGCAAAAACATATGTCATCAATGCGGAGCCGGATGGAACAAACATTAACAATCATGCAGGTTCCACACACATTGAGGTACTTCAGAAATTTGTAAAAGATAACAATCTGGATGTTGGCTTTGCTTATGACGGAGACGCAGACCGTTGTATCGCAGTAGACGAAAAAGGAAATGTCATCGACGGAGATCTGATCTTATATATTTATGGTAAATATATGAAAGAAAGAGGAAAACTGCTGAACAATACTGTTGTAACAACCATCATGTCCAACTTTGGTCTGTACAAAGCGTTTGATGAAGCTGGCATCAACTATGAGAAAACGGCAGTTGGTGATAAGTATGTATATGAAAATATGGTTCAGAATGGTCATCGTATCGGTGGTGAGCAGTCCGGACACATTATCTTCAGCAAATATGCAACCACAGGTGATGGTATCCTTACATCTATGAAAATGATGGAAGTTATGCTGGCAAAGAAACTGCCGTTAAGTAAATTAGCCGAGCCGGTTACCATTTATCCACAGGTACTCAAAAACGTAAGAGTAAAGAGCAAACCGGAAGCACAGAATGATGCTGATGTACAGCAGGCAGTAGCAAAAGTTGCAGATACACTGGGTGATACCGGACGTATCCTCGTTCGTGAGAGCGGAACAGAGCCGGTAATCCGTGTTATGGTGGAAGCAGAGACAGAAAGCCTCTGTGAAAAATATGTAGATCAGGTCATTGACGTGATCAAAGCAAAAGGACATACCGTATAAATATCATATAAGTATGTGAAAGAGAGACAGGAATGGATCCGACGCAGTTCTGGTTCATTTCTGTTGATTTATAGACAGGATGAAAGATCCTGATCAAGAGAAAGAGGTGATTTCGGTGGTTGAATTAGACCAGTTCAAAACAACGTTGAACGCATACAAACACCCGCTCCAGGAAGTAAGGGATTCACTTTGACCTCGCTAACAAAGAGCAGAGGATTCAGGAATTAGAGCGGAAGATGGAGGAACCGGATTTCTGGAACGATCCGGAGCGTTCCCAGGAGCTTATGAAAGAGCTCAAAAGTAAAAAAGATGATGTGGAAATTTATCGTCAGCTGACATCCCAGATGGAAGACATGGAACTCATGATCGAGATGGGATACGAAGAAAATGATCCGGAAGTCATTCCGGAGATCCAGGAATTGCTGGATGAATTTGAAACAAGTTTTGAAAATATTCGTATGAAGACATTGCTTTCCGGCGAATATGACAGAGACGATGCGATCGTGACCCTGCATGCAGGAGCCGGCGGAACGGAGTCCTGTGACTGGGCAAGCATGCTGTACCGTATGTATACCAGATGGGCTTCTGCCAAAGGATTTGAGGTGGAAGTACTGGATTATCTGGACGGAGAGGAAGCCGGCATTAAATCTGTGACATTTCAGGTGCATGGCGAAAATGCTTATGGTTATCTGAAATCAGAAAAAGGTGTTCACAGACTGGTTCGTATTTCCCCGTTTAATGCAGCAGGAAAACGTCAGACGTCCTTTGTATCCTGTGATGTTATGCCGGATATTGAAGAAGATGTGGAAATCGAGATTAACGATGATGATCTGCGTATTGATACCTACCGTTCCAGCGGAGCCGGTGGTCAGCATATCAACAAGACATCTTCGGCGATCCGTATCACGCATTTGCCGACCGGTATCGTGGTACAGTGCCAGAATGAGCGTTCTCAGCATATGAATAAAGATAAAGCAATGCAGATGCTGAAAGCAAAACTGTATTTGTTAAAGCAGCAGGAAAATGCAGAAAAAGCGGCAGACATTCGTGGTGATGTGACAGAGATTGGTTGGGGAAATCAGATCCGTTCCTATGTTATGCAGCCGTATACGATGGTAAAAGATCATCGTACCAACGCAGAAACCGGAAACGTGGACAGTGTTATGGATGGAAATATTGATCTGTTTATCAATGCATACCTGAAATGGATCACATTGTCCAAAAACGATCAGGAAGCATAGAACTGTACGCTCAGAATTTCTTCATTAATTCAAAGATTCTGAGCATACAAAAAATAAAAAGGAGAAATAACCATGGGAATCATTCGAGCAGCAGTAAAAAGTATCAGTTCAGGTCTGGCAGACCAGTGGCTTGAGGTGATAGAACCGGCAGATATGGGGGCACAGACCCTGATGACACCGGGAGTTTTGATGAATAAAAAATCCCAGAACCGGAAAGGCAGCAGAAATGTGATTTCTGATGGTTCTGTCATTCATGTATATGATAATCAGTTTATGATCCTGACGGATGGCGGCAAGATCATTGATTATACGGCAGAACCGGGCTATTTTGAAGTGAAAAACAATATGGAGCCATCGCTGTTTAATGGAGATTTCTCCAGTGCCATGGAGTCCACCTTTGAACGTATCAAATACGGCGGACAGTCTCCGACAGAACAGAAAGTATATTATCTGAATCTGCAGGAAATCAAAGGTATTAAATTCGGTACAAGAAACCCGATCAATTACTTTGATAGTTTCTATAATGCAGAGCTGTTTTTGCGGACACATGGAACTTATTCCGTCCGTATCAGTGATCCACTGAAATTTTATGCAGAAGTAATTCCACGGAATATGGAACAGGTGGAAGTGTCCGATGTCAACGAACAGTTTCTGGATGAGTTTTTAGAAGCATTGCAGTCAGCTATTAATCAGATGTCTGCAGATGGCACAAGAATTTCTTTTGTGACATCCAAAGGACGGGAACTTGGCAAATACATGTCCAGTATTCTGGATGAGGACTGGAAGCAGGAGCGTGGTGTGGAGATCGCATCCGTTGGTATTGCAAGTATTTCTTATGATGACGAGTCAACGAAACTGATCAACATGCGAAATCAGGGCGCAATGCTCTCAGATCCGACCATCCGGGAAGGGTATGTGCAAGGTTCCGTAGCCCGCGGAATGGAAGCAGCAGGTTCCAATGCAGCAGGTTCTGTATCCGGATTTATGGGAATGGGCATGGGAATGCAGGCGGGCGGAAGTGTCATGAGTGCTGTATCTGAGACAAATATCCGTCAGATGGAGATGAACCGTCAGCAGGCGCAGGCCGCACAGCAGAATGGAACATCCGGTGGATGGACTTGCAGCTGCGGAGCGACAAATATCGGAAAATTCTGTTCCGAATGCGGCAAACCAATGCCGACTACATGGACTTGCAGTTGTGGTGCGGTAAACAGTGGTAAATTCTGTACAGAGTGTGGAAAACCGGCACCGGAAGCACCGTGGACTTGTAGCTGCGGGGCAGTAAATACCGGAAAATTCTGCTCTGAGTGTGGCAAAGCGAAAGCGTAAGAGTAAGAGGATACATATGTCAACAATCAGTATAAAATGCCCAAATTGTGGCGGTGAGTTGATTTTTGACCCGAAAAGTCAGAAATATAAATGTGAATATTGCGGTTCTGATTTCGCTTTGGATGAGATCGGAACCGAGGATACTAAGACACAGGAAACGTTGGACTCTGCACAGACAGCAGGAGCCGGAAGCGATTCGGAATCGTTTGAGGAAACTGCCTCTGGTGATTCAGAAGGAGCAGATCAGACTACGTCTGCTGTTGTATATACCTGCCCGAGCTGCGGTGCGCAGATCGTGACAGATCAGACCACGGCGGCAACCTTTTGCTATTACTGTCATAACCCGGTACTTCTTTCGGAACAACTGACGGGAGAATTTCATCCGGATCAGATTATTCCGTTTGAAATCGATCGGAAACAGGCAGAACAGCATTTTCTGGATTTTGTACAGAAAAAGAAATTTGTGCCGAATGCATTTTTTCAGAAGAATCAGATTGAAAAACTGACCGGTATCTATTTCCCTTACTGGGTATATGATGCCGAAGTGGATGGTGCGCTGAGTGCTGAGGGAAGCAAGATCTGTGTCTGGGTAGCCGGAGATGAGGAGATTACAGAGACAAAGATTTTCCGTATGGAACGAGAAGGCAGAATTTCCCTGAATGAGATCACCAAGCATGCATTGAAAAAATCGGATCAGGTGCTGGCAGAAGGCGTGTTGCCGTATGATTTTTCCAAAGCGGAGCCATTTCATATGGGATATCTGTCCGGTTTCTATGCAGAAAAACGTGATATTGAGTATCGTGAATTGCAGGATGAGGTGCAAAACGAAGTGGAAGGATATACACGGGATATGCTGGAAGACACGATTCAGGGATATACCGGTGTACATATTCTGTCAGATCATATCCGCATGGTGGATGAACACTGGTCTTATACACTGCTTCCGGTTTGGACTGTAACTTACAAAGGTCCAAATGGAAAGATTTATTACTATTCCATGAATGGTCAGAACGGAAAAACCTTTGGTGAACTTCCGATTGATCGTAAGAAAGTGTTATCGATCGGTATTCTGATCGGAGCAATTGTTTTTGTGATCATGCTTATTGTTGGTTATCTTTTCTTTTCGTAGTATATAAATCCGGGAAGAAGATCAACAGAGAAGCAAGACAGGGGATGAAAATGAAACAGAATCAGAATAGAAAAAGAAAGTGGCGTTATGCACTGGGCGCGGTTTTGGGAGCCGTATTTTGTCTGATGATATTGCATCCTGCGTATGCATCGGGACGTCAGGTTTATGATGATGCGGGGATATTTTCAGAGGATGAGATAGATGAGATCACGAAAGCAGCAGATGAAGTAGAAGATAAGACCGGATGGGATCTGATCATTTTAACGGTGGACGATGCGTCTATCACTTCAAATCGTGATTATGCGGAAGAAAAGTTTAATAAATATACAAAAAGCGATGATGGAGTAGTGTATCTGCTTAACATGGACGAAGACGCGGAAGGCTGGAAGTGGTATATCGCGACAGCCGGAGAAGCCTATGAGTATCTTGGTGATAGCCAGATTGAGGAGATGCTGGATGATGCAGCAAAATATGATCTGGATGGTGACTATGCCCAGTCAATGATCGCAATGATTGAAGATACGGAAAGCTATTATACTTCCAACACCGCAAAAGATATGACAATCTATGATCGGGATCAGGGCATTTACTATGCAAGTTCTACCAATCATCGTTTCCTTTCCTATGGAGAGATGGCAATTGCTGCAGTACTTGGTGTGGCAGCATGCCTGATTTTCTGCCTGATTATTACTGGTAAATACCGGTTAAAATTTGGCCGGTATCATTATAATCCGAGAGAACATGCAAACGTAGATCTGCGCAGAAGTGAGGATCATTTTGTACGCCAGTTCATAACACGAAGAAAGATTCCGAAAGATCCACCGAAAAACGGTGGAGGAGGCGGCGGAACCAGTACGATTCACCAGGGAGCCGGAGGACGTTCCTTTGGCGGTGGAGGACGATAATACGGTTTTTAGCATTATTGACATGTACAATCAAATACAAATTGTCTGATTCCTTTTCATGGAAACATGAGAAATGGGAGATATGATCAGAAGTAAAATAATACAGAGAAAGGTGTGTATTTGCGGTAAGGGAAGACACACCTTTTTTTATTTTGTGAAAAAACTTCAAAGTCAGTCTTGCATACAATGTGTGATTATGATACTATATCCTTACTGTGAGAACAGATGTATCTCTGGGAAGAACACAGGAGGAATAAGATGGCAGAAAAAACAAAATATTTTGTCCTGAAGAAAAAAGCGGTACCGGAGGTTTTATTGAAGGTAGTTGAGGCAAAGAGACTGCTGGATTCAGGAAAAGCAGCTTCTGTTCAGGAAGCAGCAGAAAATGTCGGCATCAGCCGCAGTTCTTTTTATAAGTACAAAGATGATATTTTTCCGTTTCATGACAATGCCAAGGGAAAGACAATCACCATGGTGATTCAGTTAGATGATGAGCCGGGACTTTTGTCTGTGGTATTGCGTATCGTAGCGGATTATCATGCAAATATCCTGACCATTCATCAGAGTATTCCGGTCAATGGCATTGCATCACTGACACTCAGTGTGGATGTGCTGAATGAAACCGGTGATATTTCACAGATGGTAGATACCATTGAGGAACAGCAGGGCATTCATTATTTAAAAATATTAGCCAGGGAGTGAACAAACGATGATTCAAATTGCAGTATTAGGCTACGGAACAATTGGTTCCGGTGTAGTAGAAGTTTTAAAGGTAAATAAAGACAGTATTACAAAACGTGTGGGAGACGAAATCTCCGTCAAATATATCTTAGATCTGCGTGAGTTTCCGGGAGATCCGATGGAGGGCAAGATCGTACATGATTATGCAGTCATCCAGAATGATCCGGAAGTTGCTGTGGTTGTAGAAGCCATGGGGGGTGTAGAGCCTGCATATACATTCGCAAAACAGGCAATTGAGAGTGGCAAACATTTTGCTACTTCCAACAAAGCACTGATCGCAGAGAAAGGCGCGGAGCTGATCCGCCTTGCAAAAGAGCATAACGTAAACTGCATGTTTGAGGCAAGTGTAGGTGGCGGAATTCCGATCATCCGTCCGTTAAATTCCTGCCTGACCGCAGATGTGATCGAGGAAGTATCCGGTATCTTAAACGGAACTACAAACTATATGATGACAAAAATGTCTGAGGAAGGTTCCGAATTTGAAGATGTATTAAAAGATGCACAGCAGAAAGGATATGCAGAGGCAGATCCGACTGCTGATATCGAGGGGCATGATGCCTGCAGAAAAATCGCAATTCTGACATCTCTGGTATGCGGACAGCAGGTTGATTTTCAGGATATTCATACCGAGGGAATTACAAAAATTACAGCAAACGACATCAAATATGCAAAAGCTCTTGGAAGAAGCATCAAACTGCTTGCATCCAGTTATCAGACTGGCGACAGCTACTGTGCATTGGTGGCACCATTTATGCTGGAACCGTCACATCCGCTGTACAATGTAAATGACGTATTCAATGCAGTATTTGTACACGGAAACGTACTTGGCGATGCAATGTTCTACGGCAGCGGAGCTGGAAAACTTCCGACCGCAAGTGCAGTTGTTGCAGATATTGTTGAGATTGCAAAACATCTGGATGAGAATATTCCGGTAGAATGGCGCGAGGAAAAACTGGAACTTGCCGATTACAGACAGCTTAAAAATAAATATTTTGTCCGTACAACAGCAGACAAAGCTGCTATTGAGAAATCATTTGGAAGCGTTTCCTATGTACAGGCAGATGGTGTGACAGGTGAGAATGCATTTGTTACAGCAGAAATGGATGGCTTTGCATATGATAAAGCAGAGGCAGAACTTGGTGAAGTGCTTCAGTACATTCGTGTAAAATAAGAAACATTCTGTTTGCATGTGCAAATAAAATGTGAAAATTGTTTGTGAGAGAAAAAAATAAAAATAAACAGAGGTAAAAAGTGATGAAATACGTGGTGGTTTTAGGTGATGGAATGGCAGACCGTCCGATCGCAGAGCTTGGCGATCAGACCCCGCTTGCCTATGCAGAGACTCCGACAATGGATCAGCTGGCAGCAGTATCAGAGATTGGAATGGTACACACGATTCCGGATGGAATGAAGCCGGGAAGTGATACGGCAAACCTTTCCGTACTGGGATACAACCCGAGAATCTATTATTCCGGTCGTTCTCCGTTGGAGGCACTCAGTATCGGCGTGGACATGAAGGATACAGATATTGCACTTCGCTGTAATCTGGTTACTTTGTCCGAAGAGGAAGAAAATTATGAAGACCGTACGATTATTGATCACAGCTCTGGTGAAATCAGTACCGCAGATGCAGCAGTTCTGCTGGATGCAGTCAGGGAAGGTCTGGAGAATGAAACTTATAAGTTTTATGTAGGAACCAGTTATCGTCATCTGCTGATCTGGGATCGTGGAGATGTGGTAGAACTGACACAGCCACATGATGTGCTTGGTCAGACCATTGGTCAGTATCTTCCGGAGGACGCGATTCTTCGTGAAATGATGAAGAAAAGTTATGACATTCTGGTAAATCATCCAATTAATGTAGAACGTAAGAAAAAAGGTCTCAATCCGGCAAACTCCTGCTGGTTCTGGGGTGCAGGCACAAAACCGGCACTTTCTTCCTTTGCGGAGAAAACACATCTGAAAGGTGCAATGATCTCAGCAGTGGATCTGTTAAAAGGTATTGCAGTGGGCGCATCCATGAAAGTAGTTGAAGTAGAGGGTGCAAACGGCGGATTGAATACAAATTATGAAGGAAAAGCACAGGCTGCAATTGACGTATTGACAAAAGAGGGGTATGATTTTGCATATATCCACGTCGAAGCTCCGGATGAGATGGGTCATCAGGGCAGTGTTGAGCGTAAGGTAAAGGCAATTGAGTATCTGGATTCAAGAATCATTAAGCCGGTGAAGGAAGGACTGGAAGCAGCGGACGAGGATTTCCGTATGCTGGTGCTCCCGGATCACCCGACGCCAATCTGCATGCGGACACATTCATCCGACAGTGTGCCATATCTGTTATATGACAGCACAGATCTTCAGCAGCATGACTGGAAATACAATGAAGCTGAAGGCGAGTCGAGTGGAAACTACGTGGCGTGTGGCCATGAAATCATAGATTACTTATTTGGGAGGAAGACATGCTAATAGTAAAGAAATTCGGCGGCAGTTCTGTAGCTGATAAAGAAAGAATTTTTAATGTAGCAAAAAGATGTATCGAAGATTATGAAGCAGGAAATGATGTGGTCGTTGTTCTGTCCGCAATGGGTAAGACAACGGATCATCTGATCGAGATGGCACGTGACATCAATCCGAAAGCTTCCAAAAGAGAGATGGATATGCTTCTGGCAACCGGTGAGCAGACTTCTGTTGCACTGATGTCCATGGCAATGCAGGCACTTGGTGTTTCTGCCGTATCACTCAATGCATTTCAGGTAATCATGCATACAACTTCTGCATACAGCAATGCAAAATTCAAACGTATTGATACCGAGCGTATTTTCAATGAGCTGGAGCAGCGTAAGATTGTTATCATCACTGGATTCCAGGGCGTTAACAAATACGATGATATCACAACTCTGGGACGTGGAGGTTCTGATACTACCGCTGTTGCACTGGCAGCAGCCCTGCATGCAGATGCCTGCGAGATCTACACCGATGTAGAGGGTGTATACACAGCAGATCCGCGTGTGGTTCCAAACGCAAAGAAAATGAAAGAAATTACTTATGATGAGATGCTTGAACTGGCAACACTTGGAGCAAAAGTTCTTCATAACCGTTCTGTTGAGCTTGCAAAAAAATATGGTGTGCAGTTAGTCGTACGTTCAAGTTTAAACAGAGCAGAAGGAACAGTTGTTAAGGAGGAAACAGAAATGGAAGGCATGCTTGTTAGTGGAGTAGCAGTAGATAAAAACGCAGCGAGAATCGCAATTATTGGTATTAAAGATGAGCCGGGAATGGCATTTAAGATTTTTGATCTTCTTGCAAAGAAGAACATCAACGTAGATATTATCTTACAGTCTATCGGTCGTGACGGCACAAAAGATATTTCCTTTACCGTATCCCGTGATCAGATGGATGAGGCGGTAAAAGTTCTGGAAGACAATTCCGCACGTGTAAAAGCACAGAAGATCGAGGCAGATCCGACTGTTGCAAAATTATCCATCGTTGGTGCCGGTATGCAGACACATCCGGGCGTTGCAGCAGGTATGTTTGAGGCACTTTACAATGTAGGTGTTAATATTCGTATGATCGGAACATCTGAGATCCGTGTAACCGTTCTGGTAGACGAGAAAGATGTAGATAAAGCAATGCGCGCAGCACATGATAAATTTATCGAGGACTAATCAGAAAACAGGTTAAGCAGTTTAAGATAAAAAGAAGATATAAAAAACAGGACCGTTCGAAAGAATTGGTCCTGTTTTTTGTTGAAAATAATTTATCGCGGTCTGAGAAGCATATTTCAGCTTACGTTGAACAGAATCATGCACCAAGTCTCATATGTGTTTGAGCTGGAAAATGGTGTTCTGTCTATTCGAAATAGATAAGAACGTTGCATAATATTACAGGTAAGTGTTCTGTTCGTTCTGCTGCTGTGTCAGATCCAGATAAAACTGTGTATTTGTCTGGGTCATATATGGAAGAATCCATAAGAGACCGATTCCCAGTGTCAGGCATCCTAACAGGATCCATCCGATGAAGGAAAGCTCCAGCAGAAAATAGCGCATTTTACGTCCCTTCATTAACCGCATACTTTCGTTCATTGCTTCGATCACACGCAGATTCGGATGATCGATCAGCAGATACAGAGACTGTGAAAGCGAAATCATAAGAACAATCAGGATAATACAGCCGATTGCCAGTAAAGCCATTCCAACGATCAGTAACACGGAAATATCACTTGTTGTGTAAACTGCTGCAATGATGGATACAATTGTGCCCGGAAGGGTGCATACAAAGGAAATCAGAATCAACAAAAACTGACAGCCAATGAATTTGTCCGGCCGGTTTTTAAATGGAAACAGAAGATCTGCAAGTACAGGTCTGTTGTTTTTGGCAGCTTTTACATGCATGTACATTGTTCCGATAGTAAATAATGCACCGACCAGACTGACAAAAATCATACCTGTATATCCCCAGATAATGCGGATGAAACGGGTATAATAGACACCTTCCTGAAGCATCGTGGAAAATGGTGTTTCAAGCAGGGCGGAGATCAGCCAGCTGATCAGACCGGCACCGATTAAGGTGCTGTAGCGTCCAAGCAAAGCAGCTCTGGCATTTGCTTTTAAATCTGCAAAAGATTTCATATTGATATCATGCTCCAATCTGTTAAAATAGTGAGAGAACAAGGAGGAAGCACATATGAAGAAACAGGAAACAACGTTAGAGACCCAATTATATCATTTGGGATGGATCGTACTGCTTACAGTAGCAGCGTTAATCGCTGGAAAACGTATCTTTTTTCCTGATTTTTCTATTTCCGGGCAGATGCCCCCATGCGTTTTTCATCGTCTGACCGGATATTTTTGTCCGGGATGTGGTGGAACCAGATCTGTGAAAGCACTGCTTTCCGGCAGATTTCTGGTATGTGCCGTAGATTATCCGATGGTTTTTTATGCGATGGCAGTATATTTCTGGTTTATGTTCAGCCAGAGTATTGACCGGATCAGCCATCATCGGATTCCCATTGGGATGAAGTATCGGCATGCATGGATCTATGCTTCACTTGTTATCGTGATCATACATTTTATTATTAAAAATCTGTTTTATATGAAAACGGGGATTAATCCGTTTTTATAAAGCTTCCTGTGAACCATTCATGTCAAATGTGGAATCACTTCCGGAATTGCCATTACTGTTATTTGTATTGGAATCGTTTCCATTCGGGTTCAGATCAATACCAAAGTTTTGTTCCAACGTGTAAGTATAACGTTCCAGAAACTTGTCAAAGCCACCATACTGACGACTGACAGAGATGAAACTTCCGATTGTGATTACAACACTGATGAGAACACCTGCGGTGCCAAGCAGCAATGCAGTACGAGCCGGTCCGACAGCTTTTTTTCTGGAGCCTCTGGAGAGCAGGGCAAAAATAATTGCCAGTCCGCCAAAGACGAAAGCACCGTACAGGCAGCAAACGGATACAATACTCAGAATGGAACAGATCAGTGCAGCCACAGCCAGCCCGTTGGATGCATTTCCCGGTGCGGGATTGCGTCGAAATGGTTCCTGTTGATTCTGCTGGTTTTGTGAATCGTTCCAAGGATTTTCATTTTGTTCGTACATATTATAATTTGCCTCCTTTAAAACATGATTCTAACATGTGCATCAGAAAATGACAACCGGAAGAATGTATGATATGATACGATAGGAAATAGCCTGTATGAGCGGAAAAAATAGAAAACATAGAAAGGAACACCGAATATGGATATCATAAAAAAACTTGCGGAGGAATTGCAGATCCGTCCGGGACAGGCGCAGGCAGCGGTCAAGCTGATCGATGAGGGAAACACGATCCCGTTCATTTCCCGTTACCGAAAGGAAGCTACCGGCGCGTTAAATGACGAAGTGCTCAGAAATCTGTATGAACGGTTAAATTACCTTCGCAACTTAGAAGAAAAGAAGGAACAGGTGCTCTCAACCATTGAAGAACAGGGAAAACTGACCGAAGAACTGAAAAGCCAGATATTGGCAGCAGATACTCTGGTGGCAGTGGACGATCTGTACCGTCCATATCGACCGAAACGCCGCACCCGTGCAACGATTGCGAAGGAAAAAGGGTTGGAACCGCTGGCAAATCTGTTGTCCTTGCAGCAGTTGGACCATTCTGCCGAGGAGGAAGCTGCGGCTTATATTTCCGAGGAAAAAGGTGTGTCATCCGCTGAAGAAGCATTACAGGGTGCCATGGACATTGTGGCAGAAGCAATTGCGGATGAGGCTGATTACAGAACTTATATCAGAGAAAAGACAATGAAAAAAGGTACACTGATATCCACCGCAAAGGATGAAAAAACGGAATCTGTGTACGAAATGTATTACAATTTTGAAGAGCCTGTGGCAAAACTGGCAGGACATCGAATTTTAGCGTTAAACCGTGGAGAAAAGGAAAAAATTCTGACAGTGAAACTGGAAGCTCCTGAGGAAGAAATTATCCGCTATCTTGAGAAGAAGACGATCCGCAGAGAGAATCCATATACCACCCCATACTTAAAAGAGACGGTAGCAGACAGCTATCAGCGGCTGATCGCACCAGCCATTGAACGTGAAATCCGAAACAGTCTGACAGAGGAAGCGCAGGAAGGCGCTATCCGTGTCTTTGGAAAGAATCTGGAGCAGCTTCTGATGCAGCCACCGATCAGGGGACAGGTAGTGCTTGGCTGGGATCCGGCGTTCCGTACCGGATGTAAACTGGCAGTAGTAGATACCACTGGTAAAGTGATGGATACGGTAGTAATTTTTCCGACGGAACCACAGAATAAAGTGGCAGAAGCAAAAGCTGTTTTGAAAAAACTGATCGAAAAATATCATATTACACTGATTTCCGTTGGAAATGGAACTGCTTCCAGAGAATCGGAGCAGGTAATTGTGGAACTGCTGAAAGAACTTCCGGTTCCGGTACAGTATGTGATCGTAAACGAGGCTGGCGCCAGTGTATATTCCGCAAGTAAACTGGCAACGGAAGAATTTCCGAATTTTGATGTGGGCCAGAGAAGTGCGGCATCCATTGCAAGACGTCTGCAGGATCCGCTGGCAGAGCTGGTGAAGATTGATCCGAAATCCATCGGTGTCGGTCAGTATCAGCATGACATGAACCAGAAACGCCTGGGAGAAGCACTGGAAGGTGTCGTAGAGGACTGCGTCAACAAAGTAGGCGTGGATCTGAACACTGCTTCGGTACCGCTTTTGGAGCATGTATCCGGTATTAACAAGACAATTGCAAAAAATATCGTTGCATATCGGGAAGAAAATGGTATATTTAAGAATCGAAAAGCATTATTAAAAGTTGCAAAACTTGGACCGAAAGCATATGAACAGTGTGCCGGTTTCCTGCGTATCAGCGATGGTACACAGCCACTGGATGCCACCAGCGTACATCCGGAGAGCTACGGAGTGGCGGAAGCCTTATTAAAAAGCCTTGGCTATTCTGAGGATGAATTGAAAAAAGGTGCAATTCCGGGACTTCATAAGAAAATCAGCGATTATAAAAAGCTGGCAGAAGAACTTGGAACCGGAGAACTGACACTGCGTGATATTGTCAGTGAGCTGGAAAAACCGGGCAGAGATCCGCGTGAGGATATGCCGAAACCGATTTTGCGTACCGACGTACTTGAAATGAAAGACTTAAAGCCGGGCATGATTCTGAAAGGCACGGTTCGAAATGTCATTGATTTTGGCGCTTTCGTGGATATCGGTGTGCATCAGGACGGACTGGTACACATTTCACAGATCTGTGACCGTTTTATCAAACATCCGCTGGAGGCAGTATCTGTAGGAGATATTGTGGATGTTCGGGTGGTTAGCGTGGATGTGGCAAAAAAACGAATCGCTTTGACGATGAAAATTCAGGATCAGAATCTGTCAGCAGAAAAGCAGAACAAAAATGCGCAGAAGAAGAGAAAATAACTTGCGAATGTCCGCTTTACTAATAGCTTGAAGTTTTGTTAAGAAAAGAAGAGGTGCTTGACAAATAACGTGTAGTGTTTATTAAAAGTGCAACACGCAGACTGACAAATTAATTGAGGAAACATGAATATGGATATGAAAATAGAGACATTTTCAGCAGAAGAAACCCATGCATTAGGAAAAAAACTGGGAAGTGAAGCAAAGCCGGGAGATGTGCTGACATTAATCGGTGATCTGGGAGTTGGAAAAACAGTATTTACCCAGGGATTCGCGGATGGACTTGGAATCACCGAGCCAATCAGCAGCCCAACATTTACCATTGTGCAGGTATACGAGGAAGGCAGACTGCCATTTTATCATTTTGATGTATACCGCATCGGTGATATTGAAGAAATGGATGAGATCGGTTACGAGGATTGTTTTTACGGAAAGGGTGTGACCATGATCGAGTGGGCGAACCTGATCGAAGAGATCCTGCCGGAGACATATCGTGAAGTTAAGATCGAAAAAGATCTGGAAAAAGGATTTGACTATCGTACAATAACCATCAGGGAGGTGCATCACGCATGAAACTTTTAGCCTTAGACAGTTCAGGGCTTGTTGCCAGCGTAGCCATCGTGGAAGATGACAATATGCTGGGAGAATATACTGTAAATTATAAAAAGACACATTCACAGACACTGCTTCCGATGCTGGATGAAGTGGCAAAAATGATCGAACTGGATCTGAACAGCATCGATGCCATTGCAGTTGCAGCAGGACCGGGCTCTTTTACCGGACTCCGTATCGGTTCCGCTACCGCAAAAGGTCTGGGACTGGCTCTGGACAAACCGTTGATCCACATTCCAACTGTAGATGCCATAGCCTGCAATCTGTGGGGGCATCAGTCTTTGATCTGTCCGCTGATGGATGCGAGACGGCAGCAGACCTACACTGGTATTTATGAATTTAAAAATGGTGCGCTGGAAATTTTACAGCAGCAGTGCGCAGTTGGAATTAATGAAATTATCGCACAGATTAATGAGATTAACAGACCAGTGACCTTCCTTGGAGACGGTGTGGCAGTATTCCATGATTATATTGAAGAAAATTGTACGGTTGCACACGACTATGCGCCGGCACATATGAACAAGCAGCGTGCGGGAGCGGTAGCATGGCTTGGACTTCAGTATGCAAAAGAAGGAAAATTAGAGACAGCAGCGGAGCATTGCCCGGATTATCTGCGTCTGTCACAGGCAGAACGTGAGCGGCAGGAAATGCTGGAGAAACAGAATGCCGGAAAATAATATGAAATTTATTATTCGTGAAATGCAGCCGGAAGATGTTTCAGCAGTAGCTGCACTGGAAGCCGAGTGTTTTTCGGAACCATGGAGTGAACAGGCCTTTCTGGATGCTCTAAAACAGTCGGAAGCAATGATGATGGTTGCCGTTGGTATGGGTAATAACCCGATGGGTTACTGTGGGATTTATCTGTCTGCAGATGAGGGCGAGATCACAAATGTGGCAGTGCGCCCGGATTACAGAAAACAGGGGATTGCCGATGCAATTCTGACCGCAGTGTTTTCAGAGGCACAGAAACGCGGTGCCCGGACTATTTATCTGGAAGTGCGGGAAAGCAATGTTCCTGCACAGAAACTGTATGAGAAACATGGCTTTGTATCCTGCGGCATCAGAAAGAATTTTTATCGAAAACCGACAGAGAATGCCATTGTGATGAGCTGTGATCTGACACGGAGGATAAACGAGTGAGAAAAGCAGGCGTATTATATTGTAATTGCTGTGGAAAAATGATTTCTGAGAGCTGTGATGCACAGCGGGAAGATTTTTTTCATTTTGAAAAGACGTGGGGCTATTTTTCTAAAAAAGATGGCACCAGTGAGAGTGCGGACATTTGTGAATCCTGCTTAGAACAGTGGATGACACAGTTTCAGATTCCACCGCAGACCGTGGAAAGGACGGAAATATTTGAATGTTAGATGTATGTTTACTTGGTACGGGAGGCATGATGCCGTTGCCGTATCGAAAATTAACTGCGCTGATGACGCGATACAACGGAAGTAATCTGCTCATTGACTGTGGTGAAGGGACACAGGTTGCCATTCGAGAGAAAGGCTGGAGTGTGCATGATCTGGATGTGATCTGTTTTACTCATTATCACGCAGACCATATCAGTGGACTCCCGGGACTTTTACTGACTCTTGGAAACGCAGATCGTACCAAACCGGTGCACATGATCGGACCAAGAGGACTGGAACGTGTGGTAAATGCGCTGCGCACCATTGCGCCGGAACTGCCATTTCCGATTGAATATCATGAAATAACAGAAAAAGAGCAGGATTTTGAGATGAATGGATATTGTATCCATGCTTTTCGTGTAAATCATAATGTAACCTGCTATGGATATACCCTGGAAATCAAACGTCAGGGCAGATTTGACGTGGAGCGTGCCCGCGGACAGGAGATTCCGCAGAAATTCTGGAGCCGTCTGCAAAAAGGAGAGATCATCGAGGATGGAGATCGTGTGCTGACACCGGACATGGTGCTTGGACCGCAGCGAAAAGGAATTAAGCTTACCTATTGTACGGATACCAGACCGGTTCCGATTATTGCTGAGTGTGCAAAACATGCAGATCTGTTTATCTGTGAGGGCATGTATGCAGAAAAAGAGAAAGAAGCAAAAGCCCGTCAGTACAAACATATGACCTTTTATGAGGCTGCAGATCTTGCAAAACGGGCAGAAGTTACAGAAATGTGGCTGACGCATTACAGTCCATCTCTGACCAGAGCCGAGAGTTATATGGATGAGGTACACAAGATTTTTCCGGCAGCGTCTCTGGGAAAAGACGGACGCAGCGTAGAACTTGAATTTGAAGAAGATTAACGATAGAACAAATGAAAACTGTATTGTTACTATTCGGGTATGAATAAGAGATATGGATTGAACAATATACTATATGTTTTATTGCGAATAAGTAGCACTGGCAGAGTATAAAAATTTGCTTAAGCTTAGAAAATAGATAAATGTCGTATCAAAAACGGCAGATGGGAGAAAATTATGGCAGAGAAAGATGTATTGATTCTTGCGATTGAAAGCTCCTGTGATGAGACAGCAGCAGCTGTCGTAAAAAACGGCAGAGAGGTATTGTCTAATGTGATTTCATCACAGATTGCATTGCATACATTGTATGGAGGTGTAGTCCCTGAGATTGCCTCCAGAAAACATATTGAGAAGATCAATCAGGTGATTCAGGAAGCACTGGATGAAGCGCATGTAACTTTAGATGACATTGATGCCATCGGTGTGACTTACGGTCCTGGATTAGTAGGTGCCCTGCTGGTTGGCGTGGCAGCAGCAAAAGCCATCAGTTACGCGAAAAAGATTCCGCTGGTAGGTGTGCATCACATCGAAGGACATATCAGCGCTAATTATATTGAAAATAAAGACCTTGAGCCGCCATTTTTATGTCTTGTGGTATCCGGCGGTCATACACACCTTGTAAAAGTTGCAGATTACGGAAAATATGAGATTCTTGGAAGAACCAGAGATGATGCAGCAGGAGAAGCTTTTGATAAAGTAGCCCGTGCCATTGGCCTTGGTTATCCGGGAGGTCCGAAAATTGAAAAAGCAGCCCGGGAGGGAGATCCTATGGCAATTCCATTCCCGAAAGCGAAAGTCAACGATAATCCGTATGACTTTAGTTTCAGTGGTGTAAAATCTGCGGTATTGAATTATATCAACGGATGCAAGATGAAAAATATTGAGATCGTGCCTGCAGATATTGCAGCATCTTTCCAAAAATCAGTGACAGATGTACTGATCGCACACGCTATGTATGCAGCGGAAGAATTTAAGATCAATAAACTTGCAATCGCAGGTGGTGTGGCTTCCAATAGTGTGCTGCGGGAGGGGATGAGAACTGCGTGTGAAAAACGTGGAATCTCTTTTTATCATCCATCACCGATTTTGTGTACAGATAATGCAGCAATGATCGGTGCAGCGGCATATTATGAATATATGGCAGGAACCCGTCACGGATGGGATCTGAATGCAGTTCCGAATCTGAAACTGGGAGAACGATAGAATGGGCGAGAAAAAACGGCATGTTGCCATCGTGCTGGCAGCAGGAAAAGGTTCCCGGATGAAAAGTGATATTCCGAAACAATACCTTATATTAAATGGGAAACCAGTGCTGTATTATGCACTTCGGGCATTTGAGGACAGTTTTGTAGATGAAATCGTGCTGGTAACAGGCGCGGGTCAGGAAACTTATTGTAAGCAGGAAATCGTGAAAAAATATGGTTTTCAGAAAGTAACGTATGTAATTGAGGGCGGAAAAGAGCGCTACGACTCTGTATATCGTGGACTCTGTGTGCTTGACAGGGCAGACTATGTCTATATTCATGATGGGGCGCGCCCTTTTATTGATGATGCACTTTTATTGCGGGCAAAACAAAACGTGGCGCAGTATCGTGCGTGTGCAGCGGGTATGCCTAGTAAAGATACCATCAAGATTATTGATGAGGAAGGATTTGTGGCAGATACACCGCAGCGAAAGTATACATGGACGATACAGACCCCACAGGTGTTTGAGTATTCGCTGATCCGTGAGGCCTATGAAAAGATGTATCGAAATATGCCGGAGGTACAGATTACAGATGATGCCATGGTGGTGGAAACAATGCTTCAGGCTCCAGTTAAGTTATATGAAGGAAGCTACAATAATATAAAGATCACAACACCGGAAGATCTGGTGATTGCAGAGTCTTTTCTTAACATATAGAGGGGAATATTGTCTGTTTATGTAAAGAACAAAGATACATATATAGCCCTGCTAAAGGGACAGTTGAAAAAAATGTTGAAAAAATGTAAAAAACTTGTTGACAAGGCAGGGGCGTATATGTATAATAATCCTTGCGCTGGTCAAATAGCGCAAAACAAAATTGGAGAGATATCGAAGTGGTCATAACGAGGCGGTCTTGAAAACCGTTTGTCCGCA
>ENA-ORTJ01000131-ORTJ01000131.1-human-gut-metagenome-genome-assembly--contig:-NODE-131-length-66525-cov-7.184880_pt1 | contig 66525 bp, 104 predicted proteins | sample MGYA00242069_ERZ509187 | MGnify/ENA primary metagenome ERZ509187 (study PRJEB26280, sample SAMEA2338779) | human gut metagenome | biome: human gut; feature: human-associated habitat; material: faeces... | reverse complement strand
GCTACGCAGATCCGACTCGTGCTAAAGAACAATTAGGCTGGGTAGCTGAAAAGAACTTGGATGATATGTGTAGAGATACATGGAATTTTGCAAAACAGTTTATTAAATAAATGAAAACAGGCAGCCAATGATTTGGCTGCCTTATTCAATGAAACATTGATATTGGTTTAAGAAAGTTTCTACATTGATTCGAACTACTTTATATGTGACTTTCTTATCGATTGTAAGAATGATATAAGATCCATGCCAATCATCTCTAGGTAAAGTGATTGAGCCTGGATTTAGAATCAGACAATTGTTGTAGATTTGTTCTTTGACTAAATGCGTATGTCCATAAAGATAGATATCGGGATGATGTTGATCGATATCTTTTTTTATTTCATCCAATCCTTCATCTCCATGTGAGAAATGGATGCGTTTGTCTAAAACAGTTAATCTTTGAAATTTAGGTAAATCTAACGTATCATTATTTCCTTTAACACATATAAAGTTATTTAAATCATTAATGCTTGAAGTTTGTGAATCTCCTAAATGAATAAATTTCACATTATCTTTATAGAGTGAAGAATAGATGTGATAAAGAATTTTTAGGATATTTTGATTCCCATGATTATCCGAAACGATTATGATTCGCATGTGTAGGCATCAAAATAGTCTTCATAAACTTGAAGATTATCTTCACTATGAGCTAGAGCTGCAAAATATGTAGAATCATTGATCACACCTAATTCTACATTTTCCATTGGTTGTTGCAGAGAATATTCACCATTTTTGCCAACTGCCCAGATGTTTTCATTGTGATGATCTACATTTGAGAATTTGTGTAACATCGTCGCGATTGCCATTTCTTCTGGGTATAAACACATTTTAAATGTATTTGAACAATAGGCTAGATTGTCTGCCAAAGCTTCAGCACTTTCGTGTGTTAGTATAAACCAAGGATAGCTGATATAGATTGTGTCCTCAATTTCACGTTTCTTAAAGGAATGAACAAGACTGGATGTCATTTTATTCATGGCACGAATGGTTTTTGATTTTTGGAAATCATAAGAGTTTGTAAAGAAGGCATAGTTTTCAAATCTTTTCTTTACTTCTTCATTTTCATCTGAGTTATCCACTTCATAATAGATATCTTCGTCTTCATGTGCCTCTAAATATTCTACAAGTTGTGCTTTTGATTTTGTAGGGATCATACCATCTGTCATTATGATGAAACGATCATAAGTAAAGGAACCGTCTTCTTTTTCATATTCCAAAGCATCTTTCATCAATACAATAAAGCCTCTAGGTAGTGACATATCGGCTGGAAGGGCAGTTTGTTGGTGATGAGCCACATGTAAATTTGGTGTATCACAATAGGATAGAATCAAATCATCACGTAGATCATCGTCGTTTACCATCAAGTAAACATCATCGCCTTGGTTGATTAATATATCTAGGTTTTCTGTTATTTCTTCAAAATTATTTTTCATATAGTGCATTAAATAAGCAATTTTCATGGAATTCACCTCATGAAATATTATAACATTTTAGCATCGTATGATAAAATACATTTATGGAAAAAGCAATATTGATTGGTGTACAAACATACACAAGCCATTCTTTTGAAGAAAGAATGGAGGAAATGAAAGAATTAGCTCTTGCCTGTGATATTGAAATTTGCATGAGTATATCACAGAATTTGGAGCATCCTCATAAAAAGTATTATATGAATCCTGGTAAGATTGAAGAGGTCAAACGCATTCTTGAAGATCAAGAATGTAGTATGGTTCTTGTATTAGAGGCTATTTCGCCTTCGGTACAAAGAAATTTATCAGATTTTTTTGATTGTGAAGTCATGGATAAAAGTGCTTTGATTTTAGAAATCTTTGCGTCTCGTGCTAAGACAAAAGAGAGTATGCTTCAAGTTGAGTGTGCACGATTGAAGTATTTATTGCCAAGACTTCAAGGCAGCTATAAACATATGGATAGACAGCGTGGTGGTTCTAGAAACAAGGGAACAGGAGAAAAGAAAATCGAACTGGATGCACGAAGAATTGAAGGTAAAATTCATTTTGTGGAAAAAGAATTAGATAAGATTCATACACAAAGAAATGTACAGCGTAATCAGCGTAAAAAAAGTATGGTTAAAAGTGTGGCTCTAACGGGTTATACCAATGCAGGCAAATCGAGTATTATGAATGGGTTTGTGAATGAAGATAAGTCGGTATTTGAAAAGGATATGTTGTTTGCGACTTTGACAACTTCAACACGTCAAATTGAAACAGAGAACCATAATGTATTTACTTTAAGTGATACAGTTGGCTTTATTAGTGATTTACCACACAGTTTAGTACAAGCCTTTCATTCTACACTTGAAGAAGCTGTGGTTTCGGATTTGATTTTAAAAGTCGTGGATATTTCAAATGAACATAAGGATAGCAAACTTCAGGTTTGTGAAGAAACATTAAAAGAGATTGGTTGTGAGAAAGTCCCCTACTTGTATGTCTTTAACAAGTGTGATCAGACAAATATTGAATATCCAAAACGTGTAGAGGATCGTATTTATATTTGTGCTAAGGAAAAGTCGAGCATTGCGTTTTTAAAGCAGGAAATTGAAAAGGAATTATTTCATATGGAAACTTTACATGTCGTGATTCCTTATGAAAAGGTAAGTGTACTTGATTATATTCATACCAATGGTAAGGTGCATAAGCAGGAATATAAAGAGGATGGTGTTGAGGTTGATTTTAGTATTCAACAAGATTTGATTCATCGAGTAGACAGGTTATTACGAATATAAGAAAAGAGGAAGAATCCTATAATAGGTGTTCTTCCTCCATTGTTTTTTCTAGAGCTTTTGCCGCCAATAAACAAGTGTTCATACATTTGATGTTTGGATCTGTACTATGATGTACAGGTTTGATGTGTGCACAATCTAAATTGCCTAATAGTTCTTTAAAGTTACGTGTATGTTTTTGAATCAATGGTCTTAATTCTGGTAACATTTCATGTGCTTTTGTCTTACATACCATTTTTGATAGAGCAGCAATCGATCCGACTAATGCACCGCATGTACTTCCAATAAACATGCCGCCACCAAATCCAGCCATTATTTTCATGTCTTCTTCTGAAATATCTAATTGATACGTTTCATTGCAGGCATGAAGTAGTGTTTCTGAACAGTTATATCCGCTTTGGTAATATTTTTTAACGTTTTCCTCAAGTATAGTCATAAATAGCCTCCTACAAGCTATTTTAACTTTTCTTCCATCCAAAATCCATTAGAATTTCATTTACATCTTCTTCAAATGTCGCAAAATGTATTCCAAGACTTTCTAGTTTTTCACTATCTAAACGATAATCTCTGAATCGATCTTGGTAGCGTTCGTTGTTTGGTAAAATGATTTCTTCAATCAGTTCATCACTTGCACCTAAGGCTTTAGCCACATATTTTGCGGATTCATATGTGGTCATAGTGTTCTTTGATGCCACATGATAAATGCCTGGTTCAAGTTTTGTGATTTTATCAAATTGTGTTGCCAAATGCTTCGCATATGTCATACCACGTTTTTCATTCACAGTAAATAATGTTGGAGTATGGCTGATTAGCGCATTCATGACATTTTTAATGATGCTTGGACTTGCCTTGATGCCTGGATAGCTTAGGCCCATCATCCATGTAAAGCGTAAGATGATCGCATCATCCAATTGTTTTTGAATCAATTCTTCGCATTCGATTTTATTTTGTCCATATACAGTCACAGCACTTAATGGTTCGTCTTCTTTAAAAGGACCACGATTTTCTTTTCCATTGAAGGCTTGTTCGGTTGAACAGAAAATCAATTTAGCACCTTTTTCTTTACAACAATCAATGATCGCTTGTGTACTTTCTACATTGATTTTATGAACTAAATCTGGATGTTCATTACAGAATGCAGTTGTCGCATTGGCAGCAGTGTGAAAACAAATGTCAAAATCTTGAGACGCTACAAATCTTTTTACGTCTTCAGGATTTGTAAGGTCTGCATCCTTTCTTGTCATGCAGATCCAGTTAAAGTTATCTTTTTGATACGCTCTTACTAAGCTAGCGATATAGCCATTGGCTCCGGTAACTAAAATGGTTTTCATAAATTAGTCCTTTCTAGGATTTGACACTAATAGGTGTGCTCCTTGTTTGATTGTGATTTTTTTGGATGCGAATGGTACAAATAGACTATCGTATTGTGGTAATACAATTTCTTCATTGTTCCATACGATTGTACAGTCTGCATCAATATTGGATAGAATCATGTAATGTTCATCACAAGTTAGATCCATATCAGAATCAGCATAAACTTCATCTACAGTAAAATTAGGACAATCTCCAATTCGGTGTGTTTCATGTTTTTGTGGAACAAAAGTAGGTTTTAAATTGAAGTTTGTGACATCAAAAGATTCTTTAACATGTAAAGGACGTGTTTTTCCATCTTTTCCTTTACGGTTGTAGTCATAGAAACGATAGGTTGTGTTCGAGTTTGTACCAACTTCTAAAGCTAAGATGTCTTTTCCTAAGGCATGAAGCATACCACTAGGAATGATGATGTAGTCTCCTTTATGCACTTCGACTTTATTTAGATATTTTTCAACATTGTTGTTCATTAAGGCATTTTTAATTTCATTTGCATCATTGATTGTTGTTCCGGCAACTAGAGTAGCGCCTGGTTTGGCATCTAGAATATACCAACTTTCATATTTTCCGTAATCATTCGAGTGTTCTAGGGCATAATCATCTTCAGGATGAACTTGAATGCTTAATGCATCCTTTGTGTCTAGATAAGCCAATCGTAATGTTTCATGAAGCGTAAAGCCTTTACCTAATACTTCATCCGGATTTTCTTGAATCATTTCCATTAATGTTTTATTAGTTCCAATAATTTTGTTTGAACAATAAGGGTGGGCACTGACTTCCCACCAAGTTCCATAGTCTTCATCGATGCCTCTAGCTTTAGAAATGTGGTTGGTTCCCCATATTGTGTAATCATGAATGGGTTCTAATAAAAATGGTTTCATGTTATTTTGCCTCGGCTTCAAATTCTTCTAAGATTTTTAGGGATGAGCTTGTTCCAATTCTTTGTGCACCTGCATCAATCATGGCTTTACATGTTTTCCAATCGCGAATGCCTCCAGCCGCTTTAACTTTCACTTGTCCTTCGACAGTTTCAACCATTAATTGAACATCTTCTAAAGTGGCTCCGCCAGTTCCAAAGCCTGTGCTTGTTTTAATGAAGTCTGGTTTTACTTCTTTGGCAATTAAAGCAATTTGTTTGATTTCATCTTTTTCTAAGTAGCAATTTTCAAAGATAACTTTTGAAATGACGTTATGTTCTCTACAAATAGAAACAATACTTTCCATTTCTTCTTTAATGTAGTCCCAGTGGTGCATTTTTGCTTGTCCAATATCAATGACATAATCGATTTCGTCAGCTCCATCTTCAATTGCAATCTTTGTTTCGGCAATTTTAGATGCTAGACCGGCTTGTCCTAAAGGAAAGCTAATGGCAGCTCCTACATGTACGTTTGTTCCTTTTAATTGTTCTTTACAGAATTTAGTCCAAGTTGTATTGATCGCAACCATAGCGGCACCGATTTCTTTTGCCTCATTACATAATTTAGTAAGATCAGCTTCAGTGGCATATGGTTTTAAAAATGTGTGGTCAAAATAATTTGCGAGTTGTGTTTTGTTCATAATTGTTTACCTCTCTTTTACGGTTTCATTCTAGAACGAAAAATAATAGAAGTCAAGCAAATGTTATAACATTTAAAAAGAAATTGTTATATCATTTCAAATGTACTGCATTATGATATACTTATCTTAGAAATGGAGAATGATATGACAGTATTAGATACAAGTATACCTTATGAAAAAGTATTGATGGTCATGGCGCGTAAGACCATTCGTAAAGAAATCGAATTAAATCAAGAATTTCATTATGTTGAATTTGATGAATCATTAAAAGAAGCTTGGTGTAAATTACAGACAGAGGTTTGTTTATTTGAAAATCTAGAAGAGGCAAGGAAGAAATGGGATAGTATGCTTACAAGAGATAAGGATTTCTTTTCGAAGCATTTCTTGTTTGTCGCAAATGAAAATAATGAACTCGTTGGCAGTGCAGGACTTTGGTTTGGAAATGATTTTGAAGAAAATAGACTTCGCGTACATTATGTGGCGGTAAGTTTATCAGCTCAACATAAAAAGATTGCGCAGGCCATGCTTACAAAACTTTGTATGATGTACGATACAATTCCAGGTAAGTATCCATTGTATTTGGCAACCCAATCGCAAAGTTATGGAGCTATCAAGTTATATTCAAGACTTGGTTTTACACCGTATTTAGGGGCTTATAAGGGTTGTACAGAACAAAAGAGTAAGAATGCGTGGCAAAATGTCACAGAAATTTTGAGGAGTAAATCATGAAAAGATTAATTAGTGCAAATGCATCCGAAATTTTAAGGATGAATGCGCAAGAATTGAAACAGAGTATTAAGGCAAGTGAGGGGCGTGTCATCTTGTCTGAAAATGTAGCGCCTAGAGAAAGCTTTATTGGGGATATCACAAATGCAGAGATTGCCAGAGCTTTTGGGGCGGATATGATTTTGTTGAATTGTTTAGATGTATTAAATCCATACATTTTTGGCTTAGAACATGATAAAGATAACTTTGTAGATGAACTACATCGTTTAGTAGGACGTCCAATTGGGGTGAACTTAGAACCGGTTGATTTAGAAGCTGAAATGTTAGAGGATCGTTTGGATATTGTGAAGGGTCGTCAATTAAATTTGGAAACAGTCAAAAGATTAGATGAAGTTGGTTTTGATTTTGTATGTCTTACTGGAAATCCAGGTACGGGCGTAACAAATGAACAGATTGAAAAGGCAATCTCATTCACAAAAGAAAATTTCTCCGGATTGATCATTGCAGGAAAAATGCATGGTGCTGGATCGGATGAGCCAGTGGCAGATCTTGAAATCGCAAAACGCTTTGTGAAGGCAGGGGCAGATGTTATCTTAGTTCCTGCTGTTGGAACCGTTCCAGGATTTGATATGGATGATTTAAAGGCAGTATGTAAAGAAGTGCATTCTTGTGGTGGTTTAGTTCTTTCTGCGATTGGAACGAGTCAAGAAGGATCTGATACAGATACAATTAAGGATATTGCGATTATGAATAAGATTTGTGGTGTTGATATTCAGCATATTGGAGATGCAGGATATGGTGGAGTGGCACCTGTTGAAAATATTATGGCAATTAGTAAAGCTGTAAGAGGGGTGCGTCATACCGTATCTATGATGGCTCGTTCAATTAATCGTTAATATGGAACAAAAAGTAATTTTGTTAGCTTGTGCTGCAGGCATGAGTACAAGTCTTTTAGTAACGAAAATGCAGGAAGTTTCAAAGAAAGATAAAATTTTTGCGATTCCTGTATCGAAAGTAGATCAAAAAGTAAATGAAGAGTCTATTGATGTCATTTTAATTGGTCCTCAGATCCGCTACATGGAAAAAAGAATCAAAGAAAAAATGGCAGTAAAACACATTCCTGTTGGTGTCATACCAATGGAAGATTATGGTCGTATGGATGGGACTAAAGTATTAAAGTATGCATATTCATTGATGAACAAGGGCTGAGGAATCAGTCCTTGTTGTATAATTTGAATTTGTAGGAGATCAATCATTATGATTAGAGAATTACAAAAAGCAGATATAAATAAAGTTACAGATATATGGTTAGATACGAATGTGACAGCACATTCTTTTATTTCTTCGCAATATTGGCAAAATAATTTTGAATTAGTGAAGGAATTGCTCTTGCAGGCAACTGTTTATGTTTATGAGCAGAATCAAGAAATACAGGGGTTCATAGGGCTAAATGATGAATATATTGAGGGCATTTTTGTTTCAAATGAAATGCAGTCGCATGGCATAGGAAAAGCTCTTCTAAATTATGCAAAGAATAAACGGAATAAATTATTTTTGAATGTATATCAAAAGAATCTACGGGCAATATCCTTTTATCAAAGAGAAGGATTTGAGATTCAGCATAGCGGCTTTGATGAAGCTACCAAAGAAAAAGAATATGTAATGGAATGGCAACAGAAATAGAATTAGGGATTTATGGAGAAAATTGTTATGTGCAAAAATATTCAGATTAAAGAGGAGAGAATTTCTACAATTGAATATATTGAATTTTTAAAGCGTACGGATCTAGGATCACAGTATCCGAAGGAACGATTCGAAGAAAGAATAGCAAAGCTGGTTGATCATGTATCAATCAGTCTTGTTGCAAGAAACAAGGATAATCAAATTGTCGGCGTCTTATTTGGATTGACCGACTATGCCTATTGGCTTTATATAACAGATTTAGGTGTAGACAGAGACTATTTACATCAAGGAATTGGTACGGAATTGATTAAGACAGCACATTCTTTAGCAGGTGGTAAAAATGATATTGCGGTATATTTGGTTGCGAATGAAAATGCCATTGCATTTTACGAAAAATTAGGAATGAAAAAAGCAAATGATGTGATGGAATATAATCACATAGAATGGACACATTTCACTGTAAAGTAATCAACGTAATGCAATAGATAAATCAGAATTTGTGGAGGAACAAACATGACAAAGAATACTGTGATTTTTATTTTTTTAAACATGATATACCTACTTATTTGGTATGCAACAAACAAAATAAGAAGCACTAAAGTAGGTAAAGAACTAGACAATGGGTTTGAATTTTACAATAGTTTAAACACTAGTGATAAAGAAAATTATTGGAAAGAAGATACTAAAATTTTAAATCTTTTCTTTGTACTTTTCATAATATCTATGGATATTTCCGTTATTCTTCTTTTTAATGAAAATAATCTTTGGATATTTTCATTAGTTGCAGGATTAATTATTTCATCAGTTGTTGCAATAATATTGAGTATTAATCTTAAGAAGAAATACAAATAAGTGAATAAATTATAGTTTAACCAAAAAATTCCATTCTAATAAATCGCACGACAACTTAGTAAAAAATAAGCTCCCCATTAGTGAAAAATGAATAGAAAATGAATAAAAGTGGTAAAAGCGAATAATTATAAGTTATTTTGCATTAGACACACTTTTGTAAAAAGGGAGTAATATTATAATTAGACGAGATACTTGGGAGTTTATAATTAATATAAAACTGAGAATTGAATAGAAACAACGGCTTTATGAAATAACATGATATTTTTGAAATAGAGCTAATGAGAAACCATGAGGCAAATCTCAAATGAGACACCTCATGGTTTTATATTGTCTAAAAATCTACATGTCTGAGTTCGAAAAGTTTATCTAGGATATCATAGTTTTTCAAAGCTATATTCTTTATGTCTTCCAACTCCTTGTTTAGGGCCTGTATTTTTAAATCAATTTCATCTAGCGTTATATTGCAGTTTTCATTAAACGCCTGATAATCTTCATCTACAATCACTGTATATTTTTTCATGATTCATTTTCCTTTCTTTGACTGAGTATTATATTTCCCTGCTTGTTTACACACCACATTATGCGTCTTCTTAAGCGCTCAAAGTTTTTATATCCGTTCGCATTTCTTTTGATGGTCTTAATCGTTCGGTTTATATTTTCTATGCGCCCGTTATTGATAGTTGATTCACCGATGATCGTAAAAGAATAAATGATTTCATTTTTCCAACGGGAAAGAGTACCTGCGAAGTTCTTCATTTCATCACGGTCATTTTCTTTAAAATCCTTTATTAAATTTTCAAGGTTCTCTTTTGCGGTTTCGACTGTACTGTTTTTAAAGAACATATCGAGATCATATTTTAGATTGCATATTTCTTCAAAACCATTATCACATGAACAGATATGTTCATGGATATCATAAAAATTCATATATCGGTTGAATACCCTGTTGAACTTCTTATCGTTGTTTGGATTTAAAATATCAGAATCAGTTTTATAGAAAAGCCAGCTGAATTTTTTAAAGGCGTAATAGTTGATACATGCTTCTCTATAGATTGCTTCTTCATCAGGTTTCAGTTTTCTTTTTGTTTTTTCTTTCTGATAGGCATTTTTAGTAAGTGCATATTTTTTCATTGTTTCACATCTGATTGAATTAAATTTTTTTGAAAACTCCATAAGGAGGTGGAATCTGTCAATTGTCCTGATAGTATCGGGTAAGAATATTTTTGATATGTCGTGGTAGGATACCCACATATCGGATGACATATATTCAACATTTTTTCTTTCATCAAGAGGAACGCTATGAAAATAGGCCGATAACACATTTTTATGTCTTGATGGCAGGACATCGATGATCATCTTTGTTTCAAAATCAAAAAGTATGCAGAGATATTTGTTTCTGTCATCGGTTGGAACATATACTTCATCTATTGAAAGTACAGATGGCATGGGAAGCCTTGGTGTACTGATATATCTGTCAAATATGTTGATGACTGTATTGGTGGATATATGATATCTTTCACCAACACTTTTAAATGTTTCAAATGGCTTTTTAAGATCCTGCAGAACACTATAAACGGTAGCTGACGAGATCCTTTCCGTTCCAAAAGTAAAAGGATTGGATTCATAAAAAGTCTTGTTGCATGCAGGACATCTGTAACGTCGGGCATGATAATCAATGAAACAAGAGGAAGTGGAAACAACAGAATGTTTTATTTTCTTATCTATGTAATTGACAACTTTAGTTGTTCTGGTCTGGCAAACAGGGCAACGCTGTTCTCTGTTTATAAGTTTCAAGATAATATGGACACCATCTTTTCTATGGAAGATATCGTAATGTTCAATGATGTTACTATCAATACCAAATATTTTTAATACATCACTGTTGTGATCAGTGGACATAGTATTGGTATCAGGTTTCATAGAAATCACCAGCGCTATATAAAAATTTGTTCAAATTCATTTCAAAATCATCTTCTTCTGTTTATCTTTACTTAAATGATAATGAAAAGAACAGAAAAAAAGATAAAAGTTATGTTGGAAGAAAAATAAGCATATGATTTCTTCGGTTTATTTGACAGTATGAACGGTAATTTTGTTCAACGTTATAATATTTGTTGATCAGAAAAGATCTGTGAAAGTTATCCACAGGGAAATCAGGATCATCAAGACAGTCGATGATTTGAGAGAATGTAAAAGTAGAAAAAGGAATCATATCTTCAATAAGCAGAGCATGAGTTTTACCGCATGAAGCACAGATAATACGCTGAATGGAAACTTTGATTTTTCTTCCAAGAAAATCATAGAAGCGAGAATAGGAAGAATGCATATGCCAGTTATGACTGCCACAGGTGCATTCAATAGAAGATAAAGAAAATGAAGAAATGAGATCAGAATATAGTTTTCTGAATTTTATAAGAGCATCAAAATCATTTTTAGCTTTGGAAGTATTGAGTTTTATAGAGTAATCAGTTATTATAATCATGTCTTTTGACAGAGGATGATAAGTGACGTTTGGCGATGTTGGGTATCATCCTTTTTACTTTCTATATATTTAAATAATTATGACATGATATCAAAGTAATATAAAGCAAAAAAGCAGACCTCATGAAACAGAAGAGGTCTGTTTTTACTACATATATTAAAACCACAAGATTTTGAAAAGCAGTTTCAAATATCATGGCTTGAAATAAAACCGAAACAACAAAGCACTTCAATTATATGAAGCGCTTTTTAAAATTTATTTTTTTAAATAAATAATAATTCCCATATGTAATAGCCGATTTTCAATATTTTTTATATCTAATTTTTTTATAATTGTTTTTCTCGTATGTTTTAGTGATCTGCTTATTGAACTATGATTTACATTTTCTTCTTTTGCTATTTCCACAATCTTTTTGCCTTCTAATGCATATTCAAGAAATCTTTTTTTAGCTATAGGATTTAATTCATCTAGAATGCAGTATATAATTTCAACATTTTTATTTTGTATATCTTCATTTATTTTCTTCTCATCTGATTCTTCTAATTTTTTTAATATTGTCTCAGGTGAATTATTTGTTAATAAATATGTACGTGAAATATAATCATTTAAATCTAAGGTGTATTTTACATAATACCTGTATTGACTGATTGAACAATTTTCTTCCTTTCTTTCTTTTTCTAATAAATCTGCCACTTCTTCTGGAACATCATAATATGTGTTTTTTTTATACTTGTCAGGGTAATACCTATGTAAATCTATACTCTTTTCTTTTATTCCATCTTTGTGTGATTTTATCATGTTTTTTTCCTCCTATAATACAAAGGAAAAAAACAAAAAATGTGCATGAAATTTTCAATGTAATTAATTTATTTTATTAGAAATTTAGAAATTAGAAATACCTATGGGAAAATAACCACATATTAAGGGAAAATATATTATGATTATGTGCACGAAAATAAACATTTTTCACTGAATTATAGGAGGTGAAAAATTATGATAGACAACATTTGCAGGGGAGAATTGTATATTGCAGATTTGAATCCATATGAGGGATGCGAGCAAGGAGGAATAAGACCAGTTTTGATAGTCCAAAATGACAAGGGAAACAAATTCAGTACAACAACAATAGTTGCTCCTATAACGAGCAATATCTATACAAAGAAGCATATTCCTACACACTTTACGATTGACTACGCATTAGATAGAAAATCAATTGTACTATTTGAGCAGATAAGAGTAATTGATAAAAATAGAATATTAAGATACATAGGAAAATTAAATTCAAAAGATTTAAAAAATATTGATAATAAAATTGCTATCAGTTTAGGTATTGAAAAAGTATAAAAATTAATGGTAATGATGTAAAAAATTCTATTCTTTGTATTCAATACTCAAGAACACATTGAATATATAGACATTAAATGATACAATTTGTCTATAATGAAATAGGAGGGATTTTTATGGCAAGCTTAAGAGAAACTATTAGACCATCTGCGGATTTAAGAAATCATTATAATGAAATTTCTAAACAATGCAGAGAAGAAAAAGAAGCGGTAATCATTACTGTACATGGTAAGGGAGATACTGTATCTCTTTCTTTTGAAGAATATCAAAATATGAAGGCTCATATTGAATTATTAGAAACATTAGCTGAAGCTGAAGATGATGTAAGAAATGGACGAGTTGCTCCTATAAATGAAACGTTTGATGATTTAAGAATGATATTAAAAGGTAAATAGTATGAAATATAATATTATTCGAACAGATAAGGCAGACGAAGGAATTAGACATACTGTTTTGTATTTAGCGAATCATTTTGGAAATGAATTTGCTTTAGAAAAGCTAGATTATATTGAAAACACTATCTTACTTTTAGAAGATAATCCCTATATTGGAACGTTGCCTAGATATGCAGTATTAAAAAGACAAGGTTACAGAGTTCTAATATTAGAAAAGAATTTAGCATTCTATAAAGTTAATGAAGAAAAAAAAGAAGTTGTTATTTATGCGTTTGTTGATCAAAGACAAGATTATTTGAATATTATTAGAGGTTTATAAGGCTAAAAAGGGTTTTATATTCTAGTTGTGTTGATAAAAATGAATATCTGGATGTACATGATGAGTTAGAAGATAAAGTGAATACTTAGTTAAGGAACAATTATAAACGTAACAGATCATTAGAAAAGCAAATCATGTCTTTTTGATACAGTGAAACACTATTCAGGGATTTCACTAAGTGATATGTTTAACTAGATAATAAATTTGAAAAATCTAATAATCTTTTAAAAGTAATACTTAAATAATGTTATTCAAAAAAAATACAACCAATAATATAATAATGCTATCAAACGAAAAGGTACTTTAACAAAATAAAATAAATATCCAAAAATAGAAAAAAGAACAATGAGACAGTATAACTGAAGCATTGTTCTTTTTTTGCTTGACTTATATATGGAAAAATTCTATAGCAAAATAATTTAAAACATGGAACTGTCTTTACAAGAAGATTTAGGTATGAAAATTACTATAAATTGAAGTATTAAAAAAGTATAAGAAATTAGTGAAAATGATGCACGAAATTTATGAGTTTTATCAGTATAGTGAAGGGATTGAAATAACCCTAGAGAGAACCTTGAAAACTGAATAAAGGTAATATCAATACATACCGGATTGTTAAATCAAAAATAATGATACTCATGATTAGCCTTAATTCGAGCGTTAAAAGCGTCGCAAATATGGGAATCGTACAGGATAAAACAAATTGAAACCTGTTTGTTATTAAACAAGTGCTCTGTTAAAAAAAGGTTATGCAGAGATTGATATTTATAATTTGTACAGTTGAATATTTCAAAAAATTCGTTCAACGTTTTTTGAAATATCGCAATTTTGTACATTACTAATTTCTTGAATTTTTTCTTATGATTTAAGCGAAGGAGGAAATTAATATGGATAACAATAAAGATGAAAAAATACTACTAACATTAAAGGAAGCAGCAAATTATTTTGGTATTGGAATTAATACATTAAGGAGACTTACTAATAAACATACCAATTTATGTATTTTTAATGGAAATAGAAGAATGATTAAAAGACCAACCATGGAAAAGTGGTTACTTAATCATAATGTTTTTGATTGTTAGGTGAAATGTTATGGGAAAAGATTTAAGGAATAAAGAATTGGGACTAGGCATAAGTCAAAGAAAAGATGGAGTATATGTAGCTCGTTTTACTAATAGAGCAGGAAAACGTATCTTTTTTTGTGATACAAACTTAAGTTTGTTAAGAAGAAAGTTTGAAAAGGCTAAAGTTGAAGATTATGAAAACAGAAGTGTTGCTAGTGGATCTTATACCTTAAAAGAATGGTACGACTTTTGGATAAAAAATTTTAAAATACCGAATGAAGTTACACCTCAATATATTGAACATTTGGATGCAACATTTAAAAAATACGTTCTATTAAAAGATAGAGGAAATATTGATTTACGTGATCTGAGAAATATCGATATTCAATTAATGGTCAATGAAGCAAAAGATATTTCAATTAGTGCAGCTAGAAATTTATTATCTATATTAAAACAAATGTTGGAGCTGGCTTATGAAAATGATTTGATTGTTAAAAATCCAGCCAAAAGTGTACACATAAAAAAGCCTAAAAGAAAAAGTACGGAATCCATGTCCAGAAAGGATGAAAAAATGCTTTTAAAGCATATTAGTTCTCAACAAGTAAGAGATATGGTTTTAATGATGTTAAATACAGGACTTAGAATTAGTGAATTATTAGGTTTATCTTTTGATGAGGTAAATCTAGAAGAAAGGTATATTGAAATTAGTCATCAATTATCTTACAAAAGGAATGAAGAACGTGAATATACTTTTACACAAACTAAAAATAAAAAGAAAAGGATAATTCCAATTAATGATGTAACATTTGAAATATTAAATAGAGTTATAAAAAAAAGAGAAAAACAATTAGGAAAAACATATAGAGGTAAGAGTGCCATAAGTGATCAATTAGTATTTGTTACAGTTTATGGTGATGCATATTGCCGATCTGGATTTAATAGTACTCTTAATTATTCGATAAATAAAACTTTAAAATCAGGGTATGAGTTTGAATGTCCAAGATTATCTCCACACATATTCAGACATACTTTTGCAACAAGATGTTTGGAGGCAGGTATGTCACCAAATACAGTAAGTTCATTGTTAGGACATGGAACAATTAGAATGACACTTTCTTATGTGCATAATAGTTCAGAAAAATTCAAAGAAGATACGTCTTTATTGAATAGAATTTAACTGTTTTTGCTGGCATTGAGTTGGTATTGAGAAAATTTAATCTTAAAAAGCATTGATTTTATGGGCGCTTTTTTGATGATTCACCACATTCTTGTAAACATTGTCGTTAAATAAAATATTACAAATATTTAAGTAGAGATACGTCTCAAAAACCTTGAAAAATCAAGTTTTTTGAAAAAGTGTCTCTACTTTTTTGTGAATATATGTATTTTTTGGGTGACAAATAAAATAAAATCTTTATGAGAATGTCATGAAATAATGGTTAAAGCTAGGAAATTGTTAAATTTTTATTGATTAAACTAACAATAGGTAGTAATATAACTAACATAAGGAAGCGGATAGATATGGAGAGGAAAGAAGAAATTATTCAGGCGACACTTATGTTAGCGTCTAAAAATGGAATAGACAATGTTTCAATGTCACAAATAGCGACGCAATTAGGGATAAAGAAACCATCATTGTATAATCATTTCCGTTCGAAGGATGAAATTGTAAAGGCAATGTATGATTATTTAAGAACACAAGCAAAAGAAAAACTAAAAATAACGGATCTTGATTATGGAAAACTTGTCAAAGATAAAAGTCTAGAAGAAGTTTTAAAATTAATGGTTCATAATTATTGTAAGATGAGTACACAAAGTGAAATGTTTTCGTTTTATAAAATCATTTATTCCACACGCACTACAAATGTTGTGGCTGCTCAAATTATGTGTGAGGAAACAGAAAAAATGATTTTAGCAACAAAAAATCTTTTTTATGCATTACAAGTTCATCAAAAAATATTTGTAAAAGACATTGATCAGGCAGCTATCTCTTTTACAATGACAATACATTCTTTGATTGATTATCAATTAGATAGGAAAAGTGCAGGAAATAAATTTAACGAGGATATATTAGATAATTATATTTGTTGGTTTAGTAAGGAATTTGGTGGTAAAGATGAAAAGAACATTGATTAATTATTTAGGAATTTTGGGGATTATATCTTTGATTTCTTACACGCTGGCGGTTGTCAAAACCAACAACAAAGAACAACGTATCATGAAAGATACAGATCATAAGCTAAGTCGTGAAATTGTAAATACAGCAAAAGCACATGATATCTCAGTAATCAAATTAGAGCGACTACAAAACATCCGCTCAACGACAAGAACAAGTCGAAAAAACAATCATAGCCTGCATACATGGTCGTTCTATAGACTAGCTACATTTGTAGAATACAAAGCAAAACTGGCAGGCATAAAAGTTGAGTATGTAGATCCAGTATATACAAGTCAGATCTGTCCGATAAGTGGAAGAATCCAACATGCAAAAGATAGAAATTATATATGCAGATGTGGATATCAAACACACAGGGATTTGCTAGGAGCTATAAATATATACAACTCAACTGAGTATATTGGTAACAGATATACTGCCTAGAGAACTATAGGTTCTGCTCTAGGAAGGGTAATGGCATACCCCTAACTTGCACTGCGACCTATCAGAAATGAACTGGTCAGCCAACAATGTTGGCAGGTAGCAAGAATCTCCTGTCTTTAGACATGGGGAGTGTCAAAAGGGAAATACGTTTTATTGGCTGAAGATAATGATTTGAATGCAGAAATAGCGATAACGATTTTAGAAGATATGGGATTAATAGTTGAACGTGTTGAAGATGGGATTTAATGTGTGGCTAAAATGGAACAAATGCCTGCTAAAGGCTATGATTTGATTTTAATGGATGTTCAAATGCCTCATATGGATGGTTATAAGGCAACGGAAACAATTAGAGAATTATCTGATGAAGGAAAGGCTCATATTCCAATTGTTGCTTTAACTGCTAATGCTTTTGAAGAAGATAGAAAAATGGCAATTTCAAAAGGAATGAATGATCATATTGCTAAACCAATTGATGTAAAAAAGGTTGAGGAAGTTATTATTTCTGTTTTAAAATAATATTTTCAATAAAAAGAAAAAGGATGTTATTTATTATAAATCACATATTCTTCTCTTTTTTAGATATATTCATTGAATTTTTATGCTTCTTTTTTTAAAATAAAACCATATTGAGGGAAAAAACATGCAAAATAGTAAAATAACAATGAAAGAACTTTTATATAAAATGGCTTGTTATCAAGAACTATATCCAAATGTACATCTTTTTGAAAAAACAGATTTAAATCAAATGAACTCTAATTGTTTAAGCAGTACAATAGAAGCATTTCGTTTAAAAAAAGATTGTACAAAATTAGAATATTGTAAAGATAAACTTTATCATGTCATTTCTAAATACTATGTTGTAGATCAAAAAGAATATGTAATGGAAATTATTTGTTGTTTAGACGAACAACTAGAGTTATCGCGACAAGAAAATAGCAATCTTATTTTAAAGTATTTGGGTAAACACGATGATTTTTATTTAGATGTATTAACAGGTGCTTATAATAGACGTTTTTATGAAGAAAAAATAAAACATCAAACAACTCCTGCAGGAATTGTTATGCTCGATGTGGATGATTTTAAGATTTATAATGATACATTTGGTCATGATTTCGGAGATAGGGTTCTTAAAATGATTGTTGAACATATTAAGAATTCACTTAGAAATCAAGATAAACTTATTCGCTATGGTGGAGATGAATTCATTATTTATTTGCCAAATATTGAAATAGAAGATTTTTATTTAATTATGCAAAATATTTTAGAAAATATTCATCATGCAACAATCAGAAGGTATGAAAGTGTTCAATTTTCTTTGAGTGCAGGGATTACAATGTATCAAACAGGGACAATTGAAGAAGCAGTTTCTTTGGCAGATCATTTATTATACCATGCTAAAAGAAAAAAGAATTGCATATTTACAGAATTAGATCATCAGTATTATTCTGATAGAAATGATACTAAACAAACAATTCTTATTGTTGATGATTCTGAGTTAAATCGTGCAATTCTTTATGAAATATTAAAAGATGATTTTTATTTATTGGAAGCTACAAATGGGCAAGAATGTATAGACTATATTAAACAATATGGTTCGGGAATTTCTTTGATTTTATTAGATATTATTATGCCTGAAATTGATGGCTTTGATGTTTTACAATGGATGGAACAAGAAAAATGGTTAGATGATATACCTGTTATTTTAATTTCAAGTGAAGATTCAGCAAATATCATTAATAAAGGTTTTGCGATGGGAGCATCCGATTACATTAAAAGACCTTTTGATTATCGAATTGTTTATCGACGTGTTTATAATATAATTAAACTCTACGCTAAACAAAAAAGATTAATGGATTTATTAAAAAAACAAGTAGAAAAGAACTAAGAGTTATTAATGATTTTATCGTATTGAATTTGGAAAATATATTTGATTTTAAGAAGATGATATAACATTTGTGAAAATAATAGAATAGTTAAAAAAGTTGATAACCAACAGAAAAGCCAAAAGTTGATTTCCTGAGTTATTTGTTGCTCAAGAAATCCTCAAGGTTTTTTAATTAATTGAATTATAGCGATACTATAATTCTTTTTTTATTAAAATCTTTGTTTACCTTTGTTTAAATATGGTAAAATATTTTAAAGAAAAGATGGTGAACGATATGAAAAGAAAAGCAATTTATAAACTCTCTTTTAAAGCATATTTAAAAGCAATGATGATTTTTATTGTTTTTATAATGATTTGTTCTATTTCGTTTTTCTTTTATATAAAAAAAGATATAGAAAATGAATCTGTTAATAAAGTGGTTGTTAATACAGAAAAACAAACAGAAAGTTTAAAACAGTATATAGATATTCAATATCGATATCTTGAAGGTGTTGGTAATCATATAAGCCAGCAAGATTTATTTTGCGAAGATAATATAAATTTAATTCATTCCATTAAAGAATATACAAAATTAGAAAATGTTGGAATTATTGATAAAAATGGAGAAAGTCATTATGATAATGGTGCCGTAAAGAATGTAAGTCAACGTGAATATTTTCAAGAAGCACTAAAGGGAAATAGAGTCTTAAGTGCTCCACTTGAAAGTGTTATTGCAGGGGAGACACGTGTTATTATAGCGGTACCTATTTATGATCAACAAAAAGAAATTGTAGGAGTTATAGGTGGTAGCTATGATATTGGGAATCTAAATAAAATTGTTTTTAGAGGTATTTATGATGGAAAAGGATCGGCCTTTCTTGTTTCTAAAGAAGGGCAGTTGATTACTTATAATAATGCTGTTAAAAATAAAGATTTTTTAGCTTCTGAAAGTATTTTTAGTTATTTTGCTGAATACAATGTTTTATCTCCGGATGATCTTCAAAGTTTAAAACAAAAATGGATTAAACAAGAAAATGGTTATATGACTTTAAATTATAATAATAAAACATCTTATATAGCTTATTATCCATTAAAAATCAATGATTGGATCATGTGTTATAACATTGATGCAGATGTAGCACAGGAATCTTATACATTTATCATTTATGCTGAATATTTGCTTTTTGCTTTATTTGTTTTTGCGTTAGTGATTTTGTTATTTACAATTTATAAAGTAAACAATAAACATCAAAAAAGATTATTAGAATTTGCACGTATCGATGCATTAACAGGTATAAAAAATAAGGAAACATTGCAAAATGAAATTAGTACATATTTAAAAAATGATTCTTCTCAACAATTAGGGGCACTTTTTATGATCGATGTTGATAATTTTAAAACAGTAAATGATTTAAATGGCCGTGTTATTGGTGATGAAGTTTTAAAAAACTTTGGCTCAATTTTAAAAGAGTCTTTTACAATAGAGGATATTGTAGGGCGTGCAGGTGGTGATGAGTTTATTGTTTTTGTTAAAGATATTCAAGAGCATGGAAATGCGATAAATAAAGCTCAAGAAATATGTCAAAAGATAAGAAATATTGAAATTGACAATTTTAAAGGAACAATTTCTTGTAGTATTGGGATTGCCTTTTATCCTGAACATGGAACAACATTTAAAGACTTGTATAATTTAGCTGATCAGGCTTTGTATCAAACAAAGAATCAAGGTAGAAATGGTTATACATGTTATACAAAATAATAAATTATAGATAAAAACTATCAAATTGATAATTTTTATCTATTTTTATTTATATAAATAGAAATGTATACTGTAGAACTAAGGGAGAGAAGAAAATGAAAAAATCTTATGTATATTTATTGACAACATTTATGTTATGGGGAAGTTTGTATGTTGTCAGTCAATTTGTTTTAGGAAAGATTCCTACGTTTACAGTAGCAATGTTTCGCTATTTAATTGCTTTTATAGCACTAAGTTTAATCTCATTAAAAAGTGAGAAAGAAAAAATTGAAAAAAGTGATTATAAATATTTTTTTATTATGGGATTTATTGGTTATTTTATTTCTGTTGATTGTCAACTTTTAGGAACTAAGATTGCCGGTGGATCAATGGCTTCACTTATTAATTCATTAAATCCAGTGATTATTAGTGTGATGGCCATGATTATTTTAAATGAAAAATTAGAAATGAATAAAATTGTTGGTATTATATTATCATTGGCTGGGGTTTATATGATTATAGGTACAGGAGCTAATATTCAGTTTTTAGGAGTTCTTATTTCTTTTATTGCAGTTATTGGTTGGGCGTTTATGTCCGTTATTTCAAGAAAGATTTCTAATAAATACAGTGCATTAACACTTACAAAAGTATCAATGTTGATTGCAACAGTTTGTAATATTCCAGTTTCCTTTTTAGAAGTACAAGTGACACACCCTCTTATTCAAGTAGATTTAGGTGCTGTTTTAGGACTTGTTTATATGGGAGTTGTTTGTACGGCATTTACGAATATTTTATGGAATAAAAGTTTATCATTATTACCTGCTAATACTTGTAGTGCTTTTTATCCAATTCAAACATTAACTTCTTCATTTTTAGGAGTTGTTGTTTTTCATGAAGTTTTGACAACTTCATTTGTATTGGGATCAGCTTTTATTATCGTTGGTGTTTTAATTAGCTTATTATTTAAAAAACGTACTCGAAAAGAAAAAGAAGTCCTAGTATAATCATATTAGGTGATGACAATGAATTTATATCAATTACGTTATTTTACGACATTAGCACAAGAAGAACATTATACAAAAGCAGCTTTAAAATTACATATTACTCAACCGAGTTTAACGCATGCCATTCATTTATTGGAAGATGAACTAGATGTTGCGTTGTTTGAAAAAAAGGGAAGAAATGTTGTTCTAACAAAGTATGGAAAACTTTTTTTAAAAGAAATCGAGCCAATTCTTAATCGTTTAGATGATTCTATAGAAAATATTAAACAAATTTCAAAAGGAAAAGAAACTTTAAATATTGGTTTTGTAAGAAGATTAGGGATGAGCTATATTCCCCAACTAATTTCTTCTTTTCAAAATGAAAATGTGACCTTTCAATGCCATAGTGGTTTTTCTTATGATCTTATTCATGATTTAAAGAAAAATGATTTAGATATTGTTTTTTGTTCCTATGTAGATGATCAAGATATATTTTTTAAACCTGTTGTAACACAAGAGTTTTATGTAATCGTCAGTCTTAATCATCCACTTGCTAAAAATGATGAAATTGATTTAAAACAAATAGAAGATCTACCTTTTATTACTTTTACTAAAAATAGTGGAATTCGTCCAATGATCGATCATCTTTTAGAAAAGTCAAAAATACATCCTCATATATCAATGGAATTAGAGGAAGATGAAGTCGTTGGTGGTTTTGTAGGTCATGATTTAGGGGTAGCGATTGTTCCTGATATGGCAGTTTATGATTTGTTGCCAATCAAAAAAATAAAAATTAAAGATATAGATGAAAAACAAACATTTTATATGGCTTATTTAAAGAATACGCAAAAATCTAAAGCATTTCTTGAATTTATTGAGCATGTAAATTGTGATGTATTGTAGAAAAACAAGTCTTTTTTCGGCGCTCTAAATAATCGAGTGCTTTAGCGAAATTCGCTCTAAATTATTAGGGGGATATTGATGTGGAATCAGTATTCCCTCTAAAATATTCAGTGCTTTTTTAAGAGGAAAATTAGGATGATGTCTGGTCCTGGTGTTCCTCCTTTTATTTGTTTTCTATTTTTATTTTATTTTTTGTAGGTTCCTCTAGGATTTCCTATACGTTTTATTCTGTCTGTATGTTCATTCATTGTGTAAGTTTCATATTTGTTTTGAGAATATAGGATTCTGTTTCTTACACGTTGAAAATTGGACATACCATTTGCATTGGATAAGATCTTCTTTACATAGTTGTTTTTACCTTCACATGGTCCATTAAATATACGTCTGTCATTTATCCATGTAAAAGAGTTGAGTATTTCTTCTTTCCAACGTTCAAGCGTCACCGCAACACTTATACTTTCTTTCACATGTGTATGTTTGAATTAGAACAATTAAATATAGAAATAATCAAACAATACTTGATGAAACTCATTAATAAAGGATTGTCATCAAGTATTGTACAAAGTATTAAGAATGTCTTAAAAGCAATCTATATCACCTATGAAGATCAATATGGTTTAAACCATATTGATTTTTCATTAGTTAAAATAGAACAAGATAAAAAAGAAAATGAATATCTAACAGATAAACAATTTAATCAATTACATCAATACTGTATGAAAGAAAAGAATGATATATGTTTAAGTATCTTACTTGCTATGGATACAGGTATGATGATAGGAGAAATGTGTGCTTTAAAAGTAAGTGATATAGATTTAGATAAACAATTGATTCATATAAGTAAAAGAACACAAAGGATTAAAAATGATGAAGAGGGATCTAAAACTGTTTATGATATTTATGAAGTTGAATGGACTATTTTAAGAGATATTACAATTCCAAAGGAATTGTTTTTTTATTTACAAGAATATTTAGATTATGTTGATAAAGATTGCTATTTAACTTCTTGTCAAGATGTAGTGAGTGATTTTACTAAGTTACAAAGAGGTTTAGATCGTATAGGACATATTTTAGGCTTTAAGACGACTTTTAAGGATTTAAGGAATATGTATAAGGAAAGATGTTTAAGAAGTTGTATGGATATACATATTGTTATGGAGTTATTAGGTGTTCAATCTATGAAACTATCTCTTCCAGAAAATTATAAAAGTTCTGATGAAGAAAAGAAAAAACAAATAAACAAATTATAGCCAATGGAAAGACCATTGGCTATTTTTGTATTTTAATTTTATGTTAATTATAGAGAATTAAAGATAGTGTGCTTTAATCGATAATATCATTAACTGGGCTATGAAGAGGATGACGAACGTCATTTTCTTTATCATAGCTTATTTTATTTTGGATGTTTGTTTGATAATCTTTTTTGAATAAACAAGAAAAGATCACATTTAAAATATATTCAATTGATGTTTGTGATGCAAAAGGGGCAATCTTGGTAAAAATCTTTTCACGTGATCCAATATTTAAAATATAGTTAGCATAATGGGAAAGTCGATTATCACCAATTGAAGTTAAAACAATGATAGGTGTTTTCTTTTCTTTTAATATTTTTGCTATTTTAATAAGTTCATTAGTTTCTCCTGAATAAGAAATAATCATTGCTATTTTGTTTTCATTGGAATTATAAGACATAAAGACTTGTTCTCCAGCGAGCATTTTGAGATTAACGTTTCTTTGTATTCGCATCATTTTATGTTGGAAAGACATAGCTGCAAGTAATGAATTTCCTGTTCCATAAATATCAATATCTTTGTTTTGATCAAGTAGTTCAACTATTTGATGAAGTTGTTCAAAATCAATCAATTGGATGGTTTCCGCGATGACTTCTTGATTTAAACTAGCTAATTTATAAGCAATCATGGAATCATTATCTTCTTCATTAAAGGGAAAATTAACATCTATACGATCTGTATGAGCTAAATCAAATTGTAATTCAGCAGAATATTTGATTTTAAAATCACTATAGCCTTCTAATCCTAATTTATGGCAAAGTCTTACAATCGTGGCTGGAGAAGTATAGGTTTTTTTGGCAAGTTCTTTAATTGAAAGATTTAAAACTTTTTCTCCTTCGTTTAATATATAATGGGCGATTTCTTTTTCTGAATGGGAGAAATCAAGCTCAAATTCTAGTTGTGTCATTATACTCATTTTTATCACCGTTTTTAGTATAACATGAAACAAAGTTTCATGAAATGACTTTTATTTAAATTAAATATGAAACATTATAAAAAGGAAAGTTGAAGATATTTACTTTCGAGATGAGATGATTAAAATGTTATGTGGATATAAAAGAAGGAGAACATTTTATGGAAAGAAAATTACCAAAAGATTTTTATTGGGGTGGATCAGTTTCATCATTCCAAACAGAAGGACATAGAAATGAAGGAGGAAAAGGTTTATGTGTTTATGATGTAAGACCAATGAATCCTGAATTTTCTGATTGGAACGATGCTATTGATGAATATACTCGTTATGATGAAGATATTGCATTAATGAAAGGTATGGGATTCAACTTTTATCGTTTCTCTATTTGTTGGTCTCGTATTATTCCTAATGGAACATTAGATGAACCAGTTAATGAAGAAGGAGTTAAATTCTATAGTGATTTAATTGATAAGTTATTAGCTGCTGGTATCGAACCAATGATTACATTAGTTCATTTTGATATGCCTTATCATTTAGTAAAAGAATATAATGGATTTGCATCTCGTTATGTTGTAGATTGTTTTGAAAGATATGCTAAAGTTTGTATTGAAAGATTTGGAGATCGTGTTAAACATTGGATGTCATTCAATGAACAAAACTTACACAGTATGATGTTACGTGTATCTAATGCTGAAGTTATTCCTGAAGGTGTTAGTTATCCAAAACACTTATATCAAGTAAACCACAATGTTATGATGGCTCACTGTAAAGCTGTTCGTGCTTTAAGACAAATGCAACCAGATGCTAAATTCTGTGGAATGGGTGCTATTACTAATATTTATGCTTATGAAAATAGTCCAGAAAATAATTTCTTTGCTACTAAAGGATATAATTTATTAAATGGTTTCTTAGTTGATACATTTGCTCAAGGTAAATATCCTGATTATTGGAATGCTTATCTTGAAAACAGAGGATGGATGCCTACTTTTGAAGAAGGTGACGAAGAATTATTAAAATATACTGTTGATTATATTGCTTTCTCTTATTATCGTTCAAACACTGTTAAAACAGGTGAATTTGATTATGAAAGACCAGCTCATGAATGTGTAAATGAAAAACAAATTAAAAACCCTCATTGTGAAGCAAATGAATGGGATTGGGAAATCGATCCAGTTGGATTTAGATGGACATTAAATGATTTACATCATAGAACAGGTCTTCCAGTATTCGTTCTTGAAAATGGTATTGGTTGGCGTGAAGATATGAGTCAAGAAGAAGTAGATCAAATGTTAGCTGAAGGTCGTACAATTGAAGATGATTATCGTATTAATTATCATAGAGATCATATCAAAGAAATGGAAAATGCAATCTTTGAAGATGGTGTAGATTGTTTAGGATATATTACTTGGGGACCAATTGATATTCTAGCAAGTATGTGTAACATGGATAAACGTTATGGATTTGTTTATGTAAATAGAACAAATAAAGATTTAAGAGATATGAAACGTATTCCTAAAAAATCATATCAATGGATCAAAAAAGCATTCGAATCAAACGGTGCTGATTTAGATTAATTAACAAAAAGCCTCGATTATACGAGGCTTTTTATAATATGTGGACGACAAATGGACGACATTTTATAATTTTTCTATATATTCAACTAAAGCTGTACGTCTTTTTTCATAAATATGAGCATAAGTACTTCTTAACATATCAATAGAATGGCCTAATCTTTCAGCGACTAAGCTCTCACTAATCATAGGATTAGAAAGAAGATAACTGGCATGACTATGTCTAAACCCGTGAATCGTTATATGTTTTACATCCACGTTCTTTAAATCGTTATTGAAACGATAACGGAATGTTCCTGGCCAAGTTACAGCAATGTCACCAAAAACATAATAAAGATCATTAAATCCATCTAATTTTTTCTTTCTTTCATATCTTTGTTTTAATTCTTCAACAAGTCGATTAGGAAGATCTATTGTCCTGATAGATGTTTTCGTTTTTGGAGAAGTAACTTTTCTTGATGCTGTACTAAATGAACCTCTAACACTTAATTTCTTATGTTCTAAATCTAAATCGCACCATCTTAGCGCACAAAGTTCCCCAATCCTTAATCCAGTTAAAAATAATGTATCATAAGTTTCTTTATTATCGATATTTTCAACAGTAGCTATAAATTTATTAAATTCATCTACTTCCCAAAAATTTTCAACGGCATTTTCTTCTTTCTTCACTTCATTAGGATCTTTATAAGGCTTAGCATACTTACAAGGATTATCATCCAATAGTTTATGATTAACAGCGAAAGTTAAAAGCCCCGACATATGCAAATATAAATTATTAATATATTCTTGACTATAAGGACCACCATTATTGCCAGTCAAAGCTCTTTCTTTATTCCATTTAGTAATATCAACAGTTTTTATTGTATCAATATACTTATCTCCAAAAAAAGGAATTATATGTAATCGTTCAATCATTTCATACATTCTCAATGTAGAATATTTAATAACACTTTTCATTTCTTGATGATAAAGCTCAATTAAAGCATTCATCTTAATTCTTCCTTGACCGCCTTTAATTTTTAATAAAAATGCATCTTCTGCAGTCTTTGCTTCTTTCTTGGTTCTAAAACCTCTTTTCTTATAATCATGTCGCTTTCCTGCTAAATCACGATACTTACCAGTGTAATACCATTTGCCGGTCTTTTCATCTTTATGTACTGACATAAATAGTCATATCCTTTCTTTTAAGTAATATAAAGTATTTTTTAATATTAAATCGTAATTAATGATATATTTTATACTAATTACTGATTCTTTGTTTGTTACTTTAAATTCATGAGCAGATATGATAAAATAAATTTGCTCATGAGGGAAAAAGCATAAAAAGTTTTTTTATGTTTTGAAGAAAATATGTGGTAGTATTTTCCATTTTCATGTGTAACGATCAGTGGTGCCAGCCACTGATTTTTTTATATTTTATAACCAGTTAATAAATAATCATCAAAATTTCTTTTGCCAGAAGAAACCTCTCTAATGTAATAGTCTGCACTATTTTTTGTTTTTAAATATTCATCTACAATAATTTTTTCTAATTCATATAATTCATTTACATCACTATATAGAATTCTGAAATTTGAATTTTCACTTTTACTAGGTGCAGCTAATTCAAAATTTGAAAAATCATATGATTCTTCGGTTATGCTGCTATCAAATAAAATATATTTTAATTTTCCTCTACATTTTATTTTAAAAATGCTATAAAAAATAGATATTGATAATACATTAGAACTTAATAAAAAACCACGTAGTGCAGAAGTATCAAGATTATTTTTTTGTAAAATATCTTTTACTATTTCTAATACTTTTACTTCATCATCGTTTAATTGTGGCATTGATTCTTTATATTTTTCTAAACATTGTTGATAAAGATACGCACACGTATAGCAATCAGCAAGTGCTCTGTGTGATTGATAGTCTAAATTAAAATATTTTTTAAATGTCTCTAGTTTGTAATTTTCAACTTCCTTTTTTGAGTAATACCTTTTAGCAAAAACTAATGTATCAGCAACTTTATTTTTAATCACATCCAAACGACTTCTATTACATTCAGCTGTAATCATTTTAAAATCATAAGAAGCATTATGAGCAACTAATGTATAGTCTTCAATAAAATTAATGAATTTAGGTAAAACTTCATCAATTGTAGGTTTATCTATTAAATCTTTATTTGTTATACCAGTAATCCTTATAATTGTTTCACTTAATTTCATATTTGGATTAACGAGATAAGAAAATGAATCGACTTCGCTATTATTTATATATTTAATAGCCGAAATTTCAATGATCCTATCATTGTTAAAATCTAAACCAGTAGTTTCAACATCAATAGTTACATAATCTTTTGGCATATCCAATGTTTTAACTTTTTGATATTCAGCAGATAAATCAATAACAGGGACTTCATTATTGATTGTTACATTATCGTTGATAGAATTGTTATTTACTTCATTTTTTATAGGTGTTTCTTCTTTCATTTGTACATCTTCACTTGTTGTCTTATTTTTTAAAACTTTAACTATATCAATAATCCAGCCAATGTAAAAGCAACCAAAAGTAAATGTATAAAGCACACCCATTTTATAATTTTTATTTAAATAATGATGCAGTCCAAACCAGCCACCCAAAACAGTAATTAAAATTTTGCCATTTCTAGAATACTTATCCATAATTATTTTTCACTTCCTTTAATATCTTCAATTTTTTTACGATATTCTAAAAACTGATATTCTCTTTCTAAAATAATATCGACTATTTCTTTGCCATCATTATTTAATGAACGATATTTTTTTAGATGTTCTTGTTCATGTGGTGTTAATTTGAACTCTTTGTATTTTATATTTAATCCGTCTTGAAAAATGTAGTTGGCATCACAATCAAGTGCATCAATTAGATTGTAAAGAACACTTTCCTTAGGACTACTAATATTTTGTTCGTAGTTTCCAATAGCAGATTTAGTAACACCAACTTTTTTTGCTAGTTCATCTTGAGTAAGATTAGCTGCTTCTCGTAATTCTTTAATTCTACTTCCTATAGTCATTGCTTTACCCTCCTTCAATTTCATACTAATCTTAAAGTCTTGGTCGGTCAAGATAAAAATACAAGAAAGTTGTACAAAATATCTTGACTGAACAAGAATAGTGTTCTAATATGTAAATGTACAAGAAAAGTGTGCAAGAAAGAGGTGAGTACAAGAAATGAAAAGTAATATTGCTAAAAATATCAAAAGCATTATTAAAGAAAAAGGATATAAACAATATGTAATAGGAAATAGAGCTGGGTACACTGATAAACAATTTAATGACATGCTAAATGGAAGAAAAATTATTGTAGCAGATGACATTATTCCTATTGCAAATGCTTTAGATTGTGAACCTGCAGACTTATTAAAATAAAAAGAAAATACTACCACTAAAAATAAAAAAAGGAGACACGTGAAAATGGAAAATACTACAACAAATAAGTGATACTAAAATGTCATTTTGACAAACAAGATGTACAGCTATCAAAAGTAGAAAAGGAGTGATGAAAAATGCCAAGAAAAATTATAGATACCTCTAAAATCAATCAAACCAGATTGCAATATATCAATAAAGGATATTTAACATGCAGTGAGGTGGCTAAATTTGTGCCATGTGGAAGTACGAAAGCAAGTAGAATTTATCATCAAATTAGAAATCAAGTAGAAGCTGAAGGATTAGAAAACTGTTTTAATGTAATTCTAGTTAACAGGCTGTTAGATTTTATGGGATTAACAGCAAAGGAAATTAAAGAAGCTGCTAAACGTGAAGCTTCCTAGAAAGGTAGAAAAATGATGGAAAAAATATTTATGTATTTTCTTGCTTTTTTATCTTTAGTCTTATCTCTGGTAGGATGCAATTTCTATTCAGAAAATAAAAGAAAAAAAGCCCGTATTTGCTGGGCTTGTTCTTATCCAATTGCTTTATATATATTAATCAATGCATTTATAAATATTTTTGGATAATTTTTTCATAAGTGGAGATAGTTTTTTAGCAAATTCGTCAGAATACTCATAATACTCTGAACTGTAAATAATTGAATCTATTTGATCTATACATTCTCTACATGTGTTATCACAAATAACATAAATTTTTTGAGAAGCTGCTGAATAATTCTTTACACTATCGACTAGTAAAGGATCTGTTATATATGCTGCTAAAGATTCAAAATATTCATTTATATAATTGATTTTCGTTGTGTACAGAGTATTAAGTTTAGAAATTTTATACTGGGTTTTATTATTGATAAATGCTGTTACGCATGGAGAAATAACAGCAATTACAGCAACTATAGCTAAAATCCATTGGTCTAAATTTATCATAAATATCACCTCGCTTTCTAATTGGTATTTCAATACTGGGGAGCATTGTAATTCAATTATAAAGCGAGATTACCTAATTTTAAATACATAGAAAGGGGATTTATAAAATGAAAGTCGTAAAAAATAAGCAAACTATTTTAATCATTAGATTTGACAGATGTTTTTTAGATCTTCTAAGAACTGAAGATTTGAAAGATTATTTTAGCGGAAAGTTAGATGCATACGTTGAAATCATGTATCTCCAAGACATTATCAGCAAAGATGAATATCATTATTTATTTAATGCTATTGAAACAGCGAGAACATTAGATTTGTCACTAAAAATGGAAGAAATCTTAAATAAAGTTTAATAAAAATATTTTCTCAGCTGAAAGGAACTTGTCATTAAATTAAATACCATTTACTAGTATTTGTTTGTACGTATGTGTTTCATTTGTTGAACTTCCTTCAGATAGCAGGTTCCTTTCAGTTGAGAAACTTTAATATTAACATTGAAAGGAGAATACATATGGTTCTGTTGGTTTCGTTTATAGCTAATATAGTTCAGTTTATAGCTAATATAGTTCAAGTAATTATAATCATTCTTTTAATAAAAAATTACAAAAAATTAGAAGAAATGTGGTTTCAATTAACGAATAAAGTAATTGCTTTAAAGTATCAAGTTAGAGAAATGCATATTGAAAAGAAACGCATTTTAAAAGAAATGGATGAATTAAAAAATGAAAATTGAAAATTTATCATTCAAAGGATTGGCAACAGTTATAATTACACTTTTATTTATTGCTAAGATCCTAACTATTATAGCCGATTTATTATTAACTGCTTTTTTCTAAAGGCTTATATAAATAACAGATAGTTTTTATCTGTTAGCAATCATAGAGACTCTTACTACAATCGATACACAAGCCCTTAACAAAAATATTTCTATGATTGCTAAGAGGTAATAACCTCTAAAAAGCTATTATCAATCATTCTCATGCCTCCAAATTTGCAAAATGATTTTAATTACAAACATAAAAAGAGAAAAATACGATGTTTTTAAGTGATAAATACGTTTTGATAATAGCTTTTTATTTTTTTGAAAGGAGAAAAAATATGGATACTGAAAAATACTGCAGTCCAGTATCAACTCAGTTGTTTCTTGATTTGTCATCAATCGAATCAAAAGATGGACAAAGAGATACATACAGTGATTTTCTAAATATCTATGTGTTGAAAAACATTAAACATTTTGAAAATGCGGGTGTATGTGATGATTTTGATACGTTAGCTGCACATTATTATTTGAGTGATGTAATGATTTTTGGGAAGCTATGTGCGATTTTGAATAAGCAAGAAAATAAAAGAAAAGTTCTTTTGGAAGCAAATGATCTTTTAGCTGGTGAGATGTATCAAGAAAACAAGGATTTCATAGATAAATATTTTCAATAAAAAAAGAGACCATTAACAAATGGTCAATGGCATCTAGAAACTATAAATATCTTAACACAGTCATTATAGCATATTTCTATTAAAAAAGTAGATATATTCTATTAAAAATATAGTTTCTATGATGTCTTGTATCTCTTGTAATGCGTCCTAACAAGTCGACAAAAAAGAAATACATAGATAAAGAATATGACTATGAATCTTTGTACGATACACCTATCAATCAGCTAGAAGAAAAGGAAATAGAAAATCTTCTAAAGACAAACAGCATTGATCATCATTATGTTGCAAAAACAATAAGACATGGAAATCAGTTTGATGTAGAGCTTTATCCTTTGTTTAGTAAACAGGATTTTCAAAGATGGAAACCCAAAAAAACAAAGAAGGCACAAAGAAATCTCAATGAGAAAAATGCTAAAAAAAGATTAATCAGATTGATAAATGAAAACTTTACTATTGATGATTGGGCAATACATCTAACTTATAGTAATCAAAACCGACCTTCAACGATAGAAAAAGCGGAAAAAGAAGTATACAAGTATATCAGGAAAATCAATTACCGTAGAAAAAAGATGGGATTGCCGAATGCTAAATGGATATATGTGACTGAATATGATCCTCAAAAAAAGATAAAAGTTCATCATCACTTGTTGATGGAAAAAGGGATTGATAGAAAAGTCATGAAAGATCTTTGGACAAATGGAACAAGAACTGAAATCAAAGAACTAGAACCAGATGAATATGGTTTAACTGGCTTAGCTAATTACATTTCAAAAGATCCAAAAGGCAAAAAAAGATGGAAATCATCAAAAGGATTAAAACAACCAAGAGAGAGAAAAAGCTATACGTCTTTTTCAAAAAAGAAGATTAGAAATATGATTGCTGATGATACAAATGTATCAATTTATATGAATAGCAATTATAAATCTAAAGCCTATCTCGATCATGAAATCCGCTATAACAAAGTCAATCATATGTATTACATCTATGTACGTATGAGAAATAAAGATTTTACTGAAAAAAAGAATGTAAGGAGAAACATCTGAGATGAAAATAAAATTGACAAAGTCGATGCTTAAATCATACATAGATGAATTTATTGAAGATGAAGTTATGGATGAAAAAGCAGCAGCTACATATAACAAATATAGAAAAGTTGTAAATGATTTTGTTGATTTTTTCGATAAGGAAGATGTAGCAAAAGCTGATTTGATTTCTTACAAGAAAAAAATAGTAGAAAACTTTTCTACTAAAACAGTCAATAACTACATCATCATTATCAATAAGTTTGTTAAATATGTAGAACTCAATGAAAAAGGAGAATACAACTCTACAAAGGCAAAAACATATGTAAGTGACTATCGTTTGAAAGTTATCAAAGAGCAGGAAAAGACATCAATTGAAAATGTCATCAAACCAGAAGAATTTAAACGTATGCTATCAAAGGCTAAAAAGACTGGAAATATGGAAACTTACATGATTATGAAGATATTTGGATACACCGGTATTCGTGTATCAGAGCTTAAATACTATACAGTCGAAAATATCAAGGGAAGCAAATCAAAGAAATATGTGACTGTATTTAATAAAGGTAAGGAACGTAGTGTTCCCATGCGAGGAGATTTGAGAAGAGAGCTACTTGCATATGCCAAAGATAAAAAGATTGAATCTGGTACGTTGTTTCCATCAGAAAAAAAGAATGATGGTTCAATGATATCAGAAAGAACAGTTGAAAGAAGAATTTTAAAGGTATGTGGAATGTGCCGAGGTATTGATTTAGCAAAGGCACATCCGCATTCATTCAGACATATGTTTTCTATCCAATTTTTAAAAGCTGGTGGCAACTCAACAGAGCTTGCTAGGATTTTAGGACATTCAGATATTAAAACGACTGAAATATATGCGAATACTTCTGTAGAGGAAAAGAAAAAGAATGTTGAAAGAATCAAATATTAAAGAGGTGATGAAAGTGAAAACGTTAAAGGAATTTTTAGAAGCGTTTCAGAATGAAAGCTACAAAATTACAATTGTTAACGGAATGCTAGGAAGTGACGATGAACATTATGTGGTAATTGCTACAGATAAGAAATATAAAAATTATTTGAAAGAATGCCTTTTAAATGCAACTGTAACTGGTTTTGCAATAGATTATGATCAAACTTTAATTATAGAAGTCACAACATAGAAACGAGGTAAAAAAATGATTATAGAAGTAAAAACAGTAGAAATACTTGCTAAACAAAAGATGCAGTTTGAAGCAACAACTGTAGTAAAAGAAGAAAAACTAATTACGTTTATGACTGGTTTTAAAAATAGTTCAAAAGAGACCAGAAATGATGGTTATATCAAAGAAGTAGCTTTGCATTTAGGAGTGGATGAAAGCAATAATCTTATCACACGTGAATATGCAAAAGTAATACTCAATCCATTGTTTATTCATTCTAATGAAAAAATAGAAGAAATCATACAGGAAATGAAAAAAGTAGAAGAAAAAATAGAAAAAGTTTTTTGATAGCAAAATCTCTCGAAACCCTTGCTACATATGGGATTAGAGAGGTTTAAGTAATGTCGTATAATTATAGGTTATACGTCATTGCTATATAAGTGTTTGAGGAGGTCAAATATGCAAAAAACATACAAAAGAGCCATCTTTGAATGCATTGATTATGAGGACATGAAAGAAATATTTAGAAAGAATTATGCTGATAAATATAGATTGATAAGCTATAGACTTACAAGAATAAACGAAGTATCACATAGGGCAATCTTAATAATGCATCAAAAGAAGGTGAAATAATGGGAGTATATGGATATAAAGGATTTGATACAAATCTTAGATGTAGAAATATGCAGTTTGAGGTTGGTAAGACCTACGAAACCGAAGGGGATCCTAAAACTGCTAAAAACGGTATGCATTTTTGCATGGAGCCATTTGGAGTCTTAAAATATTATCCTAAAAATCAAGGAAACCGCTATTGCATTGTAGAAGCACTTGGATTGCTTTCTACTGATGATCAATTAGATACAAGAGCTTCAACAAATAGATTAAGAATAGTCAAGGAGATAACTGAAGATGAATTGTTCGTCATTCAAAAAAAATATAGAGATGAATTGGACAAAAAAATAAGGAGGGGCATAGATGAGTTTCAAACAACAACTAGAAAATAGCAATGATTCAATGATTGTAATGATTAAAAACTATCTTTTATCGAGAAATGATACAAGCAGCTTGCTAGAAAAAGAAAATAAGAACATTGATGACATGATGCTTTTTATCGGTCATGATCTCTATGTGAAGTATTTGGAAGGAAAAAGCAATCAACGTATGGCATGTGTTACTGGTCCAGATGAAGAATTATATGGAATAGTACTGCATTATCTTGATGAAGATAACATTGATATGAATGCAATAAAAAAGAAAATGGAAAACATCATGCTAATGCATCCTGGTAATGCAAATGATGATAAAAAAGAAAACAGTAAAATGCAGCTTTTACAAATGCAATGTGATGCGTATAAACAAGAAATTGAAAAGATGAAACAGGAAACAAAGCCAAAGAGAACAGCTAAAAAGAAAAAATCAAAGGTAAATGACATGCAACTAGGTTTTGATCTATGAAAGTAACAAAAAAAGAAGTCGTTGATGAACTGATTAAGATACCTGAGTATAGAAATATTGATTATCTGATCAAAGAAGGAAATAAACAGGCAAAAAGAGATAAATGGAATAAGCTGATTAGATTAGATGATCATACATATTTCTGTACGAGCTGTAATTCAACGCACCAGGATAAAAAAATCAAAATAAATGAGTATAAGAAATGTCCTGTTTGTAAATCAAAGTCTCAAGTTTATAGAAAGAATAGAAATTTAATGGATTATTGCTGCTTTTTAACAATTACAACCTTGAATAAAAGAAATGAGCTTGTTTTAAGAACGTTTTCATTTAAAAAAATGTACAATAAAAAGCTTTTAAAAATCAGTCATGAAGTTTTAGAAGTATTTCGATGGAATTTAGACAAGAATTTATCGGTTAAAAGATACGCTAACTGCAATAACTATGTTGTTTCATTTAAATATAATGAAAAAGATCGATGGAAAGAATTAACAGATGACTATAAATGGAAAGCAAATGTCCCAAAAGCAGGTTACTTTATTGGAAGCAATGTAAAAAAATGTATTGAAAAATCAAAATATAGGTATGCAAATATTTTAGAAATATCAAAAAGATGGTATTTAGAAAATTACATTTTTATTTATGACATATTTCCTGAAATAGAAATGATTTACAAGATGGGAATGACAAAATACTTTAAACAGATCATGCGGTATATGGGAAGAAACGATGTCAATGATGTAAGAAAGTTTTTAAAAGAAAATAAAAGATTTTTTAGAGTATGGTCAAAAATCAACCCTGATAAGTATGAAATGCAGATGATGGTTGATTTAGATACTTTTGATATAGAGTATGCAAGAGATGCATTGAAAGTTGGATATAGAAAAAGCAAAAATCTTTATGCAAATGACAAAAAAACAATTCAATATCTAAAAAAACAAAAAAGAAACTTTTCTTTTTGGCTGGATTACATTGATTTTCTTGAAAAACTCCATGTGAAAATAGATAAAAGCAAGCTGTTTCCAAAGGATTTAAAAAAAGAACATGACAAGATGTTTAATAATCTTGAAGTCCTTGACAACAAAGAGTATGAGCAGGAAATCATTGATTTTGAAAACATGATAAGACCGTACAATTATGAAAATTATGATTACGTTATTAGAGCTGCAAGAACTGTTGAGGAATTAGTGAATGAATCAAGCCAAATGAATCATTGTGTTAGAAATTACATTCCTAAAATTGCGGCACATCAATCTGCAGTATTCTTTGTTAGAAAACAGGAAGAAAAAGAAAAATCACTGGTTACTGTTGAAATAGATCCAGTTAATAAGATTCTTTTGCAGGCTAGAGGATATGACAATAAAGAACCAACCACAGTTGAAATGTCTTTTATCAATGATTGGTGTCATAAAAGAATAATAGATAACTCTATGCTTACAAATACACTTTAGGAGGTGCATTATGAACTATCAAGAATTTTTGGAATCAAAAAAGAAGATAAAAGAAACAGATGGAATTGATATTGAATTGGATGATCTAAATCCTGTTTTATTCGATTATCAAAAAGCTATTGTTAAAAAAGCACTCAAAAAGAAAAGATTTGCACTTTTTGAAGCATGTGGAATGGGAAAAACATTGCAGCAATTGGAATGGGCACATCAGGTAAACAAAGAAACGAATATGCCTGTTCTTATCCTCGCCCCTTTAGGTGTAACAGTTCAAACCGCATATGAGGAAGCTCCACTGCTAGGTTATGAAGTAAAAGTATTGAGAGATGATTTTTCGATTGATAATGGACTTTACATTACAAATTATGAGCAATTGGATAATATTGATACAAATTTATTTGCTGGTATCGTCTTAGATGAATCAAGTGTTTTAAAAAACTTCACAGGCAAAACAAGAGTACAACTGACAAATGCTTTTAAAAATACAAAATATCGTCTTTGTTGTACAGCAACTCCAGCACCAAATGATTTAATGGAATTATTGAATCATGCGGATTTTCTAGGAATCATGACAACTGCACAGGCACTGGCAACTTATTTTATCAATGATATGAAAACTGGTTCATATCGTTTAAAAGGACACGCTACAAAGGATTTTTATAAATGGTGCTGTAATTGGTCGGTCAATATAGAAAGTCCTAAGGATTTGGGATATGAAGCGGATTATTATGTGCTTCCTAAATTGATTGAACAAAACATCATGATTGATATTGATGTCATCGATGATGATTTTGAACATGGATTATTTAGAGAAATAGGAACATCAGCTACATCTTTTCACAAAGAAAAGAATAGAACAGCTGATGTGAGAGCTAAAAAATGTGCTGAAATAGCAATGAAAGATAATGAACAGTATTTAATCTGGTGTGATACAAATTTAGAAGCGGATCTATTAAAAAAATATATTCCAGAAGCAGTTGAGGTTAGAGGTAGTGATAAACCACAAAGAAAAGAAAGATGCGCTTTAAATTTCAAAAATGGTAAAATAAGAGTTTTAATCTCAAAACCTAAAATCTTTGGTTACGGAATGAACTTCCAAAAATGTCATAATGTTATCTTTTGTGGATTGACTTATTCTTATGAAAATTATCATCAGGCATTGAGAAGAATTTATAGATTTGGACAAAAACAAGATGTCTATTCTTATATCGTATTAGGAACAACTGAAATGCATATTTTAGAAACGGTAAATAAAAAGAAAGAACTGCAACATAATCTCAAAAATCAAATGGATATGTCAGTTCAAGAAATACAATTATTAAATTTTGAAGGAAAAGAGGTGAATGAGGTGTTTCAACTACAGAAGATTGAAATACCGAACTTTCTATGAGTTACAAATTATACAATGATGATTGCGTAAATGTATGTAGACAGTTGCCAGATGATTGTATCGATTTAACAATCACATCGATTCCATTTGCTAACCTTTATACTTACAGTGATGATCCTAGAGATTTTAGCAATGTAAAAGATTTAAATGAATTCTTCCAACAAATGGATTACTTGATCCCAGAACTTTATAGAATAACGAGACCGGGGCGCATCATTGCATTACACGTGATGCAGATTCCAACTTTCAAAGGAAGAGATGGAGCAATGGGATTGATAGATTTTAGAGGAATGACCATCAAAGCTTTTCAAAAGCATGGATGGACTTATCACGGAGAAATCACAGTATTTAAGGATCCTCAAATTGAAGCTACTAGAACTAAATCAGCATCTATCTTGTGGAACTCTTATAAGAAGTTTGCTGAAATCACACGCACGGGAATGCCGGATTACGTTATATTGATGCAAAAACATGAGCGAGAAGATGAATGGGTTCATGTAATACACGAAAATATCGATGATGAGTTTCATCAATGGACACGTTTAGCTAGTCCTTGCTGGGGAATTGGTAAAGAATCACCTAAAGTATCAAGAACAAATGTCTTAAACACTAAAATTGCCAAGGAAGAAAAAGATGAAAAGCACATGACACCACTTCAACTTGATTTGATTGAACATCTTATTAAATGGTATTCAAATGAAAAAGAAACAGTATTTGATCCATTTGGCGGAGTTATGTCAGTTCCTTATTCAGCAGTTAAATTAAATAGAAATGGAATAGGTTGTGAAATCAAAGAAAGCTATTTTAAAACGGGATTGAATTTTATTAAAAACTTAGAGCGCTCTTTAAATCAACCTACATTATTTGAATTATGAAAGCTATCTGGATAAATAACATTCTTTATAAACATCAAGATAAAGTAATGAATCATTATAATCTAGAATCTGCAGATGAATATGTAAAAAAAGTCTTTCCAGATGCGGTGTACATGGAAAGAAGATAAAAAGAGACGTGGATATGAGCAGGTGAGTTTATTTTGACAAATGATATTAAAAAGGAAATAGAAAAAGAACCAACAAAAAGAGAAAAGTTAGAAGATTTCTTGATTAATTGGACAAAAGAAAAACATTTGCCCTTAGTTTATGAAAATAAAAAACTCAAAAATGAAGTAGAACGTCAAAAAGAATTGTTCAATCATCAAAAAATCGAACTTGATTATCAAGAAACTAGATATAAGCAATGTGACAATGAAAGATTGCGATATCGTGAGATGGCAGTGGAATATAGAGAAGATAATAAACGTTTAAGACAAGAACTATTTTTATTAAGAAAGGAGCTAAAAAATGACAAATAAGAAAAAGATCATGATGAAAGCATTGATTGTAGCAGTTATGTTTTTTGGATGTTTGCTTTTATTGACGGGTAGAGTTGCTAATATTCTAGCTATTCTATTGTGTCTAGGCTGCATTGAATTTCTTTTATTGAATCAACTCTATAATGAATTTTCTAGCAAAGGTAAAAAGAAATGAATTATCTGATGTTAGATAAAGATGATATTACAAAGTCATATGGAAAGATTTCAAAAAAAGAATTATTAAAAGAATTGGATTTTAAAGAATATCAGTTAGTTAGCTTTTTAAATAATCAAGGTGTTTTTAGAGAAAAATACATCCTAGTAGAAGATGATGAAAAGGATGGCATATTGATAGGAGAAGTAACTGGGAAAAAAGCCAGAAAATATTATGCAACACGTGATGGAAGATTCTACATCAAATGGGCTAGTGGATGTATAACTGAACTCTATCCTTTTCCTAAAAAAAGAGGAAATGAAACAATCGCGGTAATAAGATTCAACAGAAAAGAAAGGTATGCTAAAAACCTAATTGCATCATTATTTATTAAAGAAATGAATAAAAGTGACTTTGTTATATTAAAAGATGGCAATTGGGAAAATATATCAGTTGAAAATTTAGAAATCATTTCTCAAAAAGAATATAGAAGCATCTCTAGAAAGAAGGAACAGAAAAAAGTTGGAAAATTTATAAATAATCAGTTGTTTAAAAAATATTTATCAGCATGGGATGCATCGAAAGACTTATGCATTTCTTATCAAACTGTTATCGATTATTGCTACAACACAGTTAAAGATCCTAAGCAGGATTTGAGGTGGATTTGATGAATAATAAAAGAAGTAATCAGTATGTTGTTTATGATAAAGAAGAAAATTTGATTATGGTTGGAAATAGTGCAGAAATAACAGAAAAATTAGGAATAACAATAGGCACATTTTATAGCTATGTAAGTAGAGGAGATTCATCGAACAGCAATTATAGAATCTATCTTATTAAAGAGGATGAATAGTGATTTATGAGAACTTGTTTAGAATGTAAACATTTAGATAAATCAAGAAAATTAAACAGTGGTGAAATACATTCAAAAAGATATGGATGCAATTCAAGATGTGATGGATACATATGCGGTTGGATCAGTAGAGAGAAAGAACTAAGTGAAATGGGATGTAGTTATTTTGAAGAAAGGAAATAGAAACTAAATATGAAATTATTATTATGTGTTTTATTAGCTTTGATAATCAATAAATTATTTATTTAGGAGGGATAGAAGATGATCATAGTAGATAACATTGCAGAATATGAAACATTATCAACTATCAAGAACTTTTGTAAAAATCACGATGAATGTAAAGGATGTTTATGCAGCTTTATGTGCAGCTTTTTTAATAAAGATATTGTACCAGAAAAATGGGAAATCAAATTGGGATTAAAAAAAGACGATTCTAAAAAAACACAAGATATAGATATTACTAAACAAATACAAGAGAAGATATCAGATAAGCTAGTTGATGAAAAGTATGATCATATGACTAGTAATGAAATAGCACAATCAATTATGAAAAATTCATTAAAAAAACAGTAAAAAGTTTTTTAAAAGTAAAATCTCTTGAAACCCTTGCTACATAAGGGTTTAGAGAGGTTTAAGTAATGTCGTATAATAATAGGTTATAAGACATAAAAATATAGGCAATTCAAGGAGAAAAAATATGAAATTTGAATTAGATTTGCTAGAAACAATAGCCTATAACGTATTAGAAGAAAATGAAATATTTTCAAATGTATGGGAACTATCAATTATGAAAAATAAAGGTTATTTTCAAAATGTAAGTGATGATATGACTTTAAAAGAAGCAATTACTGTATATAGAAAATTGTTAAATATTAAATAGTTATGAGGTGGTTAGATGTTTGATTATATGGGTGATGATGAAATAATATGCAAAGCTATAGAAAAAGCTATACCCAAAAAACCATTAACAGTTTTTGCCGATAGTATTACTCCAGAGGGTTCAATTGTTGGAAGAACAGCGTTAGTGTGTCCTTCCTGTAATTCGTTTTTAGTAGAAAGACAAAACTATTGTACAAAATGTGGACAAGTATTAGATTGGAAAGAAATTAAAGGAGATTATTAAAATGGAAAATACAAACATTAAAGAAAAATTAAAAGAAATGTTTCAAATGCAAAGAACATTGAATGAAGCAATTTTAAATGAATTTGGAAAAAATAGTATTGTAGAAGGAAAGCTTCAATTAGCTATTATTGATGAGTTAGGGGAACTAACTCATGAACTCAAAGGAGATTGGTGTTGGTGGAAGAAAACGCAACCACCTGTCGATCGTCAAAGAGTTTTAGAAGAATTAGTAGATGTATGGCACTTTGTTATGACATGGGAGATGCTTATTAATAAAATGGAAATAGATCTTATTATTAGAGTATATGGATTTTATATTTTCCAATTTGGAACAGGTATAATAGACAGGTTTGACATTCCTATTGGCAATATAGTGAAAGAATATGAGAAATTACCTCATCTTTTAGATTTGACTGAATTATTAGGATTCTCATTTGATGAAATCTATCAAGAGTATATCAACAAGAACAAGATCAATTACGAAAGACTTAAAAACGGGTATTGATTATGACAGCACAAGAAATGTTTGAAAAATTAGGATTTGAAGAAATATGTCATGATGATCGTGAAATCATTTATTTCATGCACATCAATGATGTCAAAGTTAGGGAAGTTGAATTTGATTTGCAAAATAAAACTTTTTACTGTATGTGTTCAGATATAGTTATGGAAGTTGATATGGAACTTTTAAAAGCAATCAATAAACAATGTGAGGAATTGGGGTGGTTAGATGATTAAGCCACTAACACCTTAATTTAGAAGTGATATTCTAGAAAATCTTAATAAGCAGTTAGAAGAACTTGATAGTTGCAAAAGTAACTCTTATGTAGTTTTACAAAAAAATACAATTAATCAATTTAAAAATTTAATTAAGTCATTGCCTGATGGTTATCCAATTCCGGTTGAAAGGAGAAATGGAAGATGAATAAATATGAAAAAGCATTTAATCATTTGAGAGAACATGCATCATTTGATACTGTGGATGAAATGATTGATATAAAAGAATTAGTGGAAAAAGCAATACCAGCAAAGCCAATCCATGAAGAAGTACAAAGCAAAATCAATGAATTTTATAGTCATGAGTTTTGGTTTTGCTCCAAATGTAAAAAACTTGTAATGGCAAAAGATGACTACTGTATAAATTGTGGACAAGCGATTGATTGGAGGGGTGGAGATGAAAACTCTCAATAGGGAAGAATGTGAAAAAGCATTAGAAAGCCTTAAACCTATGAATTTAGAAGAATTTAAACAATGTCATTATTTATCACACGTTGAAGCAAATAAGATTTTAAAACAATTAATTAAGGAGCATTTTAGTCCACAACCTCTTAAATTTGAAGAAATAAAAGCTGGGATGTATGTCTGGGATAATGTATATGAATCAATGGGAAGAGTTGATAGAGTTTTAACTAATTGCAATCGTAGAAGATTGCATAATAGATATAGTGGTGGAGGGGATATAGTCGATTATGAAGAAAATAGATATTATCCAATCCAAATTCCAATCATAAAGGAGCAATAGAAATGTATTCTATATGTGGATCAGTAGCAAATAAATATCACTATTGTGATGTTTTCTGGGTGGATTTAAATAACAAATGTACAGGATATTATCAGCACAAGCAAAGTGGATTGAGACCATGCATTATTGTAAGTAATGATTTTAATAATTCTTTTTGTGATTTAGTGACAATCATTCCCGTTACTACTAAAAAGGATAATTTACCACAACATAGAAGTATAATGTTGCGAGGTAGAAAAAATTATATCTTACCAGAACAGATAACAACCATTCAAAAAAAATGGCTGAAAGAGAAAATGTGTCATTTAAATGATGCAAATATTCAAGAAGTAAAGATGTCGATGAAGATACAATATAATTTATAAGAGGTAAGTCTATGAATATTAAAGAACAAATGAAAGAAATCATGGATGCATCTGTTACATGTGATAAATGCAATCATGAATTTGTAATAAAGGAAGAATCAATAATGAAAGAAAAGATGGAAGTAAAAGGATTGAAGTTTGATCTAATTTATTTCTATTGTCCTTCATGCAAAAAAATATATCGTGCTTCCATTCAAGATAGAAAGTATTATCTTCTAGTTGAAGAGCTTGATAAAGCAAGAAAACAAGTTAGAGATAACTTTGGAACGTTTGATACAACCAAAGCTAATAAATTAAATAAAAAGCTAAAAAAGAAATCTAATGCATTAAAAAATCATGTATTAGAAATGAATGATATGTTTTCTGGTGAATTTGCTTTCTTTGTTGATAACAAAGGAAATAGGACTATTGAGTATATCGAAAATGATAACATCAATTAGAAGTGAAAGGAGTAGCATATGAAAGAATCTAAATATCAAGTGTTGAATTGGAAAAGATGGAAAGCAACTGCAATTCTACTAAAAGAAACAAAAAAAGAATTAGAAAATACTACACAAGCTATATCATATTCAAATGAACTACCGGGAGGTTCACACAAGACAATTTATGAAAAATATAATAAACTTATTGAAAATCTTGATAAATATGACGAACATATAAAGATGTATGATACTGTTGTCGACTTTTTAGAAGAATCTATTACTAAATTACTAAACGAAAAGCAAAGGGAAGTAATTATAATATATTCTAACTATCCTAATAACAGTATTGAAAGAATAAATGAAGCTGTTAAAAAAGGATATTCACAAGCAACTTTTTATAGAATTGCTGATGAAGCATTTGATATTTTAGATGAGGTTTTAGCTTTAAAAAATAGGGATGTAGAAAGGATTTTAAAAGCTGAAAAAGAAAATTGATAATTATTTGATAATTTTTTTAAGAAAAAATGTGTTATTATGGTAATGTGGTTTAAATGAAAACAACATCAATGCTTTGTCTTGAAAGCGAAGAGATAGATTATGTCTATCTCTTTTTCTTTAAAAAAAAAGGAGGTAGATATTATGTATCATGGAATTCAAAAGAAAATAGTGACTGATGAATGGCTGATCAAAGAAACAAAAGTTAAAGCACAAAATAAAGATTATATTTATGGTTATGAATATAATGGAGTCTTTTATCAATTGGATATGTTTCCAGAAAACATAAACCAATCATTACAGGAACTAAAAGACAAAGGATATAAGAATATCTATTACAATAAAGTGGATGAAGAAAAGAAGAACGCTAGAAGAAGTAAAGCAGCTAGTCAATGATGGTGATGTTCATGCATTCTATGTATCACGTGAATGGAAAGATAAACGCATAGAGATACTTAATAGAGATCATTATGAATGTCAAAGATGCAAGGGTAATTATGTTGTTGAATCAAAACCAATAAAGAGAATTAAAATCAAACGTGCAAAGTATGTACATCACATCATACCGATGAAAGATTGTTTTGAATTAGCATTGGATGATGATAACCTAGTAAGTCTTTGCTTTGAATGTCATGAGATAGTTGAAGGTAGAGATGGAACTTGGAAAAAATTCAAGTATAAAAAGAAATTGACTAAAGAAATGTGGTAATTCAGTATACCCCCCGTCAAATTCTCATGCGAATTTGAAACACGGAGAACGGGCATGTGGTCCTAACTTTTCAGAAATATTCGCACGTGCGTGATAACGGGTGGCTGATTAGAAAAAATATTGAAAGGGGGTGTTGTTATGACAAAAAAAGAAATCAAGGATGACTTGCTTGAACAGTTGGAAGCTCAAGGAAAGTATCAAAATTACTATCTTGATTTGATAGAAGATTATATGAAATATTATGATCTTAAAAGAAAATGTCAAAGGGATATCAAAGAAAAAGGATTGCGTTATGAAGTTGTCTCTGGAAATGGATTTAAAAGCGAAAAGCCTAATGAATCCGTGCAAAACCTAATGAAAATAACAACAACTATGTTGAAAATCCTTGATGAATTAGGTTTACAAAATCCAATCAACACCTCCGATAATTCGGATGATGATTATTATTGATTAAATGTCAAGAAATCAATGATTATATCGACTATGTAAAAAAGAATCCAGATAAGATAAACAAAGAAAGAAAACTGCTGATAAAGAACATCGTTATGCCTACATTGGCTAGAAATGATGTTTTTTTTGATAAAAAAACGTATCAAAATTGCTTAAAATATTGCGAAAACAACTATTATAAGCTGTTTCCATATCAAAAATTTATCTATGCATTTGTTTTTATGTATGTCGATAATATTCCACTTTTTAAAAAAATAATTGTAGAAATGGGACGTGGAAATGGTAAAGATGGATTTATTATGCCATTGATGAATTTTCTACAAACACCACTTTATGGAATCAAGAATTATCACATTGATATCATTGCTAACAATGAAGATCAAGCAAAAGATAGTTTTAATGTTGTATATGATATGCTTGATGATAAATGGAACAAATTCAAAAGCAAATTTTATAAAACAAAGGAACTTATCAAGAATAGAAAAACGAGAGCTGAATTACGTTACAACACTTCAAATGCCAAGACAAAAGATGGTAAGAAATCGGGTGCGATTCTATTTAATGAATATCACGCGTATGAAAATTACGATCAGATAAATGTTTTTTCATCGCAGTTAGGAAAAATCAAACATGCAAGAACATTCATCATTACAACAAATGGATATGTTCGTGATGGACCATTAGATGAGTTGTTAGATATATGTAATGATATTTTGAAAACGGGAGATAATGATTTACATTATTTCCCTTTTTTATGCAAATTAAATGACATAAAGGAAGTTGATAATCCTAAAAATTTTATTTTAGCAAATCCATCGATGGAATTTATGCCGGATTTAAAAGAACAGATTTTGTATGATTACAAGGAAATGTTGAAATTGCCATCAAAAAAAGCTGAGTTTCTAACAAAAAGGATGAATCTTCCTGCAAGAAATGAGGAAGCTACTGTAGCAAAGTGGGAAGATATTTTAAGGGCTTGTTATAGTGATGTAGAAAATAAGATAGAAAGAGCGATTCCAGATGATATAAACTATCATCCTTGCATTATAGGAATTGACTATGCAGATATCCGAGATTTTGCATCTGCTGGTTTGCTTTTTAAAATAGATGGTGTTTACGTTTGGAGACAAAAGACATGGATTTGCAGGAACAGTCCTTACTTTGAATCGATAAAATTTCCATTGGAACAAAATATCGGTTTGGAAGGATTTGATGATTATGAAATAGTCTACACAGAAAGTTTAAGTATAAATGCGATTGTCGAATGGTGTATTGAGCAAATGCAAAAATATAATGTGGTTAAAATCATCATGGATACGTATAGATTTAAGCTATTTAGAGAAGTATTTGAACGAAAAGGAATTACTATAGAAGATAAGAAAAATCTAGCTGGGCTTGTAAGAATGATTAGAAATCAAGGTGCAATCAATACATATGTAGCGCCTCTAATCGAAAAAGCATTTGTAGATGGAAATATTAACTTTGGGAATAGCGCCATCATGCGATGGTATACCAATAATACCGCTGTCAAAATGGACAAGTATGGAAATAAATCATATGGAAAAATAGAACCAAAATTAAGAAAAAATGATGGTTTTATGGCTTTTGTATGTAGTATTTCTGGAGAAGATATGTTAGATGAAACGATTATTTATATATAGAAAAAATGAGGAGGTGAATCAATGTTTCAATTTGTAAAGAAATTGTTTAATAAGGATGGTCAACTAGTTGATTACTATATTGATATGATGGCTGAAAAAAATAGACTTTCGCAGTTGGCATTAGAAATTGGATTTAATAAGATTGCTGATTTGATATCGAAATGTCCCATTGATGTTTACTCAACAGATAGTGATGCAATCAAAACGGAATATTGTTTAAATGTTAGACCTAACCCAAATGAATTTGCTACTGATTTTTGGAAACAAGTTGTTATAAAAATGTGTACAAGTAGTGATGGATGTTTAGTTGTACAAATGAGTGATGGAAATATTTATAGAGCTGAAAGCTTTGTGCAGTCGGATGATGTTCTATATTCTAGAACATTTTCAAATGTGGTTATTAGAAGCGGGGATAGAACTTATAAACTGGATAGGGTATTTACATCAAATGATGCAGTCTTATTTAAGTATAAAAATGAAAAGTTGTTAGCTTATCTAAATGAAATCAATCAAGAAAATGCGATTGCTTGGAGTGCTGCTATAAAAGGAGTAAAGTCAAAACTTTCAAAATTTAAAATTCAAATGCCGGGGAATATACAAGTGTATAGTGAAAAAACCCGACAACCAATAACTGAAAATGAGTATACAGAAAAAATTAGAAAGGATCTTTCAAGCGATGATATAAGAGTTATCTTTTCTAGAAACGGACTCGACATAAGTGCGATTGACAGCAAGTCAACAATGACTGCTAATGATGTCAAAGCATTAAAAGATGAAGTGTTCACAAATGTAGCGATTGCTTTAGGAATTCCAAAAAGTGTTTTCTATGGTGAAGTTACTGAAAAAAGTGATGCTAACAATGAATTTATTACGTATGCTGCCGATCCAATTATTCAAGAGTTAAATGATGGGATGAATGGATGTTGGCTTTCTCAGCTTGAATGGGAAAGAGGGGATAGGATTTTAATCAATACGGATGCGATCAAGCATATTGATGTAATCGAGCAAGCATCTAATCTTGATAAATTATATTCTAATGGTTGGTCTCACAACGATATTTTAAAATTACGTGGTAAACCACCAATCGATGAAGATTGGGCAAATGCTAGAAGATTTACTAAAAACTATGCTACAGGCATGGATGAAAATACGAAAGGGGGTGATGAATAATGAAGAAAGGACATGAAAAGTTCTATGAATTCAAAAAATCAAATGAAGAAATGACAGATCTTTATATTTATGGAGACATCACCTCATACAAGTGGGATGAAAGTGATGTAGGTGCCTATGACTTTTTAAAAGAGCTGAATGATGTCGATACAGATAACTTAACAGTTCATATCAATTCATATGGTGGTTCTGTAAGCGAAGGTCTTGCAATTCATAATATGATTAAAGAATTCAAAGGAAATGTAACTACTGTATGTGATTCTTTTGCATGTTCAATTGCAAGTGTCATTTTTATGGCAGGAAAAGAAAGAGTCATGCATAAAGGTTCATTGCTGATGATTCATCATGCGTGGACTTGGGCAAGCGGTAATGCTAAAGATTTAAGAAAGCAAGCGGATGATCTAGATAAAATCACAGAGCCATCGATTGTTATTTATGAAAATAATTCAAATCTTTCAAGAGATGAAATAGTTGAATTGATGGACAATGAAACATGGATTACTGCAGAAGAAGCTTTAGAAATGGGATTTGCTACATCAATCAAAGAAGAAGATGATGCACAGCAATCAATCAACGAAATGTACTTGAACCATCAAGTTATGTTGAATAAGAATTTAGAAAAAGAATTGAATGAGGTAAAAGAAGCATTGAAACTTGAAAAGGGTAAAAATGAAGAGCCATTAACAGGTTGGGATGCTTTTTTTAATACAAAAAAATAGAAAGGAAAGAGAAAAAATGAAATTTAATAAAGTAGATAAAGCTACATTAGAAAAAGCAAAAGAGATTTTAGAAAAAACAGAAGATAAATCTCAAGCAATTTTAGAAGCAGTAGAATTAATCAATGAAACTGCTAATAAGGATTTGATTGAACAAATCTTAAAAGAATCAGCAAATGCAAATGCAAAAGCTCAAAACTTCAATAAATTAGGATTAAGACAATTAAGCGATGAAGAAAACAAATTCTATGATGCTTTAAAAACAAATGTCAGACAAGCTATCGATGGAAAACAAATCGACTTGATTCCAACAACAATCATTGATAACACCTTAGTTGATGTAAAAAAAGCAAGTGATTTATTATCATTAGTATCTTTTGCTCCGGCTGATGTAAAAAAATGGTTATCAGCATCTAAAACTGGCACATATGCTTGGGGAAAATTAACAGATGCAGTCAAAGGCGAATTAAATGTTGCATTTGAATCATTAAATATCGAATTAGGAAAAATCACAGCATATTTAGTTATTCCTAAAGCAATCAGAGATTTATCAAACCCATTTGTTGATAAATATTTTACAGCTATTTTAGCTGAAACAATGAATGATGGTTTAGAATATGCATTCTTATTAGGAACTGGAGTAGAACAACCTATCGGTGTTTTCCGCAAAATCGATGAGGTCGAATCAAATGGAGAACACAGAAAGAAAACTAAAAATTCAAAATTAACTGAATTTACACCTAAAGGTTTAGCTCCAGTAAAAACACAATTATCACATGATGGTAAAAGAGCGATTCCATCATTAGCGTTAGTATGTAATCCAAATGATGAAGCTGCTTATGTAGATCCCGCCTTATATGTACAAGCATTGGCTGGTGGATATGTGCAAGTATCAAAAGACAAAATTAGAGTGATTCCAACTGCTAATTGTCCACAAGGGGAAGCTGGATTCTTCATTGATAAGCCAGATTATTACACAATGGGATTATCAGCAATTGAAGTTAAAGAATATGATCAAACAAAAGCAATGGATGATGCAGATGTCATTATTGCAAAAGCTTATGGAAATGGTAGAGCAGTAGATGATGATGTATGTTTCTACTTTGATCCAACAAAATTAGTTGAATATGTTCCAAAATATTTCCAAACAAATGCACAAACACAAGCAACTGAATAATTGAAAAAATGGATAAAAAAGTTATTGATAACTTGATAGATGAAATTAGAAAAGAGAAATTTATTCCTTTTTATTATGAAGATTCATCTATTAGAAATAATATCCGTGAGGGAAATTATCGCTTAACAAAACTAGTTGGAACTATTGATTATGATGAAGATTTGACTGCAAGAGCGCTATTAAAAAACTATGTGCTTTACGCATATAATAGTAGAACAGATGAATTCTTTGAAAATTACAGTGATGAGATTTTGTCGTGGCAAATGGACAAAGTTCCTTTGATTAAAAATGATAAAGAAAACTAGTAGAATTCATATGCCCATTTATAATGATGGGCTTTTTGAAGTTTTTGAAATCATAGAAGATGATAGCGTTCAAGCAAATACTTCGTTGCAATCAAAAGATATTTCTATGACATATCAAGAATTAGGAGTATCAGACAGATTAAGAAGTGATTTAGACTCTCACGATATTGATATTCAACTAAAAATTAGAGTTCCATACGTCAAAGGATTTATTGATTCAATGAGTGTTTTGAAAATTGATGAACATTTTTATAAGGTTTATAACATTTATCACTTTGTTGATAATAATGGATTTAAACAATCTGATATAACTCTTGTAAATTGGGAAGGAGAATATGATGAAGAAAACGGATTTTGTCAATGCATTAAGTGAGTTAGATATTCCAATCAACGAAGGTCAAAGCTCTGTCAATAATGCAAGTAAATATCCTAGAATCGTTTTTTGGGAAATTGCATGGGATGACAAACTAGCAAGTGATGATGTCTATATCACTATTGAAACGATTCAAGTATCATTCTTTTCTAGAAAACCTAGACATGATAAATTGCTTGAATTAAGAGAAATGATGCGAAAATTAGGATTGCATCCTACGATCTATCATGAATATGTAGAAGAAAAAAACAAAGATAGAAATTATTATCATTCTTACTTTACGGTAGAGTTAGAAGTTGATAATGATGAGTGATACAAGTGAATTTGATGGACTTCTTGATTTTTCAAAAGCATTAGAAGAATATGCGAAAGTATCTGATAATGTAATGGAAGAGGAAGAAAAGATAGCACAAGATTTTGTCAAAGACTTATTGAAACTGCCCAGTCCTAAATCAAAGATTTCTAAAAGTGGATATACACATTTGATATCCACTTTTTCTTATAGAAAAAAAGCAAAAGAAATAGAGATAGGATGGGGTAAATATTATGGTCCTATGTTCGAAAGAGGAACTATCAAGATGAAAAGTAGTCATCCTCATTTAGTACCTTTATGGGATAGAAATTCAAAAAGATATATAGAAAGTTTTAAAAAAAGAAATAACTTATAAAAATTAGGAGGTAGAAAGATGTCACAAAAAGAAAAAAGACCATCGATTAAAGAATCAGTCGGTGGATTGAGATATTGTTTTGCTACAACAAATGAAGTAGATCCTCAAATTTTCTCGGGTAAATATGAGGAGGAGGTTGCTGTTTCAAACGTTGTTAAAAGCATCAAACGTACCGAAAACGGAGATACGACACCGGTATACGCATCTGGAAGAGATTATGATACAGTTTCTGATACTTCATCCGTTGATAGTGAAGTGGAAGTGGTAGCATTTGATCCTACTGATTTAGCAAAAATGCGAGGAGATGAAATTACAGAAAGTGGATTGATTTTAAAAGGTGGTTCGAGCGAACGACCATTTTTTGCATTCGGTCAAACTGTTTTCTATCGCCAAAACAGAAAAAAATTCAGATGGTATCCAAAATGCAAATTAACAGCTGATACTGATGATACAAATACAAAAGAAGAATCATTCAGTGAGCAAAATGATACAGTCACAATTAGAGCCTATCCGTTTAATGATAAGGGACAAATTGCTGTTGAATTTGATACTGCTGTAAAAACTGCAACTGGATTAACAGAAGAAAAATTCTTTAATCAAGTTATCACATCCGATGAAGATCTAAAAAAAGTAATTGCAGGTGATTAGTGATGGATAAACAAGACATCAAGTTAACGGATGGCAGGGTCATAGAAATTCAAGTCAGCTTTTTAACTCTTTATCTGATTAAAAACAATAATCTTGATAAAGAAACAAATGCATTAAATAGGATGACTGATAAATATGAAAAGATGGATGATAAATCATCTGTTGCTGCTAAAAAATTGCATGAAAAAATAGAAGATAAACAATTCTATATGGCTGCAAAAATGATTTATGTAATTTTACGATCTAATCGTGAAAAGGTTGAATTTGAAGATGCATTGGCATTATGTCCAATTGAACCGGATGCGATTGTAAATATAATCAAGCAGTTTGAAAATAAAATGAAAATTCTCAAAAAAAAAGACAATATGAAGAACTTTGTGAAGAACAAGAAATAGATTTCACGATGAATCTTTATCTTGCTTTGACACAGCTTAATTTATCAGAAGATGATTTTTGGCATATGAGCCCAATTACTTTTGATGAATTATTAGAAACTCATGTTGAATTTGAAAGGAGTAAAATAGAACATGGCTGATGATCTAAAAAGAGTCGGTCTTGTGTTCAAGGCTGATGGAACAGCTGATTTTACAAAATCATTAAAAACAATCAACGCACTGACTAGGGAAAACTACAGTGCTTTTTCTTTGGCTAAAAGTCAATGGGATAAATCAACATCATCATTGACAAAGCTAAAAGATACACAGTCATATTTGACAAAGCAAACAGAAACTTATTCATCAAAAGTTTATGCATTAAAAAGTCAACTAGAAGAACTTGAAAATGCAGAAAACAAAGATGAAAAGGCTATTGCCAATAAAAAGCAACAATTGAATAATGCAGAGTCAAGTTTGAATAAATATAAGAAACAACTTTATGAAGTAAACGCTGCTTTAGAAAGCGGTCAAGCTCAAATAGAAGAGTATGCTAAAAAGGTTGAAGCTTTTGGAAACAAGACAAAAGAAATAGGAAATGGATTAACTAAAAATGTTACTGCTCCTATTGCTGGATTAGAAGTTGCAGCTGTAAAAGTAGGTAGTGACTTTTCAGCAGGAATGAGTGAAGTATCTGCTGTTTCTGGAGCAACTGGAAAAGATTTAGAAGCTTTAAAAGATAAAGCAAAGGAAATGGGGGCATCCACTAAATTTAGTGCAAGTGAAGCTGCCGAAGCTATGAACTACATGGCAATGGCAGGATGGAACACGCAACAGATGATAGACGGATTGCCAGGTATCTTAAATCTTGCTGCTGCTTCTGGTGAAAGCTTAGCAAATACAAGTGATATCGTAACGGACGCATTAACTGCTTTTGGATTGAAAGCGGAAGATTCGTCACACTTTGCCGATGTTCTCGCAAAAACATCATCAAGCGCAAATACGAATGTTTCCTTGATGGGAGAAACATTTAAATATGTTGCACCATTAGCAGGAACATTAGGATTCAGTGTTGAAGATACTGCTCTTGCAGTTGGTTTGATGGCAAATGCTGGTATTAAAGGTTCACAAGCAGGTACTGCTTTGAAAACAGCTATTGCTAATTTGGCAAGTCCAACCGATTCAATGAAAGAACAGATGAAAAAATTAGGCATCTCAATTACTGATACGAATGGATCAGTAAAACCATTGATTACAATCCTAGAAGAATTAAGAACTAAATTTGGAAAATTAAGCAGTGCACAACAGTCAGCCGCTGCAAGTACAATTTTTGGAAAAGAATCGATGTCTGGAATGCTTGCAATCATCAATGCAAGTGACAGTGATTTCAATTCTTTATATGAAAATATCAAGAATGCAGATGGTGCTGCTAAAGATATGGCTGATACGATGCAAGATAACTTGCAAGGTGATTTGACTACTCTATCTTCTGCATTAGAAGGTGTAGGAATCAAAGTATCAGAAGTGTTAGAACCAGCATTACGCGACATTGTAGAAGCAATTACTGATTTATTTTCTTGGCTCAATGGTTTGGATGATGAAATAACCAATACCATTGTAATCATTGGAACTGTTGTAGCTGCAATTGGACCATTATTAGTTGTTATTGGAACGCTTGCAGGACCAATATCCACCGCGATATCCTTGTTTGGAAAATTCAAATTGGCATTATTTGGAGCAACTGAATCAACAGGAGCAATAGGTACAGTAGTCAGTGCACTGAGTGGACCAGTACTTGCAATCATTGCACTTGTTGTAGCAACAGTAGCTGCACTTGTTAACTTGTGGAATACAAACGAGGGATTTAGAAATGCGGTTGTCGATATTGCAACTCAAGTCATGTCGATACTACAAAATCTGGCGGTCGTTATTCAACCGATACTTGATACATTGAAAATTGCACTTCTTGCAATTTGGCAAGAGGGATTAGTTCCCTTATGGGAAAATTTCCAAATTGTCATAGCGAACATCGTTACATTGATTTCATGGCTGTTCGATGGAATTAGTCCTATTATCAATGCAATTGTTTCATTGATAGAAATAATTGTTATTCCATTAATCCAAGGATTATTGACAGTCATAGTTGGTTTTGTGACAAGTTCAGCGGGATTGTTAGGTTCATTTTTATCAAGTGTATCTGGAATAATCGATGCGGTAATTCAAGCTATTCGAGGATTGATATATTTCATTACTGGAGTATTTACAGGAGACTGGAGAAAAGCATGGGAAGGTGTCATTGATATCTTTGGTGCGATTTTCAATACGATAAGAAACGTATGTAGGGCACCAATCAATGCAGTTATAGGATGCTTGAATGGAGCAATCAGTGGAATCAATAAAATGATTGATGGATTGAATACGCTTCATTTTGATATTCCCGATTGGGTTCCTGCACTCGGTGGTAAGAGCTTTGGCTTGAGCTTAAGTCATTTAGGAAAGATTCCTGCACTTGCTACTGGTGGTAACTTATTAAAAGGAAGTGCTATCGTAGGAGAACGAGGTGCAGAGTTGTTAACTCAAATGGGGACTCAAACAAGAGTAACTCCATTAACAGATTCCGGTGGTTCTAATAAACAAGAATTGATTGATTATCAAAGACTTGCAGATGTCTTTGTAAATGCTCTTATTAGAGCAGGGTTATCAATTAAACTAGATAGACGTGAACTAGGAAAGTTGATAAGAAGTGAGGTGTACTGATCTGATGAAAAAATATGATATTAGATATGTTGGTAACAAGGGGACAGTAGATTTAAATACTGCTCCTTATCTTATCAAAAATATCGAAACACTATTTGAAAGTGAAATTAGTTTCAATTCTACTTCTTACCAGCTTGACAATCGAAACGATATAGACAGCTTTTATTTTAATGGAACTGAAAAGGACATTGAAATCCAAGTATATAGAAAAAACAAAGAAGAATTGATTAATGATCTTGATTATATTTTTGGATATGATTGTGAGATTGTTAAAGCAGGTAAGCTTTATATAAATGATTACTATGCTTATTGTTATTTCATCAAGCCTAAACCTAATTATTTTGCTAAATACAGTAATTTAGAAATGCTAACATATACTGTTAGATTCTGTTCAAAATGGATAAAAGAAACAGTGATTGACTTCAATATGAATGATGATATCACTTCATCATCTGGCATGAAATATCCTTTTTCTTATCCTTTTTCATACAGAGCGGTAAAAAAAGATAGATTTGTTAACAATATACATTTTGCTTCTTCAAAAGCAAAGATTATTTTCTATGGACCTTGTAAAAATCCAAGGATTTCAATTGCTGACAACATTTATGCAGTCAATACGGAACTTTTAAAAGAAGAGAGAATAGAAATTGACCCCTTTGAAAAAACAGTTCTCAAGTATACTGCAGATGGTGTAGCAATCGATGTAATGGATGTTCGATATAAAAAATCAAGTATTTTTGAATTGATTCCAATTGGATTGAATTTATTTGAACAGACAACTCAATTCTCTGTAAGAGTGATTCTTTATTACGAAAGAGGGACTCCAGAATGGAAATAATGCACGCTAGAATTGATTCATCAACACGCAGTGATGATTTATATTTAAAGGAAATGCCAGTTATTGCAAAATTTAAAAAAGCTGAATTCATTATAGGAAAGAAAGCATCACTAGATGATAATGATTTCTATATTGAATTATCAAAAGAATATTTTAAAAAGATGGATATTCAAAAAAATGACTTGATTTATATTCCTAACAGTGAATTTGGTGGATTTGCTAAAAAGATACAGAACGCAGATGATTCAACTGTCAAAATTACGGGAGTTAATTGGAGATATTTCTTACATCGTTTTGTTATATTTCCAAAATATAACAGCAATTATAAAGCAAGGGATGATTATTTAACTATTGATAATGAAGAAATCCATAAAGCTCTTGAAATATTATTCAATAATGTTTTCTATAGTGCTTTTTTAAAACTCTATAGAGTAAGTGATAAGGATACTCAAATCAATACGACTGTTTCATCAAGATATGATTATCTCTATGATAAGATCATCAATATTCTTGATGAAAAAAATATGAGGTTGAAAGTCTATCATACTTATGACTACGATGATAGAAATATTGTCGTTGAAGCAGTTGAAAAAAATACTATTGATGATGTATATAACAGAGATTACAGTATAGAAATCACTTCAAGTATTGATTCTACTAACTCAGTGGATACAATGATTGCTTTAGGAAAAGGAGACCTGCACGATAGAAAAATCGTTTTGATTAAGCATTCTATCGATGAAGATGGAAATGATGTATTTGAAAAGATTACAGACTTGTCAAAAGATGAAATAGGAAATATCGATTCATCAATGTATGTCTATGATTATAAATCATGTGAAAGTGATGATGATTTAGTAGAAAAAGCGATTGAAGAATTTAAAAATCATCTGGAAACAAAAGAAATCAATTTAGGTGTTACTTCATTAAAAAAAGAATTAGAATTAGGTGATATCATTACAAGCGTTGACGATATCACGGGACTTTCTATTGAAACAGAAATCACTAGAAAGATTTTAACAATTGAAAATGGAATAAAAAAAATTGAATACAAGGTAGGTGAGTAATTTGTCACAAAAGGGAATTACAATCAATACTACTGATGCAGGGCATGTTGATGCAAGTGATCATGCTCTTTTGTTTAGTGCTATTTTTGGAATGAATGGAATTTTAAATGTCGGTTCAAAAATGGAAATATCTAAACAGTCAGACAATAAAATAAGAATCATGGATGGAATGTATATGATGTCTAATGGTGTCCTAATAAGAATCGAAAACTATGAAGACATCACAATTACAAGTGGTACTTTAGGACAAAAAAGAAAAGATATCATTATTGCAGAATACATTAAAAATGGAAATGGAACGGGTGATGATGTAGCTAAGATTAGAGTTGTAAATGGAACTTATTCATCTGCTAATCCTGTTGAACCGACTTTGGTAAACAATGGAACAACTATTCAAGAAAAATTAGCTACATTATTGATCAATGAAACAACGATGACTATTGATTCAGTTTCAGCTAAAGTCATGCCTGTTCTAGCAAATGCAGTTTTTTATAAGGATTAAAAAAATAGTAAATAGAAAGGAAAAATATTATGGCAATTAAAACAGTACAAGTTACAATCAATGGAGTACCTACTACTCTTACTTTAAATTCATCAACTGGAAAGTATGAAGCTACGATTACAGCACCGGCAAAATCCAGTTACAATCAAAGCGGTGGATATTACAATGTAACAGTTAAAGCAACTGATACAGCAGGAAACAGTACATCTAAAGATGCAACTGATGCAACTTTAGGAAGCAAATTAAAATTAGTTGTAAAAGAAAAAGTTGCACCAACAATTACAGTTACTTATCCAACTGCATCAGCAACAACTACAAACAACAAACCGACATTTAAATGGAAAGTTACTGATGATGATTCTGGAGTTGATTCAAATACTATTGGAATCACAATCGATAGTGGCTCAAAAATCACATCTGGAATCACTAAAACAGCTACTACTGGTGGATATGAATGTTCATACACTTCAGCCACAGCTTTAAGCGATGGATCACATACAGTTAAATTCAATGCATCTGATAATGATGGCAATGCAGCTACTCAAAAATCAGTTACATTCAAAGTTGATACTGTACCACCAACATTAAATGTTACTAGTCCTGCTGAAGGTTTAGTTACTAATAATGCAACAGTTACTGTTAAAGGTACTACAAACGATGCAACTTCATCACCAGTTACTGTTAAAGTAAATGAAACTGCAGTTACAGTAGATGCTTCTGGTAACTTCTCAACTACAGTTACATTAACTGAAGGTTCAAATACAATCACAGTTGTAGCAACAGATAGTGCTGGTAAAGCTACTACAGTTACTAGAAAAGTTACATTAGATACAAAAGCACCAACAATCACTGATGTTTCAATCACACCAAACCCAGTTGATGGTGGTAAGACATTTGTCATTGCTGTATCTGTAACTGACTAGTTATGGTTGTAAAGGTTATAGGAAAAACTGATACGTTTACTGTAATCTTTGATAGAATCGATGAAAAAAGATGGAATGCATTAGTTCCTGCAAACGTTGCAGGTGAATATATCATGGATTTATTTGCTTACGACGATGCAGGTAATGTGGGATATATGGCAACAGCAATGTTTACTGTAGATACATCTAACCTATGCTTCCATCTTGAAATCATCAATTATCAAAGCTGTATCAGTCTTTGTAATGATTATATTTGTGAGATCAAGGAGGTGCTACCATGCAGAATTTAATAAAAATGTATGCAGGAGAAAAAAGGAAGATACGTCTTTTTGTTCATTCAAGAAAAAAGCCCGAAGATACTTTTATCATTAGAAATGCAAAAGCTGAAATCTATCTCTATGGTGATTTGATGCAAACGATTGAATGTGAAATCGATGAGCATGATCTTATTTTTTTATTAGGCATCGAAGAAAGTGGAAATTACAAAATGATTATTACTTATGTTATTGCAGATGAAGTTATTAAAAATAAATTTGAAATTGAGGTGAGATAATGGGATATAAAATATATAATGTTGCATTATCAAAGCAAAATGTAAGTGCAGGAGAAAGACTGACAATTTCAGTTGATATCATTACATGGGACTGGTTAAAGAAACAAATGACATGGAATTCATTAAAAAGCAAATTCAAATGGAGTGATTTGATTGGCTGATACCCCATCAAAATTAACAGTTCCAAGTGATATTACAATGTCAGATCCTGCGGATATTAAAAAGTTACAAGATGAAATAATTGCATTGTATAAAGCAGTCAATCAATTGATTGATGTTGATGCTGAACAAAATAAAAAATTAGACAATGCAGTATATTACAAAGAGTAGATTGATATCTGCTCTTTTTCTTTGGAAGGAGAAAAATATGAAAAATTTTGAAACACGTGAGTGCGTTGTACACACACACACACACACACACACACAACTTACACAAATTAGAGAAGGTACAACAAAGTGCCTTTTCTCATTCTTTAAAAAGATTGGTGGTGACAAGCATTTAGGTTAGTTTTAACCTAGATGTTAACATGCCAAAACTTATTGATAAAGATGAAAATGAATTGCTTAATTTACAAATGTCTACAGATGAACATTGGACGGGTAAATATTGGATTGATGGTAAAAAAATCTATAAAAAAATCATTACATGGACTGGATTGAGGGTAGGAGTAAGTACAATCAATCATTCTATCAGTAATTTGAATGAATTTATTGATTATGAAGTCACATGTACAAACGGAGAAGATTTCTATAGATTTCCTGTTACTTACTACTCAGGAGGTAATAACGGAACATTCTACTGTACGTATTTCATTTTGAATGTAGATAACATTCGTTTTGCTAACAATTACAGTTGGGCAAATTATAAATTTAAAGCAATTATTCGTTACACAAAAAAATAAAGGCACTAGTATCTTTTCTTATTTGATTTTTATTAAAAGAATTAAAGAAAGAGAGGATCATACAAATGTCAAAAATTAAAAAATTCGTGGGGGGGGGTACTGTTTACTAGCAATAGTAAAAACAGTATCCTTTTACCTATTACCTTTGACAAAGGAGGTGCAGTTGAATAGCTGTGCTTCTATAAAAAGAGGTGTTATTTATGGCTAAATTTGTTAATTCCAACGGAGATGAAATCAATACTGATGTTGTTCTTTGGAGTGGTAGTCATTTCGGATATGGTCACGATTTAACATTAAATGATGATGCTTTGAAATTTAAAGAGTTAATCATAATTAGTGATAATAGCGCAGTTATTGCACCAATTATTGATGGAGAGATCATATATTCTGGTGTTGTTAACAACTGGACTGTTACTAGTATGTCTTTTAAATATAATCAGACATCAAAACTGTTACACATTGATAATTGTAGATGGACAAATTCATCTAACAATCAAGGTACAACTATTACTAAAGTCATTGGAAGATATTAGTCATAAATAAAAGCTGTTCTCATGATATGGGAAAATTTGTTAAAAATGATGGAACTAAAATTCCAATTGGAACAATATTATTTGATGGTGCAACACAAAGTGATTTTACATTAACTGAAGATATTTCTAATTATGACTATTTAGAAATCTTTTATAGAAGTCATAACTGGATAAATCCTAAAAGTACTAGAATGTCATTAAAAGCAGGTGCAAGAGTACATTTATCAGATGTTCATACAGATGGAAATACTGTTTCTATATATGAGATGATTCTTGTTTTTAGTGGCAAAAATGTTACATTAAGTGGATGTACTAAAGTCATTGGTGGTACGTATCTAGCTGCGGTTGAAGGAACAATATACCAAGTAATAGGATACTGATTGCTAGCAAATAGGAACTTATGTCTCAATTTGTTAATGCAAATGGAAATACATTATTAAATCTTAAGTTTTCTTTAGAAGAACAGAAAACAGGGATGCAATGGATTGATGGTAAGAAAATATATTGCAAAGTAATACTCGTAAGTGGGTTTGATAGCAAGGATAAATATGTAGCGCATAATATATCAGATTTATACAGAGTATTGAGCTGTGATTTATTTATGAAAACGAGTGATGGAACAAACCACATGATGCCACGTGCCCATTTAGATGAAGATCATGATGGTGTTTCTATTCAAGTGACTAAAACAACTTTAATATTGCAAGTTGGAAAATCAAATGGTTTTTCAAATGCATCTGGATATGCAATATTGAAATATATAAAAAGCAAATAATTAAAGGACGAAAGTCCTTTTTTTGATGTCCTAGATAGGACTAAAAACTGTCTAGAAAGGGTGATTAAATTGAAAGTTAAAAAATATGATTTTAATCAGTGGGTAAAAGCTGCCGGTATCAGGGCAGTCAAAACAGTAGCTCAAACTGCTGTAGCACTAATTGGAACATCTACAGTCATGAATGAAGTGAATTGGGCAATGATCATTAGTGCAAGTTGTCTATCTGGTGTTGTTTCAATTCTAACAAGCGTTGCAGGGCTTCCAGAGTTAGAAGAAATTGAAAGTGAGTAATTATGTATGAATTTCTAATAAAAACTTATACGATTGTTCTTCCAGTTATTCTTTCGTATATTGTGTGGCTTTTACAAGAACAAAAGAAAAAATCAAAACAAGATGCAATTGAAAGAGATGAAAGAATTAAAAAAGAAAGAGAAATGCGAGAAGCTAACTCAAAAGGTACAATGCTCTTATTAAGAGTAAAATTGATTGAATATCATGAAAAGTATATGAAAAGAGGTTCAATTCCTACATATGCATATGATAATTTCAATGAAATGTATGATGCATATCATGCTTTAGGTGGCAATGGTATGGTTACTAAAATGAAAAATGAAATAGAGCTTTTACATTTACAAAGCAAAGAGGGTAATTAAATACTCTCTTTTTATTTTAAAAAAGGAGGTATTAACATATATGGGATATGTTATGAAACAAAATTTAGCACGTAAAGAAAATTATGGTAGTGAACGTAGCACAGCTGATATTAAATATTTAGTCATTCACTATACTTCAAATGATGGTGATAGTGATGAATCAAATGGAAAATACTTTGCTAGAGAAGTTGTTAAAGCATCTGCTCATTATTTTGTAGATGATGATTCAGTAACTCAAAGTGTTCCAGATAATTATGCTGCTTATGCAGTTGGTGGTAAATGTCAATCAAATCACCACCCATATTATGGTACAATTAAAAACGCTAACTCAATCTCAATTGAAATGTGTGATAACCATAAAGATGGTACAATTCATATTTGTGATGAAACTTTAGCAAACACTTACGCTTTAGCTAGAGCATTAATGAAAAAGTATAATATTGATATTGATCATGTCGTACGTCACTACGACGTAAATGGTAAATTATGCCCAAATTGTAATGGCTTATTAAATGACAACGTATGGCAAACATTTAAAAACAATATTCAAAATTCTACAACTGGAGCATTAGGTACAGGTACTGTAGTTCCATCTGCAGCTAAAAATGACAACTTAGATAGTTTGATTGCTAGAGGACAACAACACTCAACTAACTTCACAGGACATAGTATCGCTACTGATGGTGCTTATGGTCCTAAGACTCAAGCAAACATCGCTAGATGTTTTCAACATGCTATTAATTTAGATTATGGTGCTAAATTAAAGGTTGATGGTGCTTTTGGTAAAAACAGTAAAGCAGCATTAGGTCAACACTATGTCAAACGTAAAGAAACTCAATATTTAGTTACTGCTGTTGAAATCGCATTAATGTGTAGAGGGTATGATCCATCTGGTGTTGAATGTCCAGGAAAATTTGGCAGTGGATTAGAAGCTGCAGTAAAACAATTCCAATCAGATAGAGGATTGAAAGTTGATGGAATTGCAGGAAGAAACACTATTTTGAAACTAATGGGTGTTTAGAATGAAAAGATTAAAGATTATCATCATTATATTACTTTTATCGATTGTTTGTTTACTTGCTAAAAACACTCAATATCATTCTCAAATTATCGAAAAAGATAATCAAATTGAGAAATTAAAACAAGAAAATTTGAAATATCAATATCAAATTGAAAGATTGAATGAACAATGGGGAGTTTACAGTGAATAATTAAGTAGTATAATCAAATGTGTAAAAATTTAATTGTATTATAGCTAATCCATACTTTAGTTAAATAATTCGACGTCAAGAAACAATTGAATATTTACATTAAAAAAAGCCTACTCAATCAAGAGTAGGTTTTTTGTTTATTCATATTCGTATTCGTTTTCAATGATAACATCAACACGTTTCATAATTACATCAGCAACAGTATCATCTTTTAAAAGTAATTTGAAATCAACTTTTAATTTGAAAAAATCTAGCAAAACGATGTATGCGTAAGCATTGGCATCTACTTCTTCGGTTTGAAGATTATACTCTCTTATAGAAAGCTTATCGCTAGTTTTATAATTATCAAAATCAAAGACATGTGTATCGATTTGATATTTATGTCTTAATTCATGCGCGATAGCAAATGCCATATCAACATCACCGTATTCATATTTTGTTCTTAAATACAGAATTGATTTTTCATTTTCATAAGCCAATGTAGCTAGTTGAGTACCTTGATTGAATTTTTTATCATCTGTAACAATGCTATCAGGTATAGAAATACATAGATCTTCGCACACTTCTTTTATAAATTCTAATATTCCGTTCATATTTTTTCTCCTATCTACAAAGATGATCTGTATCCAACAAACGATTATATTTTTTCACAATTCTTTGTGCATCGTCTATTTCTTTGATGTTTAAAATAAATTCTTTTGATATAAAAGCGTTGTTTTTTATAGAAGAACCACCTAAACGTTTTTTGAAATCGCCATCTTGTACTTTGATATCAATATAAGAATTGATTTTATTTTTTTCTACTCTTACAAAATAATAGTTTCTGCTTATTTTAACTTTTAAATCAGTTGTTCCACAGCTTAAACTATCAATATTTATATACATGTCATGGTTTAAATTTATTTCTTTCATTTTTTTCACCCTCTCAATTAATCATCGATTAATTCCATTTTATAAGCATTATCATATAATTTATTAAATCTTTCATAAAGCTCTGTTTCAATGTCTTGTGTTAAGTTTTCAGCAATAATAGCAACACCATTATTATCTTTATCTAAAAAATCGATTACAGTGAAAGTACCATCTTTATAAGGATATTCTTGAATCTTTCTAGAATGTTCTTTGATTCCATTATCAACTAAAAATTGTTTGATTTCTTGACTTGTTGCATTCATATTTTCTTCTCCTTTGCAAACATTGATCATTGTATTTTTTAATAATCTTAATTTTTCTTCTGATAGAGCATTTCCATTATTTTTCCAACCTCTAAAGGTTGAATAGTTAACACCAGCTTTTTCACAAATTACTTTCATATTAAAATATTGTGATTTTTCTAAAATGAATTGTTTTAAATCTTCCATTTCTATCTTTCCTTTCTATTTTTTATACATATAAATAAAATTATCAATACCGCTATTAATCCGCCTTGCATAATATTTTGATGTGGAATATAATATAAACGGAAGAGGGATTTTTTAATTCCCTTTCCTGTCTTTTAAGATTTCTTTGATTCCTAGAACGATCGCTACAACGTATGCTAGGGTTTCCAAGAAATCTTTTAAATTATAAATTCCAAACATCTCTATCCTCCTTTCTACACTTATATTATAATACAAATTTGTATTATATGCAATACATATTTGATATAAATAATACAAAAATGTTGTGTATTTTTTACTCAACATTTTTATTTAGTGGACGACAAATGGACGAATAAGTTATAAAAACACTATAAAATCAATAAAAAATATATAGAGTTATATAGCGATAAATAGCGATATATAGCGGTTTATAGAAAGATAGAGATTAGAATAAAAATGGTGCTGATTTAGACTAGTAATATGTATTTTAGCCTGTTGACAAAATAATTGTTGACAGGCTTTTATTGTATTCATGAATAGTTATTCATTGGACAATCTGTCCAATAAATTAAAATAAAATAAAGTATATAATAATAGTAGAAAAGAAGTATTTGTGAATTAAATTTGAGATAAAATTGAGACAAATATGAAACAAATTCGAGACGAAATAGAGAAGGATATATGATACAATTTATTTGTAACAAATCTAGATAAGTTACCTCAAATCAAAAAGAAAGCAGGTAATAATAATTGATCCTAACAAATAACTTAACACCTGATAGTGCCTGTCGTACCTTCTTAAGTAATGATATCAGTTTTGTTTCTTTTTCCAATGCCATCTTGTTTGATGGCAAACAAGTCATTCATCCTGAAAGACTTGTACGTTATGAAAATGATATGTCACTTATTATTGATGATACAAAAAGTGCAGAAGATAAAAAAAGAAGAAGGGACATTGTCGTAAAAACGGATATCAATGGTGTCTATTGTCTTCTTAGTATTGAACATCAAAGTACGATTGATAAGAACATGGTGATACGATGTGGCAACTATGAAATGATGGAGTATTTAAAACAGTTAAAAAACAAAAAGATTAAAGGATTAGTTCCTCAAGTTATGATCGTTTTTTATACGGGAGATAAGAAATGGAATGCCCCAGTAAAACTAAGTAATTATTTTGATATACCAGAAGAATTAAAAGCATATATAAATGAATGGAAATTTATATTTGTTGATGTCAAAGAAATAGATACCAGTA
>ENA-ORTJ01000119-ORTJ01000119.1-human-gut-metagenome-genome-assembly--contig:-NODE-119-length-70217-cov-8.288889_pt1 | contig 70217 bp, 62 predicted proteins | sample MGYA00242069_ERZ509187 | MGnify/ENA primary metagenome ERZ509187 (study PRJEB26280, sample SAMEA2338779) | human gut metagenome | biome: human gut; feature: human-associated habitat; material: faeces... | reverse complement strand
CCGTGGTGTCGCTGGTTCAAATCCAGTTCCCGCTACTATAACGAAGACTGCGTGCTTAAGAAATTAGTACGCAGTTTTTTTACGCAAATTTACTGGTTACTGCTTATATCAAGCAAAGAAATAATAGTATTAAGGAGCAACTTGTGGTAATATAACAGATAATGATATAGAAAAAAGTTGTTGTCTTTCGTTTATATTTTAAAACGTGGCCAATAACAGAAATACGGAGGAAACAAGATGAATAAGAAAAGCGGATATGCGCTCAGAATAGTACTTGGAGGTTATCTTACCTACCTGGGTATCAGAATCTTAAGTGAGATGATCCAGCAGCGTCCTAGCAATATGACACTTATGTCAGTACTGGCAGTTGTATTTATCCTGGTTGGAGTTGCTTATGCAGGGAATGCCATCTGCAAAACGTTTGAAATTGATATCAAAAAGCAGATTGCGAAGATGATAGCAAAGAGAAAAGCGGAGCAGAAACGAAAAGCAGAAGAAGCGGCAGCGGCGAAGGAAATGTCACAGGTAACAGAGAGCACAACGACAGAAGCATCAGAAGACGAAAAAGTATCAGACAATACAATGCCGACAATGCTTTCAGAAGAAGACAGGAAGAAACTGGAAGACGCAGTGTCTAAGGCGGATTCCGAGGAAAAAACAATGCAAGACAGCAAGGCTGAAGTTATAGAAAAAACAGCAGATTCAGATTCAACAGAAAACGAAGCAGCGGAAAAAACAGCATCAGTAGAAAAATCAGCATCAGTAGAAAAAACGGTGACCACAACAGAATCAGAGGAAACACCGGACGAAGAAATAAAAGCTGAAGGAACACCAGTTGAAGAAACTCCAGCTCAGGAAGAAGAACTGACAGACACAAGAGTGGTAGATATTTTTGCAGAATTGAATGAAGAACCTGTTTCGGAAGATGCTGAAAATGATTTTGAGGAGAAATAATTATGCGTGTAGGTATGGGATATGATGTTCATAAGTTAGTTGAAGGAAGAAAACTGATCCTGGGTGGAGTTGAGATTCCTTACGAGAAAGGTCTCTTAGGACATTCAGATGCAGACGTTATGCTGCATGCCGTAATGGATGCACTGCTTGGAGCAGCAGCACTTGGAGACATTGGCCTTCATTTTCCGGATACAGATCCGAAATATAAGGGTGCATCCAGTATAAAACTGCTCGAGCACGTAGGCAGACTTTTGGAAGAGTATGGATATGTGATCGAGAATATTGATGCGACGATTATTGCGCAGCGTCCAAAGATGCGTCCGCATATTGACCAGATGCGGGAAAACATGGCGAAAGCGCTTAAAATTGACGTTGATCAGATCAATGTAAAGGCTACAACAGAAGAGGGCCTTGGCTTTACCGGAAGCGGCGAAGGAATCTCATCCCAGGCGATCTGTGCGATTGAAAAATTTACAAATTACAGTAGCGTGGATGTGATGGAGAAGCCTGCAGGATGTGGTGGATGCTGTGCGGGAAAATAAGATGAAGATTCGAAAGCTGGACCAATCAGAGCATGGGAAAACCAGGAGCTTGTGGGAACAGGTATTTTCAGAAGACAGTCAGGAATTTGTTGATTATTACTATTATATCAAGACAAAAGACAATACGATTTATGTAATAGAGGAAGACGATGAGATACGTGCGATGCTGCAGCTGAACCCTTATCAGGTAAAGTTACAGGAAAGTGTCGTTCCATCGGATTATATCGTGGGAGTTGCCACGCAGGCAGAATATAGAGGCAGAGGATATATGAGAAATCTTCTGATTCATGCATTACAGGATCAGTATTCGCAGAAGATGCCATTTACCTTCCTGATGCCGGCGGCAGAAGCAATCTATTATCCTTATGATTTCCGATTTGTTTATGAACAGAAACAAATCGAGCTTGATGAAGCATTTTTTTCTGCAAGAAAAGAATATAAAAATGATGAATATAGAAATATATCACAAGAGCGGATTGTAGACCGTGATGCAAGATTTATGGATGCAGGGAAGATGGCGGCATTTGTTGAAGAGAATTTTTCGGATTGCTGGAATGTTGTTGCTTTAAGAAATGCACAATATTATCAGACACAGATTCTCGAACAACAGAGTGAGTTTGGCGGGATGCGGCTTGTCTTTGAAGAAGAGAAGCTGGTCTGTATCTATGCATATGCGAAAGAAGAGGGGCTTGAGATCAGGGAACCACTTTATCTGGAAGGGAAAGAAGATCTCTTCTGGGCGTCGGTGGATGGTCTTAGAGAACCGGAAGAAAAGGTTTCGGTTTATGGGCTTAAGGAAGCACCTGACTGGCCAGATGATGAAACGTCTGCATATAAAGAAAAACCGCTTATTATGATCAGGATCGTTCATTTACAGGAACTATTTTCTAAAATGAAAATCCCGTCAGAATGTGAGATCCAGTGCTCTTTTGCGGTGATCGATCCGATTCTTCATAAGAACAGCAGGATCTGGAAACTAAGTAGCTCAAAAGGAGAAGAAAGCCTGAGCGTGTCTGAAACGGAAGATTCACAGGGAGTACTTTCCATTGCAGCATTGACGGAAATATTGTTTGGATACAAAACTCCTGAAGAAATACGTGCAGAGGAAAGCGTAATTCTTACAGAAGAACTAGAGGAAGAACTGAGGAAACTTCAGAACTTCTGTCCAATATTTTTGAATGAGATTGTCTGAATAAAATGTTAAAATGCAGTTGATCGGCAGAGATAATAGTTGACAAAAAATGATTTTTTGCATAAGATAATAGAGATGTTGAAAACAATAAATATTAGTAATAGAATTGAGAAAGACAAAGAACGGGAAGAGTAACAGAGATTTGGACTCATAGAGAGAAGGTGTCACCGGCTGAAAGCACCTTTGAGAGAAGAAACTGTGAAGTGCCCCCGGGAGTCGATCCTGTGAATGGAGTAGCAGGGTACGTCAGGCACACGTTACGTGCGTGAAAGTGAAAGAAGTTATACTTCTTTTATTAGAGTGGAACCGCGGATAGAACTTCGTCTCTAGATTGAGACGAAGTTTTTTGTATATTAGGAAAGTCCCTTTCCTAATATATAAAAAACGCTCCGCTCAGGATGCGCACTGCGGCGTACAAGGTAGGTGTCGCAAGCGACCGCCGCAGGCGCAAGAATGTGCCAAGGCACATTCTTTGTTCCATATCAGGAGAGAATTTTTCTGATATACAAAACAATCCGTTTAGGGTGTTAAGTGCATTCTTGAATCAGAAAGGAATGATAAATATGGGAATGATATCTTATGTCAAACAGGAGATAGAGGTGATCCGAGAGCGAGATCCTGCGATCAAATCAAACATGGAAGTATTTTTGTACCCAAGTTTTAAAGTAATCTTAAGCTACAGAGTGGCGCATAAGCTTTACCTGAAAAAGCATTATTTCTGGGCACGCTGGATTTCTCAGAGAGCAGCGCGTAAGACAGGGATTGAGATCCATCCGGGTGCAACAATTGGAAAGGGACTTTTTATCGATCATGGAACAGGTGTGATCATCGGAGAAACTACGATCATCGGAGATAATGTAACACTGTATCAGGGGGTTACGCTTGGCGGTACAGGAAAAGAACAGGGAAAACGTCATCCAACGTTGAAAGATAATGTTATGGTGAGCGCCGGCGCAAAGATCCTGGGTTCTTTTACAATCGGAGAAAATTCTAAGATCGGAGCTGGTTCTGTAGTGCTTGAAGAGGTTCCACCGAACTGTACAGTTGTCGGTGTGCCGGGACGAATCGTCCGCATGGACAACAAGAAAGTCCCAAGAAGTGATATGGATCAGGTACATTTACCGGACCCGGTACTTACAGATATCAGAGAACTGCAGGAAGAGAATATAAAACTTCACAAACGTTTGGAATCTATGATAAAATATATGCGATGTGTGGAGAAAGAAAATAAGGAGAGTAAGAACGATGAAGATTTATAATACAATGTCAAAAAGAAAAGAAGAGTTTGTTCCTCTAGAGGAAGGAAAAGTAAAGATGTATGTATGCGGTCCGACTGTATATAATTACATCCATATTGGAAATGCAAGACCAATGATCGTGTTTGATACTGTCCGCAGATATTTTGAATACAAGAATTATGATGTGAATTATGTATCTAACTTTACGGATGTCGATGACAAGATCATTAAGAAAGCAAACGAAGAAGGCGTTACAGCAGAAGAAATCTCACAGCGTTACATTGCAGAGTGCAAGAAAGATATGGACGGCATGAATATTGAGCCGGCAACAAAGAATCCGCTTGCAACAGAAGAGATTGACGGTATGATCAGCATGATTGAGACACTGATTGAGAAAGGCTACGCATACGAGAAGAACGGAACTGTATATTACCGTACAAGAAAGTTCAAAGATTATGGTAAATTATCCCATAAGAACCTTGACGATCTTCAGTCAGGCGGACGTGCCCTTCTTGTAAGCGGTGAGGATGAGAAAGAAGATTCTCTGGATTTTGTTCTCTGGAAACCGAAAAAAGAAGGCGAGCCTGCATGGGTTTCCCCATGGGGTGAGGGACGTCCGGGATGGCACATTGAGTGCTCAGAGATGTCCAAGAAATATCTTGGTGAGCAGATCGATATTCATGCAGGTGGGGAAGACCTGATCTTTCCACATCATGAAAATGAAATTGCGCAGAGTGAAGCAGCGAACGGAAAAGAGTTCTCCAGATACTGGATGCATAACGGGTTCCTGAACATTGATAACCGTAAGATGTCCAAGTCTCTTGGAAATTTCTTCACAGTTCGCGAGATCAGTGAGAAGTATGACCTTCAGGTACTTCGTTTCTTCATGTTAAGCGCACATTACAGAAGTCCACTGAACTTCAGCGCTGAATTGATGGAAGCAGCAAAGAGCGGACTTGAGAGAATCATTACAGCAGCTGATCGTCTGAAATTCCTTATGGGAAGCGCGAAGACAGAAGATATGGCAGAGACAGAAGCAGAGAAGTTTGCAAAGTCAGCAGAATATGTTGGAAACTTTGAGAATGCTATGGATGATGACTTCAATACAGCAGATGCGATCGCTGCAGTATTTGATCTTGTAAAATTCATTAATACGATGACAGACGAAGACAGTTCCAAAGAGTATCTTGAGAATCTGTTTGACCGTCTGGTAAGACTGACAGAAGTACTTGGAATTATTGTTGATAAAGAAGATGAGATTCTTGATTCTGACATTGAAGCATTGATCGCTGAGCGTCAGGCAGCAAGAAAAGAGAAAAACTTTGCAAGAGCAGATGAGATTAGAGATGAGCTTCTTGCGAAAGGTATCGTTCTGAAAGATACAAGAGAAGGAGTACAATGGAAAAGAGCATAACAGCAGGTTTAGAAGAGTATATCCGGACAATTCCCGGTATGAAAGAGATTGATGCAAAGCAGTGTTCCCCACTGGTTCTTGCTTATGTGGGAGACTGTGTTTATGATCTGATCATTAAGACGATGGTGGTCGGCCGTGGAAACAGGCCGGTCCACCGTCTCCATGAAGAGACAAGCCAGTATGTGCAGGCATCAGCACAGTCTTTTATGATGCGTTCCATGCAGGAGCATCTGAATGAGGAAGAACATGGAGTTTACCGGAGAGGAAGAAATGCACGATCTGTGTCTCCGGCAAAGAATCAGTCAATTACAGATTACAGAAGAGCGACAGGTTTTGAGGCATTGATCGGACATTTATATCTGACAGGTCAGTATGAACGACTGACAGAGCTTGTAAGTATCGGACTTGAAAGCATTGAAAAAGAGATAAAGGAAAAAGGAGCAGAACATGCAGGAAAATAGAGAACAGGGAACAGAGACATTTGTAATTGAAGGAAGAAATGCCGTACTGGAAGCATTTCGTTCCGGACGTACGATTGACAAGATTTATGTTCTTGACGGATGCCAGGACGGACCGGTAAGAACAATTGTACGTGAAGCAAAAAAACACGGATCTCTGATCAATTTTGTGACAAAAGAAAGACTTTCCCAGCTCTCAGAGACAGGGAAGCATCAGGGCGTGATCGCGCATGCGGCAGCATATGAATATTCTACGATTGACGATATGCTTAAGCTGGCAGAAGAGAGAGGCGAAGCTCCGTTTCTGATTCTTTTAGACAATATTGAAGATCCGCACAATCTTGGCGCGATCATTCGTACAGCGAACCTTGCAGGTGCACACGGAGTCATTATTCCAAAGAGAAGAGCAGTTGGTCTGACAGCGACAGTTGCGAAGACATCTGCCGGAGCTTTGAATTATACACCGGTCGCAAAGGTGACAAATCTTGTGAAGACAATGGAAGAACTCAAGGAAAAAGGACTCTGGTTTGTATGTGCTGATATGGATGGCGAGCAGATGTATGACCTGAACCTGACAGGACCGATCGGTCTTGTGATCGGAAATGAAGGTGAGGGCGTTGGCCGCCTTGTGAAAGAAAACTGTGATTTCGTTGCAGGAATTCCAATGAAAGGTCAGATTAATTCTCTGAATGCATCTGTGGCAGCAGGCGTTCTTGCTTATGAGATCGTAAGACAGAGGATTTCGCAGAAATAAATATGAGTATTGCTCGAAAAAAAGAGTGATAACAGGTGATAATCGGATGAATAAGTATGACAGAATGACAGATGAGCAGCTTTTATGTGATTACAAAAATGGAAATCAGGAGATTATGGATTACCTGATGGTGAAATATAAATCCATGGTAAGGAAGAAAGCGCGTGCAATGTATCTGTTGGGTGGAGAGAACGAGGATCTGATCCAGGAAGGAATGATCGGTCTGATCAAAGCAGTGCGGGATTTTGATGTAACGCAGAAAACATCATTTTCAAGTTTTGCAGAACTTTGTGTCTCCAGACAGATGTACTCGGCAATTGAGGCATCAAATCGAAAAAAGCATCTGCCTTTGAATTCTTATGTTTCGTTATATGAAGACAGTGAAGAGGTAGGAGAGGGGAGAAGTCTTCCTTTGATTGACACGATAGAATCATCGAAGGAGAATGATCCGGAAGTTCTTTATTTTGGAAAAGAATATACAGAAGCTTTTGCGGAGCAGCTCAAAGAATTGCTCAGTCCATTAGAAAATCATGTTCTTTATCTGCACTTGATGGGAACGGATTATCGGACGATTGCGGAATTACTTGGAAAGAGTCCGAAGTCAGTGGACAATGCACTTCAGAGGATCAAGACAAAAGCACAAAAGATTCTGCCGTAAAGGAGAAATACGGATGAAGAAAAAATACAATTACCTTTTGGCACTTGCAGTCTTTCTGGTGATCATGATCTGCTTTAACAAATTCGGATACATCATTTCTTATCTGGCCGCAATTGGCGGGCCTCTGGTTATGGGAAACAATGGAACAATGGTGGTTTATGAGTTTCTGATGAGTCATTTGAATCTGGTATCGGCAATTTTGTACCTTATGGTTCTGCCTATTCCTGCTTTATGGTATTATCTTGCTTTTCAGCTGCGTGAAGGAGGAATCCGTGCAATCCCAGGCAAATGCAGAAGAGTCGGATTGGACGGATGCGTTTTAATCGGGCTGTTTACTTTTGGCATGATACACGTGACCAGTATTATACTGGCAATTGTAGCACGGTCACTTCCGGATGCGATGGATAATTATCAGAATCTGATAGAAAATTCCGGCCTGACAGAATATTCGCTGATGTGGGTTTTCAGTACATTGATTCTTCCACCTCTTGTGGAAGAAATGATTTTCCGGGGGTTGATCCAGAAATATCTTGAACGTGCCGGAATGCATTGGATCCTGGCGAATGTTGTACAGGCGGTTCTGTTTGGAGTGTTCCATCAAAATCTTGTACAGGGAATTTATGCGGCACTTTTGGGGTTTGCACTTGGATTTGTGGCGCATCGCTATAACACCCTGGCGGCATCCATGCTGATGCATATGTTCTATAATCTGATGGGAACGCTGATCGTAGATCTTGAGAGCAGATTCCTTCCGGCAATAGTAATGGGAATGATTATCCTGATCAGTATTCCGATGACAGTGAGTGCTGTGGCGTTGATTTGTCTGACAACAAATAATAAAAAAACAGAGGTTTGAAAAGATGAGATTTGTAATACAAAGAGTAACAGATGCATCTGTTACGATTGATGGTGAGATATCAGGAAAGATTGGAAAAGGGTATCTTGTTTTGATTGGAGTAGCAGATACAGACACAAAAGAGATTGCAGACAAAATGATACGAAAAATGATCGGACTTCGTATTTTTGAAGATGAACAGGGAAAAACAAACCTTTCGCTTGCTGATGTGGACGGAGGTCTTCTTCTGGTTTCACAGTTTACGTTATATGCAAACTGTAAGAGAGGAAACAGACCAAGCTTTATTGAAGCAGGAAAACCGGATATGGCGAATGAGATGTATGAATATATCATTGAAAAATGCAGGGAATCAGTGGAGGAAGTACAGACTGGAGAGTTTGGAGCTGATATGAAGGTTCAGCTGCTCAATGACGGGCCATTTACCATTTTGCTGGATTCAGATCAGCTTTAACTTGACAATCAAACTCAAGTAGTGTATATTTAATTTTGCGTTCTGCTGGAACGCAATAAGCTGTCTTGGCGCAGTCGGTAGCGCGTCGCCTTGGTAAGGCGGAGGTCGGGGGTTCAAGTCCCCTAGACAGCTTTGAACTTTTCCCCGGAATCGCCCGTGAATGCGGTGTTTCCGGGGTTTTTCTTATTTCAGCAGATTCGCGATGCAGATCTTCAAATCTTCATAGATTCCAACAGAAATCTCATTGCAGATTTTCCTATAGGTTTACGGGTTTGAAGAAAAAATGCAATTCCTTGTTGAGGATTCTTTCACTTGTCATGAAATATGTTATACTGGATTTGATTGAAGTGGTGGTTCAAGGTGACGGGTTCTGCATAAGGGGAAGCCGTATGAGCGAAAAGAATTATGAAACAAGTGAATTAAAAGAACTGAAAGATGTGTTACAGACGTTTACGGAGTTTGTATGGGAGATGGAAGAATATCTGCCGGAATTTTATCATTTTTTTGATGCGATGAGGCAGAACATCGAGATTTTTCTTCGGGTCGGCGAAGAAGATGAAGAACAGATTCATGAGATTCTGGAACGGGATTGGGAGAAGGCACATGCGCCGCTTGTGGGAGTACAGTGTTATGATTTTCAAGGATCACATCCGGAGGCAGAAGCAGGAACTTGTGTTTATTTTGCGAATCTTTTGACAGAAATCGGTCGTTTTTTGAATCGATGAGTATGTTGGGAGTGCTTTGAAAGAAGTGAAAAGGAGAGATGGATATGGCATCATTTTTAGAAGATATCACACCATTTTATGGGACAGGAGAACGGAATGGGAAAGGACAGACACTGGAAGAATTTCTGGAAGAATATGATCCATATCGATATAAAAATCCGTGCTGTACAACAGACACAGTTGTTTTTTCTTATAAAGATGAACAGGCACTGAAAGAAGGACGATTAAAGGTGCTTTTGGTTAAGAGAGGAAATCATCCCAGTATTGGCTGTTGGGCTCTTCCGGGAGGATTTGTAAATTTACGGGAGAATCTGGAGGACACAGCAAGACGGGAACTGCAGGAAGAGACCGGAGTCAGCGGACTTCCGGTGGAACAGTTTGCCTGTTATGGAGATTATCAGAGAGATCCGAGAGCAAGGATTATTACAAGTGCGTATCTTTCTATCGTAAAGGAGTCTGATGTAAGTGTAGAGGCCGGAGATGATGCGGCAGATGCAGCATGGTTTGAGATAGAGATGGAACCGGAGACAGCATATGAAGAAGATGGATGGGAAAAGACGGAATATCATCTGACAATTCAAAATCAGGATCAGAAGAGAAATGCGGTTATCCTGAAAAAGGAGCGGACAGGATTGGTCAGAGAAAAATACTATGTTGTAAAAGAAGGTGGAGGAATTGCAGTGGATCATGCAGCTATTCTGGTACAGGCTTATGAATTGTTAAAAGGCAGGCTGCATTCAGGGCAAAACATGCATCTTCCGTGTCAATCAGCGGAGTGATTGACACGGGAGTGAACAGTAACCTTAAAAGGACAACTGTAAGAGGAGACGAAAAGAATCTCTTGTGGTTGTTCTTTTTATGTGATAAGATATTGAGCATGAAAACCTGTAGGATAAATCGCACTTCCGAAGGAATGTGACAGATCATCCGGATGGTACTTATGGTTAGTAGGAGGAAGATATGGAGAACGAAACAGTTTCAAAGAATTTTATTGAACAGGAGATAGATAAGGATCTGGCAGAAGGAGTTTACGATCATGTATGCACCCGCTTCCCACCGGAGCCGAATGGATACCTTCATATTGGTCATGCGAAGTCTATCCTTTTGAACTATGGACTGGCAGAGAAGTATAATGGTGAATTCCATATGAGATTTGATGATACGAACCCGACAAAGGAGAAGACAGAATTTGTTGAGTCTATCAAAGAGGATATTAAGTGGCTGGGTGCTGACTGGAAGGATCATCTTTATTTTGCATCCGATTATTTTGATCAGATGTATGAGTGCGCTGTGAAGCTGATCAAGAAAGGAAAAGCATTTGTCTGTGATCTTACAGCAGAACAGATGCGTGAATATAGAGGAACACTTACAGAACCAGGAAAAGAAAGTCCATATAGAAATCGTTCTGTAGAGGAGAACCTTGAGCTTTTTGAGAATATGCGTGCCGGAAAGTATGCAGACGGAGAGAAAGTGCTTCGTGCAAAGATTGATATGGCATCACCGAATATCAATATGCGTGACCCGATCATTTATCGTGTTGCCCGCATGACACATCACAATACAGGTGATAAGTGGTGTATTTATCCGATGTATGATTTTGCTCATCCGATCGAGGATGCAATCGAGGGAATCACACATTCCATCTGTACACTTGAGTTTGAAGATCACAGACCGCTTTATGACTGGGTTGTGAGAGAATGTGAATTCGAGAACCCACCGCGTCAGATTGAGTTCGCAAAACTGTATCTTACGAATGTTGTAACAGGAAAGCGCTATATTAAGAAGCTCGTAGAAGATAAGATTGTTGATGGCTGGGATGATCCAAGACTGGTTTCTATCGCAGCGCTCAGAAGAAGAGGATTTACACCGGAGTCAATCAAGATGTTTATTGATATGTGTGGTATTTCCAAGAGTCAGAGCTCTGTTGATTATGCGATGCTTGAGTACTGTATCCGTGAGGATCTGAAGATGAAGCGTTCCCGTATGATGGCTGTGCTTGATCCGATCAAGCTTGTGATTGATAACTATCCGGAAGGAGAAGTTGAATATCTGGATGTTGCGAATAATCTGGAGAACGAAGAACTCGGACAACGTAAAGTTCCGTTCTGTCGTGAACTTTACATCGAGAGAGATGACTTCATGGAAGAACCGCCAAAGAAATATTTCCGCTTGTTCCCAGGAAATGAAGTTCGTCTGATGCACGCATATTTTGTGAAGTGTGAAAGCTTTGTAAAGGATGAGAATGGTAACGTGACAGAAGTTCACTGTACTTATGATCCTGAGACAAAGGCTGGAAGTGGATTTACAGGACGTAAGGTGAAAGGAACAATTCATTGGGTTCCGGCACCATATGCACAGAAAGCAGAAGTAAGACTGTATGAGAACCTTGTAGATGAAGAGAAGGGTGTATACAATAAAGAGGATGGTTCTCTGAACCTGAATCCAAATTCTCTGAAGATTATCAAAGATGCTTATGTGGAGCCAAGCTTTGCAGATGCGAAAGCTTATGATAGCTTCCAGTTTGTAAGAAATGGATTTTTCTGTATCGATGCAAAGGATTCTACACCGGAGAATCTGGTATTTAACCGTATTGTTTCTCTGAAGAGTTCTTTCAAACTGCCGAAGAAATAAAAAACGGACTGCCGTGATCACAATGAGAAATTGTTCACGGCAGTTTTTCATAGTTATAGGTGTGATGCAGGGAGAGAACAAGAATGTATGAATTGACAATGAGTTTGAATCCAAAATCAAAAACTCCGCTGTACGAACAGATTTATGAATTTATCAAGGAAGAGATTCAGAATAACGTAATACAGAGTGGAGAGCGGCTTCCATCTACAAGAGCATTGAGTAAGCATCTGGTAGTGAGCAGGAGTACAGTAGAACTTGCATATGAACAGCTCCTGTCGGAAGGGTATGTGGAGGCAATCCCATGCAAAGGATATTTTGTCGCAAAGATCGAAGGCATATATCAGCTTCAGAAGAGACCGGAGATCAAAGTTGAACCGATTTCTTCAGGAGTGACAGAATACGCGTATGATTTCACTCCGAACGGTGTGGATCTCAACAGTTTTCCGTATAATGTCTGGAGAAAATTATCCAAAGAATGTCTGATAGATGATAAGGCAGAGATGTTTCGATTGGGGAATCCTCAAGGGGAATATGGGCTTCGAAATGCGATCAGCAGTTATTTGCATCAGGCAAGAGGAATACACTGTCATCCGGATCAGATCATTATTGGAGCAGGAAGCGATTATCTGCTTATGCTTTTGACGACAGTGATTGGAAATTGTCATAAAGTTGCGCTGGAAAACCCAACCTATGGACAGGCCTATCGTTTGTTTGAACGATTAAGCTATAAAGTCTGTACTGTTGATATGGATCAAAGCGGGATGCGAATTGATGAATTAGAGAAATCAGGGGCGGATATTGCATTTGTCATGCCGTCTCATCAGTATCCACTTGGATGTGTTATGCCGATACAAAGAAGAATGGAACTGTTGAAATGGGCAGATGGGGCAGAAGGCAGATATATTATTGAAGATGATTACGACAGTGAATTTCGATATAAAGGAAAGCCGATTCCGGCACTGCAGGGAAGTGATAGCAATGGGAAAGTGATTTATACAGGTACCTTTTCTAAATCACTGGCACCTTCTATTCGAATGAGCTATATGGTGCTTCCGGAACATATTTTGAAAATTTATCAGGAAAAATGCAGATTCATCAGTTCTACTGTCTCCAAGGTGGATCAGATGATTCTTCAGAAATTTATGGAAGAAGGCTATTATGAGCGACATCTGAATAAAACACGCGCATTATATAAGAACAGGCATGATGTTCTGATCAGCAGCCTTCGGAAGATGAAAGAGATTCTAGAAATTTCCGGAGAAAATGCAGGTGTTCACCTGTTGCTGCATTTTAAGACGGATGATTCCGAAAAGGATTTGATTGAAAAAGCGGCGAAACAAGGTGTCAGAGTTTATGGCTTATCAGAGTATTGTGTAAAAGATAATGAAGACAGTACAGGAAAAGCGGTGATTCTGTTAGGCTATGCAAACATGAATGAGGAGAGAATCCGTGCAGCAGTTCAACTACTCTGTAAGGTATGGAAATAGATGATAGAAGAACAGGCTGTATTTTAATAAAAAAGAGAAACGGATCGTTCAATTTTATTAAGTGTAAGATTGAACGATCCGTTTTCTTTTTTATTATTCATTTTCAGCAATCGTATCGTCTGATTCATCAGAAACTGCTGGTTGTGTTTCTACTTCAGAAGAGTCAGCGTTGTCAACATCAGATTTTTCAGTTAAATCATCTGGTTGGGCTGCCTGCAAAGATACATAAGATCTTTCCTGTGTTGGTTCAAGATCTTGATCCAGATCAAATGTATCGGAATCCGTTTCTTCTTTATTGCTATCGGTGCTATCTGCTTTTATATCAGAGGATGTACTCTTTGATTTTTTGATCAGACGAACAGCAAGAAGTCCGATTGCAGTACCAACAGTGCCAAGTCCAACTATCCATTTGATTAATTTTTTCAATTCTATAGTCTCCCTTCTATTAAACTAAATTTCATACTGATAAACAGTTTGCTCTCAGGGGAAAACCGCCTGATTTACTTTTCATTGTAATACTTTTATCGCAGAAATACAATATTTCTGACATTTAAATAAAAAAATGCGAAATAACATTTTACAACCCTGCAAAAGTATAGTATAATTCTTAAGGCGGTAATGGTTATAAGTACCGCTGATTAATATTATTTACAAGCAAACATACGCAGGAGGGTTTGAAATGGTAAAAGCAGTAGTTGGTGCAAACTGGGGCGATGAAGGAAAGGGTAAGATCACAGACATGCTCGCCAGAGAGGCAGATATCATCGTTCGTTTTCAGGGTGGTGCGAATGCAGGCCATACAATTGTGAATGATTACGGAAAATTTGCGCTGCATACACTGCCATCAGGTGTGTTCTATGGACATACGACCAGCATCATTGGTAATGGTGTCGCACTGGATGTGCCGCGTCTTTTCGCAGAGGTACAGTCTATAGTAGAAAAAGGTGTTCCGATGCCGAAGATTCTTGTATCCGACAGAGCACAGATGGTAATGTCTTATCACAAGAATTTTGACGCATATGAAGAAGAGAGACTCGGAGGAAAATCTTTCGGTTCCACAAAGTCAGGAATTGCTCCGTTCTATTCAGATAAGTATGCAAAGATCGGTTTTCAGGTTAGTGAGCTGTTTGATGATGAACTTTTGAAGGAGAAGGTTGTGCGCGTGGCAGAGCAGAAGAATGTACTGCTTGAGCATTTATACCACAAACCACTGATTAATCCTGATGAGTTATATAACGAACTGATGGAATATAAGAAAATGGTAGAGCCGTTTGTAGCTAATGTATCTCTTTACCTTCACGAGGCAATCAAAGAAGGAAAGACAGTTCTTCTTGAAGGACAGTTAGGATCCATGAAAGATCCGGATCACGGAATTTATCCAATGGTTACATCTTCCTCAACACTTGCAGGATACGGTGCGATCGGAGCAGGAATCCCACCATACGAGATCAAGCAGATCGTTACAGTATGTAAAGCATACTCAAGTGCAGTAGGAGCCGGAGCTTTCGTAAGCGAGATCTTTGGAGAGGAAGCAGACGAGCTTAGAAGACGTGGTGGTGACGGCGGAGAGTTCGGCGCTACAACAGGACGTCCAAGAAGAATGGGATGGTTTGACTGTGTTGCATCCAAATATGGCTGCAGAATGCAGGGAACAACAGATGTAGCATTTACAGTACTCGATGTACTTGGATATCTGGATGAGATTCCGGTATGTGTTGGTTATGAGATCAACGGAGAAGTTACTACAGAATTCCCGGTAACACATCTTCTTGAGAAGGCAAAACCGGTTTACAAAGTTCTTCCGGGATGGAAAGAAGACATTCGTGGAATCAAAAACTACGAAGATCTTCCGGAAAACTGCCGTAAATACATTGAATTCATCGAGAAAGAGATCGAGTATCCGATCACAATGATCAGTAACGGACCAGGAAGAAACGATATTATTTATCGTAATAAATAATGAAACAGAAATACAGGACAGGAAGTGAAAGCTTTCCGTCCTGTATTTTTTATATATTAGGAAAGTTCTTTCCTAATATATAAAAACGCTCCGCTAGGGATGCGCACTGCGGCGTACAAGGTAGGTGTCGCAAGCGACCGCCGCAGGCGCCAGAATGTGCCAAGGCACATTCTTTTTTATATCAGAAAATTCTTTTCTGATATAAAAACACTTCGTTCAGAATGAACACTGGGCGTACAATGTAGTTGTTGCTCCGCGTGGAATCTGCACGGAAAACAAAAAGATAGTAATAAATCAGAAAGTTCCTCATATAATATGATGATACCAGGGTCAAAAGGTCTGAAACCACCGGTGCTTGCACAAAGGTGGTGTAATGGCCTTGGGACCCGCCCAATATGAGCATAAAAGTGGAGCGGAAGCTTCACGATATGCGAATAGTGGGTAGGATTGTGGGAGTGCATTGCACGAAACAATCCGTAGGTATCATAGTTGGGGGCTTTTGCCCCCAACATCATAATATATAGCTGAGAAAAAAGAAGGAGGAATTCGATGGAACAGAACAGCAATGAAAAAGACAGAGAAAATTTATCCATGGAAGAATATCTGAAGAGGAGACAGGCAGTAAAAACCCGGGAAACAGCTTCGCATGTCGCCCGGGGAGTAGATTCTGTCAGTGCATTACTGACTGCAGTATTTTATTTATGATCAGAATTGTCTTTTGAATCATCTTTCAACAGTCGTGTGACCAGCAGCAGTCCATAGAGAATAACAGGAACGAAAATGGTTGCAGCGATAGATGCTTTGAGAAGATCAGAAGCAACAGGTGAATCAATCAGTGCAAAAATCAGTGTGCACAAATACATTGCGATAAGAATAAAAACCCCTAACAGTGCAGAAATACGTTTCAGTTTTTTCATGTGACCAGTCCTTTCATACGCCAATATAGTAATAGTAACAGTATATATCAAATAATTGTTTACGGCAAATAAAATTTGTTATATAATAAAAGGGCGATTGAATTCGAAGTTTAAAGATAAAGGAGCAATATACAATGAGTGAGAAATGTTTATTAGACCAGTGGCGTGATATGGCCTATGACCGTAATCTTCCGAAAGATCAGCTGGAGAAGTTCTGGGGAACATACTTTACAATCGAAAGAGAGATTTACGAGCAGCTGCTCGAGAACCCGGATGAAGAAGTGAAGGGAACAGTGAAAGAGCTTGCTGAGAAATATGGACAGGATGTCATGACAATGGTTGGATTCCTTGACGGAATCAATGACAGTCTGAAGACAGCAAACCCGATCGAGACAATGGAAGAAGATACAGTTGTAAGTCTTGCATTTGATAAAGAACTTCTTTACAAGAACATGATCGATGCAAAAGCTGACTGGCTGTATGGACTCCCACAGTGGGATAAGATCTTTGATGCAGAGACAAAGAAACGTCTGTATCGTGAGCAGAAACAGTCCGGTACAGTTCGCAAGGCGAAAAAGATCGGAAGAAATGATCCATGTCCGTGCGGAAGTGGAAAGAAATATAAATTCTGCTGTGGAAAGAACGCATAAGAATCAGATTACTGGCGGTATGTATTGAGAGATACATACCGTTTTGTGTTTTTGGATATAAGTGTATATATTTAAAAGAAAGGGACATACTGATATTGTTCTAATAAGATTAAGAGGAGGAAATCAGTATGCCAGAATTAAGCTGTACCGTACAGACATGTGTACACAATTATCAGTATCTTTGCGAACTGGATAAGATCCAGGTGGGAGGAAACGGTGCGAAGGATGCGAAGGAGACCTGTTGCGATAGCTTTGAAGAAAGAAGAGAGGGAAGTTATAGCAATAAGACGGATTCGATGAAGTCTGTTTCAGATTGCTCAGACGTTGACTGCCAGGCGAAAGATTGCAGATATAATGAAGAGTGCAAATGTCACGCAGGGAAAATTAGTGTAGAAGGCGGTGACGCCTGCCACAGCAGTGGGACAGAATGTGCAACATTTGATTGTTGCCGTAATTGAGCATCAGATAAAAGTATAAAATCGTGATAAATAGAAAGAGATTTGGAAGAGAGGATCTTCTGAATCTCTTTTTTCTACTGTTGACTCTATTATTGCAACCGCGTTATAATCGTAATATGTATATTTAACAGAAGAAAGGAAATGATCGTACATGAGTGAATATCGACAGGATGAGCATACGACAGCGAAAGAGGCGTCAAAGACTCATACAGATCAAAGTTATAGGCACAATTCGTGGGAAGAGCATGAAAAAAGAAGGTATAGCTTCAAAGAACAGACCATAAAAAGTATGACGTTGTTCTTCGTAGTTGCGACATGTATCTTATTTTATTTTGCACTTTTGAGATTGGGACAGATTTCATCTGTATTTAAGCAGTTTTTAACAGTGGCAAAACCTATTATTTATGGACTGGCAATTGCATATTTGCTGAATCCGATTGTGAAGTGGATAGACCGTCGGATGATTCCACTTTTGGAGAAACATTGTCCCAAATTAAAGAAGAAAAAACAGATATCAAGAGGAGTTGGAATCTTAGTATCTGTCATCTTGATGTTGGCATTGATTACTACACTTCTCAATATGATGATTCCGGAATTATATGGAAGTATCCGCGACATGATTTTCAATGTGCCGAGTCAGATGAACCGGTTTATCAATGAATTCAGTAAGGTGCATTCTTCTGATTCAACAGTTGGAAAGATGTTGGAGAGCATAGTTGAAGAAGCAAGTGATTTTGTTCAGAACTGGATGAAGACAGATTTGATGGAGAAAGTGAATCTGTGGATGACACAGCTTACTGTGGGAATGATTCAGATGGTTCGTGAAGTCTTTAATTTTATTATTGGAATCATTGTCTCTATTTATGTTTTGTTTAGCAAAGAGAAGTTCCAGAAACAGACAAAGAAGCTGATCTACGCTGTATTTCGTCCGGGACAGGCTAACATGATTCTCCAGATTGGCGGAAAAAGCAATGAGATCTTCGGTGGATTTATTATCGGAAAGATTATTGATTCTCTGATTATCGGAGTAATCTGTTTTATAGGATTATCAATTCTGAATATGCCATATACAATGCTGGTCAGCGTGATCGTAGGAGTGACAAATGTAATTCCATTCTTTGGACCGTATATCGGAGCAATTCCGAGTGCAATTCTGATTCTGCTTGCAGATCCATTGAAAGGACTCTATTTTATCATTTTTGTTATTGCATTGCAGCAGTTTGATGGAAATGTGCTGGGACCAAAGATTTTAGGAAATTCGACAGGACTTTCCTCGTTCTGGGTTGTTTTCTCAATCCTGATCGCAGGGGGATTATTTGGTATTCCGGGGATGCTTTTTGGTGTACCGACATTTGCGGTGATTTATTATATTGTAAATATGCTGGTTAATTCTATCCTGAAGAAAAAAGAACTTCCAACAGATACAGAGTGCTATGGGAAGAACGGATATGTAGATTCCGAAGGAATTTATATACAGAAAGAAAAACAGGAAGAGATAAAAGAAATACAAGAAGAAAAGGGAGATAAGGACAATGCCGATTCGAGTACAAAATGATTTGCCGGTAAAGGAAATATTGGAACAAGAGAACATCTTCGTGATGGATGAGATGCGTGCGGCACATCAGGATATCCGTCCGATCAGTATCGGACTTCTGAATCTGATGCCACTTAAGGAAGATACAGAGCTTCAGATTCTGAGAGCACTTTCAAACTCTCCGCTGCAGGTGGATGTTACTTTCGTAAGAGTGACAAGTCATGTGTCAAAGAATACATCAACAAGTCACATTTATAAATTCTATGAAGCGTTTGATGATATCAAGGATAAAAGGTTTGACGGATTTATTATCACGGGCGCACCTGTAGAACAGATGCCGTTTGAAGATGTAGATTATTGGGAAGAACTGAAACGTATTATGGAGTGGACAAAGACAAATGTTGTGTCTACACTTCACCTTTGTTGGGGAGCACAGGCTGGTATTTATTATCATTATGGAATTGATAAGGTACAACTTCCGGAAAAACGTTCAGGTTTGTTCTGGCACCACGTAAGGAACAGAAAGATTCCAATCGTCAGAGGATTTGATGATAAGTTTCTGGCACCGCATTCCAGACATACAGAAGTTCCGCAAGATCTATTGGAAAAAGATGACAGAATTACAATTCTTGCAGATTCGGAAGAAGCAGGAGTTTATCTTTGCATGGCGCAGGATGGACGTCAGATCTTTGTAATGGGACATCCGGAGTATGATAGAATGACACTGGATTCCGAGTATAAGAGAGATATGAGGAAAGGATTGAATCCACAGATTCCGGAGAATTATTATCCGAATGATGATCCAGAGAAGAAACCAATGCTGACCTGGAGAGCGCATTGCAATAACCTGTATACGAACTGGTTGAATTATTACGTATATCAGGTGACACCGTATGATCTGTATGGAACACCGTTCTAAAGGTTTGGATTAGAGAGTTTTAGTATAACGATAAGAAAAAACAAAAAAGCACCTTCGGAAGATACTGTTCTTCCGAAAGTGCTTTTTCTATATCCTGTTGCCGATTACGAATATCCTCAACAACTCTGAAACCAATTCCTATCGCCCAATCCAGTTGTCGAAAGGATCCGGTTTTACAGATATGAAATCATTCTGTACATTCGCGCTGTTCAGCTTGATCTGCTGTCGGCTCTTTTCAGCAGCTTCTTCAGATTCAAATAGCTGATCTTCCGGCATTGTCAGTGCGCCGCAGGAGCCAATCAGCTGAATGATATAGTTATCCCCCTGCTTGCGTGCAATCTTTCCTTTACGGATTGTTGTGTTGTTCTCAAGAATATATATAACATCATCTTTGTTGTACATCATTTCACATCCTCTTCATCAAATTCCAGGGTGATATAGTTGAATCTGTCGTCCTTCCAGATCTTAATGACTTTGCCTTTGCGGGTCTTCAAGCGTTCCCGGTTCTTGAAATTCGTGCTTGCGCCGTAGGCATGCTCGAGCATATACCAATAGGAAGTGGGAAGCTCATGTTCGACAATCTCCAAATAATCACCGACAGAGCAGCAATCTGGCTGTTCTGTAGTAAAGTCCATTGTTCGCATACTCTCACCTTCTGTTTCGTGTCTATAGAATCTATTATACTCTAAACACAGAATATCTCAAGAGAATTATTTCATCAACTTGTTTTTTACTTTCAAGTATTTTATAATAATGAATTACAGTGCTTGCGGGCAGGAAAGAATAAACTTCCTGTATACGAGACAAGAAAATAGATAAAAATGTGGTAACTGTTCAGAGCCAACCTTCAAAATGCTACGCATTTTGAAGGTGTGGCGTATCCGCCAAATAAAATTTCAAAAACAGTTTTAAAAATGCAAGCATTTTACCTCTTTTTTGAAATTTTGCTTGGCTCTGAACAGTTACAAAATGTGAAAATAAATTGGAGGTTATTAACAGAGATGAATCGAATTGCAAGATTTGAAAAAGTGAGTAAAGAAAAGTTTTTTGAAGGGTGGAAAGACACATTTGAGACAGCAGAAGAAAAAGAGATGGAAGCAATCTACGAGTCTTTAAAACTGCCGGGAAGAGCGACAGCCGGAAGTGCAGGATATGACTTTTTTGCACCGGTGAAAATCACACTGAAACCGGGAGAAACCGTCAAGATTCCAACGGGAGTCCGTGTGTGGATGGAACAGGACTGGGTACTGAAGTGTTATCCGAGAAGTGGACTGGGATTCAAGTACAGACTGCAGCTGAACAATACAGTAGGAATTATCGACAGCGATTATTATTATTCCGACAATGAAGGACAGATCTTTGCAAAGATCACAAATGATTCTAATGAAGGAAAAACCGTAGAAGTAGAAGCAGGAGATGGATTCATGCAGGGAATCTTCGTACAGTACGGAATTACATTAGATGATGACGTGACAGAAGTAAGAAATGGTGGATTTGGAAGTACAACAAAAAAGAAATAAAAGGCTGACAGAATAATTTGTAAGAAAAAGGGAAACCTAAACTCAGTGAAGCCAAGGCAAATAAGAGGCAGAAAAAAGAGGGTTAGGTTTTATGATCAAAAAGATTAAAAAAGAAGTCGGTTGTTCTTTTAAAGAAAATATTCAATATATGGATCAGACCCTTCCGGTGGAGAAAAGCTTTGACATTATCCGCCGGGAGATGGAGATCGGTGGAAAAGAATCGGTATTCTACTACATTGATGGATTTATAAAAGATGAAGCAATGTTAAAGATTATGGATTCTTTTCTTTCTATTACAGCAGAAGATCTCCCACAGGATGCGGAAACTTTTTCAAAACAGAAGATTCCTTATGTAGAAGTGGATGTGCTGAAATGTTTTGATGATATTCTGAGGAATGTACTCTCCGGTACAGCGGTGTTTTTTGTAGAGGGTTATGATGCGGCACTGTGTATGGACTGCAGAAGTTATCCTGCCCGCGGTGTAGACGAGCCGGATAAAGATAAATCGCTTCGTGGTTCCAGAGATGGTTTTGTAGAGACAATTGTATTTAATACGGCACTGATGCGGAGAAGGATCAGAGATCCACATCTGATTATGGAAATGACAGAAGCAGGTCAGAGTTCCAGAACGGACATAGCAGTCTGTTATATGTCAGACCGTGTAGATGAAGAACTTTTAAACAATATAAAATCAAGGATTGAGAAACTTGAGGTAGATGACCTGAGAATGAATCAGCAGAGTCTTGCAGAAGCACTTTTCAAGAGAAAATGGTTCAATCCTTTCCCAAAGTTCAAATTTACAGAGAGACCGGATACGGCAGCAGCCTGTCTTTTGGAAGGAAAGGTTGTGATTCTGGTGGATAACTCGCCGTCGGCAATGATACTTCCAACGTCTGTTCTGGATATGATAGAAGAGGCAAATGATTATTATTTTCCGACATTGACCGGAATGTATCTGAAGATTTCCAGAACCCTGATCACAATCGCAACGGTGTTTTTTACACCATTGTATCTATTATATATGCAGAATCCGCAGTGGCTACCGGGCGTTTTTTCATTTGTAATGGTGCGTGATCAGATCAATCTTCCATTGATCTGGCAGTTTCTTCTGCTTGAACTGTCAATTGATGGTTTACGGCTGGCTGCGATGAATACGCCAACGATGCTCAGTACTCCACTGAGTGTGATCGCCGGTATTGTGATGGGAGAATTTTCGGTAGAATCCGGTTGGTTCAATTCAGAAGTAATGCTATATATGGCATTTGTGGCAGTGGCAAATTATACACAGCCGAATTTCGAACTTGGATATGCATTAAAATTTATGAGACTGATGCTTCTTGTACTGACTGCAGTGTTTAATCTGTATGGATTTGTTGCGGGATGTATTTTGGTATTATGTTTCCTCGTGTTTAATAAAACACTTTCAGGAAGAAATTATCTAAATGTAAAAATTAACTGACAAAATCTTAATTTTGTTAATATATCTTTGCTCTTTATTATAAAAGATGGTATGATATAGAAAATATTGCTTATCCGGAAAATACATGTCTGCTATATGGAATGTAGTGGTGGTTTCCGGAAGAAAGAGAGCAGGAGGTTATTGACATGAGAGAGTTCATTATTACCGTGAACAGTACTGTAGACTTACCGAAGGAATGGCTGGAAGAGAGACATGTTCCGGTTCTTCCGTTGAAATATACGATTGATGGAGAAACTTACACAGATATGTCAGGATTGACAGCAAAAGAGTTCTTTCAGAAATTAAGAGAAGGCCATATGTCTGTGACTTCTCAGATTAATCCGGAGGAAGCACGCGAGATGCTTGAACCGTTTGTGAAGGAAGGAAAAGATGTACTTCATCTTGGATTCTCTTCCGGATTAAGCGGAACATGCAATAGTATGCGAATCGCGGCGGAAGAACTGGCGGAGGATTATCCGGAAGCCAAGATTATCGTGATCGATACACTTTGCGCCTGCCTGGGAGAGGGCTTGCTTTTGTACTATGCTCTTAAGTTGAAAGAAGAAGGCAAGACGATTGATGAGATCGCAAAGTGGGCAGAAGAGAACAAGCTTCACGTTTGCCATAATGTTACGGTGGATGATCTGAATCATCTGCAGAGAGGTGGACGTATTTCCAAAGCGGCAGCAGTTTTGGGGACACTCGTGCAAGTGAAACCGATCATACATATGGATAACAATGGAAAACTTCAGGTGATTGCGAAAGAACGAGGTCGCAAGAAGTCTCTGAATAAAATTGTTGATATGGCAGTAGAACAGTCGAAAGGCTGGGAGAATGAGATCATAATGATCACGCACGGAGATTGCCTGAAAGATGCAGAGTATGTTGCCGGACGTGTCAGAGAGAAGATGGGAATAGAGAATATTCTGATCAATAATATCGGAACAGTGATCGGAAGTCATACAGGACCGGGTGTTGTTGCCGTATTCTGCATGGGAAATGAAAGATAAATTTCGAAAAAAATAAAAAAACAAAAGAAAATGCATTTAAAGTGTTGACAGTGGATATGGTAGATTAGATGTTGCGTTAAGCAAAAAACAAAGTAGAGTATCCACTCTCACCGCAGCACAATTGAGTGACTGATGGTCCGATATCGATAATAAGGAGCTCCTGTTGGAGTTATTACATTTGTCGGGTGGATATGATATTCACTCGTTTTTTTGTGTTTTCGCGTAAGAACCTAAAGGAAATTCATTTGACGGAGGTATACGACAATTAGCGATTTAATGATTAACGAGCAGATCAGAGATAAAGAAGTAAGATTGATCAGCGCGGATGGGGAACAGTTAGGCATCATGTCATCCAGAGATGCAATGAAGCTTGCACAGGAAGCAGAGCTTGATCTGGTGAAGATTGCACCGGGAGCAAAGCCACCGGTATGTAAGATCATTGACTATGGCAAGTACAAATACGAGCAGACTCGTAAAGAGAAAGAAGCCAAGAAGAAACAGAAAACTGTTGAAATCAAAGAAGTGCGTTTATCACCGAACATTGATACGAATGACCTGAATACCAAAGTGAACAATGCTAAGAAGTTCATTTCCAAGGGAAATAAGGTTAAGGTGACACTGCGTTTCAGAGGTCGTGAGATGGCTCACGTACAGCAGAGCAAGCATATCCTTGATGATTTTGCAAAGCAGCTGGAAGATGTTGCTACAGTAGAAAAGGCAGCAAAACTGGAAGGCAGAAATATGAGTATGGTTTTAGCTGAAAAACGTTAAGACAATATGATCCGGGATGAAGATCCTGTAAGGCAGCACAATAAAGGAGGAAATTATCATGCCAAAAATTAAAACAAATAGAGCGGCAGCAAAGCGCTTCAAAGTAACAGGTACAGGAAAGCTGAAAAGAAATAAAGCTTACAAGAGCCATATCTTAACAAAGAAGTCTACAAAGAGAAAGAGAAATCTGAGACAGGCAACTATTACAGATGCAACAAATGTAAAGAACATGAAGAAGGTTTTACCATATCTGTAAGATTTGGAAGTAGATTAAGGAGGAGATTAGGAAATGGCAAGAATCAAAGGCGGAATGAACGCTAAGAAGAAACATAACAGAACACTGAAACTGGCTAAAGGATACAGAGGAGCTCGTTCCAAACAGTACAGAGTTGCAAAACAGTCTGTAATGAGAGCACTCACATCTTCTTACGCAGGAAGAAAACAGCGTAAGCGTCAGATGAGACAGCTTTGGATCGCTCGTATTAACGCAGCTGCAAGAATGAATGGACTTTCTTACAGCAAATTCATGTATGGTCTTAAACTGGCTAACGTTGACATGAACAGAAAGATGCTTGCAGAGCTTGCAGTAAGCGACAGAGAAGGATTCGCAGCACTCGCAGCAGTAGCAAAAGAGAAACTTGCTTAATTTGAGCTTGTATTTTCGCCCGGTTTTCTTCGGAAGACCGGGTTTTCTTATTGTATTAATTGTATATAAAAAATAAATTTTTAAAAAAATTAAAAAAACTGTTGACATTTAATGCCGTAACGTGTATTATAGTCGTTGTGGCAAGGCGGTAACGCAGATGACCACGGTAAAATGATGATATGCGGAAGTGTCGGAACTGGCAGACGAGCAAGACTAAGGATCTTGTGATCAATGCGATCGTGTGGGTTCAAGTCCCATCTTCCGCATCATTTCAAAAAATATTTCAGAATGCGGAAGTGTCGGAACTGGCAGACGAGCAAGACTAAGGATCTTGTGATCAATGCGATCGTGTGGGTTCAAGTCCCATCTTCCGCAGTAAGATAAGACCAAGAGTACAGAACAAAGTATTCTTGGTTTTTTTATATATTAGGAAAGTCCTTTCCTAATATATAAAACCGTTCTGCTTGGAAAATAATATTGGAAAAGAAAAAAAGAAGAAAATAAAAAAATAAAAAGGAAAGAGAAGAGTTTTGTCGAATATATATAATAGAGTATTCTTTAAACATTAAGCGGAGGCACTCATGTACTACTCAGAAGAACTGATTGAAGAAGTAAGATCAAGGAATGATATTGTAGATGTGATTTCCGGATATGTCCGGCTGCAGAAGAAAGGCAGCTCTTATTTTGGATTATGTCCGTTCCATAATGAGAAATCACCGTCTTTTTCTGTGAGCAGACAGAAGCAGATGTATTACTGCTTTGGATGTGGGGCGGGAGGGAATGTTTTTACATTTCTTATGGAATATGAGAATTTTTCTTTTGTAGAAGCAGTGAAGTTTCTTGCGGACAGAGCAGGAATCGAACTTCCGGAGATGGAATACTCGAAAGAAGCGAAGGAAAAAGCAGATTTAAAGTCTACGATTCTTGAGATGAATAAGCTGACTGCAAAGTATTTCTACGTACAGCTGAAATCAGAGCGTGGAAGTCAGGCCTACAGTTATCTTAAGAACCGTGAACTCTCAGATGAGACGATCACAGCGTTTGGACTGGGATTTTCGAACAAATACAGTGATGATCTGTATAAGTATCTGAGAGAGAAGGGATACAGTGAAGACCTGATTCGACAGGCCGGACTGATCAACACGGATGAACGTCAGGGTGTGTACGACAAGTTTTGGAATCGTGTGATGTTTCCAATTATGGATGTCAATAACCGTGTGATCGGATTTGGTGGCCGTGTGATGGGAGATGGGAAACCGAAATATCTGAATTCACCGGAGACAGTCGTTTTTGATAAGAGCCGGAACCTTTATGGTCTGAACCGTGCCAGAACATCAAGAAAGCCATACTTTCTTCTTTGCGAAGGATATATGGATGTGATCTCTCTCCATCAGTCCGGATTTACGAATGCGGTAGCTTCATTGGGGACTGCATTGACAGCAGGGCATGCAGCTCTGATCAAGCGTTATGTCCAGGAAGTTTATCTGACTTATGACAGTGATGAAGCCGGTACAAGAGCAGCACTTCGCGCAGTGCCGATCTTGCGGGAGGCCGGGATTTCTGCTAAAGTTGTAAGGATGGATCCATATAAAGATCCGGATGAATTCATTAAGAACCTTGGAGCAGAAGAATATGAGAAGCGGATCCATGCGGCGCGTAATGGATTCATGTTCAGCCTGGAGATGCTGGAGAAACAATATGATATGAATTCTCCCGAAGGCAAGACAGATTTCTTCAGGGAAGTGTCGAGGAGACTGCTTGAATTCGAAGATGAGCTGGAGCGTAACAACTATATCGAAGCTGTTGCAACAGCATACCGGGTCAGCCGGGAAAGCTTGGAGAAGATGGTCGCAAAGATGGCTGTGAATGCCGGAATGGCGAGACCGGTCGCAAGACCGAAACGGGCAGAGGGATCTGAGAAGAAGCAAAAGGAAGACGGAATCCTTACTTCACAGAAAGCATTGTTGACCTGGATGATCGATGATGACAGGCTCTTTGATCAGATCAGTCAGTACATAAGCCCGGGTGATTTTACAGAAAGTCTGTATCGGACGGTTGCAGAACTTTTATATGAGCAGAGAAAGCAGGGAGCCTTGAATCCTGCGAAGATCCTGAATCATTTCACAGAGGAAGAAGATCACAGAGAAGCAGTCTCTTTGTTTAACACAAGAATCAAAGAGCTGAAGACAAAGGAAGAGAGAGAACAGGCTTTACAGGAGACGATCCTGCGGGTGAAGAGTTATAGCATTGAGCATCAGACAATGAATCTCGACCCGACAGATATGCGGGGGTTACAGCATTTGATGGAAGAAAAACGGAAGCTGGAGAACCTGAAGAATTTGAATATTACAATTCAATAAGGATAAAATAAAACAAGACAGGCTGCGGATGCGCGCAGCGAAGGAAGGAAGAACACATGGACGATATTACACAGAAATTTCTTGATAGATTGAAAGACCTGGTTGCACTTGGTAAAAAGAAAAAGAGCATACTGGATGTCCAGGAGATCAATGATTTTTTCAATGATATGGAACTCAACGCAGAGCAGATGGAGAAGGTATTTGATTACCTTGAGGCAAATAACATTGATGTGCTGCGCATTAGCGGAGATACACCGGATGAGGTGGATGTAGATCTGGATGACATTATCATATCAGAGGAAGACGACGTGGATATGGAGAATATCGACCTGTCAGTTCCGGAAGGCGTGAGTATTGAAGATCCGGTCCGTATGTATTTAAAAGAGATTGGTAAGGTACCTCTTCTGAGTGCGGAACGTGAGATTGAGCTTGCACAGAGAATGGAAGAAGGCGATGAGGAAGCTAAGAAAGAGCTTGCAGAAGCGAACTTAAGACTTGTAGTCAGCATTGCAAAGAGATATGTTGGAAGAGGCATGTTATTCCTTGATCTGATCCAGGAGGGTAACCTCGGTCTGATCAAAGCAGTTGAAAAGTTTGATTATCACAAGGGATATAAGTTCAGTACTTATGCTACATGGTGGATCCGTCAGGCGATCACAAGAGCGATTGCGGATCAGGCAAGAACAATCCGTATCCCGGTTCATATGGTTGAGACGATTAACAAGCTGATCCGTGTATCCAGACAGCTTCTTCAGGAACTGGGAAGAGAACCGCTTCCGGAAGAGATTGCCAAGGAGATGGATATGCCGGTAGAACGTGTACGTGAGATCCTGAAGATTTCACAGGAACCGGTTTCTCTTGAGACACCAATCGGTGAAGAGGAAGACAGCCACCTTGGAGACTTTATCCAGGATGATAATGTACCGGTTCCGGCAGAGGCGGCTGCACAGACACTTCTGAAAGAGCAGCTGGATGAAGTACTGGATACATTGACAGAGAGAGAGCAGAAAGTCCTCCGTCTTCGTTTCGGAATGAATGACGGAAGAGCACGTACACTTGAAGAGGTAGGACGAGAGTTTGATGTAACAAGAGAGCGTATCCGTCAGATCGAGGCGAAAGCACTCCGTAAGCTCCGTCACCCAAGCAGAAGCAGAAAACTGAGGGATTATCTGGATTAATGATGGAATTATCGAAAAGATTACAGGCGGTCGCAGATCTTGTGACCGCCCATTATAAATTAGCGGACATTGGAACGGATCATGCATATATTCCGATTTATCTGACACAGCAGAAGAAGATTACAGAAGCAGTTGCACTTGATGTCAATGAAGGACCATTGCAGCGAGCAGAGGAACATATCCGCGAGAATGGACTTGAAGCAGAGATAGAGACGAGACTTTCCAATGGATTTCAGGCATTACAGCCGGGAGAAGTCCAGTCTGCGGTCATCGCAGGAATGGGAGGCGGACTTGTGATCCGGATCCTGACAGAAGGAGCGGAAGTGGTGCGAAAGCTTGAGGAGTGTATCCTTCAGCCACAGTCGGAGATTGAGAAAGTGCGGGCATTTCTTCTTGAGAAGGGATATGAATTTCTGGAAGAAGATATGGTCTGTGAAGATGGAAAATATTATCCTATGATGAAGGTAAGACCACCGGTAGCTGATACAGCAGGCGAAGATGCAGAAGTAAAGTGCTGGGATACGGTTCAGTTAAAATATGGAAAGCTTTTGCTGGAGAAACAACATCCGGTACTCAGAGAGTATCTGGAAAGAGAGATACGCATTTATCAAAGTATTTTAGAAGGATTGAAAGCGAAAGATTCTGACCGGATCCGTCAGAGAAAAGAAGAATTGGAACAGGAACTTGTAGAAGCAGAGAAAGGGATGAAATATTATGCAGTGTAAAGAGATTATACAGGTAATAGAGGCAACATTCCCGCGAACAGCAGCTTTGGGATTTGACAATGTAGGACTGCTTGCAGGACGTTCAGAGAAAGAGGTGTCCAGAATTTATCTGGCACTGGATGCAACAGATGTTGTGATCGACCGTGCAATCAAGGAAGGTGCGGACATGCTGATCACACATCACCCGCTTTTATTCTCAGCAGTAAAGAAAGTGACGGATGAAGATTTTATTACAAGAAGAATTGTGAAGCTGATTCAGAATGACATTTCCTATTATGCAATGCATACGAATTATGATGTGCTTGGTATGGCAGAACTGTCCGGAAAGATCATGGATCTTCAGAATGGGGAAGTGTTAGATGTTACCTATACAGATGAAGAAGGGAATCCGGAAGGAATCGGAAGAATCGGTAATCTGGAGAAAGATATGACATTGGAAGAGTGCTGTGTCTATGTGAAACACAGACTTGAACTTGGAAGTCTGAAAGTATTTGGAGATATGCAGAAGAAGGTACATCGTCTTGCAATTTCTCCGGGATCAGGAAAGAGCTCGATTGCAGTTGCTCTCGAGAAGGGGGCAGATGTTCTTGTGACAGGAGATATCGGTCATCATGATGGAATTGATGCAGTAGAGCAGGGGCTTGCAGTAATTGATGCAGGACATTATGGCACAGAATACATTTTTATTGAAGATATGAAGCAGTTCTTCGAGAAGAAGCTTCCGGTGCTGGATGTACTTACAGATCCAATCGAGCATCCGTTCCAGATCATATAATCAGAAGTGAACGCATAATAATGTTCAGCAGGGCAGTTGTGAGCGAAAAGCAGTTCACAAAGACAGTGGAGGTGGCTGAGGAGTTGGAAAGTCAGAAATGTAAGGTTACGATAAGCGGAAAAGAGTATCTTTATGAGAAGGGGACGTCTTATCAGGAGATCGCAAAGGATTTTCAGAAAGAGTATAAACATCAGATCGCACTTGTGATGCTGGATGGACATCGTCTGCAAGAACTTAGAAAACAGGTTTCCGGAGACTGTACGCTGCAATTTATTACAACACAGGATACGGCGGGGTATGACACGTATCGGAGAAGTGTCTGCTTTCTTTTTATTAAGGCAGTACACGATGTGATTGGTCATGAGTGTCCGCAGCAGGTGCGGGTAAGGATTCATTTTTCGTTAGGTGCAGGATTTTACTGTACGGTGGAAGGAATCGATCATGTGGGAATGGAATTCCAATGGAAAGTTGAAGAACGCATGTATGAACTTGTACAGCAGAGACTTCCGATCACAAAAGAGTTGATCCATACAGAAGAGGCAGTGGAATTATTCCATCGATATGGGATGTTTGATAAAGAACGTCTGTTCCGGTATCGGAGGAGTTCCCACGTGAACCTGTATGCCATGAATGAATTCCGTGACTATTATTACGGTTATATGATGCCGGATACAGGAGATTTGAAGTATTTTGCATTGTATCTGTATCAGGGCGGAATCGTACTTCAGATGCCGCTGAAAGACGAACCGGAGAAAGTGCCTTTATTTGTGCCAAAGGATAAGCTGTTTCGTGTACTCAGTGAGTCTGTGAGATGGGGAGACCAGCAGGGGATTGATACCGTCGGCGCGCTCAATGACATGATCACGCAGGATGATATGCGTGAGATTGTTCTTGTGCAGGAGGCATTCCAGGAGCGCAAGATCGGAGAGATCGCAAAGCAGATCGCAGATCGTCCGGGGGTAAAGTTTGTTCTGATTGCAGGACCTTCTTCTTCCGGCAAGACAACATTTTCACATCGCTTATCCATTCAGCTCAGAGTGAACGGGCTTCATCCACATCCGATTTCTGTAGATAATTATTTCGTGGATCGGGAGAAAACACCGAAAGACGAGGATGGAAATTACAATTTCGAATGCATTGAAGCAATCGATGTGGAAAAGTTCAATGAGGACATGAGCAATCTGCTGGCAGGCGAGGAAGTCTATCTTCCGGTTTTTGACTTTAAGACCGGTAAACGGAATTTTGAAACAAAGCCAAAGAAACTCGGTGAAAATGATATCCTTGTAATCGAAGGAATCCATTGTCTGAATCCGAAGCTGACAGAACAGTTATGTGATGACCGGAAATTCAGGATCTATATCAGTGCATTAACACAGTTGAATATTGATGAGCATAACCGGATTCCGTCTACAGACGGACGTTTGATCCGAAGACTTGTCAGGGATGCAAGAACAAGAGGGGCATCGGCGACGAAGACCATCTCGATGTGGCCGTCAGTGAGAAGAGGAGAAGAGAAGAATATTTTCCCATATCAGGAATATGCAGATGTGATGTTTAACTCTTCCCTGATCTATGAACTGGCAGTGTTGAAACAGTATGTAGAGCCGTTGCTTCTTGGCGTAAGCAAAGACTCTCCGGAATATGTTGAAGCAAAGCGGTTGTTGAAATTCCTGGATTATTTCGTAGGAATCGGAAATGACAATGTGCCAACGAATTCACTTTTGAGAGAATTTATTGGCGGTGGATGTTTCCATGTCTAATGCAATAGAAAGATAGAAGAAAGAGGATACATAGAAAACTTGTATGTGACAAGAATTTCTATGTATCCTCTTTGCATTAAGATACCTCTTTGTTGATCATATCCTGCAATAAGCAGAAATATACAATATCTAATCCTAAAATCGAGAGAACCAGGTAGAGAATAGAAGAATTCCCCTGTATTCCTCTGATGCGGTCACAGCGTTCTCCCATCTTATAAGCCCAGTAAATACCATAGATTCCACAGGTGATCAAAGAAAATAGGAATACCATGCCTCCGCTTGTTGCCTGTGGCTCTCCGGCCAGCTGATTCACCTCATCATTCAGCTTGATCATCCAGTAGATACTGTAGATGCCGCAGGTGAGAAAAGAAAAAACAATTGCAAGTACAAGATTACGTGGCATAATGCCTGCAGTTGCCCCGTTCCGGTAATAATTGTTCTGATTGTAGTTGTTCTGGTATGCATTCTGGTAATATGCATTCTGCTGGAACTGGCTTTCCTGCTGCGTTTGATTCTCCTGTGTATGAGCATTATCATCAGGAGCAGGAAGCGGAGCACCGCATTCCTGACAGAAAGAAGCACTGTCTTCGCAGAGTGAATTACATTTTGGACAGATTTTCATAGAAGATTCTCCTTTGCATGAATTAGTTCGAAAAATGTCAGAAGTTGACAAGATCCTTCTGAAAAGTATCGTAGCATAAAAAGATACAAGTTACAAGAAATGTAGCCAAGTTTTAGGATATCTTAAGATATTCGATAGAAATAAACCCGGAATATGCATAATATTCTTCCTTTTTCTTTCAAAAAGTTTGTGGTAGAATAGTAATGTTTCTGAAAACAAAACATGAGGAGATGAAAGTATGCCAGTATTTGACTTTAACAGTGCACCGGAAGATAAGAAAGAAGTTCAGTGTACTTATACAACATTTTGTTCCAACGAAGACCATGCGACACCGGAGTGTCCGATTCTTGTTCTGGATAACCAGAACCGGAAGTGGAATCATCATTCCTGCGGTGTATTTACCAATCAGAATAAGCAGACCGCATTTGAGTTTGATGAAAAGGACGGAACATGCAGCGCAGATATCCTGAAAGTGGATGCACGTTTTGTCAGCCTTTTAAAATGGCTTGGAGAAAATCACATTAATGTACGTCTTTCCGGAGAAAATAAGCCGGATGGTTATGCCGTTTACAGAATCCGTGAGATCGCATTTGGAGGCGGAACAAAATTATCTGCTGAGGACGGCTTCCTTCAGTTTATGATTGAGCGGTTGTTTGCAAGTGATGCGCCAAAAGAAAAGATCAATGATGACGAGCAGGAAGAGTCCGGAGATGACATGAAGCTTACAAGTATTCAGAGTATTACAGACTTTATGACGTGCGCAGGACGTACACTTCCGGATAACATTCGTCTGTGGGCAAGAAGAAATCTTGCAGTTGCACGCTCTCACGAGGTCTCTCAGGAAGAGCGCCGTCATGCACAGAGAGCACTATCTATCATGATGAATATTCAGTGGAAGAGTAATTACTTTGAAGCAATCGATCCGGATGAAGCGAGAAGAATTCTGGATGAAGAGCTGTATGGAATGGAGAAAGTAAAGCAGAGAATCATAGAGACGATCATTCAGATCAACCGTACACACACACTTCCGGCGTACGGACTTCTGCTTGTCGGACCGGCAGGAACAGGTAAATCCCAGATTGCTTATGCCGTTGCAAGAATCCTTAAACTTCCTTGGACAACACTGGATATGAGTTCCATTAACGATCCGGAACAGCTGACAGGAAGTTCAAGAATCTATTCAAACGCAAAGCCAGGTATTATCATGGAAGCATTCTCCATGGCAGGGGAATCCAATCTGGTATTCATTATTAATGAGCTGGATAAGGCGGCATCCGGAAAGGGAAACGGAAACCCGGCAGATGTTTTACTTACACTGCTGGATAACCTTGGATTTACAGACAATTACATGGAGTGTATGATTCCTACCGTTGGTGTATATCCAATCGCTACAGCGAATGACAAGGATCAGATCAGTGCACCGCTCATGTCCCGTTTCGCTGTCATTGATATCCCGGATTATACACCGGAAGAGAAGAAAGTAATTTTCTCCAAATTCTCACTTCCGAAGGTGCTGAAACGCATGAGCCTGAAGGCAGAAGAGTGCATTATGACAGAAGAGGCACTCAATGAAGTGATTGAACTGTACTCCAATACATCAGGAATCCGTGATCTGGAACAGGCAGCAGAACACATCGCAGCGAATGCACTGTATCAGATTGAGGTGAATCATGTGGAGAAAGTTGAATTTGATGCAGAGATGGTAAGAGAACTGCTTGGATAGAGTTAGGTTTCGCCCTCGATCTGAAAAAAATGAGCTCTGGAAAGTTTTGACTTTCCAGAGCTCATTTTTTGAATTCCTACTGTCTATAGTACTGCAGGAACTCCCCGATTTTACCAACCGCCTCTTTCAGCACTTCAATACGCGGCAGATAAACCACGCGGAAATGATCCGGCTGATGCCAGTTAAATCCACTTCCCTGAACGATCAGGATCTTCTTGTCACGAAGCAGATCAAGAGCAAATTTCTCATCATTCACAATATTGAACTTCTTCGTATCAATCTTCGGGAACATATAAAATGCAGCCTGCGGTTTTACTGCGCTGATTCCCGGAATATCCGTCAGAGCCTTGTAAACATATTCACGCTGCTCGTAAATACGTCCACCCGGAACAATATAATCATTTACACTCTGGTGTCCGCCGAGAGCTGTCTGTACAATGGACTGTGCCGGAACATTAGAGCAAAGACGCATGTTGGAAAGCATCTTGATTCCTTCGATATAGTCTCTTGCAATATTTTTATTTCCACTTAAGATCATCCATCCGATACGGAATCCGGCGATCATATGGGACTTGGACAGTCCGCTGAATGTTACGCAGAACAGATCCGGTGCGAGAGAAGCGATAGAAACATGCTCTTTTCCATCCATAACAAGACGGTCATAAATCTCATCAGAGAAAATGATCAGCTGGTGCTCTCTTGCGAGATCTACAATCTGCTGCAGTACTTCCTTCGGATAAAGAGCACCGGTCGGATTGTTTGGATTGATGATAACGATCGCTTTTGTACGGTCATTGATCTTCTTACGCATATCTTCGATATCCGGATACCAGTCAGACTGCTCATCACAGATATAGTGCACAGGCTTTCCACCGGCAAGTGTAGCACAAGCTGTCCAGAGCGGATAATCCGGGGACGGGATCAGAATCTCATCTCCTGTATCCAAAAGAGCAGACATCGTAAGATTGATCAGTTCACTGACACCATTTCCTGTGTAAATATCGCTCATCGTTACATTCGGCAGGTGCTTTAACTGGGCATACTGCATGATCGCTTTTCGCGCAGAGAACAGACCGGCAGAAGCAGAGTAGCCTTCGCAGTCAGAAAGCTGACGGCTCATGTCATAGATCACCTCATCCGGTGTACGGAAGCCAAACGGAGCCGGATTTCCGATATTAAGCTTCAGTACATGAGTTCCCATCTCTTCCATTCTGGCAGCCTCATCAACAACCGGACCTCTCACATCATATAATACATTATCTAACTTGGATGATTTCTTGAATTCTCTCACTTTCATACCTCCTGAATTATCTGCGGATGTCTGTATCATATCAACATCTGACAGTGTGGAATCATTATCATTATTATTGTTTAACCAGTCAGGATCAACCTGCAGGGCATCTGCCAGAAAATGTAAGATGTCGGTACGCGGGACTGTCTTCCCACTGACATACTGGCTGACATGACTTTTCCCAAGCTTGATCCCTTTCTGCTGGGCAAGACGAACAAGATCAACCTGCTTCAGGCCTTGCTCGTTCATAGCGGCTTTTAATCTGTCTGCAAAGGTTTCCATAAAGCTCCTTTCTGAGGTTATCCTTCCGGGGATCAGACCCCATTAATAAAGTATTAACAAAATACAAAGTTCAATTTAAAATCTGCTTCAATACGAAAATCTCTAAAAGTTCAATTTAAAAGTTCAAAACTTTAGTCAGAGTATACCACGATAAATGAAAAAGTTCAATAAAAAAATTACTGTTATAGAAAATCCGCAAAATCACGGTATCATTAAGAAAATATGATATACTAAAAGTGTTTATTACAACAAAATACAAAGTACACAGAACGAAGGGAAACAGGGAAATGATTCTTGAAAATGAAAAAATAAAACAGGCATTGGAATATATAAAGGAAGAAGATCCGGCAACGACTCAGGACACGCTCAATATGTGTCAGATTCCGGCACCTTCTTATAAGGAAGAGAAAAAAGCGGAGTATATCCGGGAGCGGTTCCGGGAGATCGGGCTTAGGGATGTCAGGATTGACGCTGTTGGAAATGTGCTTGGTATCTGGCCGGGAACAGGTGAAGGACCAAGTGTAATGCTTGCAGCACACACAGACACAGTATTCCCGGAAGGGACAGATCTGACGATAAGAAAAGAAGGAAATCGTTATTATTGTCCCGGTATTAACGATGACACACATGCAGTGGCGGAGATGATCGCAGTGGCGAAAGCAATGATCCATGCAGATCTTCACACAAAAGGGGACTTGATCTTCTGTGCAAATGTGTGTGAAGAAGGACTTGGAGATCTAAGGGGCGTGAAGTATCTGTTCGGATACGACAACAAAGCTTCAGAAGAATGTCCAGAGGTAGATGCATTTGTCTCGATTGATAACCAGTATACGGGCGGGGTGATCTATACGGCAACAGGAAGTCACCGTTATGAGGTGACATTTACCGGAAGAGGTGGTCACAGTTTCCAGAACTTTGGCATTCCTAATCCAATCCATGCAATGGGACGAGCCATCGCACAGATCGCAGAATTCCAGGTCCCGAATGAGCCGAAGACAACATTTAACGTAGGAGTGATCCAGGGAGGAACTTCTGTAAATACAATTTCAGGTTCTGCATCCATGCTGGTAGACCTCCGTTCGGACAGCGAAGAAGAGCTGAACCGACTGGATGAAGAACTTCATAAAGTGATCAAACAGGCAGTGGAAGAAGAAAATGCAAGATGGGATGCTTCAAATCCGCAGATCAAAGTGCAGATCGAAGGACGCGGTGTGAGACCGGCGGGGGCACAGCCAAAGGACTGTGCGATCGTGAAAGCAGCATTCCGGGCGGCAGAACTGCTGGGGATTGAACCGGAGTATCGGTATGAGAGCAGTACAGATGCGAATATCCCGATCAGTATGGGAATCCCGGCAATCACTGTTGGAAGAGGTGGAGAAGAAGACGGAATCCATACCCTTCAGGAATGGTATGAGCCAAAAGAAGCATGGCTTGGACCACAGAGAGATTTGCTTCTGATGATTCTGCTTGCCGGGGCAGAAGGAGTCTGTGAGCCGGCTATAGAAAAAAGATAAAAAATCTTAAGAAAATATCAATGTCTTTTTAGGCACATTTCCTGTATACTGATGGTATGAGAGAATATTTTGTGCAGATTGTACCGGATGTCCCGGAGATTTTATCTTTTGCACAAAAAGAAGAAAAATAAAACAAAGCAGGAGGGCAAAAGATGCGGGGAATCAGAAAGCAGTCATCCGACACACAGAGCTCCAGTCAGCCGAAAGAAAAAAGAAGATTGGATACAAAACAGAAAAAAGGAATGTTGATCGGCGGAGGTATCTTCCTTGTGGCAGTGATCGCCCTGATTCTTGTGAAGAATCTGACAGGTGGAGGTGGAGCAGATGGAGAGAATGTTCTCTATGCGGATTCCGTCGGAATGATCACAGGGACAGGACTTGGGACACAGAACCGGTTTACAGGAGTGGTTGAAGCACAGGATACGTTGAAACTGACACTGGCAGACAATCAGAAGGTAAAACAGATCTTTGTTGAAAAAGGGCAGGAAGTAGAGCCTGGAACAAAGCTGTTTGAATACGATACAGAAGAGCTTGCCATGACATTAGATCAGGGAAAACTGGAGCTTGAGAAGATCACGAACAACATCAGCAGTCTGAATTCACAGATCGCGACACTTACAACGGAGAAGAAGAGTGCACCGGCCAGCGAACAGCTGTCCTATACGACACAGATCCAGGAACTTCAGATGGAGATCAAGCAGGAAGAGTACAATTATAAAGTAAAAGAGCTGGAAGTAAACCGTACACAGAAGAGCCTGGAACAGTCTACAGTAACTTCTACAGTTGCCGGAATTGTACAGGAGATCAACGAACAGCAGGGAACAGACCCTTCTACAGGAGAGTCCAAACCGTTTATGAGTATCCTTTCTACAGGAAAATACAGAATCAAAGGAAAGATCAGCGAGCAGAACATCGGAGATCTGACACCGGGCACACAGGTGACGATCCGCTCCAGAGTGAATGAAGATGAGATCTGGACAGGTACAGTAGATAACGTAGACACAGAGAAGCCGGAGAACAGTTCCCAGGATTCTATGAGTTATGGTTCTGAGAACAGCGATAATCAGGCAACAAAGTATCCATTCTATGTCACATTGGATACAGTGGATGGATTGATGCTCGGACAGCATGTTTATATCGAGACAAGTACTTCACTGGAAGCAGACAAGATGTGGCTGATGCGTGACTACATTGTAGACGCAGATTCAGATCATCCATATGTATGGGTAGCAGGAGATAATGACAAGCTGGAGAAGCGTTCTGTTACACTCGGAGAGACGAACGAAGATATGGGAACCTGTGAGATCGTAGACGGACTGAAAGCTTCTGATTACATTGTATGGCCAAGCGAGGAGTGCAAAAAAGGTGCAGCTGTTGTGAAGAACGATTCAGGTACATCAGGCAGTACTTCAGATATGTCAGGAGCCGAGGGCGGTTACGAAGAACCTGTAGAAGAGAATGCAATGCAGGAAGGAGTTCCGGGAACGGAGGAGAGTGTGGATGAATAAAAAGAAAATAATAAAGATCGGCATTCCTGTGGCAGCAGGCTGTATCGTTCTTGCACTTGGAATCGGTTTCGCAGTGAAGAACAGCGGAAAGGCTGTTAAAGTAGCTCCTGTCAGCAGTTTGAATTCCGGCGGCTGGTACGATGATAGTGGGATTGCAAGTTACGGAACCGTCACAACGAACCAGAAGCAGGACATTTACGTGGATGATACTATGCCGATCACACAGGTTTACGTGAAAGCCGGGGATATGGTGAAAGTTGGAGATCGTCTTGTGGCATATGACACGACACTTTCTTCCCTGGAACTTGAGATGAAAGAAATGCAGATTCAGGGGATTGACCTGAACATTCAGAACCTGCAGAAAGAGATCACCCAGCTCAAGGGGACGAAGACCGCGAAGGCAGATACAGGGGCATCCGTTGTGCAGACAAGTGCAAATGGAGAACAGCAGCCAACTGTACAGAAGATGAGTGCTGTAAAGACAACCATTCTTAATACATCAAAAGAGGATGAGAATAAAAAACCGGATGGTGATACCTCGAAGGATGATACGACAAAAGATGATACGACAAAAGATGATACGACAAAAGATGACAACACAAAAGACGATGCTTCGAAAGATGATAATGCGAAGGATGACACATCCAAAGATGATAATAAAAAAGACGATGTACCGTCTTCCGCAATTGAGCGTCCATTTCCTGAAGCATTAAAGGGAAAAGAGGTTTACAGTGAGATTACATTAGATTCTGTTCCTTATAATAAAGAAGATGCAGACGGAACAATGGAAAAACCGTATCGTTATCTTTGCGCACCGGGGGCAGCCGTAAATGCACCGTTTATGCTCAAAGTATTAAAAGAGGGTCAAGTGTGTGCCTTTGATGTAGTAGATAACGCAGAAGCGCCGACAAAATTCGTATCCTGTTGGATTCTCGATGGAAAAACAGGACAGGTAGTCATACCGGATTCACAACCAACTCCAGACCCGGAGCCGACTCCAAATCCAGAGCCAACTCCAAATCCAGAGCCAACTCCGGAACCAGAGCCAACTCCGGAACCGGATATTTCAGAAGATCCGGTTATCCCAGACACCCCGGACCTCCCGTCAAAGGAAGAAGTGACGAAGCAAATCAAGGAGAAAGAGCAGAAGATCAAAGATCTGGATCTTTCCAGGAGATCCGCTGAACTGGAACTGAAAAAGCTGAAGAAAAAGGTCGGGGACGGCGTGATCAAAAGTACGGTAGAAGGTGTAGTCAAAGAAGCGACTGACGAAGCATCTGCAAAGAATGAGAACAAACCGGTTGTCAGCGTTGTCGGAGAAGAAGGTTTCTATGTGACCGGAAGAGTCGGAGAGACAATGCTTGATCAGATCAAAGAAGGAATGACTGCGACTGTAATGTCCTGGCAGTCGGGAGAATCCTACGAAGCGACAGTTACAGGTGTTGGCAACTCACCGGTAAGCGATTATTCCACAGGAGAGAACCAGAATCAGTCCTTCTATCCGTTCACGCTCGTGATCCACGGAGACGCAAATCTCTCGAATGGTGAGTCTGTGAATCTGTCGATGAATGGAATTGCAGCAGGCAGTGATGGATCAATCTATCTTGAAAAAATGTTTGTCCGCGAGGAAGGAAACCGCTATTATGTCTACAAGCGGGGCGATAACGGCAGATTAACAAAACAGTATGTAGAGGTTGGCAAAAATATGTACAATTCACTGGAGATCACCTCCGGCCTCACAATGGACGACATGATCGCATTCCCTTACGGCAGAGATGTTAAAGAAGGCGCAAAGACACAGGAAGCAGATACCCTGTACGACTATTATTAAGAAGACTGAACAGTATCAAAATGAAAGAGAGTGAGGTGCCATTATGTTAGAAGACATCAGACTGGCGTTTCAGGGAATCTGGAATCATAAATTAAGATCTGCGCTCACAATGCTCGGAATCATCATAGGAATCGGTTCCATTATAGCAATTGTGTCCACGATCAAAGGAACGAATGAACAGATTAAGAAGAATCTGGTTGGTGCAGGAAATGACGCGGTAAATGTACAGCTCTATCAGGGTGACTGGCCGATCGATCTGCAGTATCAGTCACTCCCGGACGGAGTGCCGGAGATCTCAGACGAGACATTGCAGGAAGTCGTTGAACTCCCGGAAGTGGAGACAGCGTCTTTATATCATACAAGAAATGAATACGACGCAGTTTACCGCGGCGCAAAGTCATTAAGTAACAGCGTGATTCTCGGAATTGACAGAAATTATCTGGATGTTTACGGATATCAGGTGACCAAAGGAAGAGGATTAACAGACAAAGATTATTCCGAAGGACGAAAAGTAGCCTTGATAGACAAGACAACAGCGGCAAGTTTATTCGACAATGCAGATGTGATCGGAAGAACGATCGAAATTAAAGGAGAACCTTTTGTTGTCGTTGGAATGGTTGCGAAGAAAGCAGAGTCCCAGCCGGTAATCAACTCAATGGAAGATTACTACCGCTACATGTCAGATGACCAGAGTGGAAAGATCATTATTCCGGATAATGTATGGCCGGTCATCTACCAGTATGACGAACCACAGAACCTTGTCGTGCGTGCAAAAAGTACAGATGATATGACAACGGCAGGAGAGAAAGCCGCAGATATTTTAAATGCTATGCTGACAGTTTCAGATGATACCGTGAAATACAAAGGAGAAGATTTGTTAGAACAGGCAACACAGATCCAGGAGATCAGTAACTCGACAAATCAGCAGCTGATCTGGATCGCCAGCATTTCCCTGTTAGTTGGTGGAATCGGAGTTATGAATATCATGCTCGTGTCGGTTACAGAACGTACCGGCGAGATTGGATTAAAGAAGGCACTCGGAGCGAGAAAGCGCAGAATTCTGACACAGTTCCTGACAGAGGCGGCGGTGCTGACACTGCTTGGAGGAATTATAGGTGTTCTTGGAGGAATCGCACTTGCGTACATTATATCCAAAGTCTCAGCAGTTCCGGTAGCGATCAGCGGAGTTTCGATTGTGATCGCAGTGCTGTTCTCCACACTGATCGGTATTATCTTCGGACTGATCCCGTCCGTGAAAGCGGCGAACATGAATCCAATCGAGGCACTTAGACATGAATAAAAAAACAGTGGAAAAAGAAAATACTTGTTTCAATTTCCTTCCATATCTGTTATAGTATGTGTTAATTAAAAGAGTCAGGAGAATCTGAGTGATCGGATTCTCCGTCTTTCTATGCAAAGAGAAAATAGCAATTATTAAAAGGAAAAGAGAAAAGGGGCATGTAGATTTGAGCAGCAGTACACTCGAAGGAAAGAAAAAGACAGAGAACGGAACAAAGAGGCTGATCTTCACAGCAGTATCTATCTTGCTGGAGATTGTATTCCTTCTCTTTCTGTTTACAAAGGTAAGTGAATACGCAACCATTATTGACTGGGCAACAAGAATCGTGGCAATCTTTCTTGTGCTTGGACTTTACAGCATGGATAAGACTTCATCGATGAAAATGCCATGGATCATACTGATGCTTGCATTCCCGATTCTTGGTGTGAGTCTTTATCTTCTCGTAGGTCTGAACGGAAGCACGAAGAAGATGCGGGCAAGATATGAAGAGATTGATAAAAAACTGCTCCCATATCTTCCGGATAACAGACAGATTCTCGAATGGATGAAAGAAGAGAGTCCGCAGGCGGGGGCAATCGCTTCTTATCTGACGAATTACTCTTGTTACCCGGTTTATCAGAACACAGATGTTACATATTATGATGAGGCGATCAAAGGGCTGGATGCACAGCTGGAGGATCTTTCAAAGGCAGAAAAGTTCATCTTTATGGAGTATCATGCCATCGAAGACGAAGAGGCATGGCAACGGATCCAGACGGTACTTGAAGACCGTGTGAAAGCAGGCGTAGAAGTTCGTATCTTCTATGATGATATGGGATCGATCTGGTTTGTGAACATGGATTTTGCAACAAAACTGAAATCTTTAGGAATCAAATGCCGTGTATTTAACCCAATTCTGCCGGGACTGAATATGTTCCTGAACAATCGCGATCACCGGAAGATTACTGTGATTGATGGAAAGGTTGCTTACACAGGTGGATACAATCTGGCGAATGAGTATTTCAACATCACACATCCGTATGGAATCTGGAAAGATACCGGGATCCGTATGGAAGGAGATGCAGTCAAGTCTATGACAGTAGCATTTCTGGAAATGTGGAATGCAGCCGGAAATGTAAAGTCAAAAGAACTTGTACCGGAGAAATATGTGATCAACCATGCATACCAGGCACAACAGCGTGGTTATGTCCAGCCATATGCAGACAGTCCGCTTGATGGTGAGCAGGTAGGTGAGGAAGTATATATCAGTATGGCGAACAAAGCGGAGAAATACTGCTGGTTTATCACTCCATACCTGATTATCACAGACGAGATGACGCATGCACTCACACTGGCAGCAAAGCGTGGTGTTGATGTACGTATCATAACACCGGGTATCCCGGACAAGAAGATGGTCTACAGTGTGACCCGTTCCTTCTATCATAATCTGGTTAAGCATGGAGTCCGTATCTATGAGTGGACACCGGGATTCTGTCATGCGAAGATGAGTGTGGCAGATGATAAAATGGCGACCTGTGGAACGATCAATCTCGATTACCGCAGCCTGTACCATCACTTTGAGAATGGATGCTTCCTGGCAGATTGCGACGCAGTGCTGGAGATCCGGGATGATCTGATCCGCACGATGGGAGAAAGCAGAGAAGTGACTGAGCAGTATAAAGAAGGAAGAAGTGCGGGTTTAAGACTCGGACAGCTGATCTTACGTCTGTTTGCGGAGCTGCTCTGATAATATCGTTTGTGGGTTGAATTTGCATTGGATTGATTGTATAATGAACTTGATTGTTGAGAAATTAACAATAGGTTTTTTATGAAATGGATGGTCTGCCGGTCAGAAGATACTGAACCCGACAGCCGGATATGAACTTTATTTTATGAAGGAGGAATCAACGATGATTACCTGGAACAATTTGGATAAGCTTACTTCTTATCAGGAACTTGAGAAGACAGAAAGTGTAGACCTCGCAGCAGTGATGGCCGGAGAGAACGGAGCAGAGCGTGTGAAGAACTACAGCGTTCCGATGGCAGAAGGATTAGCATACAATTATGCAGCGAAGAAAGTGGATGACACAGTTCTCGCAGCTCTTGAGAAACTGGCAGAAGAAGCACAGCTGACAGAGAAGTTCGAAGCACTTTACAACGGAGAAGTTGTGAACACAGGAGAGAAGCGTCTCGTACTTCACCACATGACACGCGGACAGCTCGGAGATGCCGTTGAGGCTGACGGTGTTGACAAGCGTACTTTCTATGTAGAGCAGCAGAAGAAGATTGCTGAATTTGCGAACAAAGTACATGCAGGTGAGATCACAAACGGTGCCGGAGAGAAGTTTACAACAGTTGTTCAGATCGGTATCGGCGGAAGTGACCTCGGTCCTCGCGCAATGTACCTTGCACTTGAGAACTGGGCAAAGAAGAATGATACATTCAAGATGGAAGCAAAGTTCATCAGCAACGTTGACCCGGATGATGCGGCAGCAGTTCTGAATTCTGTAGATGTTGCTCACTCCATCTTCGTACTTGTATCCAAGTCAGGAACAACACTTGAGACTCTGACAAATGAGTCCTTTGTAAAGGATGCTCTTAAGAATGCAGGACTTGACGCATCCAAGCATATGATCGCAGTAACAAGTGAGACTTCACCACTTGCAAAGAGTGATGATTACCTTGCAGCCTTCTTCATGGATGACTATATCGGAGGACGTTTCTCATCTACATCAGCAGTTGGCGGAGCAGTACTTTCCCTCGCATTCGGACCGGAAGTATTTGCACAGTTCCTTGATGGAGCAGCAGCTGAGGATAAACTGTCCCTCAATAAGAACATCAAAGAGAACCCGGAGATGCTCGATGCATTGATCGGTGTATATGAGAGAAATGTACTCGGATACCCAAGCACAGCAGTACTTCCATACTCCCAGGCACTGAGCCGTTTCCCTGCACATCTGCAGCAGCTGGATATGGAGTCTAACGGAAAATCCGTAAACCGCTTTGGTGAGCCGGTTGACTATGTAACAGGACCGGTTATCTTCGGAGAGCCTGGAACAAACGGACAGCACTCCTTCTATCAGCTCCTTCACCAGGGAACAGATATTGTGCCGCTTCAGTTCGTAGGATTCAAGAACAGCCAGATCGGTACAGATGTTGTGATTCAGGACAGCACAAGCCAGCAGAAACTCTGCGCGAACGTAGCTGCTCAGATCGTAGCATTTGCATGTGGTAAAGAAGATGAGAACCGCAACAAGAACTTCGAAGGAGGACGTCCTTCAAGCATCATTATCGGAGAGCAGTTAACACCGGCATCTCTCGGAGCACTGCTTGCTCACTTTGAGAACAAGATCATGTTCCAGGGATTCCTGTGGAATGTAAACAGCTTCGATCAGGAAGGTGTTCAGCTCGGTAAAGTCCTTGCAAAACGCGTACTTGCACATGAGACAGACGGAGCCCTGAGAGTATTCAGTGATCTTCTGAACATCTAATCGAATTATATAAGTAAAAAGTATAGGAATCGTGCTGTCGGTGGAGAGTTCTGCTGACAGCACGATCTTTTATATATTAGGAAAGTGCTTTCCTAATATATAAAAAACGCTCCGCTTAGGATGCACACTGCGGCGTATAATGTAAGTGTCGCAAGCGACCGCCGCAGGCGCAAGAATGTGCCGAGGCACATTCTTTGTTCAAGCAGGGATTTTGTAAAAGAGAGAGGAAGCAAATGAAAAAGCGAAGGATCAAAGGAATTCAGATGATTCCATATGGACTTCTGGCCGGAGTTATGACAGAAGATTCAATAGAAGAGAGGCAAAGAGAAGTCCGCCTGACAGAGATTTCATCCGAAGGATTCCGTATCCGGCTTTGCAGGAGAGGGAAAGCAGAGGAGAACATTTATCCGAAAGCATTCAAGATCTGCTTCTATCAGATGGATCAGGTAGAGTATCGAGAGATTGAGATCCGTCATTTTCAGATAGAGGCAGGGGAACAGACCGAATTCTATCAAGTCTATGATATTTTCACAGAACAGGAAGATTATAAAGAAGCCTTTCAGAAGCTCTGTGTCGAATACAGTCGATACATTTCGCTCAAGCTGGAAGAGGATGATGCACATCTGGCGCAAGAAATGACTGGTTATCCCGCGCAGGAAGAAGAGGAACATTTCAAGAATGAAACAGAACAAAATAAAGCGTGGTTTCAGAATGCGGAGATCTTCCGAAATCTGCCGGCAGAATTAGCGGTAGAACTGGATCATCCGAAACTATACGAACAATATCTGACCAGACCGATTGAACGGTTCATGAAAGAATACTGGCAACAGCATGGAATCAAAGATGCGCGGATCCTGGGAAGACAACCGGACCGGTTGTATCTTGGCAACCAATTCTGTCCACATCTATTTCCGAAAGAAGAACAGTTCTTTGCACTTCTTGAGAAAGCAGATAAAGAACGGATGGAAGTGACCGTTGTCTTTTCCTTTATTCGGGAAGACAGGCTTGCACAGACAGAACAGCTGTTGACACGCCTGGATCAGTGGTGTGAACAACAGAAGACTTCCGGGGCGGAGAAGAAACGACTTGAGGTTGTAGTCAATGATTGGGGACTGGCACATCTTGTGAAGCGGACAGAACATCTGATCCCGTGTCTTGGGACGCTCTTAAATAAGCGGAAGAAAGATCCGAGAATGTCCTACAAGATGGGAGATAAGACGCTGTTGGAACAGAATAATCTGAATGCAGGATTTTATCGCACCTATCTGGAAGAAAGCTTTGGAATCAGCGGTTATGAGTGGGAAAGCTGCGGTTATACACAGGAAATACCGCAAAAGATACAGAACCATCTACACGTGCCGTTCTATCAGACAAATACGTCGAGCTATTGTACACTTTGCGCTGTACTGGAACACGGTGAACGTGGAAAACAAAGGGAGAGACAAGAATGTCCAGCACCGTGTCTGGAACATAGCTTCTTCTATCCAAAGCATTTATATATGAAGGGAAAATACAACAGTCTGTTCGCATTGGATAAACATCTGTTAGATGAACCGGAGCAGTTGAAGAAAGAACTCGGAATAAAATGGAACCGTCTTGTGGTCAATCTATTGTGAAATATGAAAAACAGAAGGATGATGGAAGAATGGAGACACAGAAAAGAAAACAGAATGAAAAAGAAAAAGCAGAGCGAAGGATGAAAATCGTTGCAGGACTTGGCTCTATAGATGAATATATTCCATACGTCCTGGCAGGAGCAGACGAATTGTTCTGCGGATATGTGCCATATAACTGGACAAAAAAATACGGAACCGTACTTCCACTGAACCGCAGGGAAGTGCTGGCTTATAATGTGCAGCTCGGTTCTTTCAGTGAATTAGAGATCCTCTCAGCAATGATCCGGAAGTACAGAAAGCCGGTGCATATCGCGATGAATTCTCTCTATTATATTCCGGAACAATATGAAGAGATCGAAGACATTGTGAAACAGTGTATGAAAATCGGATTCGACAGCTTCATCCTTGCGGATCCGGCTCTGATCTTATACTTGAGACAGAAAGGCATATCCTGTAAGATCCATCTTAGCGGTGAAGCCGGAGAAATGAACCGGGAGGCAATCAAAGTTTTCCGGGAAATGGGAATCGGCCGGATCATCTTCCACAGGAAAAATACAGTTGCATCGATGCGGCAGATGATAGAAGCTGTAAATGCAGAAAAACTGGAATTCGAGGCCTTTGCATTGAATGAATTGTGTCAGTTCACAGGAGCATTCTGCAATTCCCTTCACTGTGACGAGATGGGTTATCTGTGCAGGACAGCTTACTGGGGAGATGCTGAGATGGAAGAGTGTATGGAGCGAGCGATAAAAAGAACGTTGGAAATAGAAGAGCAACAAGAGCAACAATATCTCTGTGGGAAGAGTGGCTGTGCTCTGTGTGCGCTGCCACAGCTGGAGGCGGCAGGGATTACCCATCTGAAACTGGTAGGACGAGGAAATTATGTGGAAGATATGATCCGGGATATTCGGAATCTGAAGGTTGCGCTGGGGGTTCTGGCGGGGAATCAAAGAGAAGAAAAAGAGGCAGGGAGATATATCGATCAATTGAATAAGAAAATCTTTGATGGTCAGCCGTGTGGGAATAATTGTATTTATAATCCGGGGCAGTTTCTTTGAGGTGTATGGGGAAAAAGAGAAAAGTTCAGAATAGAAAAAGAAAGCGTATTTCGTGGAGTAGATTACTCTACGAAATACGCTTTTTCTTTAAATTGTTTCAAATCTTAGTATAATTATCGTGTTCAGTCTACTCTTTTCAAACATTTCTGTCAATGTATATACGTTCATTTCATGAATTTATACAATCTCTTAGCAAAAAAAGTCGAAAAATAGACACTTTCGTCATTTTAATCTCCTTTTTTGAATGGATTTTTATCTATTCGCCGTCAAATTTATGGTCAATTGTCAGTCAATTTCCAATCTATCCGATCAGAAAATTTAAAATAGTTATCTTAATTTATCTAAGTCACTTCGCGCTTTTACAATCACATGTATTTAAAAATCAATCATAATTATAAATTTCACAGCATTTATTTACCGTCAATTTTTTGGTCAGACACCTGAAAACTATTGATTTCCAAGGCTTTCCGTAAAAAATTCGTAAAGTAATCTACTCTACGAAATTTTTTGCAAAAAGGGTGAAGGCTTATGGGAAGAAGACCAGCAGATCTGTCAGGAAGAAAGTTCGGTATGTTGACAGCCAAGTATGCGACGGAGAAAAGAGATAAACGAGGCTCCGTTTATTGGCATTGTGTCTGTGATTGTGGAAATGAAGTTGACGTGACGGCAGCAGGTCTTGTGCATGGTAATTATCATAGCTGCGGTTGTTTACAAAAGAAGAACCGTCAAGAAATTGCGCAGAGACGACATCTCGTAGACGGAACCTGTGTTGAAGTATTAGAAAAAAGAAAAAGCAGAAAAGATAACATGAGTGGTTTCCGTGGCGTTTTCCAGTTGAAGAATTGTAATCGGTATCGTGTGGATATCGGGTTCAAGGGAAAGCGCTATTATATTGGCCTTTTTGATAATTATGAGGAAGCGGTGCAGGCAAGACTCGCGGCGGAGAACCTGATCCACAATGGTTTCATTCAGAAATGGAAGGAATGGAATGAGAAGGAGAAGGAAGATCCGGAGTGGGGGAAGAAACATCCGCTTGTGTTTGATGTGAAGAAAGAGGATGGGGAGATTCGGGTGAGTGTGTGTGATGAGTAGTAAAAAGATGGCGATTGCTATGTTTGGACAAAAACGATTAAGCAGAGAAGGCGGAATCGAAATTGTCGTCAAAGAGCTTTGCACAAGAATGGCGAAGAATGGTTATACAGTTACTTGTTATAACAGATCAGGACATCATGTGAGTGGTGCAGAATATGATAAGAAAACTGAATATGAAGGAATTAATCAGAAATGCGTTCCAACCATCGAAAAGAAAGGTCTTGCAGCTGTTAGCTCATCATTCTTTGCGGCACTTTATAGTGCATTTGGAAAATATAATGTTGTACACATTCATGCCGAAGGACCAGCCTTTTTTTCATGGTTGCCGAAGTTGTTAGGGAAAAGAGTAATAGTAACGGTTCATGGTTTGGACTGGCAACGTGAAAAATGGAAATCGGGTTTCGGATCTAAGTTTATCAAACAGGGCGAGAAAAATGCTGTGAAATATGCTGATGAAATCATCGTTTTGAGCAAAGGCGTACATGATTACTTTAGAAATCAGTATGGAAGAGAGACAAGATTTATCCCAAACGGTGTGAATCGACCGGAAATTAGAAAAGCAGAATTGATTACTGATAAATTTGGATTGACAAAAGATTCTTACATATTATTTCTTGGACGATTAGTACCGGAAAAAGGTATTCGATATTTGGTTGAGGCTTTCAAGAACGTTAAGACAGAAAAGAAACTTGTCATCGCCGGTGGATCAAGTGATACAGATTCTTTTATGAAAGAGCTAAAAGAATTGGCGAAAGATGATAAAAGAATTATCTTCACGGGATTTGTTCAAGGTCAGATGTTGGAAGAACTATACAGTAATGCTTATATTTATACACTCCCTTCTGATTTAGAAGGAATGCCTTTGAGCCTCTTGGAAGCAATGAGCTATGGAAATTGTTGCTTGGTTTCTGACATTCAAGAGTGTACAGAGGTTGTGGAAGATAAAGCTCTGATATTTAAAAAGTCGAATGTACAAGATTTACAGAATAAGTTACAAGAAGCTTGTGATCGTACTGAAAAAGTAATGGAGCTAAAACAACAGGCGGCAGATTATATTTGTAAAAAATATAACTGGGATGATGTTGTGGAAGAAACACTGAAATTGTACAGGAGAAAATGAAAGTAAGGAAGTTAAGATATGCGGATTTTACTTGTAAATAAATTTATATTTCCCAAGGGTGGAGCGGAAACGTACACATTCGATGTAGGAAAAATGTTAGAAGAACATGGGCACGAAGTCCAGTACTTTGGTCTTGAAAATGAAAAAAATACAGTAGGAAATCGAATCGGTTCATATGTAACGAATATGGATTTTTCTCAAGGAATAAAGGCAAATTTAAATGCACCTTTTCGCATTATCTATTCAAGAGAAGCACGCAAAAAAATTCGTGCAGTTTTAGATGATTTTCAGCCAGATGTAGTGCATCTCAACAATATACAGTATCATCTGACCCCTTCTATTATTCTGGAAACTAACAAATGGCGTAAAGAAACAAAGAAAGAATGTAAGATTGTTTACACGACACATGACTATCAGCTTGTTTGCCCCAGCCATGGAATGTTCGATGTAGATATGAAGCCTTGTGAACGGTGTTTGGATGGTCATTATATTCATTGTCTTCAAACTAAATGCTTGAAAAATTCCAGAGCAAAAAGTCTTCTTGGAACGTTGGATGGATATATGTGGAAATATAGCAAAGCATACTCATATGTAGATGCCTATATTTGCTGCAGTTTTTTTCTTAAATCAAAATTAGACACGCAGAAAAGATTCCGTGATAAAACTATTGGGTTGCACAATTTCAAAAAAGAGATGCCGCACTTGGATAACATTCAAAAAAAGGGTTATGTATTAGAGTTTGGGCATCTTTCGCGAGACAAAGGAACGGATACTTTGCTTGAAGTAGCCAAGAAGATGCCAAATACCGAATTTGTATTTATTGGCTATGGTCCGTCGGCTGATAAAATGAAGGATATTCCAAATGTGAAGTATCTGGGATTTAAGACGGGAGAAGAACTTTATCGTATTATTGCTGAGGCAGCAATCAGTGTCTGCCCGTCTGAGTGGTATGAAAACTGTCCGTACTCTGTTATGGAGTCTGTACTTCTGGGTACGCCTGTTGTTGGATCTAAAATGGGAGGAATTCCCGAATTAATTGAGCCTGGTAAAACCGGAGAGTTGTTTGAAGCGGGTAATGTGGAAGAACTGATGAAGGCGATAAAGAAAGTTCTTCAAACACAAGATGTATTGGAAAGATATACAAAGAATTGTAGTCAGGTGAATTATGAAACGACAGAGAGCTACTATGTAAAACTGATGAAAATTTATCGAGGAGAAAAGAATGTGGAACAAATTTCTTCGTAACCCACTTCATATTGTCAAAGATTATGAGCTGAGAAAACTGCTTTGGCAATCGGGGGGTGGCACAGCGGTTTGTAAAAAATATCTGAAGTTCAGAGATATCGCTCCTGAAAAGCTGACGTTCCCAGAAACCCAAGTAGATGAACCTATTTGGTTATTCTGGAATACAGGGTTGGAGCAGGCACCTGAGATAGTAAGGACGTGCTATCAATCTGTAAAAAAATATGCCGGCAGACAAGTTGTTTTGCTTACAGAAAACAATGTGCAGAACTATATAAATATGCCGGATTATCTGAATGAGAAATTAAAAAGCGGAGTCCTTCCATTAGCGATTTATACAGATTTGATGCGTGTAGCATTATTGGAACATTATGGTGGGACATGGATGGATGCAACAATACTGCTAACAGATGAAATCCCACAGGAAATATTAAATAGTGATTTTTTTGTGTTTCACAATTCACTCGGTGAAATTGATAATCCCGTATTGTATCCGGTCTGGTTCATCCACGCCAAGCAACATAATAGAACGATTTGTGAGATTCGTAATGTCCTATTTGCTTACTGGAAACGAAATAATCATGTACCAGAATATCTGTTTTCCAATATTGTAATCACACAAATAATGAGGCTATCACCAGAGGTTGAGAGAAAGATGCCTTATTTGAATAGTGACTACAGCGAATATCTGGTTAGAGTATTAGGAGATAAATTTACAGAGGAAAAATTTAATTGGATTAAGCGGCTTACTGGGATACATAAACTAACCTATAAATTAGAACCATCTATTGATAAGGAGGAAACAGTTTACCATTATCTGGTGCGGAATCTATGAGCCTTTTGAATAGTAGTTTCTGCAAGATAAAGGGAGACAATTAAATTATTATGCTGAATGACTACTATCAAAATATTGGCATGAAAGGATTTATTCAAAGATATGGAATTGTGAATGCCGTCAAACGAGGGGCATTTATGTTTATCAAATTGCATCTTGTCAAGGATTATGAGGTGCGGAAGGTATTATGGCAGGAACGAGCTTCTACCAAGATAAAACCATATTTAAAGTATAAAGACACAGATGTTGAGGGGCTTAGCTTTCCCGAAAATGATGTAGAGAATCCGATTTGGATTTATTGGAACAAAGGTATTGAACAGGCACCGATCATTGTTCAGAAGTGCTATGAATCTGTATGTAACCATTCCAATCAAAAAATCATTTTGCTGAATGATCAAAATCTTGCAGATTACATTCGATTGCCAGATTACATTGAAAAGAAAAAGGATGCTGGACAGATTCCGATGGCGGGGTATGCGGATCTGATGAGATTTGCATTACTGGAACATTATGGTGGAACATGGATTGATTCAACGGTATATCTTACAGATCCAATTCCAGATATGATTTTAAATAGCGATTTTTTTGCAGTACGAAATTCACTGCTACTGATAGATAACCCTGTGCTATATCCTGCATGGTTTCTTCATGCAAAAAAGGGAAACAAAACAATTCGAGAAATAAGAAATGTTGCTTTCGCATATTGGCTCAAAAACGAACATGTAATTGAGTATCTGCTGCCGAATTTGATTATAACATTGGTGGTGAAGAGTAATCCGAAAGTTGAGAAAGCAATTCCCTATATGAACAGTGATTATAGCGAGTATCTTGTTAAGGTTTTAGCTGATGATTATTCAGAAGAGAAATGGAATTGGATTAAAAAGCTTACAGGTATTCATAAGCTGACATATAAATTATCACCGGCCATTGAAGCAGAAGGCACATTTTATAAGGCGCTGATTGAAAACAGTATAGAATAAATATTGCAAAGTGGGTTGGAGAAGAAGTATGGGAGCAATTGAATTAATAAAAAGCGATTTGTTTCGCTATGCCGGAACAACATCATTTACAGAACTTATTAAAACATATGCTAAAGAGGCCGGTTTTCGCTTCTCCGTGGCATTTCGGTTGGTAAATGCTGGGGGGGGCGTTAAAATTGCTAGGAGCAATCCTATGGAAATTTAGAAATCACCAGCAAATTCAGATATTTAGAAAAACGAAAATTGGATATGGATTATATATTAGCCACGGAGGGCCTGTTGTTGTTAATCCCTCAGCAGTTATTGGAAATAATTGCAATCTTTCTCAATTTGTAACAATTGGCTCAAATGAAGGAAAGGCAGCAGTAATAGGAGATAATGTTTATATTGGCCCAAACACTTGTATAGTTGAGGATGTAAGCATCGGAGATAATGCTACGATTGGTGCAGGAAGCGTTGTTACAAAGGATATTCCATCAAATGCAACAGCAGCTGGAAACTATGCAAAAGTGTTGAATTTTAATAATCCGGGTAGATATATTCAAAATAGATATTTGGAATAGTGAGCCGAAGAGTGGAAGAGGAATATTATGAAAAACATATTGTTTGTGATGCCATCGTTAGGTAGTGGCGGAGCAGAAAAAAGTCTTGTGAATTTATTAAACCTTATAGATTATGAAAAGTATGCAGTGGATTTGTTGCTATTCAAACGAGAAGGACTGTTTTTGGCTCAAATTCCTAAGAAAGTACGATTATTACAGCCTACAGATTCACTGCAATATGCTTATAAAATTGATAGAGGGATGTTTAGCTCAGTTTCAGGTATTAAAGCTGGAATTCTAAGAGGGACAAGTACATTTGTATGTAAACTTCTTTACAAGGAAAATGCAAGACAACAGAGATGGATAAAATTCTATAAACGATACTTGCCAAATTTGGAAGAAGAATATGATGTTGCTATTGGATTCTTAGAGGGCGATGCATCATATTATGTGATTGACAAGGTTAATGCAAAGAAAAAAATACTTTGGATTCATAACGATTTCAATGAAATAAAAAAATATGAAGATGCAAAGATTTACGAAAAGTATTTTCAAAAAGCAGACAGCGTTGTAAGTATTTCTGATAAATGTGTGCAGATATTAAAACAGAATTATCCTGCCTTGGTAAACAAATTTTATTACTTGCCCAATTTAACATCAGGCTCTTTATTGAAAAAAATGTCGGAAGAGTTCGATGTATCAGAGTTTGAAAAAAATCAGTTTAATGTTTTGTCAATAGGCCGTTTAACAAAACAAAAGGGCTATGATTTTGCAATCAATGCAGTGAAAATCTTGAAAGAAAAGTATTCAGATATTCATTGGTGGATTATAGGAGCAGGTGAGCTTGAAGAGCAGCTAAAAAAACAAGTAAAAGACAATGATCTAGAGGAGTATATTACATTTCTGGGATTGAGAGCAAATCCATACCCGTATATTAGGAGTTGCGATTTGTTAGTACAGCCTTCCAGATGGGAAGGAAAATCAGTTGTTTTGGATGAAGCAAAAATACTAGCAAAACCAATACTGGCAACTAATTATTCTACAATTAAGGATCAGTTGAAGGATAAGAAAGAGGGACTGATTACTGATATAAGTCCTAATTCAATAGCAGAAGGAATAATTGAACTTAGAGAGAATCCTCAATTGTATAACTCCATTCAGTGTTACTTGGATAAACATGAGTATGGAAACGAAAAAGAAATTTTGGGATACTATAGATTGTTGGAGAAATAAATATGAAAGAAAAAATAGGATTGCTTACGATACATGATACTATAAATTATGGCTCTCTATTACAAACATTTGCGACGTATACTGCAATAAAAAAGCTAGGTTATGAAGTAGAAGTTATAGATTATAAATGTAAAGCCATTTGTGAACGTGAAACTACATATTCATTGTCTGAAACAAAAAAAGCTTCAGATATTGTTAAGTGGCTTTTATGGCATAAAAAATTAAAGGAAAAAAAGGATAATTTTGATAGTTTTGCTCGCAATGAGATGAAACTAAGTTCAACTTCGTATGAGCAAGATAATGTTAAAGATACAAATGATATTTATAAGACTTTTATTGTGGGAAGCGATATCGTTTGGGGAATGAATATTACGGGAAATGATTTCACGTATTTTTTGGATTTTACAGAAGAGAATAAAAATCGCATTTCTTTTTCTTCATCTATTGGAACTGCATGGGAACAACAATTTATTACTGATATTAAGAGGAATTTACTTCGATTCGATAATATAAGTGTAAGGGAACAACTGGCTGCAGAATGGGTTACAGAAACAATTGATAGGGAAGTACCGGTTACCTGTGATCCTACCATGTTGTGGGATTCTGATTATTGGGATAAATATACGGATGATCAAATCTTGCCCAAAGAAAAATATGTGTTGATTTATATGGCCATGAATGATAGGTCTAATATTACCGATGGAATTGCATATGCTCAAAAAAAAGGAATGAAAGCATATTATATTGACTTTTACAAAACAAAACCAGTTAAAGGATTAGGTGTTGTTAAACCAGTATCTGTTCAACAATTTATTTCATTGATAAAGAATGCAGATACAATTTTTTCGGCATCATACCATGGCTTACTGTTTTCATTGTATTTTCATAAAAATGTTTTTTTCTATAATAGAGGAAATAAATCAAGGATGGCGTCGTTAAGCGAAGAGCTGAAAATTCAGAATAGGGAAGGAACAGCTATTAATTTAAATATGGATAATGCTATTGATTATGAGTTTGTAGATTCAGTAATTAATAAAAAAAGACAAGAATCATGGAGTTATTTGGAAAATGTATTGAAAGAGGCAGAATATCGATGATAAAAAACATTTGCGATGATTCATTGTGTACTGCTTGTGGGGCATGTGAGAATTCATGTAATTTTCAAGCGATAATAAGATCTAAGCGAAAAGATGATTCATGGTTTATGCAAATTGATGATACAAAGTGCAAAAATTGCAATCGCTGTTTGAAAGTTTGCCCTAATAATCACGCTCCTAATTTTTATAGTCCACAAAATGCGTATGCAGCATGGTCAACGGATAAAGAAACACATAAGAAGTCCGCGTCTGGTGGAATAGCTACTGAGTTATATAATTATGCAGTAGAGGAGGGAATGTATTTTGCAGGTGTTTCGATGAACAAGGATTTAGAAGCACATTTTGAATTAGTAAATAATAAAAATAGTATAGAAAAATTCCAAAATTCTAAATATACATTTAGCTATATGGATGATGTTTATTTAAAATGCAAAGAACTGTTAAAAAAGGGCGAAAGAATCTTATTTGTCGGTCTTCCATGTCAAATTGCTGGCTTAAGAAATTATATTGGTGAAAATGAAAATTTAGTATTGATTGATTTGGCATGTCATGGAACTCCATCGCCAGAATTTTTGAAACAACATGTAAAAACAATTGAAGAGAAGAAAAATAGAATTGCAGATACTGTATCTTTTAGGGATGCGAGATTTAATACAAATAATTTCTATTTTACACTTACTGATGCAAATAAACTATTTTATAAAAAAAATAGTTTAAGTGAAGATAATTATCAAATAGGTTATCATAAAGCCTTTATATATAGAGATTGCTGTTATCAGTGTCGATATGCACAAAGGAAAAGAACTGGAGACTTAACGATAGCTGATTACCATGGATTGGGAAAAGAGTCTGTTTATAATGGAAACAAAGAGTCTGTATCGTGTGTTCTGATAAATAGCGAAAAGGGAAAGCGACTTTTAAATAAGTTGATTGAGAATAAACAAATAGAAGCAATTGGAAGACCTTTGTCAGAGCCATTACAGAATGAACCGCAGTTTAATTATCCTTCAAAATCATCCCAAAAACGTGATGAATTCATAAATTTATATCAAAAGAACAAAAATTATGATTTAGTAGCCAATGTAGTATTTAAGGAATACAAGTTTAAAGGTTGGATTTTAGGTACTACAAATATTGTAAGTTATAAAAATAAATTTATGGCTCTGTTACCATGGGAGTTAAAGCAATATGTGAAAAAAATGCTAAGGAGGAAATAAGATGGTTTTATATATTTCAAAACGTTCGAAATATGATGTTGGCTCAGTTACACATTTGCAGGCATTGAAAGATATATATGGGGAAGACAATGTAATATATATTGACTTTAATTTTAGTATGCCAGCTAAAAATGAAAAAAATTATATATGTTACGGAAAATATAGTGGACGAGCAGAAAGGCTGAAACGTGTAATCCAGAGAAATACAATGATTATTAGTAATGAAATTATTAATAATTTATGTGAGATAGTACGAAATGAAAATATTGACATCATTTTTTCAGAAGAATCTACTTTAGGAACTTTCTACAAACAAGTTAAAAAAATAAAAAAAGATATAAAAATCATTACATTCTACCATGATATTGGAGCTGATTTATTTAGGCAGTGGAGAAAGCAGCCTGGTTTATTGAATAAAATAGAGAATAGCTTGTCGATTTACCAGGAAAAAATGTGTGTTAAATATGGAGATTATAATTGGGTATTTCATCAGACGGATTTTGAGAAATTTAACAAATTTTATGGTTCTGTCCCAGATGCAATGATTCCACTAGCATCCCCGGTTCCTGTTGCAATAAAGCAAATGCAAAATAAAGGAGAGATGCAATCAGATAAAATAAAAAAATTATTATTTGTTGGATCATCTTATTATCCAAATGTAATTGGAATCCGTTGGTTTGTGAAAAATGTATTGCCAGAATTAGACAAGAATATCCAATTAGTTATCGTGGGGCGTGGGCTTGAATTTTTAAAAAATGAATTTCAGGATCCTCGTGTAAACGTTGTAGGAACTGTGGAAACACCAGTACCATATTATTTAGATGCAGATATTTTTATTGCTCCATTATTTGATGGGGGCGGTATGAAAGTGAAATCCATTGAAGCGATATCTTATGGAAAATGTTTTGTAGGAACAGAAGAAAGCTTACATGGTTTTTGGGAAGAACTTTCAAATGCAGTTAGAAATAAATTTATTTATAAAGTTAATACAAAAGAAGAGTGGATTGAAATACTTAATAAATTAGCAACTCAAGATATATATAAATTTAATAAGACAGTGTTTGATGATTTTTACTCACATTTTTCATATGAAACTATGAAAAAATCATTTGAGGAACAGTTGAAAAGGATTAATAAGGAGTCAAAATAATATGATAATAACAAAGACACCATTTAGAATGTCATTTTTTGGTGGTGGAACAGATATAGAGGCTTTTTTTAGAGAAAACGGTGGAGCTGTTTTATCTACCACATTTGACAAGTATTGCTATGTAAATGTACGCCATTTACCAAGGTTCTTTGACTATTCTACGGAGTTGTCTTATTCAAAGACGGAGCGTGTGACAAATATTGATGACATTCAGCACCCAGCAATCCGCAATGCAATGAAAATGTTAGATATGCATGAGATTCGTCTTACATATGAAGCAGACCTTCCGGCGCGTTCTGGTTTAGGAACATCAAGTTCTTTCGCAGTTGGAATGCTGAATGCCTTCTATGCTTTAAAGGGTAAGTATGCTGACAAAAAAAAGCTAGCAGATGAATCAATCTATCTAGAACGTAATCTTTGTCAGGAAGCTGGTGGTTGGCAGGATCAAATCGCTGCTTCTTTTGGTGGATTTAACCGTATCAACTTTAATGCAGATGGGTACGAGGTTTTGCCAGTTATTATTTCGCCGGAGCGAAAGAAGCAACTCAATCAGAATTTAATGATGTTCTTTACCGGATTTACCCGCTTTTCTTCGGACGTGCAGAAAGCAAATGCAGCAGGAAAGCAGGATAAAACGGCGCAGCTGAAAGAGATGTTGGCATTGGTCGATGATGCGGAGCGTGTCCTGACAGATAAAAATTCGGATCTTGATGATTTTGGCAGAATGCTAGATCATACTTGGAAGCTTAAACGTCAGACCGGGTCAGCGGTTTCAACGAATAGTATTGATGATTTGTATGCCAAGGGCGTGGCTGCTGGTGCGTTGGGCGGAAAACTTCTCGGCGCTGGCGGTGGTGGATTCTTGGTATTCTATGTGCAGCCAGAACGGCAGGATTCGGTGCGTTGGGCGATGCGTGATCTGATGCATATCCCATTTGCGTTTGAAGATGGTGGCACAAGAGTGATTCATTATACGCCGGAGACATATATTCCGAAGGAGTAGGGTATACCTTTGCACTGGAGCCCCTGACTATTGGAAATGGAGTTCGTGTTTCTGCCGGAGCAAAGGTGGTTGGAAATATCACAATTGGCGATAATGCAATTATTGCGGCAAACGCAGCAGTAGTAAAAGATGTCAGAGAAAACGAAGGCATACGGAAATGATGCTATGAGGTAAAAGCATGAAGGATTTAATGAAGCATCTAGATATACTAATTAGTAGATATCCAGTTTTAGAGGAATCAAGGCAAGATATTGAAAAGGCATATTTAGTTCTTGAAGAGTGTTACAGGGAAAAGAAAAAAGTTCTAATAGCCGGAAATGGCGGATCGGCAGCAGATGCGGAGCATATTGTCGGGGAATTAATGAAGGGATTTAAACTTCCCAGAAAACTCGACACAGGTTTTGCCAGCAAGTTAATTGAAAAAGATGAAGAGCTGGGCCGTGTTTTAGCGGAGAATCTTCAAGGAGCACTCCCGGCGATTGCGTTAGATGGTCATATGGCATTATCTACAGCATATATGAATGATTGCGAACCTTTACTCTGCTTTGCGCAGCAAGTGAATGGCTATGGCACAGAAGGAGATGTGTTCTTAGGAATTTCTACAAGCGGAAATAGTAAGAATGTTTTGTATGCAGCTGTTACTGCACATGCAAAAGGGATGAAAGTAATTGGTTTGACAGGAGCTAAAAATAGCAAGCTTGAACAGATGAGCGATGTTTGTATTAAAGTGCCACAAACAGAGACATATATGATTCAAGAACTGCATCTTCCAGTTTACCATTGTTTATGTTTAATGTTAGAAGATAAGTTTTTTGGGAAATAAAGTATGAAAATAAAAATAAAAATGTTGCCAGTGTACGCAATTATATTCTTTATGATATTAGGTGTAGGGTTGCTAAAACCATTTACAGGTTCACTACCTTTTGGAAAGACAGATTATATTATAATGGAAACAGGCATTTTTTCTATTATTTTATGTTCTATTTATTTAATTAGATATAGACCTAAATGGGATATGATCTATGCCTATTTATTAATTGCGCTTATAGTATTAATAGTAGGAGTTCATACATCGGTGAGGGCAGGAAAAAATGTTTTTTCTTATGATGTAAGAATGCCTGTATATAAATACTCCTATATTTTTTTAGCGTTTCCAATTTATAAGCTTTTATCTAGGGAGATTTGGGAGTTTAAAAGATTTTTAAATTTAATTGTTAATGTAACTATATTGTCAATATTAATAAGAACAATTATTTCTGTTATTCAGAAATTTACAGGCGTAATTATTTTTTCAGAAATTGCTACAGAATATGCCGCAGCAGGGTGGATAAGAAATGGATGGTTAAGAGTTAATCCGCCAGCATTTTCTGTTATTATAATACCAATACTAATGTATTTGTATTATGAATCTAAAGAAGAGAAAAGAAAGAAATATTTAATATATGCTGCATATGTTATAGCTTATTCTATGATTATACATGGTGCCCGTTCAGTGACAATTTATCAAATTATAGAATTGGTGTTTATAGTTTTGTACAAAAGGAAAGGTACAAAAAAACAAATGCTTTTATTTGCATGTATAGCAACAAGCTGCATTTGTTTTATAAATTCTTCAGTGGGAAATAATTTTATTAATAGTTTTTCAACAGGAGGAGATGCTGGTTCAACAACAGGAAGGGTCGAAGCGTTAGCATATTATACAAGTATAATTCGTCAACATTTTTGGACGGGAACTGGTTTTTTATCCTTTGCTGAGAGGCAATTCACTGGAAAAGCGGGATATATTGTTGCAACATTGGGTGACATTGGAATTTTATATTCTTTTGTACAGGTTGGGGTAACAATTATTGTATTTTATTTATTATATATAGTTCGTAGTCTTTATGTTGGGCAGAAAATCAAAAAGAGAGATAAGGATTCTAACTTATATTTGCTAGTATACGGAAATATGCTAGCAGTTATTCTGACAATAATAAATATAGATATGTTTTTTGGAATTTATCTTTTGGCAGTTCCTTTTTGTATCGCGATTGTTGAATATGCAAGCAAACAAGTTCCATATATGTGTGAACTCCCTCGATAATTAGCTATCGTTATGAGGACGCCATATATCTCGATTATGAGATTTAAATTCCTGATTCCAGATATGGAATTATGCGGAAAAAGATCCGTGGAATAAACTATATTTACTATCGGGTCATCGATGAAGAGATCGGCTAAAAGTGGATTCAGTGTATGAGGATAAATAAATGAATGTAAAAAATGCGATTAATAAATTATTTAGAATAGGTATTTCAATACCATATTGTTTCATAAAAAGAGTCAAAAGAGACGGTGTAGACTTTTTTATGACTGAAGCATGCCATATTGCGGAAAATAGTCAGTATCAGCTAGCATTTCGAAAAATACCTAAAAAGTATGACGACGTACCTATGCTTGATTATCGTACAAATATATCGTATGCAATCGTCATGCAAGGGCCTATAAGAGCTGAAGAAAATTTTACATTAACAACTGTTAAATATTATAAGAGGGCATTTCCACAAGCGCACATCATTGTATCGACATGGGATGATGAATCGAAAGATATTATAGAGCAAATTGAAAAAGCAGGCGCTTATGTCGTTTTGAATTCAAAACCAGAATGTACAGGAACGTTGATGGTGAATTATCAACTTGTGAATTCGTTAGGAGGAATCAAAAAGGCTGCAGAATTAGGAGCTGAGTATATAGCTAAAACAAGAACAGACCAAAAAATTTGCCGACTGCATTTTTTGGATTATTGTACGGCTCTGCTTCAAAATTTCCCAAATCAGTCGGATGAATCAAAGGAAAACGGTAGAATAGTTACATTATCAATGACTTATGGGAATCTATTCTATCCATATTTGATTAGCGATTTCTTCTATTTCGGAAAAACATCTGATATGTTAAAACTTTTCTCTATACCATTAGACACTAGAGAACGCTACATTAAGATAAAGAAAAATGCGACAAGGCGAGAGTTCTCCAAATTGATGATTGCCCCAGAAGTCTATATAATGAAAAATTATTTTCAGTTATTGGGATGTACGGGCGATGACACAATTAAAGATTACTGGACAGGAGTGAAAAGTAATCTTATTTGTGTCAGCAGGAAAGATCTGGACATTGTGTGGCCAAAGTACGAAGATCGCTATAGAATGCACCATTATTATGGGAATTACTTCGAAGATGATTCAATAGATAAGTTAAAAACGGAGAATTTTGATTTTGAAAACTGGATTAATCTTTATTCTGGAATTTTACAATATAGGCCAGAATATGAGAAGTATGCGGATGTTATTTTTAAATAGGAATGAGAGGAGTATAACTTTATGGAAGAAAAATTCAGGGTGATAATCCCTAGTGCAAAGCTCGTACCGGAAGAATTGCAGAAGTTAGGAAAGCTACCTGCTATTATTTATCCAATTAATCAGAAAATAGCATTTGACTATATTTATGACCAGTATAAAGATTTGCACACGAAAGTAGACATTATTTGTTTTGAAAATGCAGATAAAGTTGAAAGACGATTGAGAAAAGCAATTGGAAACGAGATTAAAGTAAGAAAATTGCCCGAACTTCATGATCTCGGTTACACGATTCTTTATGCTATTGAAAATATAGATGAACCAGTTGTAATTAATTTTGCCGATACCATTGTTATGGATCCAATTGCCGATATTAGTGGAGATGCGTTTTTCTATCAAGAAGACTATATGTCGGAGACTTGGACATACTTTGACGAAGAAAGCGGAATTGTTACACATATATATGACAAAGAAGCTATAAACGAGGAAATTAGGAAGAAACTATTTGTTGGTGTCTTTAAAATTATAAATACACACGATTTTAGAGAGTGCTTGAGAACTGCAGTACAACAAAAAAATATAAAAATGAACTCTTTTTATCATGCATTAGAGCTTTATAGCCAGAAACATCCCATGCAAGCAGTGTTGACGAACAATTGGTTTGATATTGGGCATGAGGATAAGTACTATAATTCAAAACTAGAGGTGCGTGCTAGAGAATTTAATCATATTACAATTGATAAAAATCGTGGCATACTGAAAAAGACAAGCGATGATAAGGACAAATTTATCGGCGAAATTAAATGGTATTTAAAGTTGCCGGCAGACGTTGAGTATGTCAGACCTAGAATTTTTAATTATTCGACATCTTATGTTGACCCATATGTATCTATGGAATATTATGCATATCATACGGTTCATGAACTGTTCCTCTATGGTGATTTAACATTACAGCAATGGATAGACATTTTTAATCGAATTCGTTTTGTGTGCGATGATTTTAAACGTTATACAGTGCGAGATGCCAATATTCGTCCAGCATTGGAAGAAATGTATCTAACAAAGACTCTGCAGCGTTTTGAAAAAATGAAAAAAGATGAGCGCTTTGTAACATTTTTTGAGTCACCAATCGTAGTGAATGGGGAAAGATATCTCCCTTTGAATGAAATTATCATAGCATTGGAAAAGGCAATACCGGAGATGCTGTATGATGTAGATTCCTTTAATATCATTCATGGAGATTTATGCTTTGCTAATATTATGGTGGATTCAAACTTTTCATTTATTAAGGTAATTGATCCGCGTGGTAAGTTTGGCACCTATGATATTTATGGTGATTTCCGATATGAACTTGCAAAACTGTTTCATAGTGTGGATGGGAAATACGATTTTATTATAAAGGATCTTTTCGACCTTGACTATAATTTAGAGACAGCTTGTATTAATTATCGAATTCAAAATCGTAAGAGAGATTTCAATCTGTATAAAGTGTTCTTAGACACGTTTTCTGCTGAAGTCGGTGGTGAATTGAAAAAGATTGAACTGATAGAAGCACTTCTTTTTTTGAGCATGATTCCATTACATGGAGAAAGCATTAGACATCAAATGGTAATGCTTGGAACAGGATTAGAAATACTGAATCGGGTGATTGATATAAAGGAGGCCGTATGAAAGGTGAAAGAGTTACAAACTAAAATCAATATCGATCCTTTGTGAGATTGCAGATAATTGGTTTAATTTAAAGGAGAAGAATGATGTTTAAAGAATATTCATTTGTTTTTGATATAGACGGAACATTGTGTCCAATAAAGAAAAAGGATGAAAAATATGAAGACCTAGTACCATACAAGGAAATGGTGGAAAAATTGAGATTTTACCACGATAATGGTGCTAGAATTGTTTTATTTACATCTCGAAATATGAATTCTTACAATGGTAATTTGGGTCTAATCAATAAAAATACTGCGAAAGTTTTATTGACATGGCTAGATAAGTGGGATATCCCATACGATGAAATTTTATATGGGAAACCATGGCCTGGGCATAAAGGATTCTATGTTGATGATCGAACCGTTCGACCAGATGAATTTTTAAAGTACAATGTCGACGAGTTGAATGGGATTTGTCATAATTCAAAATGTGATAGGAAGTGATATAATATGGGATTAAAACAGTTGCTTCAAAGAATTATTTATCCGACCAGGTATTCATCGGAAGCATTAATAAGGCATATTCGATCGGGGGGGGGCAAAGTAGGAAATAATTGTTGCTTTTTCGGGAGTAGTTCAATATTTGTTGATGATACCAGTTTACAGTATATATCGATAGGGGATAATGTTAACATCACGAAAGATGTTATTATTCTTGCACATGATTATAGTTACAGTGTGCTTGAGAAAACGGATGAACCAGTATCGTTGCGTCCACAAATGTTTACAACCATTGGAAATAATGTGTTTATTGGAATGAGGAGTATTATTCTTCAAGGAACTAACATAGGCGACAATGTTATTATTGGGGCAGGATCAGTAGTATCAGGCAGAGTGGAATCAAATTCCGTATATGCTGGAAATCCAGCAAAAAAGATATGTTCACTGGAAGAGCATAAGAATAAACTGGCAAAAAGGTTTCCAAAGAGTGCAGCTACATATGCAAAAGGATTTCAGATGACGCATGGACGACTTCCGACAAATGAGGAGATGGTTATTTATTCGTCTTTGATTTCTGGATATGAGGATTCGTATAATGGAATTAATAAGAAAGTATTAAAAGACTTTCAAAGGTACAAATCCGTTGAAGAACTAATAGAGACAAACCTAGAGGAGATTTGAAGATATGAATATTATAATTACAATGGCGGGCTTGGGAAGCCGTTTTCGGAAAGCGGGATATAATTGCCCCAAGTATATGATTGAAGCTAAAGGTAAAACGTTGTTTGATTGGTCAATGGATAGTTTGATTGGCTATAATAAGAGTGTTGACAGATATGTGTTTGTTGTCAGAGCAGAGGATCACGCAGAGGAATTCATTAAGACGCATTGCGCAGCATATGGAATTCATGATGTGAAAATTGTTGAATTGGATCATATGACAGATGGACAGGCGACGACTTGTATGCTGGCAATTCCTTATTGTGACGTGAATTCGTCTATTATGGTATATAATATCGATACTTATGTGGAACCCAATGAAATGAAATATGAGGATATTTCAGGAGATGGACACATTCCGTGCTTTCATGCGGATGGAGAGCATTGGAGTTTTGTGAAACTGAATTCGGAAGGAAAAGCTGTAGAAGTACGAGAAAAAAAGCGTATCTCTGATAATTGTACATTGGGTGCTTATTATTTCTCATCCGCTAAATTGTATAAGGAACTCTATGAAGAGTATTATGCAGATGAGAGTCATTTAGAGAAAAACGAGAAGTATATTGCTCCTCTTTACAATTTTATGATTGAAAAAGGCATGTCTGTAACAATTAGCATCGTTGATGCCAAGAAGGTTCATGTCTTGGGAACTCCGGAAGAGTTAAAGGCATTTTTACATGAGAATTGAAATAATAGTGAAAATATATAGAAGGGGATAAAGCGATTGACTTCTGCTTTATTAATGGAACGTACGTGGTAAGCGATGAAAATAGATGTGCTGGTGATGAAATAAAAAACTGGAAATCTGGATTTGAAGATACTGTTATTATGCTAGGTGTTAGAATTAGAACAGGCTCATTGATGGTATCTGATTAGGAAGATACAATTTATATTGAAAGACCGGTATGATTGTATAGAAAATATAAACGAGGCAAAAAAGAATGAGCATGGGCAAAACACAAGACATAGTTTCTCAGATAAGAAATAAATATATAGGAATGTCAGTACCAGTAAAGGCGGCATTGTGGTTTACAGTTTGCAATTTTTTACAGCGTGGGATAAGTATGATAACTACTCCGATTTTTACGAGAATGTTATCAACAGGTGAATACGGATTATATAGTACTTATCTGTCTTGGGAAACGGTACTGGCAATGATTGTCACATTGAGTTTGTACAAGGCAATGATGAATCTATATGTAAAATATGACAATCAGGAAAAGATATTATCTGCGTTATGTGGATTGGAATTACTCTTGTCACTAATTTGGCTGGGAATAGGAATCATATTTCAGAAACCACTTGCTGATTTGTTGCAATTGCCCAAAAGTCTGGTATGCTGCTTGTTTTTTAGCTTTATTTTTCAGGCTGTTTTTCAATGCTGGTCATTATACAAAAGATATGTTTATGACTACAGGACACTTGTTCTTACTACGATGATATCCACGGCAGGTTCTGCTGCTTTAGGTGTTGTTGCGGTTGCTTTTTTTAGTCCGACAGCTGAAGCTAGAGTGATTTCAAGTACGTTTGTTACAGCTGTAGTTGGTATTGTTCTATATGTAGCAGTATTCAAGAAGGGGAAAAGCTTTTTTGACAAGAAGGTGTGGTTGTTTTCACTGGGTTTTTGTATTCCATTGATGCCACACTATTTATCCGAATTTGTTCTGCAGAGTTCAGATAAAATTATGATTAACTATCTTTGTGGCACTAGCGATGTTGCGCTTTATAGTATAGCATATTCTGCTGGAAGCCTGATTAATTTGATTACAGGTGCAATCAATTCAACATTTGCCCCATATCAGTATCAGAAAATTAAAGCTGGAGAATATGAATTGCTAGCAAAACGGGCAAATCAGATTTTACTTTTTGTTGGAGTAATGTTGGCTGGAATCATGTTGTTCAGCAGGGAAATTGTGTTGGTTTTCGGCGGTACTAAATATATCGACAGCGTTGGTGTAATCATTCCAATTTGCATTGGAGTATATTTCAACTATATGTTTCAGCTTTTTGCTAGGGTCCAGGAATATTATGAGAGAAAATTTACAGTTGTTATTCCGTCAATCCTGTGTGCCGCACTTAATTTGATTCTGAATTATATTTTCATAAAACTATGTGGATATCAAGCAGCAGCCTACACTACTTTCTTTTGCTATGCATTGTTTTGTTTTATTCATTATTTGTTCTACAAAAAGGTGTGCACAGAAATTTTGAATGGTACACAGTTATACGATGTCAAAGGACTTCTTGCAATCTCAGTAGGTGTAGTGGTTTCGGGTGTTGTGATTACATTCATTAACAAGTTCCTATGGCTGAAGTACACTATTTTGATTGTAGCTCTTATTGCGCTCATTATTAATAGAAAGCGTGTTTTTAGAGCGTTAAAACTGTTCTTGGAAAGTAAGAGGAAGTAATATGAAAACAGTAATAATGGCCGGAGGGCGAGGAACTCGAATATCTGAATTATTCCCTGATATTCCGAAGCCTTTGATTCCGATTGAAGGTGTTCCGGTTCTTGAGCGAGAGATTATCTCGTTAAGAGATCAGGGATTTAAAGATATCATTATGACAGTTTCCCATATGGGAGACAAAATCATGAACCATTTTGGAGATGGCTCTAAACTTGGGGTTTCGATTCAGTACTACAATGAAGTCACACCGCTTGGAAATGCTGGTGCACTTTTTAAGTTGCGAGAGCAATTAGGGGATAGACCGTTTCTACTTTTGAATGCGGATGCCATTTTTGATGTTGATTTCAACCGGATGGTTAGATTCCATCAGGAACATGGTGGATTGGTGACATTGTTCACCCATCCAAATAACCATCCGTATGATAGCGGACTCATCATTGCGGAAAAAGATATGTCAGTTAAATCTTGGCTGGCGAAGGAGGATGTTCGCCCGACATATTATAAAAACAGAGTCAATGCAGGTCTGCATGTGATTGATCCTAAAGTCCTTGATATGGTGGCAATTGATACAGATAAAATCGGCACTGTGGACAAGACGACAGGGAAGACCGTAAAAGTTGATCTGGATCGTCAACTTCTGAAACCGCTGGCTGGATCTGGTAAGATGTTCTGCTACGATTCTCCAGAGTATGTAAAGGATATGGGAACACCAGAGCGCTTCCATCAGGTAGAAGAGGATTTCAAAGCAGGAAGAGTATCGGCTAAAAATCTATCAAACAAGCAGAAAGCTGTGTTCCTCGATCGGGATGGTACAGTCAACAAATATGTTGGGTTCCTTAGAAACATTAATGACTTTGAGTTGATTGATGGCGTGGCAGAGGCAATCAAGAAAATCAATGCGTCCGGTCATCTTGCAATTGTAGTCACAAATCAGCCTGTTATTGCTAGAGGAGAGGTGACGTTCCAAGAACTGGAAGAGATCCATAATAAGATGGAAACAGAACTCGGCTTGCAGGGAGCTTACCTTGATGCAATCTATTATTGCCCTCATCATCCACACAAGGGATATGAAGGTGAAGTACCAGAATTGAAGATTGAATGCGATTGTCGTAAACCGAAGCCGGGAATGTTGCTAAAGGCGGCGGATGATTATAATATTGATTTGAGCCAGAGCTATATGATTGGTGATGGTGAGAATGATATTAAAGCTGGATTGGCTGCAGGATGTAAAGCAGTTCTGATTAATGGTGAAGGAACAGATGCTAAGAATGAAGATTTTGGACAAATCGATACAATGGATTCAGTATTGGAGTTTGTAGAGAAGTATTTGTGTTGAGAAAAGGCTAGAAGAATTTTTTGATTTAATTAAATTGCGAGTACAGAGAGGAGAGAGTTATGAACACAACATTACTTATCATGGCAGCCGGTATCGGTAGTCGCTTCGGAACAGGAATCAAACAGTTGAAGCCGGTGGATGCTTCTAATCACATTATCATGGACTATTCCATCCATGATGCAATTGAAGCTGGCTTTAACCACGTGGTCTTTATCATTCGCAAGGATATCGAGAAAGAGTTCAAAGAGGTCATCGGCGACCGAATTGCCTCCATTTGCTCTTCTCATGACGTAACTGTAGACTATGCTTTCCAGGACATTAACAATATTCCGGGAACTCTGCCGGAAGGTCGTACAAAGCCGTGGGGAACCGGTCAAGCCGTGCTTGCGGCTAAAAATGTGATTGATACTCCGTTCATCGTCATTAATGCAGATGATTACTATGGCAAAGAAGGTTTCAAAGCAGTTCATGAGTATCTGGTGAACGGCGGAAAGTCCTGCATGGCAGGCTTTGTGCTGAAGAACACGCTGTCTGATAATGGCGGTG
>ENA-ORTJ01000115-ORTJ01000115.1-human-gut-metagenome-genome-assembly--contig:-NODE-115-length-72782-cov-10.846467_pt1 | contig 72782 bp, 57 predicted proteins | sample MGYA00242069_ERZ509187 | MGnify/ENA primary metagenome ERZ509187 (study PRJEB26280, sample SAMEA2338779) | human gut metagenome | biome: human gut; feature: human-associated habitat; material: faeces... | reverse complement strand
AGCAGCCCGCCGTTTTGCAGGCGGTCTAAAAATTCATAGCCTTCTTCCATAATGGTAAGGTCGGCAGAAAAATCAGTATCAAAAACTTTATCAAAACCCAGATGGCGCAGTGCTGCAACCATTTTGCCGGTTACAATGCTGCCGGGTTCCATGCCCAGTTCTTCGCCAATGGCAACGCGCACGGAAGGCGCGGTCTGCACAATAACGATTTTATCTGGGTCGTTAATAGCGTCCCAAACTTTTTCGGTGTCGTCGCGCTCAACAATGGCGCCGGTCGGGCAAACGCTGGCGCACTGGCCGCAGTAGCTGCACGCCACATTGCCGAGGTCCTGTTCAAACGCAGTTGAAACGATGGTATCGAACCCGCGGTTGGCAAAGCTGTAAACATTCATGCCCTGCACATCGCGGCAAACGCGTATGCAGCGCCCGCAGAGAATGCATTTTTCCTGATCGCGCACAAGGCAGGGATTGCTGCCGTCAATAGTATGGGCTTTACGTGCGCCGCCTTCAAAGCGGATTTTGCGCAGGCCAAGGTCTGCGGCAATTTTTTGCAGTTCGCAGTCCCCGCTTTTCTGGCAGGACAGGCAGTCTTTGGGGTGGTTCGCCAAGAGCAGTTCAACAACCATTTTGCGCGCTGCCCTTACTTTAGGCGTGTTGGTTTTAACTACCATGCCTTCCGCTACCGGATATACGCAGGATGCAACAAGGCTTCTTGCCCCGCTTGCTTCCACCACGCACAGGCGGCAGGCGCCCTCCGGCGCAAGCTCCGGATGGTAGCACAGAGTTGGTATATAAATTCCGGCACTGCGTGCCGCTTCCAAAATTGTTGCATTTTTAGGGGCCTGTACAGTTTGCCCATTGATTGTTAAGGTAACCATTTCCATTGTTCTGCCCCCTTATCCCTTAACTATTGCCTTAAACGGGCAGGCTGCCATGCAGGCGCCGCATTTAATGCATTTAGTGGTATCAATAACGTGCTGGCTGCGCGGCTGGCCGCTGATGGCCTGAACCGGGCACTGGCGCGCGCAAAGACCGCAGCCTTTGCATTTATCCGTAATCTGATAGTTGGCAAGTTTTTCGCATACTCCTGCCGGGCAGCGTTTTTCTTTAATATGCGCTTCGTATTCATCGCGGAAATATTTAAGCGTACTGAGTACGGGGTTAGGCGCCGTCTGCCCGAGGCCGCAGAGTGCAGTTTCTTTAATATTGCCGGCCAGCTCTTCCAATAGTTCAATATCGCCTTCGCGCCCCTGCCCTTCCGTAATGCGGGTTAAAATTTCCAGCATGCGTTTGGTGCCTTCGCGGCAGGGAGTACATTTGCCGCAGGATTCGGACTGGGTAAAGTTAAGGAAGAATTTGGCAACGTCAACCATGCAGGTATCTTCGTCCATAACTACAAGGCCGCCGCTGCCCATCATTGCGCCGACGGAAATCAGCGAATCGTAATCAACGGAAAGGTCGAGCATGGATTCCGGCAGGCAGCCGCCGGACGGGCCGCCAATCTGTACGGCTTTGAATTTTTTGCCGTTGGTAATACCGCCGCCGATATCGAAAATAATCTCGCGCATGGTAATGCCCATCGGCACTTCGGCAAGGCCTGTGTTGTTGATTTTGCCGGTAAGGGCAAATACTTTGGTGCCTTTGGATTTTTCCGTGCCGAAACCGCAGTACCAGTCTGCGCCGTTGGTAATAATGGAAGCTACGTTTGCGAAAGTTTCTACGTTGTTAATATTGGTAGGCTTGCCCCACAGGCCCGATACTGCCGGGAACGGCGGGCGCGGACGAGGCATGCCGCGGCGTCCTTCGATAGATGCCATAAGCGCGGTTTCTTCACCGCATACAAAGGCACCGGCGCCTTCTTTTATATGAATTTTAAAACTGAATTTGCTGCCGAAAATACTCTTGCCTAAAAGACCCATTTGTTCGGCCTGGTCAATAGCTATGCGCAGGCGCTTGATAGCCAGCGGATATTCCGCACGCACATAAATATAGCCTTCGTCGGCACCGATGGCATAACCGCAGATTGCCATGCCTTCAAGCACTTTATGCGGGTCGCCTTCAAGCACACTGCGGTCCATAAAAGCACCGGGGTCGCCCTCGTCGGCGTTGCAGATAACATATTTTTTATCGTTTACGGAATTAGCGGCAAATTGCCATTTCATACCGGTGGGGAACCCGCCGCCGCCGCGTCCGCGCAGGCCGGATTTTTTAACTTCGTCAATAACCTCCTGCGGAGTCATGGTGGTAACGGCTTTGGCAAGCGCCTCATAGCCGCCTACCGCAATATATTCTTCTATCTGTTCAGGGTTAATGGCGCCGCAGTGTTCAAGCACCAGGCGTTTTTGCTTTTTATAAAAATTAATTTCCGAATAGGAAGGAATCTGTTCATGCGTAAGCGGTTCATGGTATAAAAGGCGTTCAACAATGCGCCCTTTAAACAGATGGCTTTCTACAATTTCTTCCACATCTTCCGGTTTTACGCGGCAGTAAAAAGTACCTTCCGGGTAAATAATTACCAGCGGGCCATGCTCGCAAAAGCCGTGGCAGCCGGTTTCTACAATCATAACCTCGTCGCTCAGCCCTTTTTGTTCAAGCTGTTTGGCAAACTCCAGCTGCACTTCTTTGCTGCCCGCAGATTTACAGCCGGTACCGCCGCAGACAAGGACATGTGCTCTTATATGCTGCATAAAAAACCCTCCCCGATTTTATTCCTGTTCTATCTTGCCTACAACAAGCTCCTGCACTACTCTGCCGTTAACTACGTGTTCGGCAATAATTTTTTTAACATCTGCCGGTTTTACTTTGCCGTAGGTAATGCGCGGTTCTCCGGGCCGCACAACATCCACCAGCACTTCTTTTTCGCACATGCCGATGCAGCCGGTCTGCTGCACCTGCACATCCGTCAGATGGCGTACAGCCAGTTCGTCAAGCACGGCTTTCATTACTTCGCGCGCACCGGCAGCAATGCCGCAGGTGCCCATGCCGATAATAATTTTGGTAGTACTGTTCTGACGGACTTTAATATCGTTCTTCAGCTTTTCCCTTAAAGCCTTCAAATCCTCCAAAGTTTTCATTTTATTCCTCCTGCCCGGCATGCAGCTCGCCAAGCTGCTGCCTCAGATATTCTTCAGTCCAGCGGTAAATTTCCGGATGCGCAAAATCGGTGTCTTGCCCCAAAACATCACGCACTTGGCGAGTGTCAAAGCAAAAAGCGCCGTTTGCCGCTTTATAGTTAAAAACAAGGTTAAGCTCAGGCGCGCCTGCCAGCAAAACGGCAATGCTGCCTGCAATATCGCCCAAAGGCGGACGGTCAATGTTATCTGCCTTAAAAGCGGCTTTAACAACTGTGCCCTCTCCCGGCTGCGATTTAATATCAAAATAACCGCCGCACTGGCTTGTTACCATATCCATAAAAGGTATGCCCATGCCTACTTTGCGTGTACGGCGTGTAGTAACAAACGGATCGCGCACTTTTTTAACCATTTCTTCCGTCATGCCGCGCCCGTCGTCACTGATGGAAAAAGTAAAATATCCATTTTCGTTTTCATCAATGTCAATTTGCAGATTACGGGCACCGGCCTCAACCGAGTTTTGCGCCAAATCAAGTATATGCAGTGAAAGTTCTCTCATAATTACTGGTATTTTGCCAAAATAGCCTTTAATTTATCCGGCGTCAGCCTGCCGTGGGTATCTTCGTTAACCTGCATAACAGGGGCCAGGCCGCATGCGCCGATGCAGGCAACCGTTTCCAGCGTAAAGCGCAGGTCGTCAGTTGTATGCCCTGCTTTAATGTCAAGTTCTTTTTCCAGCGCCTGCAGAATGGTTTTGCCGCCGCGTACGTGGCAGGCAGTGCCCTGGCATACGCGGATAATATTGCGCCCGCGCGGATTAAGATGGAACTGCGAATAAAAAGTTACAACGCCGTAAATCTGCGCAATGGGGGTGCCGGTTTGTGCGGCAACATATTCCAGCGCGTCTTTAGGCAGATAATTATACAAGGATTGTACTTCCTGTAAAATCGGAATCAGTGCGCCCTTAACGCCTTCATATTTGGCAAGGATTGCGTCAATGCGGGTCTTTTCCGGATTTTCGCCGCCGCAGCAGCTGCATGTTCTCTCCACAAAGCTCATAGTACATTCTCTCCTTACTGTTAAATTTAAATGTACATATATTACTATAACAAAACACCGGCTTATATGCAACACTAATTAACATGTATACTTTAATTAGTGTACACTATATCATTTTTAATAATCACGGTTCTCCAAAAAACAGCCCGGCTGCCAGCTGCGTCCGTCCTCTGCCGCAAGCGCAAGTTTCAGCTCCGCCACCGTTAAACTTTTAACCGTAATTAAATTTTTAGGGCCGTTAATAAAGCTGTCCATCATGTGTGCGTCGCTGTCGGTAACATAGTTTAAGCCGCCAAGCGCCAGTTTCAGCTTCTGTTCTTTTAATTCCCTAATGCCGGCAGGGCTTATTTCAGCCGCTGCCAGCCCCATATCCGAAGGCAGAAAGCCAAGCTGCATCAAGAGGCTGTACGAGGGCCTGTCCACATGCGCAGCTATTGCCATGCCGCCCATGGCGTTTACTTTTTGTATAACTTCCGCAGCGGGCAGTTTTAATGGCCCAAGCAGCATACGTTCTTCTTCGGCTATAAAGTTATCGTCGTCATCAACAATAAACTGCGCGCCAAAACGCTCTGCATTGTTTTTTAGCCCGCTCATATTGGCATCAACTATTTTCTGCCACGCGGCCAGCTGCTCCAGCGTATCAAACAGCACAACTATGTGCGCTTCTTCGCGGCATTCTACTTCCATGCCCGGAAAAACCTTAACACCGTAGCTTTTGGCTGCTTCAACCGCCGCCGCGGCATTGGCAGAAGCGTTATGGTCCGTAATGGCAACCGCGTCTACGCCGTACTGCGCCGCCCGCATAACAATATGGTGCGGCGTCATTTCTATTTCCGCGCAGGGCGAAAGCAGGGTATGGATATGGAAATCAGCCAGTAAGGTTTTCATTTTCCGTTGGTAATGCCAAGGGCATAAAGCTGCCCGGCTACAACATAAGCAGGCAAATCAGTAACGGCAATATTTATATTGTTGGCATCGGCTTTTTTCAGCGTTTCTTCTTCTACCGGGGCGCCGCCTGCCACAACCACTGCCGCAAGGCCTATTAAAGAGGCCACTGCAGCCACGTTCTGATGCCCCTGCATTGTTACCCATACCATGCCGGATTCAGCCTGACCCATAACATTGCTTAAAAGGTCAGAAGCATAGCCGCCCGTAACCTCGGCCTGCATGTCGCCGGTATGCGTTAAAAGCTGCAAATTCAAGCTGTTAATTACTTCCTTTATCTGCATTGTTTTCTTCTCCGTTATCGTTAAAATCGTTATTGTCAATAGGTATCTGCCGTGCAAGCTCCAGCATGCCGTGCGCAAGTTTTTTAACGCTGGCACGCAGTTTAAAAATGCAGTCTATTTCCGTTGCCTTACCCTGAACAATATCTTCCGCAAGGCACTGGCAGTTTGGCGCGCCGCAGGCGCCGCAGTCCAGCCCCGGCAGGGAATTGAGCACTTCTTCCATTTGTTCAAACTTCTTCATGGCTTCCAAAATATCGTCGTCCAGCTGCATCATCGGGCGCGGCACCAGTTTTTTTACATAAGCGCCGGATTTGGGGAAGCCCTCGCAGCCCATGCTCTGCTTCATTGCCTCCACCCTGTCTGCCGGTTCGTGTTCACGCATCCGCGCAAGGCGCAGCTTAAGGTTCTTTTCTGCCACAAATTTATTTTCAGCCGTCAGCGGCCCGCCGATACAACCGCCGCTGCACGCGCTGCATTCCACATAATCAACATCCGGCATTTTATTCATGGAAATCTGCTCCAACACGTCATACACGTTTTCTATGCCATGCACAGCCAGCCCTTTTTCCACGCCGACAGCAGCAAGTTCACCGCCGTAACAGCCCCAGCCCATGCCGTAGGAAGAAGCTGCGGTTATTTTTTTGCTTTCTTTAACGCTGCCGATAGAACGCATCAGCCTGCCATAAATTTCCGAAATGGCAATGCTGCCGCTGAGCTGCGTATGCACTACGTCTACCGACTGGCGGATATTGGCGTCTTTCGACGGGCATGGAGCCAGAAACCATACGCCAATCTGTGATTCTTCAAGCCCCAGCCGTTCCATAGCCTCTTTTTTTACATAAATTGCGGCAGCCTCCACAGGCGGAAGCACCGGCACCACCTGTTTGATAAGTTCCGGGAATTTAACCTGAATAAGGCGCAGTACCGCCGGGCAGGTACAGGAAATTAAAGGCTTGCGCCCGCCATTGTAGTTTTTAATGTAGTCTGCAATTTCCAGGGAAATATATTCCGAAGCCACAGCCACATCAAAAATTTCATCAAAGCCAAGGTTGCTTAAGCCCCCACGTATTGTTTCCTCCGAAATATCGGCCGGAAACTGCGCGTACAGCGAAGGAGGAGGCAAAACGATATTATATTGGTATTTTTTTATTTCTTCCAGTTTGTCCGAATATGCTTCTACCGCGTGATACGCACAGCGGCGCATACATTCGCCGCAGTCTATGCAGCGCGCTGCTATAAGTTCGGCCTTGCCGTTGCGCACCCTGATAGCATCGGTAGGGCACGCCTTAACGCAGGTTACGCAGCCTTTGCATTTAGAAGGCACAAAGCGGACAGAATGAATATAGCCTTCTGCCAATGGGCTCACCTCTTTTACAAGTCTTCGCTGATATGCTTAAACTCCATTGTGATGGAGGTTCCTTCTCCTATTTTAGATTGTATGTCAAATTTATCACTGCATTTCATCATGTTGGGCAGGCCCATACCGGCGCCAAAACCCATCTGGCGGATATAATCCGGCGCTGTCGACCAGCCTTCCTGCATGGCAAGCTTAATATCCGGTATGCCGGGGCCGTGGTCGGTAATGTTTATTACTGTATGGTCCTGAAAAATTTCCGCAGCAACCTTGCCGCCGCCGGCGTGAATAAGCACGTTCATTTCCGCCTCATAAGTGCCGATGGCTATGCGGCGCACAATATCTGCCGGTATGCCTATTTTTTGCAGCATGCGCTTAATGCCGCTCGATGCTTCCCCGGCGCGGTCAAAATCGCCGCCTGCCACGTCATAGCTTATTTTTACAGATTTAGCCTCCGTCATAACCCGCAGCCCCCTTTTTCCTGCGAACATCCGCGCAGCCCGGCTACATATAACAGCCCGCAGGCTTCAAACAGAGTGCAGTTTGTTGAAAGCACCGGCATCTGCGCCTCGCGCGCAAAGTCCAGAAAATCCGGTCCGGGCAGCTTGCCGCGTACTATAATAATGCCGCACAAATCGGTAATGCCCGCCGTACGGATAACCTGCATATTTGTAAGGCCTGTACACAAAAGGGTATTGCATTTGGTAAAAGCCAGCACATCACTCATAAGGTCACTGCCGCAGCAGGTTTCAACGGGGCGTTCCATCAATTCTTCTCCCACAAGGATTTTTGCTTTTAAAACCCTCTGTACATCCTTTAAATTCATTTTTCCCTCCATAAAAATTAAAAATTTTCTGATTTTATTGTAGCGTGTCTGTCCCGGTATGTAAAGCAATTTTCTGCCGCCCGCTACGGCTCAACCTGTTTAGAAGACTGCACTGCATCATTACCATCGACACGCACCAGAACAAAAGTCCCATATCCATATTAAAGTATACATGGTCGGTAAGGCCGCCTGCCAAAATGCCAACCAACGCCGCCAGATACCCCTGCCCTACGGCACGCAGCCACGGGCGCACGCCTTTTACTGCCAGTTTAAAGGCATGCCAGGCAAAAACGCTAAGCACCAGCACAAAAACAATCAGCCCGTGCCAGCCGAGCTCTGCCAGAATATTAAGCATCAGGTTATGGCAGTGGTACATAATTACATTGGGGTTGTTCAAATAAAAATCGTATTCAGGGTAAATATACTGAAACCCGTACCAGCCTACGCCGTAAGGGTGTTCTTCTATAATAAAAAGCGTGCTTTTAAGGTAGGCAAAGCGCAGCGCCACGGAGGTATCCTGCGTGCCGAAAATAGACATCAGCCTGTGCCATACCGCACCGTGCATAAAATATACGCCGCCTGCCGCACAAACTGCCAGCGGAATGAGCCATTTGCGCCAGAAAAACAAAAAGTAAAAAAGCATGGCACAGGCGCAGGCCACCCAGTTGCCGCGCGAAAAAGTATAAACAAGGCTTATGCCAAGCACTGCAGCCAGCACCAGTAAAAAGCCGCGTATTTTACCTGTTGTTATTTTTATAAACGGCACGGCTATGCTTAAAAGCAGTACCAGATAACCGGCAAAAATGTTGGGGTTAATTAAAGTGCCGACAACGCGTGTTTTAAGTTCCGGAAACTGCGAAGGGTCTACCCACGGGTCGGTAGGCACAACGCCGGTAAAATGCTGGTAAATGCCAAGCAGGCCGTTGGCAAAACCTGCCAGCAAAAGTGCGGCCAAAAGCAGCAAAGGGCGCGGCCATTCGCGCGGCTTCTGCCAGTCAAAATCAAGTTTGCCGTCGCCGCCGCAGCGCAGCACAAGCCATACCAAAAGCACGTACTGCCCCACAACGTAGCCAAAATTATAGGCCGAAACGGCACTATCTGCAGAAAAGCGCAGCGAATACCAGGTAATTGCCAAAAGCAGGTATAAAAGCCCCTGCTGCACGCGCGGCAATACAGGCACGCGCTTTAATTTGCGGTACTTAACGGCCACCGCCAGCCCTGCAAAAAAAGTTACCGCCACCATCAGCAGCGTAAACACCTGGTTTACCGGTATTACTGCCGCCGTAAAAAGCAGCAGCAAAAATACATATTTTTCTGCACTGTGGTATTTGGCAACGCCGCCCATTAATTGCACCTTGCCTTTTCTTCCATTAATCTTGTTTTAAACGTGCCTACCAAATATAACGAACCGCAAATAACTACAACGCCGCCGCTGCCGGCTTCGTTAACCGCTTCAAGGTATGCCTCATAAACGTCACTGCGCGGCGCGGCGTTAGCGCCGATAATATTCGCCAGCTCCTGCGGCTTTGCAGCGCGTTCGCCGCCGTCCGCCGGTACGGTGTAAACCAAATCCATCGGGCGCACAATGGTGTGCAGAACATGCTGCATATCCTTATCGCCCATCATGCCGATAACAAAAATGCGTTTCTGATTCGGATAAAATTTATCCAGCGCCTTGCGCAGAGCTTCCGCGCCGTTGGGGTTATGCGCACCGTCTAAAATAACATCCGGCTTTTCGCCAATGCGCTCCAGCCTTCCGGGCCAGAAGGTATTGGCAACGCCGATATGCAGCGCAAGTTCATTAATGCGGTCATCCTGCTTGGAAACAAGTTTGGCCGCCACTATTGCCACAGAAGCATTGGCAATCTGATGCTCACCGGCCAGTTTAATGGTATAGTCGCTGCTGTAAACATCGCCTGCATGCAGGGTAAAGGTCTGCCCGTCCATCGTGCTTTCTTTTTCTTCGCCCCAAAAAGCGCGCCCGTAAATATACACCGGCGCCTGCTTAAACATGCTTACAGCGCGGATAGGCCCAATGGCGTCGTCGCCCGCAGCCGCAGTAACCACAGGCACTTTTTCTTTTATAATGCCCGCCTTCTGCATGGCAATGCGCTCTATGGTAGTGCCGAGCTTGTCGCAGTGGTCAAGCGCCACATTGGTAATAACGCTTACCACCGGCGTAATTACGTTAGTGCTGTCCCACAGGCCGCCAAGCCCTACTTCTATAACGGCATAATCAACTTTTTCCAAAGCAAAATGCAAAAAAGCCGCCGCCGTTAAAACTTCAAACTGAGTGGGCTGTTCGCACACGCCCTTGGCAACAATGCTGTCTGCCGCCTGCTTAACGGCGCTTATAACCAGTGCAAAAGCCTCGTCCGTAATATCGTTATTGTTAATGCTGATGCGTTCGTTGTATTTTACAAGATGCGGCGAAATAAACTTGCCGGTTTTTAAATTACCTGCCAAAAGAATATTGGCAATCATGCTGCTTACGGAACCTTTGCCATTGGTTCCCGTTACATGCACGCTTTTAAATTTATCCTGCGGATTGTCAAGTTCTTTTAAAAGCGCTTCAATGCGCTCCATGCCAAGTTTAATGCCAAATTTTCCAAGGCTGTCCAAATAAGCCAAACTTTCATTATAATTCATTGTTGTTCTCCCGGTTATGTTAATATATGCAAAACGGCACGGCCAAAACTGCCGTGCCGTTTCAACCCTTTATTTAATTTTACTTTAATTCTGCCAAATATGCCATACGTTTTTTCACGGCTTCAATTTTACCGCTTAATTCTTCATATTTAGCACGCTCTTTGGCAATAACGTCTTCCGGCGCTTTAGCCAAAAATCCTGCATTGTTCAGTTTGCCGCCCGCGCGCTGCAAATCTTTTTCCATTGCGGCAAGTTCTTTGCTCAGGCGCTGGGTTTCTTTTTCAACATCAATCAAACCAGCTAAAGGCAGGTATACTTCAATGCCGGTTACAACGGCTGCCATGGCGTTTTCCGGTTTTTCGCCATTAAGCGGGCGCAGTTCAAGGTTATCAATGCCGCCCAGCAGTTTAATGTAGCTGTCGTTATGGGCAACAACCTCGCGCAAATCTTCGCTTACAAGCATAATTGCCGGAATTTTTTTGCCCGGGTTGGCATTAACTTCGGCGCGCATATTACGGATAGCCTTAATGCTGTCCATAATGGCGTTCATGCCGCGTTCTGCTTCGGGGTCAACCTGGCTTTCGTCAGCCACAGGCCATTTGGAAATCATAATACTTTCCGCTTCGTGCGGCAGGCACTGGTAAATTTCCTCGGTAATAAACGGCATGTACGGATGCAAAAGCTTCATGGCAGATACCAGCACGGTTGCCAGTACATGCTGCGCGGTTGCGCGTTCAGCCGCAGCTTCTTTGTTGTAAAGGCGCGGTTTGGCAATTTCAATGTACCAGTCGCAAACTTCGCTCCAGATGAAATCGTAAATGGCGCGACCCGCTTCGCCAAGCTCAAAGCGTTCCAACAGGCCGGTAACGTCTTTAACGGTATCCTGCAAACGCGAAAGAATCCATTTATCAGCCAGCGTATAAGGCGCAAGTTCTGCGTCCTTGTCGTAGCCTTCCATATTCATCAGCGCAAAGCGCGATGCGTTCCAAATCTTGTTGGCAAAGTTGCGGGTGCCTTCCACGCGTTCCCAGTAAAAACGCATGTCGTTGCCCGGAGTGTTGCCGGTAATAAGCATAAAGCGCAGGGTATCGGCGCCGTATTTTTCAATAACTTCCAGCGGGTCGATGCCGTTGCCGAGCGATTTGCTCATCTTGCGTCCCTGGCTGTCGCGCACAAGGCCGTGGATAAATACTTTTTCAAACGGAATTTCCTTCATAAATTCCATGCCCATAATCAGCATGCGCGCAACCCAGAAGAAAATAATATCATAACCGGTTACCAGCACGCTGGTAGGATAGAACTGTTTAAGCAGTTCGGTATTGTCCGGCCAGCCCATAGTAGAAAACGGCCACAGGGCAGAACTGAACCAGGTGTCCAGTGCGTCCTCATCCTGATGGATATGCGTGCTGCCGCATTTTGGGCATTTCTCAAGGTCGGTGCGGCTGGCGCTCATTTCGCCGCAGTCATCGCAGTACCATACCGGAATACGGTGACCCCACCAAATCTGGCGGCTAATGCACCAATCGTGAATGTTTTCCATCCAGCCGGTATAGTTTTTGGTAAAGCGTTCCGGCACAAACTGGGTGCGCCCGTCGGTAACGCAGTCCACAGCAGCTTTTACAAGCGGCTGCATTTTTACAAACCACTGCGTGGAAACAAGCGGCTCTACAATATTATGGCAGCGCTGGCAATGGCCAACTGCGTGGCTGTGTTCTTCTATTTTAACAAGGTAGCCTTCTTCTTTTAAACGCGCAACAATCTGTTTGCGGCATTCGTAGCGTTCCAAACCGGCAAACGGCCCTGCTTCTTCCGTCATAACGCCGTCTTTGCCGATAACAACAATTTCCGGCAGGTTATGGCGCAGGCCCATTTCATAGTCGTTGGGGTCATGCGAAGGGGTAATTTTTACAGCGCCGGTACCGAATTTGGTATCAACATAGCTGTCGGCAATTACCGGAATTTCACGGTTCAAAATAGGCAGGCGCAAAGTTTTGCCGATAAGTTTTGCATAGCGTTCATCTTCCGGGTTAACGGCAACCGCGGTATCGCCGGGAATCGTTTCCGGACGGGTGGTGGCAATGGTTAAATAGGTATCTTCTTCGCCAACAACCGGGTAGCGTACATACCACAAATGGCCCGGGGTATCTTCATGTTCAACTTCAATATCGCTTAAAGCGGTATGGCAGTTAACGCACCAGTTGGTAATGCGGGTGCCTTTATAAATAAGCCCTTTTTCAAACAGGCTTACAAAGGTTTCGCGTACGGCGCGGCTGCAGCCTTCGTCCATGGTAAAGCGCTTGCGTTCCCAGTCGCACGAAATGCCCAGGCATTTTAACTGGTTAATAATGCGGTCGCCGTATTCTTCCTTCCAGGCCCAAACACGTTTTACAAATTCTTCGCGGCCAAGGTCAAAGCGGGTTTTGCCTTCTTCTTTTTTCAGCACTTCTTCTACCTTAATCTGGGTAGCAAGGCCGGCATGGTCATAACCGGGCATCCACAGGGTATTATCGCCCATCATGCGGTGCCAGCGGATTAAAATATCCTGCAATGTGTTGTCAAGCGCATGGCCCATGTGCAGCTTGCCGGTAATGTTCGGAGGCGGAATTACAATGCTGAACGGCTTTTTGCCAGGTTCCGGCTCTGCATGGAAATATCTGTTCTTTTCCCAAAATTCATACCATTTCTTTTCAACAGAAGCGGGGTCATAAACTTTGGGGATGTTGTGTTCTTCTGTCATGTTTATTCCTCCAGTCATAAATTTGCAAAAGTAATAAAAAACGTCCTGTTTATTACAAACAGGACGACAAAATCGCGGTACCACCTATCTTCCCGGCCAAAGCCGGACACCTTGAAACGCTTAACGCACGCTTACGGGCAAGCTTACTTTCAGTTCAGCCTGCCAACTCCCGGACTACTTCAAAGCCATTGCTTTAGGCACGTTGCAGCCGTGCGCGCCCTCTCTGCAAAAGCCTGTGCTTTTACTACTTCCGTTCATAGTTATTAACAGTATTTTGATAGTTAATATCTTATCAATTTCAAGGCGCGCTGTCAAGCGCAGAACAGGTTTATAAAGTTATTTTGTTTTACCGGCTGGTTCGTGGCAATGGCAGCAGCCGCCGCTTTCGCAGCCGGAACAGCCACCGCCCGGGCAGCCTATACATTCGCCGCGGCGGAATTTTTTCCAGCAATAGCGCGCCGCCATAACAATTGCAGCAAGTAAAACAGCACTGATAATCCATGTAGCCACAGCTGTTTGCTCCTTTCTTTAAAAGACGCTGTAAACTGCGCAGGAACAAAGCCAGCGCAGTTTACATTTTAACATTATTATATCACAAAGGTTTTAATTAGGCATTTACCGAACGCAGGGATTCTTTAGCTTTCGGCGCCGGGCGGAACATCATATACAGCATGATGAGCGCAACCACGCAGGCGGCAGCAGTCATGCCTGTAAAAGCTTCGCCCATGATAAGCACAAGCCCGAACTGGTAAATCATAAAGGTCATGGCATAAGCAAATACGTTCTGGAAGATGATGGCAAACCACAGCCATTTGCGGCTGCCAAGCTCTTTGTTCATGGTGGTAATTGCTGCCAGGCACGGACTGTCAAGCAGGTTGAACACCAGGAAGCTGAACGCCGCCATCGGGTTTTGGAACATGCCCATGGTTGCTGCCCACAAGCTTGCATCGTCTTCGGCAAGTTCACCAACGCCAATCAATACGCCGATGGTGCTGACAATTGCTTCCTTGGCAACAAAGCCGGAGATAGAAGCCGCAACAGCCTGCCATTCGCCAAAGCCAAGCGGTGCAAAAATCCAGGCGATTGCCCCGCCCATGGAAGCGATAAAGCTGTCTTCAGGTTCTACCATGCCGTAACCTTCAGCGCCAATGCCGTAAGTGGAAAGATACCACATTACCACGCAAACAAGGAACAGAACGGTTGCAACCTTTTTAATGAAGGCAAAGCAGCGTTCCCAGGTATGCAGCAATACGTTTTTAGCAGCCGGAATATGGTACTGCGGCAGTTCCATAACAAACGGTGCAGGGTCGCCTGCAAACATTTCGGTTTTCTTTAAAATCAGGCAGGAAAATACAACGGATATAATGCCGATGAAGTACATAATCGGCGCCATGTACCAGTCGCCGCCCATAATTGCACCGGCAATCAAAGCGATAACCGGCAATTTAGCGCCGCAGGGAATGAAGGTTGTCGTCATAATCGTCATACGGCGGTCGGTTTCCGTTTCGATAGTGCGGGTTGCCAAAATGCCGGGCACGCCGCAGCCGGAGGAAATAAGGAACGGAATGAAGCTTTTGCCGGACAGACCGAACTTATGGAAAATACGGTCCATAATAAACGCGATACGCGCCATATAACCGCAGTCTTCAAGCAGCGCCAGCAGGAAGAACATAATTGCCATCTGCGGCACAAAACCAATCGGTGCGCCAAGGCCGCCGATAATGCCGTCAACCACCAGCGATACCTGCCATTCGGCAGCACCGGCATTTTCCATAGCTTCCTGTACGGAAGGCATAATCATTTCACCGAACAGCACGTCATTGGTCCAGTCGGTAACATCCGTGCCGATTGTAGTAACGGCAATATAATAAACAAAGAACATTACGGCTGCAAAAATAGGCAGAGCCAAAATGCGGTTCGTAACAATCTGGTCAATCTTATCGGAAGTAGTCATGCCTACTTTAACTTTTTTAACGCAATCGGCCATTAAGCCGGTAATGTAATCATAGCGGGCGTTGGTAATGATGCTTTCGCAGTCGTCATCAAGCTTTTCCTCAACCCCGGCAATAATTTTTTCAAGCTGCTTTTGAATAACATCCGGCAGATTATATTTAGCCCATACTTCGCGGTCGCGCTCAAACAATTTAACAAGCGTCCATCTTGCACCGGTTTCCGGCAGCGAACTGCCCATAATGTATTTAATTTCTTCCAGCGCTTTTTCCACATCAGCGTTAAAATGCAAGGGTTTGCACTCAACATTTTTGGCTTTGGCCATTTCAACGGCCTTGGCGGCAGCTTCTTTCAGCCCCAGCCCGCTTAAAGCGGAAGTTTCAACAACCGGGCAGCCAAGCTTTCTGCCAAGCGCCGCAGTATCAATTTTATCGCCGTTTTTACGGACAATATCAATCATATTCAGCGCAATAACAACAGGCACGCCCATTTCAAGCAGCTGAGTTGTTAAATACAGGTTGCGTTCAATGTTGGAACCGTCCACCAGGTTTAAAATAACATCAGGATGTTCATTAATAATATAATTACGGGAAACAACTTCCTCCAAAGTATACGGAGAAAGCGAATAAATACCCGGCAGGTCGGTAACAATTACATCGCTGTAACCTTTTAACCTGCCTTCTTTTTTCTCAACAGTAACGCCCGGCCAGTTGCCAACATACTGGTTTGCGCCGGTTAAATTGTTAAACATGGTTGTTTTGCCGCAGTTAGGGTTGCCAACCAATGCAATTTTTACAGCCACTTCAATCCCTCCTCAAATCATTCAACCACAATGTTTTCAGCTTCGCCTTTGCGCAGCGAAAGCTCGTAGCCCCTTACAGTTACTTCAATAGGGTCACCGAGCGGCGCAACCTTACGCACATAAATTTCTGTGCCCTTGGTAATGCCCATATCCATAATGCGGCGTCTTACAGCGCCTTCTCCCCCAAGCCGGCTTACTTTAACAGTCTGGCCGCACTCAACATTTTTAAGCGTTTTCATGGCATACCTCCGTTAAATCATTATTTTTGAAGCAAGATCTTTGTTTAAAGCAACACGCGCGTCTTTAACATTGACGATTAAATTTCCGGCAAGTTTGGATACGACGGTAATAGCTGCCCCTTCTACAAACCCCATGCTTTCCAAAAAACGTACTGTTTCATTTCTTCCGCGTACGGCTTTAATGGTGTTTACCTCGTCGGTTGCGGCAAAAGTCAACGGCATAATTGGAACCATCCCCTTCTTCTGTATAGCCGGAGCTAACCTTATATTGCTTTTTAAGTTAGTTTGTTCTAACTTTCTTTGCAAATTGTAGTTTACTACCGCTAACAAATTTTGTCAATAAGTTTTAGTAAACTTTTTTTGTAAATAAACTTTTACAAAACATACTTGACAAAAAAACAAAGCCTTATTACAATTTAGTTAATCTTTTTGCACTGCAACTACAGTACAAGCTGATCAGGCCGTAAAACCGGCCGGGCCTTACGGCAGCAGATTATCCTACATCTGCGGGACAGGAGTAGTTCCGCAGATGTATTTTGTTTTAAGGAGAAATTTAAATGCAGCAAGACCAATCTTTAAATCAATCCCTTGCCCTCAGCACGGTAAAAAAAGGCATTGCCCTTAACGTGTTTCTGGCAGCCTCCAAATTTGCCGCAGGCATTTTGGGCCATTCGGCCGCCCTTGTTTCGGATGCAGTCGATTCGGCGTCGGATATTTTCAGCAACCTTATTGTTATGGCCGGCATAAAAATATCGCACAAAGCCTCCGATATGGAACATCAGTACGGGCACGAACGCATGGAATGTGTTGCCTCCATCATCATGTCGGCGCTTCTGGCACTGGCAGGTGCGGGCATCGGCTTTGCCGGAATACAAAAAATACTGCACTTTTCCGCTGAAGGCGAACTGGCCGCGCCGGACGGCATAACGCTTGCCGTTGCAGCCCTTGCCATTATAAGCAAAGAAGGCATGTACTGGTACACCCGCAGCGTAGCAAAAAAAATAAACAGCGGCGCGCTTTTGGCAGACGCCCTGCACCACCGCAACGACGCCTTAACCTCCGTCGGCAGCCTTATCGGCATCAGCGGCGCCATGCTTGGCTACCCTATTTTTGACCCGCTGGCCGCCATTGCCATTTGCCTGATGATTATTAAAGGCGCATACGATGTTTTTACCGACGCCATTGACCGTATGGTAGACCGCAGCTGCGACGAAGAAACCGTTGAACAAATGCAGGAGCTTATTGCTGCACAAAAAGGCGTAGACCATGTAGACAAGCTGCAAACGCGCATTTTTGGCTCGCGCGTATATGTGGATGTGGAAATAAGCGCAGATGACCATTTAACCCTTGTTGAAGCACACGCCATTGCCGAAAACATTCACGAGCAGATAGAAAAACAGTTTCCGGAAGTTAAGCACTGCATGGTGCATATTAACCCCTGCAGCGAAACGCACCATAATTTTTAAACCGCTTATCAAGCAAAATAAAAAGCCTGTACGGCGTTCAGCACTGTACAGGCATACATTTAATTTGACTTTTTTACCGTGTTTGCTATAATAAATATAGAAATAGCAAATGTGCTGCCGATAGACGGTTAGCCGCAAATTTATAACTTGGTTATTGATAACCGTCACAAATTGGGCTTGTGGCGGTTATCTGTTTTTCCGTGATATATCTTTTCCAAGGGAATAACCCACAGAAAAGATTGTTACCGTATAGCCTATTACAGCTAACAGCGATAATATATCCACGCTATTCCCCTCCTCAATAGTATTTCCGTCAAGCGGATTCTATATTATCGGAGGGTCACAGTCCCTCCGCAGAGGGCTAACCGCCTACCGTTATGGCAACACATTTGCTTGTTTATTTTAACAAAAAACTATACTTCTGTAAAGATAATAAGCATGCCGCTGTTATACAGCAGCATGCTTATTTATTTTTTATTCACTATCAGCGAAACGGAAGGCTGGCTCATATTAAACAAATTTGCCAAAAATAATTGTGATAAGCCTTCTTCGTGATACAGGCGGTAAATTTCTTCGTTGCGTCCATCACGGTTTTCAAAAGGGGTTATCTCCACTGTTTTGCCGTCAACCTTATAACCGTAATCGCGCAAAACTACTATCGTATAGTCACCGTCCGGCTTCTGTGCTTTAATCTCCCAGCAGCGCATGCCGTTTTTGCCGCGCGGCATATAGTTAACGTATTCTGCCGTGCAGTTACCGGTAATTTGCTTAAATTTTGCTTCGTTAAAAGGTACTTTTGCCATAATTATCATCTTTTTAGGTATAACATAATATTAAAATACAGTAAAAAAATAAGAAAGTTTGCACTGTTCGGCTCTGCAAAAATGCTGCGGCTCCTACGATTCCGTCCGGGCACAGCACCGGACTCTCTAAAGCAATTAACTTAAATCAAGCCGCCGCAGTTTTTGCCTGCCGCCTCACAGTACAAATCTTTCTTAAACTATATAAGCTGTCTTAATTACCTTACATTAAAAATCAAATCTTACACCGGCATTCCACTGCCACGGAGTTTCAATATCTCCGCCGTATGTTTTTTCCACATCAAAATACAGGTGCGAAGTTTCGCTGAGGTTGATGTTGGTGCCAACGCCTACTTCAAACCAGCCGCCGCCAAGGTCCTGGTCATAAACGGCACTGTTTTTGCCGTCTGTCATTTTTACATTGGTATCTCCGTCAAAATCGTACAGGTAGCTTGCTTTTACGTATACATTGCCTGCACCAATATCCTTACCTGCCGCAAAGCCCAAACGCCCTACTACGCTGTCCGTTGCGTCCTGCGTTACTCTTACATTACGGTTCGTGGTATAGTTAGCACTGCTTAAATGCCCGTAAGTTAACTGTACCTGCGGCTCTACCCAAAAATCATTGCCAGCTTCAATGCGTTTGCCATATTCAGCGCTGAAGGCATAACCGTTGTTTCTGTAATCGCCGGTGCTTTCAATGCCGCTGCGTCCAAATACATCAAATTCGTTATCCAAGCGTGCGTATTTAGCGCTTAAATCAACATATTGTCCGTCGTCAGCAACGTAAGTGCCGTATACGGTAAAGCCGGTGGATTGGTTTTCGCCACTGCCGGTTGCAAAACTGCTCTTGCCTTCGGTACGGCTGATGGCGCCGCCGATATACCAGTTGCTGTCGCCTACTTTTTCATCATAGCCTAACTGGTAAGTACTGTACTGGTTTTTAATATCCATATCGCCGTATTTGCTTTCGCCGCGTTTCATGCGTGCCCAAATGCCGGCTTCGCCGTTACTGCTGCGCAGCTCGCCCATACGCTGGTGCATTTCGTCGTTTTCTGCACGCCATGCCATAAAGGCTACGTTGGCAAGTTCGGTAATGCCTTCGTTAGCAATATTGCCATTTTCAATAACAGAACCCGCAACAACATTACCGTTTGCGTCAACCTCAGCAGTAATTTCGCCAAAGATTTTACCTTCCTCGGCAACAACGTTATTTAATTGATTACCATTTGTAATTTCAACAGTATCAGCTAAACCCTGCAAACTGCCTAAAATATTATTTTGGTCAAAATTATCGGTTGCTTCACTTGTGCCGGTAACCTGCAAGCCGGTGCTGTTATTGGTGCCGATGGTAATTTGCGCTTTCTCAAGGTTATGTACTTCGATATTGTTATCTGTACCGCTTAAAGTGCCGATATCCATATTACCATCATTAACGATAGTAGCATTAGTACCATTTAATGTTGTAACAGAGAAATTATTAAAAGCATCTGTATAATCATCAAGTGAAGAAGCATATCTTTCGCTGTTAGATAGTGTTGAACCTTCATTTAAAATAATATTATTTGCTTCAAAAGAAGAACCTGCTCCTGTAGAATTAGTAATTAAAAGCGAAGCACCTTCTTCCAATGTCATATTACCTTGTACTTCAATCTTTTTATCGCCGTTTGTATTATCATAATCCCATGTTTCAAAACGTGCTTCACTGCCAGTAACATTCATATCACCAGTAATGGTAAGGCTCTCGCCGCCAACCTGCAATGAAGCATTATTTAAGTTTACGTTATTTAATTTGGAATTGCCGCTTTCGGCACGGAATTGCAAATTAGCGTTAATATTGGTAGTATCAGCTACATCAAGTTTATCTGTTAACACTGCCATAGTACCATTAACATCCATATTGTCGACATCTACCGCACCATTAATTTCATTCCATCCGTCAGCTGTTACAATCAATTTATCAGCTGTCAGCGACGCATTTTCATTACGGGAAAAATAGCCATAACCGGTAACAGTACCATCAACGGTCATATTACCATTATTACCACCACTATAAAAGTCACCAAAAACATCGCCATTAACTGTTAAATTACCATTACTTTGATTTCTTATATTTACTAAATTTCCTTCACTGCCTATTTTATCAAGTGTTAAAGTTCCGGAATTAGTTACACTTTTTGATACATTAGCATTTGTAACAGTTAATGTGCCGCTATTTGTAAATTTACAAACGTTTAATTCACCTAAAACATTATCAAGTGCATCAGCGCTGGCTTTAATAGTACCATCGTTTTGAAGCGAATCTGCCGTAATTTTATCAGTTATAATAGTGCTGGCAGCATTATTAGTAATATCTCTTGTTATACTAATAGTGTCAGCATCTATTGTGTCTCCGGCATTATGAATATATCCTGTACCAGTTATTTCTTCAGCAGTAATTTTACCACTATTTTGGTTATGAATACCATTATTTCCGCTTGCAGTTAAATTAATAACCTTAGCATTTATTTCTCCAGAGTTACCGAGTTGGTCAACATTTACCGTACCAGTAACCTCAATTTTACCACCAGCTTGATTTCCTATATCTAAAGTAGTACCATCATCCGCTTTGTTAATTGCTCCCACGCTAATAGTACCTGTATTTGTTGTACGTCCTCCCAATACTAAAGTATTTACATTTTCTATTGTTCCCTGATTATCAAGACTTACAGACAACCCACCACCTGTATGTGAATTAACTGTATTAGTTAAAGTAATAGTACCAATATCACTGATTTTACCACTGCTTGTAACATAAGTACCACCATTTACAGTTAAAGAATTAGCCGTACTAATAGTACCCTTAACTTCAAGGGAACGCGGAAAATATTGATTTTTACCACTTACTACCATATCAGTACTGTTTTTATCGCCTGATAAAGTTGCACCACTATTTATAACAACGCCATCTTTATCAGTATAAGCACCGTCAACATAAGTTGTATCTTCAGATACTGTAACCTGCGCCGCACTTACAACGCCATACGGCATTGCCAAAATTAAACCAAGAGTAATACTTTTTGCCAACAGCTTATTGCTTTTCATAAATTAACATCCCTTTCATCATTTTTCAGATTTTTTAATATTTATTTATAAACAACTCGCTTACTGAAATTATACCACACCTTTACCCCCCCGCAAGACATAAACTGAACAAATAATTCGTACTGTACGTTGTCTTGCACACTGGTAACTTTTTTGTAAAGCCAAAACTTTTAATTTAACATATAAAATTTTTTAAAACAAGGTCTTTACAAACAGTGCGGCGTTCCGTTATAATCTTGCTTACGCCGCTTTTGCGTGGCCACGGTAAAGCTGGTAAGTTTAAAATTTGGAGGTTTTTGTGATTCAAAGAAAAAATTTGTCATCTTTCAGCCAAATACCGGGCAGGGTTTTAAAATCTGCCGTGCCGGAAATGGATATTATTCCCAAAACCGTGCGCCACAAAACTTTTACCACTTTGGCAAATAAAACAAAAAATTTAATTACCGCCGCCCAAAATGGTGATAAACAGGCGTTGGAACAGCTTTGCCTTGCTTTTGAGCCTTTGTTCCGCAGTGAAATGCGCCGCGATATGTTTTACAATGCCCTTGGCTTTGAGGAGGGGTTAAGCCTTGCAAGGTTAAAGTTTATTGAGCTTGTATTAACATATAACGGAGCTGATTACGAGCATTTTGCAGGGTATGTTAGGTGCCGTATTCACTTTGTACTGTATGATGAAGTGAAGAAAGTATGGGCAGATGAAAATAAAAAAGCGCCCCTGCCCGATTGTGAGGCAGAGGGCGCTGAGTTCAGCGACGATGTTATTGAACGTGAGGAATTAAGTATTTTATTAAAACTGGCGCTTAATAAGTTAACCGCCAAACAGCAAAAAACTATTAACGCTTTATATGTTGAAGGCTTAAGCGGCAAAGAAACAGCCGGATTATTAAACTGCACGCCTGCCATGGTTACCAAACACCATAAACAGGCTCTTAAAAATTTAAGGTATAAAGTTTCATAATAAAAATAAAAAAGGTTGTACTGTATGGCTTTTGCCAGCCGGTACAACCTTTTTTGTTAGTTTGTTATTTTGCGGCAATTACTTCAATTTCGCAAAGTACGCCTTTGGGTATGCCTTTTACGGCAACGCAGCTGCGTGCAGGTTTGCCGGTAAAGTATTTTGCGTAAACTTCGTTAAAGGCGGCAAAGTCTGCCATATCTGCCAAAAAGCAGGTGGTTTTTACTACGTTTTCGTAGCCAAGGCCTGCTTCTGCCAAAATTGCGCCTACATTTTTGCAGCTTTGTTCTGCCTGTGCGGTAATGCCTTCCGGCACTTCGCCGGTAGCGGGGTCAACAGGAATCTGCCCGGAAGCAAAAAGCATGCCGCCAATTTCAATTGCCTGAGAGTATGGGCCAATAGCGGCCGGAGCTTTTTCGGTAGAAATTACTTTCATTTTAAAACCTCCTGAAAATATTTTTTCTGTTTTAAGTATAACAGCAAAAGAAGTTTTGCTCAACTTTTTGCGGCAAAATAAAACAGCCGCCGTAAAAACACGGCGGCCAAAGCAGCACCTGCACCCCAACGGGCACTGCAAGAGGAGTAGAGAATGAGTATCTGAGAATGTTAAATGAATTTTAAAAATCAATATTCCAACCTGCGCAGGCAAGATAAAAACCCGTCTTTCCAAAACGAAAAGACGGGTTCAGATAATTACAATCAAGAGGCCCTGCCACTCTCACATAAACAAAGCCGGTTGGTTAGTAAACATCTCCTTCCTGTCTCCCGCAGGTCAAGCAGTGATGCTTATACAGGCTGGGTGACCGGCTCCGGCTTTTATTGCCGTTACGGCGACGGGATCGCATCGGATTTGCACCGATAAACATTTAAACAGTTACTGTACCTGTACGAAATATTGATTTGTTGCCCTAATTATAACTATTACTAATAGTGTTGTCAAGCCTTTTGGTAAAAATTTACCATTTTTATTTTTGTGTTATAATATCCTATTTAATATTATTTATCTTTAAAGTACCACGTCAGCCCCATTGGCACGGTGATATTTAAAATAAGCATTCTAACCAGCTGATAGGTTAAAATTATCGAAACGTTTTCGCCCATGCTCATGCCTGCAAGGCACATTTCGGCAATGCCGCCGGGGGCCATTGCCAAAAAGGCGGTTATAAGCGAAAAGCCGTAAATGCCGGAAAGATAGTAGGCCATGGCAACGCTGACAGCAATAATTATTAAGATGCCTGTTATTATAAACGGCATAAGGCGGGCGGTTTCTTTTATGCGCGCAGGGTCAAGCAGCATGCCCATGTACAGGCCGATGCTTATTTGCGCAACCGTCATGAGAGGGTCGGGCACGGGCTGAAAGGTGCCAAAAAAGTATGAGCAGGCAGACGCGGCGAGCGTAGGCCCCAACAGGCGCGGCGTTGGTATATGCAGCTTTTGCAGAACAACAGCGCCAATTGCGGCGATAGGCACCATCCACAGCCAGGTGTAGCCGCCTGTTTGCGCTGCCGGAAGTGCGGTGTCTTTTATTTCCGCACCAAGGCCGTGCACAACCAGAAACGGTACGATGATAATGGCGCTCATGAGGCGCAGGGTTTGCATTACCATTACCACACTGAAATCTACGCGCTTGTCGGTTTCGCTCATAAGCATCATTTGCGTAAGCCCGCCGGGCATACAGCCCATTACGCAGCTTTGCAGATTGGCGTAGCTGTGGCGCGATGTCCACCACGCTATGATAACCGAAGCGCCTACGGCGGCGCCGGTTGCTTCAAGCACACCAAGCGACTGCATGGAAAGTTCGTGCATGGTTTCTGCCGTAAAGTTGCGCCCAATGCCGTAACCGGCTACGCAAAGGCCCAGTTCGCGCCACTGGCGCGGCCAGTATACCTGTGCGCCTATAACTTTCCAGAACATGGATGATACTATGCCGCCAAGCAAAAACGGTATAGGTATTGCCATGTATTGAAAAAGAAAGCCTATAAGCACTGCCAGCCCGAACATCATCAGGCGCCTTACATGCAGCATTATGTCAAAAATCCCCATACAAACCACTCCCTACAATCTGTGCGCTTACAAAATCATCTGTGGTTTTCCAGTGCCGTCATAATACGGTTAATAAGTTCACTGCGCATAGTGTTCTGAGTTACCGAATAAGTTATAATGCGGCTGTCATCAAGCCCAAGTTCGCGTTTAAAAAGTGCTTTCTGGGCCATGGCTGCATTTTTGGAAAGCTTATCGGCTTTAGTGAGAATAATCTGCACGTTAAGGCCGCAGCCCAGCAGCCAGTGGTAACACTCTATGTCGCTTTCCATCGGCTTATGGCGGATATCAATCAGCTGGCATACTAATGCCAGGTTGTCCGAACCTGAAAGATATTTGCTGATAAAGCCGGACCATAAATCTTTATTGGATTTGCCTGTTTTGGCAAAGCCGTAACCGGGCAAATCGACAAGGTAAAACTGTGCTGTATCGGCGCCGCCTTCTACATTGCGTTTGGCATTCAGCAAATAGTAGTTAATTGTTTGCGTTTTGCCGGGGGTGGCGCTTACGCGTGCCAGCCCGTTGCGGCGGCAGAGCGAGTTAATAAGAGAAGATTTGCCGACATTGGAGCGCCCGATAAAGGCGGCTTCAATCATTTGCGGCGAAGGGTACTGTTCTGCCTTAACGGCAGACGTGACAAACTGCGCACGGACTATGTCCCAAACTCCTTTGTTCATCGCGTTTAATCCTCCAATGCTATTTTTAACACCTCGTCCATATGTTTTACAGGAATAAAGTGCATTTTTGCACGTACGTTTGCGGGCAGTTCTTCCAAATCCTGCTCGTTTTTAGCCGGCATAATAATGGTTTTTACGCCGTAGCGGTGGGCAGCCAGGAATTTTTCCTTAATGCCGCCAACCGGAAGCACTCTGCCGGAAAGCGTTATTTCGCCTGTCATGGCAAGGTTCTTTTTAACTTTGCGGCCCGTTAATGCCGATATCATTGCCGTTGCCATGGTAATGCCGGCCGAAGGCCCGTCTTTGGGTATTGCGCCTTCCGGAAGGTGAATATGAATATCGGTAGTTTCGTAAAAATCTTTGTCAAGGCCAAGTTCATCTGCGCGCGAGCGGATATAGGTATAACCCGCCTGGGCAGATTCCTTCATAACATCGCCAAGCTGGCCCGTTAACGCAAGATGCCCCTTGCCTTTGCAGGCTACAACTTCTACCTTAAGCAGCTCGCCGCCAACGCGCGTCCACGCAAGGCCGGTGCAGATGCCGGCTGCTGCTTCGAGGCTTACATCGTCTTCCAGATAAATTACCTTGCCGAGATATTTATGTAAATTTTTAGCTGTTACTTTTGCGCTTTTAGCTTCGCCGTTAACAATGCGCAGAGCAGTTTTACGGCAGACTGCCGCAATTTTGCGTTCCAGATTGCGCACGCCTGCTTCGCGCGTATAACCGCGTATAATCATGCGCAGCGCATCTTCCGTTATGGAAAGCGTTTTGGCAGTTAAGCCGTTATTCTGGCGTTCTTTCGGCAAAAGATGCAGTTCGGCAATTTTTACCTTTTCATCTTCGGTATAGCTGGAAAGCTGCACCACTTCCATACGGTCAAGCAGTGCGGGCGGAATTGTTTCCACGGTGTTGGCCGTTACAATCCAGAATACCTGCGACAGGTCAAACGGTATTTCAACATAATGGTCGCTGAAGGTGTTGTTTTGTTCCGGGTCTAAAACTTCAAGCAGTGCAGAAGCAGGGTCGCCGCGGAAATCGGACGACATTTTGTCCACTTCGTCCAGCAGGAAAACCGGGTTCATAACGCCGCAGGTTTGCATGCCGTGAATAATGCGCCCCGGCATTGCGCCGATATAGGTACGGCGGTGGCCACGGATTTCGGCTTCATCATGCACGCCGCCCAGCGACATGCGTGTAAATTTGCGGTCGATAGCGCGGGCAACAGACTGCGCAAGCGAAGTTTTGCCCACGCCCGGCGGCCCGACAAGGCACAGAATAGGCCCTTTGCCGCTTTTGGTAAGAGCACGCACCGCAAGGTATTCCAAAATGCGCTCTTTAACTTTTTCAAGGCCGTAGTGGTCTTTGTTAAGCACTTTTTCGGCGTGCTTTAAATCAAAGTTATCCTTGCCGTAAATGCCCCAGGGCAAAGCAAGAAGCGTTTCCACATAATTGCGGATAACGCCGCTTTCTGCCATCATCGGCGGCATTTTATACAAGCGGTCAAGCTCTTTGTTAATTTTATCTGCTACTTCGGGCGGCAGGTCGCGTCCTTCCATCTGCTTTTTGTATTCGTCAACTTCGGCCTGGCGTTCGTCGCCTTCGCCAAGTTCTTTGTTAATAACCTTAATTTGCTCGCGCAGATAATATTCACGCTGGTTTTTTTCTATTTGTTTGCGGACTTCCTGCGTAATGTTTTTTTCGAGTTCGGCAATTTCGAGTTCTTTGCACAAAAAAGTATGCAGCTTGTGCATACGCTCTTTTACATCGGCAAGTTCCAGCAGTTCTTCTTTTTCGTCAATGCTGATTGTTAAATAACCGGCAATAATATCGGCAATTTCACCGGCGGTAGTTATGTTTTTAAAGTTAAGCATAACTTCGGTGGTTACTTTTTTGCCGGTAACAAGCCATTTTTCAAAACTTTGCAGCAGCACGCGGCGCATGGCTTCGGTTTCGGAATTTTCTTCCGGCTCAATGCTGGCTACCGGCATGGCAAAACCTTCAAGGTAAGTATCTTTAAAAGGCGCGTCAATTAACGAAGTAAGTTCTGCCCTTTCAAGCCCCTGAATTAAAATACGGATTGCACCGCTCGGCAGTTTTAAAAGCTGCTTAATTTCGGCAACAACGCCATAATTATACAGTTCTTCGCGTTTCGGGTCTGCGGTTTCGGCATCGCGCTGAGTTACCAGCAATATTTTTTTATCAAGCTGCATAGCAGCATTAACCGCATTTATTGATTTATCCCTGCCTACATCAAGGTTTACCGTCATTCCCGGGAATACGATAATTCCTCTTAACGCCAGCAGGGGCATTAATTTTCCTGATGCTTCCATTTATATTAGCATCCCCCTATTTTATATTAAAATTCAAATCTCTTATAATTGTATCACAAAAGGCCCATAAAACCAAAAAGAGGGAAGGTTAAAATCCCCTTCCCCCATTATTTTTCTTTCAGCCTGCAGCCACAATCATTTTAGGTTCTGCATGATTGCGGATGGAATCGGCCGTTACAATACATTTTACAACATCACTGCGTGAAGGCACGTCGTACATTACATTGCGCATTACCGCTTCAATAATGGCACGCAGTCCACGCGCACCGGCACTGCGTTTCAGTGCTTCTTCGGCAATGGCGTCCAGTGCATCCGGCTCAAATTCAAGTTCTACATTGTCCATGGCCAAAAAGTGCTGATACTGTTTTACCAGTGCGTTTTTAGGCTCCTGCAAAATCTTAATCAGCGCAGCTTTGTCCAGTGCTTCAAGCGTTACAACAACCGGCAGGCGTCCGGCAAATTCCGGTATCAAACCGAATTTCATCAAATCTTCCGGCAGTACCTTTTTAAAGGTATCCGTCAGGCTGATTTCGTCTTTGGTTTTAATATCGGCGCCAAAGCCCATATTCTTTTTGCCCGTGCGTGCGCTGATGATGCTTTCCAGCCCGTCAAACGCGCCGCCGCAGATAAACAGAATATTTGTGGTATCAATCTGCAAAAATTCCTGGTGCGGATGTTTGCGCCCGCCCTGAGGCGGAACGTTGGCAACCGTACCTTCCAGAATTTTCAGCAGAGCCTGCTGTACGCCTTCGCCGGAAACATCCCTCGTAATGGAAGGATTTTCGGACTTGCGCGAAATTTTGTCGATTTCATCAATGTAGATAATGCCGCGCTGTGCGCGTTCAATATCGTAATCTGCATTTTGGATTAAACGCAGCAGAATGTTTTCCACGTCCTCGCCTACATAACCGGCCTCCGTTAAAGCGGTGGCGTCGGCAATGGCGAAAGGAACCTGCAATATTTTTGCAAGGGTCTGCGCCAGCAGTGTTTTGCCGCTGCCGGTAGGCCCAAGCATTAAAATGTTGGATTTTTGCAGTTCAACATCCTTGTCGCCGGGAACATGGTTAAGTTCGTAGTCAATGCGTTTATAATGGTTATAAACGGCTACGGCAAGGGTTTTTTTAGCTTCTTCCTGGCCGATTACATATTCATCCAAAATTGCTTTTATTTCTTTGGGTTTGGGCAGTTCGGCAATTTCAGTATGGTTTACAGCCCTTGCCCGCATTTCTTCTTCAAGCATTTCATTGCAGAGTTTTATACACTCATCGCAAATAAACAAATCACCTTCGCCAAGCACTTTGCTGAACATTTTGCTGACCTGCGCTTCGCGCTTGCCGCAGAAAGAGCAAACCGGGGCATCATGGTGATTGTCCCCACCGAATTTCATTTTGAGTATCTCCTTAAAGCCTTTATTTTTCATTAGCAGGTTTACGCGATACCACTTCGTCAATCAGGCCGTATTCTTTGGCCTGCTGGCTGCTCATGTAGTTATCGCGGTCAGTATCCTGCGCAATCTTTTCTTTGGTTTGTCCGGTATGGCTGGCTAAAATACCGTTCATTTCATCACGGAGGCGCAGAATTTCGCGCGCGGTGATTTCAATTTCGGAAGCCTGCCCCTGAACGCCGCCCAGCGGCTGATGAATCATAACTCTGGAGTACGGCAGGGCAAAGCGTTTGCCCGGAGCACCGGCAGCCAGAAGCACGGATGCCATGCTGGCGGCCATGCCCATGCAGATTGTGGAAACATCAGGCTTTATGTACTGCATTGTATCATAAATTGCCAGGCCGGCGCTTACGCTGCCGCCCGGGCTGTTAATGTAGAGATGGATATCCTTATCGGGGTCTTCCGACTCTAAAAAGAGCAGCTGGGCGATAACGAGATTGGCCATAGTATCATCTATTTCGCCGGTAACAAAAACTATCCTGTCCTTTAAAAGGCGGGAATATATATCGTAAGAGCGTTCTCCGCGGTTTGACTGTTCTACAACTATTGGCACATAATTCATTATTGTCACACCCCTTTACTGTGGTTTAACAGCGCTTGAATTATTTCGCGCTGTCAATGATTACATGGGCAGCTTTGCGGCGCAGAATGTTTGCGAGCAGCAGGCCCATAGTGCCATTGGATTTAATGATTTTCTTAACGTCTTCAAGAGTTGCGCCATGCTGGGAAGCGATAGCGGAAAGTTCGCTGTCAACATCTTCCATGGATACCTGGATGTTTTCAGCTTTGGCAATAGCGTCAAGAACGAGGTCGGTTTTAACGTTTTCAACAGCAGCGTCATGCTGGCGTTCACGAAGCTGTTTCATGTCGATGCCGCTGTACTGCATGTACTGTTCCAGAGTGAGTTTGCGTGCTTCAAGGCTCATGCGCATTTCGTCAATCATCTGGGTTACGCGGTCTTCAATCATGATTTCGGGAACTTCAAATTCCGCATTGGCAACTGCAAGGTCAATCAGTGCTTTTTCATAAGCAATCTGGGCATTGTTTTCAGCTGCTTTCTGCATGCGTTCTTTGTAGCTTGCGCGCAGTTCTTCAACGGTTTTGCAATCGCTGTTTGCTGCTACATATTCATCGGTAAGTTCCGGCAGTTCTTTGCGTTTTACGTCCTGTACGTTTACTTTGAAAATTGCCTGTTTGCCGGCCAGTTCTTTAACAAAGTATTCCTCCGGGAAGGTTACGTCCACATCGGTGGAATCGCCTTTTTTAAGGCCTACAAGCTGGTCTTCAAAACCGGGGATAAAGGAGTTGGAGCCAACTTCCAGAGGATAGCCTTTGCCTTCGCCGCCGCTGAACGGTTCGCCGTCAACAGTGCCTGCAAAGTCGATAATGGCAAAGTCGCCTTTTTCAATTACGGCGCCTTCTTCAGCTTCTACCATTTTTGCATGGCGGCTGCGCAGGCCCTGTACCTGTTCTTCAACTGCTTCGTCGGTAACTTCAACTGCTTCTTTTTCTACATGCAGTTCTTTGTAATCGCCAAGTTTAACTTCCGGTTTGAGGGTTACTTTAATGGTAAGTTCCATATCTTTGTTTTCTTCAAATACGGAATCTTCAACCTTCGGGTCGGATACCGGAATCAGTTTTTCCTGTTCCAGAGCTTCGGTATAGCACTGGTTAGCAACCAGTTCAAATGCTTCTTGTTTTACTGCTTCTTTGCCATAGTGCATTTCGATAATATTGCGGGGGGCTTTGCCTTTACGGAAGCCGGGGATATTTACCTGGCCTGCAATTTTAGCAACGGCTTTTTTAAAGCCTTTGTTTACTTCCTCTGCGGGCAAAGTGATTTTAAGAGTTGCGTCGTTGCCGACTCTTTCTACTGTTACGTTCATTAATAAATCCTCCCTTAATTATATGTGCTGATTATTACAGCATGTTTTTTACATCGGTTTTATTGTTAAAAATGCAGCTGTTTACACACATTGCTCATAATATAATATCACAACCAGCGGTACTTGACAAGAATTTTACTGCTATTCCTACAATATATCATTATTCTTTTCTGAATAAATTCAAAAAACCCGGCAGTAAACTGCCGGGCTGACAATTCATGGAGCGGAAAACGAGATTCGAACTCGCGACCCCCTCCTTGGCAAGGAGGTGCTCTACCACTGAGCTATTTCCGCGTCTCTCAACAACGAAGTTAATTATACAGCAGTAAAATCTGTTTGTCAACAGTTTTTTTAATTAATTTTAAAAAATTCCCAAAACAATTTGGCTTATATTTTTGGAATGGTCGGAAACACGCTTCAGGTTTATTAAAATTTCCATCATCATAAATCCGGCAACAGGGTCGCAGCGTTTTTCGTTAAGGCGCACAATATGGTTTTTGCGGATTTCCTTCTGCGCTTTTTTTACCTGACGGCAAATATCCCACGCTTCCTGTGCCAGCACCTTATCGTTATTGGCAAGCGCTTCCATGGCTTTGCCGCTGGCCTGCATAACCAGTTCGCCCAAAGCGCGCAGTTCGGTTTTGGCTTCTTCGCTGAATTTAACATCGTCTTCAAACATGCGGCGTGCATCTTTGGCAAGCGCTTCGCCGTGGTCGCCGATACGTTCAATATCCGTGCAGGCGTGCAGCAGCCTTGTATGCATTGCCGAAAGCTCGGCGCCCATTTCCTTTTCGCTCATTTTGGTAAGGTAACGGGTTATGTCTTCTTCAAGCGCGTCAATTACAGGCTCATGCTCCAGTACGTATTTAATTTTATTTTCGTCCTTGTCTTCCAGTGCCTGCATGCCAACTTCAACATTATGGCGCGCCATATTGCCCATGCGCACAATTTCCTTAACGGCAAGCCCCATGGCAATAGAAGGAGTTACCAGCATTTTCTCATCAAGATATGCAGGTTTGCGCGAAATAATTTCGCCTTTGCCCGGCAGGCATTTTTCTATAAATTTAATGTATAAACCTGTAAACGGCATAAACAGCAGCGTATTTACCACGTTAAACGCCGTATGCGCGTTGGCAATCTGGCGTGCAATATCGTCCGCCGGGGAAATTGCCAGCACCAGTTTTATAAACAGCCCCATAAAGGTTATAAAAATAATGCTGCCGATAAAGTTAAACATTACATGCGCCAGCGCTACCCTTTTGGCAGTAATATTGGCACGCAGCGAAGCAAGCACCGCCGTAATGCAGGTGCCGATATTATCGCCCAGGAGCACGGGAATTGCGCCTTCCAGCGGAATAAGCCCCTGATTGGCAATGGCAATTAAAACGCCGATTGTTGCACTGCTGGACTGAATGACCATGGTCATCACAAGGCCTACGCCCACGCCGAGAATCGGGTTATCGGAAAAGCGGCCGATAAAATCAATAAAGCCCTGGTATTCGCGCAGCGGCATTACGGAATCGCTCATCATTTCCATGCCCAGCATTAAAATGCCGAAGCCCAAAATTACCTGGCCGATATATTTGCCGCGCTGGCGTTTTGCCAGAAGATGCACGGCAAAACCGATGGCAAGAAACAGAGTGATGTAATCGGTAAGCTTAAAGGCAATAAGCTGTGCTGTCATGGTTGTACCAATATTGGCACCCATTACAACGCCGAAGGCCTGCTTTAAATTCATCAGCCCTGCGTTTACAAAACCAACCGTCATTACCGTTGTGGCACTGCTCGACTGCAAAATACCTGTTACAACGGCGCCAAGCGCAACAGCCACCGGCAGAACGCCTGTCAGCTTTTCCAGTATTTTTTGCAGCTTTTCGCCTGCGGCACGCTGCAGGCCTTCGCCCATAAGCTGCATGCCGTATAAAAATAACGCCAGTCCTCCCAAAAATCCGAAAAAGTAAACCATAAGCCCTCCTGTAAGTTGTTTAACTTAATTTTTACTTATACTTTACATTTATTATACAAGATTAAAGAGGAATGGCACAAGTAATTTTCATTTATTTTGTAACAGATAATACAAAAGGCCCTGCAATTTGCAGAGCCCCGTTTATTACGCTTTTGCCTCTCCGGCAGGTTTATAATGTTTTTCTTTCCATTTTTCAAATTCCATATACACAACCGGCACAACCAGAAGGGTAAGCATGGTTGAAGTGATAAGGCCGCCAACAAGCACCACGCCCATGGACTGGCGCAGTTCCGCGCCTTCGCCGATGCCCATCGCGATAGGCAGCATGCCTAAAATTGTTGAAAGCGTCGTCATCAGTATCGGGCGCAGGCGCAGCGAGCAGGCTTTCAGCGTTGCGCTGCGTATATCAAGCCCTTTTTCGCGCTGCTGGTTGGCATAGTCAATAAGCAAAATGGCGTTTTTAGTAACAAGCCCCAAAAGCATGGTAAAGCCAATCATACTCATCATGTTGGCTGTCTGCCCCGCCATTAAAAGGCCAAGCACGGCGCCCACTACAGCAAACGGCAGCGAAGCCATAATAATTACCGGCTGGCTGAAGCTTTCAAACTGCGCCGCCAGAACCATATAAACAACTACAACCGCCAGCACAATGGCCTTAACAATTTCGTTAAACGAACGTGACATTGTATCGGCTTCGCCAATCAGCTTGTAGTTGTAGCCCTGCGGCATGTTCATGCTTGGTATCAGCTCGTTTTGTATTTTGGCAATCAGTTCGCCAGGAGATGTGCCTACCGTGTTGGCATAAACAACAATCTGGCGCTGCTTGTCCTCGCGTTCAATACGCGTAGGGCCGCTGCCAAGGCTTATATCGGCAACGTCGCCAAGCCGGATGAACTGCCCGTCCGGCGAAGACACGCGCAGATTTTTAACGTCATTAATATCGGTACGCTTGCTTTCCGGCAGCTGCAAAATAATATCGTAGTCGTTATCGCCGATTGTAAAGCTGTTGCCGGTGCTTTTGCCCATAAAGGCCATTTCCACAACTTCGCCGACGGAATAAGAATCGAGCCCCAAAAGGCTGGCGCGCGCCTGGTCAAGCCTGATTAAAATTTCCGGCTGTTCGTCCGAATCGGAAATATCGACATCCGTTGCACCCGGAACCTTACGCACCAAATCGGCAAGCTCCAGCGCGTATTCTTTAAGCTGTTTAATATCGCTGCCGCGCAGGCCAATCTGCACCGGCCTGCTGTCGCCGCGGCCGCGCCCCTGATTGGACACTACCGTAACGCTCAGCCCCTGAACGCTGCGTACTTCGGCACGCAGGTCATCCATAATCTGCTGCATGGTGCGGTCACGCTCGTTAGAAGGCACAAGGCGGATATCAATAGAGCCCTGGTTTACCGGATTGCGCCCGTTGCCGATATTCAGCGCCGCTATTTTTACTTCCGGCATGGCCGTTATTTCTTTTTGCAAAGGCGTTGCCAGCGCTACCGTTTTTTCCATACTGGTGCCGATAGGCGCTTTAAAATTAACGGTAAACTCGCCGGAATCGTACGTCGGCTGGTATTCCGTACCTACAAACGGCAGCAGTACAATATTCATAGCCAGCGAAACTATACCGGCGGCAATAACTTTTTTGGGGTTGTTCAGCGCCGCTTCCATAATGCCGCTGTACAAACCGCGGAAAATCTGAAAGCCCGCTTCAAATTTATCAAGCGCCAGCTGCACGTATTTGTTGCGGTGGCTTTCGCCCGGCTTTTCTTCTTTCAGCCAGTAGGCGGAAACCATTGGCGTAAGCGAAAACGCTACCAGAGTGGAAAACGCTATGGCAAAGGCAACCGTTAAGCCAAACTGTTTAAAATACTGGCCGATAATTTCGCCCATGCTGCCAACCGGCACAAACACTGCCATTAACGACAGCGACGTTGCCAGTATTGCCAGGGAAATTTCCTGCGTTGCTTCTTTGGCTGCCACAAACGGCGTTTTGCCCATTTCGATATGGCGGAAAATGTTTTCGATTACAACAATCGCGTCGTCTATCAGAATGCCTACCGCAAGGCTTAGCGCCATCAGCGACATATTGTTTAAGGTAAAATCCATTGCCTTCATCATAAAGAAGGTTGCAATTATTGATGTTGGTATGCACAAGCCGCCGATAATGGTGGCACGGAAGTTGCCGAGGAACATATAAGTTATAAACAGCGCCAGCGCGCCGCCAAAGAAAATCGTGTTCCACACATCGGCAATGTTTTCGCGTACGTAGGTAGACTGGTCACGCACAATATCAACCTTAATATCGGGCGGAATTACGCGCTGTTTAAGCTCTTCCATTTTGGCGTTAACGCGGTCGGTAACGTCCACCGTGTTGGTTTTGGATTGTTTGCGCACGAAGGTCATAACGCAGGGCACGCCGTTAGCACTGGCGAAGGTGTCTTCATCTTCCCAGCCGTCAATAACGTCCGCCACATCGCCAATGTACACGGCTTTGCCGTTATGGTTGGCAATAACAACTTTTTTTATATCGTCGATATTGCTGTATTTGCCAATGGTACGCACGGTTATTTCCATGTCGTGGTTTCTGGCTTTGCCGCCCGGAGTATTGTAGTTTTCTTCATCTACCTTCTGCAGAAGGTCCTGAAACGAAATTCCGTATTCCATTAACTTATCGGGCTTTGCCACAAGGCGTATTACACGCTGGCTTGCGCCTACAGCAGTTACTTCGGCAACGCCTTCAACCATCTGCATTTCGTCAAGAATGCTGTCTTCTATTAAACGGCGTATTTCACCACGGCTGCGAGATTCGGAAGAAAACGTGTACGCAACAATGGACTGGGAGGTTAAATCAACCGTTTGTACTACCGGTTCGTCGATATCGTCCGGCAGGCGGTTGCGCACGCTGGCAACCTTTTCGCGCACTTCGCTGGCCATAGCCTGCGGGTCTACGCCCATGTTAAACTCCAGTACGGTTTCGCTGTAGCCTTCAAGCACGGTACTGGAAATGGTTTTATAACCTGCAACCTGGCTGACGCGGTTTTCTATCGGCTTGGTAATAAGCGTTTCCATTTCTTCCGGCGAAGCGCCGTCGTAAGTAACGCGCACACTGACGATAGGCATATCAACGTCAGGGTTCAAATCTACGCCGATTTCCGGGTAACAGCGGATGCCGAACACTACCAGCAGCAAAATAAACATGGTAGTAAAAACCGGCCGGCGGATAAAAGTCTCTATCATAATTAATTACCTGCCTTATCAGTAACTACCTTGCTGCCTTCGCGCAGCTTGTTGTGCCCTTCGGTTACAATTACTTCATCGCCTTTCAGGCCGCTTAAAACCTCGGCAACCTTGTCGTCCGTATAGCCAATGTCCAGCACCTGGCGGCGCACGGTGTTATCGTCTTCCACGATAAATACTGTTTTCTGGTCATCACGCATTACAATGGCATAAACCGGTATTGTAAGCACATTCTGCCTGGGCTGCGCGGTAAGCTTTACCGTTGCAAAAACGCCTGCCAAAAGCCCTTCAGTGTTGTCAACACTTACTTCGGCGGCAAAGGTATGCGCAGGTAAATCGGCAACAGGGGCAATGCGCGTTATTCTGCCGATAATTTTATGCCCGGCAAAGGCGGGCAATTCTATTTCGGCTTCGTTGCCAACGGATACGCCGCTGATATTGCCTTCCGGGATATTAATAACAGTTTTTAAAACACTGATATCGGCAATGGCAAACAGAGGTGTACCTGCCGTTGCGTAATAACCCTCCTGATGATAGCGTTTGGAGATAATACCGTCAGCCGGGGCTGTTATTACAGTACCTTCAAACTGCGATTCCATAGCCTGCACGGTGCCGCGGGCTGCATCCAGCTTGGCAGCTGCGTTGTCACGCGCAAAAGCATAATCGTCGGCAACCTGTTCGGAAACCGCACCCTGTTTATATAAAGCGCTGTAACGTTCAAGGTCGCGCTCGGCCTTGCGGAGATTGGTCTGCGCGTCCATGTAATTGCCGCGTGCTTCACGCAGGGCAGCGTCAGTATCGCGCTGTTCCAGTTCCGCCAGCACCTGCCCTTTGGTTACACGGTCGCCCTCATTAACATATACGCGCTCCACACGCCCGTCAACCTTGGCGGCAACATCTGCCTGCCACTCCTGGTCAAGGCTGCCGCTGAACTCCAAAAGCGGGGTAATCGTCCTGCGCTCCGGCTTTGCCGTAACAACCGCCACTGCCTGCACGCGCGACATTCTTTCCGCACGGGCGCGCTCCGTTTGTATATTATCAAAAATACGGTAACAAACAATTAAAACAACGGCAATGCAAATGCCGATTAAAATTTTCATATTACGGTTATGCCAATCCATAGTACGCACCCAACCTTCTGCAAGTATAAGTTATTTTAATTATATAACTTTTTAAACTGTTTTAGCAAACAAATATCCTTGCATTAATGAAACAATTGTGTAAAATTGCTTAATAAATTCTGCTTGCGCTTAATTCTGCGGCGAATTATAATGGCTTTGGGAGGCGAAATTATGGAAGCAATGTCACTTTTTGAAAACAATTTATCACAGCCGCTGGCGGCAAGGCTGCGCCCCAAAACGCTTGAAGAATACGTTGGCCAGACCCACATTTTGGGCAAAGGCAAAGTGCTGCGCCGTTTAATTGAAAGCGACCAGATTTCCTCCATGATTTTCTGGGGGCCTCCCGGCGTGGGCAAAACCACGCTGGCGCGGATTATTGCCAACACCACCAAAGCAGCGTTTATTGATTTTTCGGCCGTTACAAGCGGCATTAAAGAAATACGCAGCGTAATGCAGAAAGCGGAAGAAAACCGCCGTTACGGCGAAAAAACCATTGTTTTTGTAGACGAAATCCACCGTTTTAACAAAGCGCAGCAGGATGCGTTTTTGCCCTTTGTGGAAAAAGGCAGCATTATTTTAATAGGTGCAACGACGGAAAACCCTTCGTTTGAAGTTAACAGCGCATTATTAAGCCGCTGCAAGGTTTTTGTTTTACAGGAGCTTAAAACCGATGAACTTGTGCAGCTTTTAAAACGCGCCTTAACGGATGAAAAAGGCTTTGGCACCCAGAAAATTAATATTGAAGAAGAACTTTTGGAAATGATTGCCGTTTTTGCCAACGGCGATGCCCGCACGGCGCTTTCCACCTTAGAAATGGCAGTATTAAACAGCGACATGGACACAGGCGGCACAACAACGGTAACACGCGAAACGCTGGAACAATGCACCTCCAAAAAATCGCTGCTGTACGATAAAACAGGCGAAGAACATTATAATTTAATTTCCGCACTGCATAAATCCATGCGCAACAGCGACCCGGACGCCGCCGTGTACTGGCTGGCACGCATGCTGGAAGCAGGTGAAGACCCGCTTTACATAGCGCGGCGTGTTACGCGCTTTGCCAGCGAAGATATCGGCCTTGCCGACCCCAAAGCACTGGAAATTGCCGTTGCCGCCTACCACGCCTGCCATTTTATCGGCATGCCGGAATGCAGCGTGCATTTAACGCAGGCCGTAGTGTATATGTCGGTCGCGCCAAAATCAAACGCACTTTATATGGCGTATGAACACGCCAAGCGCGACGCCGCCAAAATGCTGGCCGAGCCTGTACCGCTTGTTATCCGCAATGCGCCCACAAAACTGATGCAGGAACTTAATTACGGCAAAGGCTACCAGTACGCGCACAACACAGAAGAAAAACTTACCAATATGCAGTGCCTGCCCGATTCGCTTCTGGGAACGGAATATTACAAGCCAACAACGCAAGGGCTGGAAGCACGCGTAAAAGCAAGGCTTGATGAAATAAAGCGCTGGAAACGCGAGCACGGCGGCAGGTAAAAAAAGCAAAAAGTAATATAAATATAAATTAAAAAGTGCAAAGAGTATACTGTTTCAGCGTTACAAAATGCTGCGGCTTCTCCGATTCCGTCCGGACTTTACAGACCGGACTCTCTAAAATAAAATCTAAAATTTAGCCGCCGCAGTTTTTGCTGCCGCTTTACAGCATACTCTTTGCACTTTTTTAATCAATTACATTTCATATTGTTTTCGCAAAGCCGAACAACATAAGCATTGCATTAAATTATTCATTTAATACTTAAGGTTCGTAAATTTTGCTCATTATCCAATCGCAAAATTTGCGTAACTTCGCTGGCACAATTATTGCCTTCGCTATCACTTGGCACTAATTGACGGCTCAGTTAAAAATACACTTTTTTATCTACCGGCGCGGTAGAAGCAATAAGTTTGCCTTTGCGGTAATTACGCAGCACCGGCGCATTGTTGTTTAAGGCGTCATACCAGTTTTTGGCGTCAAGAATAATAAAGTTTGCATCTTTGCCAACCGCAATGCCGTAAGCGTCGCCCAAATGCAGGGTGCGGGCAGCATTTTCGGTAACAAATTTATAAGAATTGCAAATTTCTTCATAGCCAAGCATATGCCCGGTATAGAGCCCCATAAATACCTGGTCGCGCATATTGGCATTGCCAAGCGGGTTCCAGGGGTCAAAAATATCATCCGAGCCGAAAGAAACATTAATGCCTTCGGCAGTAAGTTCTTTTACGCGCGTCATGCTGCGGCGTTTGGGATAAGTATCGGCACGGCCGCCCAAATGCACGTTAACGCACGGGTTTGCCACAAAGTTAATGCCGGACATTTTTAAAAGGCGCATCAGGCGAATCATATAAGCATTGTTGTAGCTGTGCATGGCGGTAGTGTGCGACGCCGTTACCATATCGCCCATGCCGGTTTCATAAGCGCGGGCGGCAACAGTTTCCAGTCCGCGGGAGGCCTCGTCATCAATCTCATCGCAGTGTACGTCAATCAGTCTGCCGTATTTCTGCGCCAGTTCAAAGCAGATGTTAAGCGATTCAACAGAATATTCACGGGTAAATTCAAAATGCGGAATGGCACCGGCAGCATCGGCACCCATTTTCAGTGCTTCTTCAAGCAGGCCTTTGCCGTTGGGGTAACTTAAAATTCCGTACTGAGGGAAAGCAACGATTTGAATGTCAATATAATCCTTAACTTCCTCGCGCAGCTCCAAAATTGCGCGCAGGGCGGTAAGTTCCGGGTCATTAATATCTACATGAGTGCGCACATATTGAATGCCGTTGCCTGCCTGCAGGCGCAGCGCCTTGTTTACACGGTCTTTTACTTCCTGTTTGGTAAGAAAAGGCTTATATTCTTCCCAGCGCTGAATGCCTTCAAACAGCGTGCCGGATAAATTCCAGTGCGGGCGTCCTGCCGTAAGGCAGGTATCGAGATGTACGTGCGATTCCACAAAAGGCGGCAACACCATTTTTCCGGCGCAACAATCAACCACTTCTTCGCCGGGCAGCGCTTCCAGCTGAGGAGCAATAGCGGCAAATTTACCGTCCGTAACGCGGATATCTACCGTTTCCGTAGCATTTGCCAGATACAGTTTTTGCAGCAGCATAACAATTCATCCTTTCTTTACAGTTATTATTTATTTTTGCCAAGCATTTCGCCAATAAAGAAGAATACAGCAGCAACCACCATGGCATTAATGGCGGCAATGCCCCACTGCAGCAGGTTTGCACAGGCAGCACCCACTATAATACCGGCAATGTTGAACCAGTTAATAGTATATTCGTTAAAATCGCTGCCGAATTTTTTATGGTTAAAGAAATAATCTAAAATAACGATAATGCCAATCGGCGGCAGAGCGCAGTTAAGAATGCTGAGCCAGCTTACAAAATTGTAATAAAGCCAGATTGCAAGCGCCGTGCCGATAATGCCGGAAATCCAGGTAGTCCATTTCATGCGAACTTTGGAAATATTGGAAATGGCAAGGCCGCCGGTATAAAGAGCATTATTATTGGTAGTCCAGATATTGGCGCCAAGTACAATCAAAGCCGGAATGGCAAGGCCCTGTGCAATCATAACATAGAAAATATCATCCTTGCCGGTGTAAGCGCCGCCAACCGCGCCAAAACAGAACATCAGCGTGTTACCTAAAAAGAAGGCAATAACCGTGGTCCACACGGCAATACTGCTGTTTTTGGCAAAACGGATAAAGTTAGGCGTTGCAGTACCGCCGGAAATAAAAGAGCCAATAACATAGCCGATACCGGTAAACAGGGTAATCTGCCCGGCAGACTGCGCAAAAATGTAAGCCAGCCCGCCGCCTTCTGCGGCAGCAGTAACCATGGAATAAACGCCCAGAATAATGATGAGCGGAACGGAAATATAGCTTACAATTTCCAGCGCCTTCATGCCGGTAGCAGCGGTTGCCGTCATTAAAAGGCCGGCAATAATGGTAAGGGTCCATTCATTCATGCCCATAAGTTCCGCCGCCGGAATGGAAAACATTGCCACGCCTACGCCGAACCAGCCGATTTGCGTAAAGCCCAAAATAGCAGACGAAAGGTAAGAGCCCTTGCTGCCAAAAGTACGGCGGCAGAGCAAGTCCATATTCAAACCGGTTTTAGACCCAATAAAAGCCAGTACACCGCAGTAAGCCGACAGGATAATGCCGCCAATCAGGCACGCCCATACAAAGCCTGATAAATCGAGCCCATTACCCAATTTGGCACCTACGCTCATACTGGCAGAAAAAAACGTAAACCCCAGCATAACGAAGAACATCTGCCAGAAGCCTTTGCGTGCTGAATCTGGCACGGCCTCCAGCGAATAATCCGCGTCCACAGGAGTGGATGTGTTTTGTTTAACAGATTTTTCCATTGATTGTACCACCTTCCAAAAATATCTTTTTTGAGGACAGACAGCTTTTTTCTGCCCCTGCGCAATACCTAATATACTATACCATTGCAGGCATGCTTTGTCCACAAGTTAAAAGAAAAATAACCTGCACAAATACCGGCACTTTTAAGCTAATGCCCATTGTTTAATTCATTCGGGCATAAAAAAAGCAGCCTGTTTTACAAGCTGCTTCATTGCATTTTTGGTGCGGTTGGTGGGATTTGAACCCACACGGGTCTCCCCGCCACCCCCTCAAGATGGTGCGTCTGCCGTTCCGCCACAACCGCATTGGGGTATTACTATTAAATTTAAATGGTGCGGTAGAGAGGATTTGAACCTCCACGGGGTTGCCCCCACTAGCTCCTGAGGCTAGCGCGTCTGCCGTTCCGCCACTACCGCGTCAACATTGATTATTATAGCGCGCAAAAATCTAACCTCCTTCCCTTCTATAAAGATACTTTATTTTAATTTGCGCAAAAAGTTGGTTTGGGCGGCAATTACAATCCGTTTTAAACTATTTAGGCAAAATAAAAGACAGACTCACAAAAGTCTGCCTTTTAAAATTCATTGATAATCATTACTATTATCAATATCGTATGCTGGAGAGTAAAGCGGGTTACACTATACTTATACCACCGAAATTTCTTTATTTAAATCCAGCGGTCCTTCGTATCCTATGTAGTCCCCCGTTGGATGACCGGGGTTCAATATGTGATTAACCCAAAAATCTTCTATTAATATAGCGCCATTAGGTTCCTCATAATAGGGGATTGCTCCACAAAATAGAAGGTCAGGTAATTCTTCCTGGTTAATATCACATTTTCCCTTTACCGTCTCAAAAAACTTTGAAGCAGTATACATCCAGTCGTACTGGTCTCGTAATTCAACTTCATTTGCCGGATATAGTTTATCCTGAGTAAAACTGTCTGCTTCGTCAGGATAACGTTCCCGTAGCCGTTCTATGTAACGAGGGAAGAACCTTGCGCCATGGAACTTCCACAAGTCCCGTGAATCAACCGCTTTTGTGCGCATATTTTTCCACGGCAACACCCAGTTTCTATAAGCTGGAATCTCAAGCTCCCTCATGTACTTGCGTACAGTCGGCTCTGAAACCCCAAAGGTCGAGTAAATTGCGCCCAACGGAATAGTCCAAAGCGGCGCTGGTGTATCAAGCTTCAAAACTCTGCGCTCTTTCATGCTTGAGTCACCTCCATCCCATCAGGAAGTTCTGGTCTTAGTGGATAGTATGGTGCAGGCTCGTTTTTTAAAGTCAGCCCCATAACTATAACACCGCGACTGGTTCGGTGTTTACTAAAACCGGCTCTCTCTAAATTAGAGTAAAAGTCCTGTTTATTTTTAGCAAACGACCCTTGAGCCGTAGCATAAGAGCGGTAAGCTGTATACAGTTCCCCTGATGGACTTGAAAATCCGTTACCAACATTACAGCAAGAATCTAAAAACTCTTTGAAATCATTGTTGGTAGCTCGGTACTCCTCTACAACACTTTTTACCGCGTCAGGCACCTCTATTTTATAGCCATTTTCTATAACCATTTTCGAGCCATCCATAATCCACTTTAAAATTGCCCCACCTGCATTTTTAAACAAGTATTCAGTGTAATTTTTCACCTCTGAATCACCTTGAATAACCGCATTAAACGGGACAACCTTAATCCTGCGCCAAGTACCAGTATCCATCGTACCAATACTTGGTAAATGGTTAGTACACAGAACAGCTAAATGCGTAGGTATAAAGCTAAAAGGTCTACGATATTTAGGCTCGGCATAAATAGGGTCAGTTGAACAAAGCTGCTTCAAAACAGCCGTGTTCAAGCCGTTGCCCTCTTCCAGTTCAGAAGCTATAACAAGGCGTTTGCCACGCAATTCTGCCAACTCAGGTTTAATATTTCTGCGGCACGAGTTAGTTAAAACGTCCGCTGAAAGGCTGCCAGAGTAAGAGCCTAGAACTCTTGCAATGACGTTAAAAAGAGTACTTTTGCCATTACGGCCTTCGCCGTAAGCAATTATTAAATTTTCAGCAAAAACGCCTCCAATAGCAGCTAAGCCTGCTAGTTGTTGCACATAGCGTTTTAAGTCCTGGTCTCCGCAAAAAACTACGTCTAACATAGCCTCCCACAGTTCCATACCTTCATCAGATGGTGATACTGCCGTGACTTTTGTTATATAATCTTCTGCTTTATGGAGATAAACCACATCTGCACCTTCACGAAGGTCATAAGTGCCAGCAGGGGTATTCAGCAAGTAAGTATCTGAATCAAACCTACCTACGGCAATTGCTAAATGTGGCGCAGCTTCTTTTAACACAGAGGTTATAGTCCATGTTTGGCGTCTTTTAAGCACGAAATCCTTGTATTGTACAGCCTTTTGATACTGCCCATATATAAATTTTTGCTTAGCATCTAATATTAAAGCTATTTGTTTAGGAGTAAGCTTTTCATCTAAAACAGCCCCTGCGCCCGCGTCTTTCAGTTCTGCTTTAAAAAACTTCAGCAGAAAATCTGCCTCCTGCATTTGCAGGTCAGTAAGCTGCTGGACAAAAAGCCTGGGTTGTTCCTCAGACTCTTCCCAGTAAACACCATTATATACAATATAACGTGTTTCAGGAGAATATCTGATAATATTGCCAAAAACTCTTACAAATACCATGGCTTGACCAACATCAGTGTAGTCATCCGGCTCATATTCGCCATTTAAACGGCTATAAACTTCTGGCGGGATATAGCCATCACTTTTTATAATGTTTTCAGCATACCCTTTAGCGCTTTCTATAATGGCTACTAATTCGCTTTCTTCAAGCGGTGGTTCGCAACGTTCAGCAAAACTAAGGATAATGTTTGTCGCTTCTTCCCCAATACCATAACGTATAAATAGGCTAAGGGCTTTTCTGAAAACTGTCGTGTTTCTCTGCCCCTCAGGGATTATAAACAAATCCCCAATGACTGGTAAAGAAGCAGTCGCATACTCAGCTGTGCTATCATCAGCAGGCTCAAGTGGATTACTATTAATGTAGTCATCAACAGTGAGAGACCCTTCACCTTCGTTGTAAACCGTTACTTCTGGGTTTTCTACGCCAAAAATCATCCTTGCAGCATCTTTAGCATTCTTGTCAAAGTATGGACACCTGCGAAGGAGTTCTGCCTTTAATCCCACATAAGCCTCTATGTCTGCACAATCCCTTATCGGGAAGTAGACATGGAACTTGGGTCGAGGTTCCTTGTCACCTTTTTGCAGCATATTGTGCCTGCTTGGCACAACTGCAAACTCTACCCCAGGCAAGTCCTCTGCCACCTTTTCAGGTGTTACCCAGGTTTCAGGGTTATCATCCTCGTTATCGCAGTCCATAATAACTACGTTAGAGGTCACAAAGTCTTTGTTGCTTCTAAAACCGTCTTTTAACACAGCCCCAACATGGTCAAAAAGGCACGATGCTTTTAGCTCGTCAACACTCGTTACTTCAACAGTATCTGCGAACACTATGTTTTTAGGATTCTGTCTGACTTTTGCTAAACTTAATATAATGTTTTTCATTTTTGTTTCCTCCTTTGGAAAACTTTGATTTTTTGCAATTGCGGGAAAACTAACGTTAGTTGCTTTGATGTCTTTATCAAAGGTTAGGTATATTATAAAAATAGCCAAACCAACAAACAAGGAAAGCGCATTACCCAATTTTCATTTAAATAACATTAATATAATCAATATCTCATAATTAAAAACTAACAAACATTGTTTTAATTTTAAACTTTTAAAATCAAGAAACAAAAAAAGAGGGAAGTGTTATTTCCCTCTTTTTTACATATTTACTTAATTGTTCGAAGCAACTAAATCTTTCCCAGCAAAGTTTTTGTAAATTTCATTACATTTATATATATCTAAATGTTTCGCTACTTTTATGACCATGCTACACCCATTATCAATGTTATTATCCATTGGACGTAAAGTAAATCCCGCTAAATCAAAAAGTCTTCTCGAAAGCTCTTCATTAAGACTAAATGCAACACACATTTTTAAAATAAACTCTTTAGTTGCTATGTTGCCATTGTTTATACCTCTACTCTTTTTGTAAAATACATTTTTTATTTGTTTATCTGATAATCCAGATTTATTTGCCAAATTCTCATATGTTAATTTTCTAAAAATTTTTAATGCTCTAATAGTACTATAAAAATCATCATTAAAGCATCTACGGCAAGCATAATCCTCTTCATCGAAACGAGAGGACAATAAATCATATTTTGTAATTAATACATCAGTTTCTAAACTACAACTCTCACTCCCTTTGCCTATAAAACATTCGGAAAACTTTATAACATCAAATACAATGCATGCCTTTTCGATATGTATTCTTGCATAATCAGTTAAATTACCATTTTTTAAATATTTCTCATCATTATAAACGCAATGACCATCAATATATTTTATATAGCCACAATCCAAAAACTGTTTCAGCCATTCGTTTTTATTCCAAACTTTTTCCAAACTTTTTTCACTAATGTCTACAGTTTTATTAAAAAAATTATATCCTTTACTATATTTATAAGGTCTAATATGTTTTTCATCCACAAAACACCATGTACCTATAGCCTGATAAAAGCCTAAATCTACCATACGTTGCTTTACTGCAAAAACAGAAACATGAAATATTTTAGCCAATAAACCCATAGCATTTTCTATCTTACTAGCATCATTATTTTCTTTTAAGATTAAAATATTAAAATCGTTATAGACATAATTTCTAAAAATATTTCTAGGCATAGCAATCATTCTAGCTATTTTATCTGCTTGCTTTTTTATTATATCAGTCTCAGAATAATCACTCTTTCCAAAGCAAATACATTGATTAGGCGTTGGGTTTGAAATAATCTGACTAATATATAATTGTCTATGTAACCACCAATGCACACATTCATGTAGTATTGCAACAAGACTAGAACCATAAAAATTTTCTCTATTATAACGTTTATTTACAAAAATAGTTTTAGAAGCAAAATCTAATACTGCAATCCCTTTATATTCTTCGCTTATTACACATTTTAATTCAAGTTTCTCTAATATAACAGCTAAGTCGATGTAATTACGTTCGTCAGCCACTGGATAATAATGCATCAAAAATTTTTCAGCAGTTTGTTCATAATCATATATTATTGGTATCATATGTCCATTTACTTCTATACCAAATTCTGTCTTTAAAAACTCTATTCTTGCCGCTACTTCAGCTTGCATATTCATATTCATATTCATGTTTATCACTCCCAACAAGTATGTAGATAGATGTAGATTAAATACTAAATTTATTATATATTTTTATAATATAATAATACAATAAAAAAGTTATATATTCTACTACATTTATCTACATTATTTTCAAGGTTTCATAATCCAGAATATTAAATAAGCTTCAACAAAAAAAGGCTCTCACCAATTATGATGAAAGCCTTTAGCTTGCGCATTAATTATTATTTTTTGTAGGATTTTTTTGCTTCTTTCATAATAGCTTCTGTCTCTTCTTTATCTTCATTTAGCACCCGTTCTACTTCAGCACCAAGAGCGTCCTCTGATGTGAGTTTCTTTTTAGCCATTGCTGTTAACGCTTTAATATAAATACACGCAGAAGTAACTGTAAGCGCATATAAAATGGCAACGTCAATTGCTGCACCTACCAGTGTTCCTACACCGGGAAGGAATTTTAATCCTTCACCAATTGTTAATAATACTGCATATTACCTCTTTTCAAACATTATTTGAGATATATTTTAAATAGTATAAATAGCCGCAATAAGATAAAGCTAAAATGCAAATTACAGCAACATAAATTTTAGGCGTCAAAAATTTATAAAATCTTTTATGCGCTGTTTCCTCCAAAACCATATACCTAACGTCTTCTGCTTTGTTGATATACCTGTAGGTAATTTTCTTATCTACAGTATCAAATGACCCAAAAATATTAACGCGGATAACCAAATTCTCGTATTCGTAAAGTTTCTTCAATGCTGTGAACAGGCTCTCGTTAAAATCATCTAAAAATTTTTTATCAGCCACCCTTTTTTCGTATGCAAAAATTTTAATACCTATATCCAAAATTCCTTGGGTTATATTTATAGTCAAAAAGCCATATTTTTGTTTTAACTCTTTGGCTACGCATTCAGCTAATTTTTTTAAAGCCATATCAAGCAGATTTTTTTCATGCCCACTTTGTGCAGTAATTAAGACCTCTCCAGATAATGACAATAAATTGTCTCCCAAATCATTTTTTACGCGGTTAATCAACTTGTTTATCATCTGTTTCATCCTCAGCTTCCACATTTTGCGGAATATCGCTACGGCAATATTTGCATTTTACTGCGTCGCTTCTAATAAGCTCTTTACAAAATGGACATTCAACCATATGTACCTCTTTTATTTCAGCTCCACAATATCTGCATTTAATCGCATTTTGTTTTATAGTTTCTCCGCAATATGGGCAAATCTTAGTACCTTCTATTAATGGTGACTGCTCGGTTCCATTAATTTTAGCTGTGCTTTGTGCAGCATTTTCAATGTTCTGAACTTTTTCTTCTACCTTGCTGATACGGGCATTGGTCTCATTTTCATTCAGTGCTATCCTATCCCTTAACTGAGCAGTATCCATTTGGCTCTTAGCAATATCTTCAGCTTGCCTTTTATCCTGCATCATTGCTAAAGCTACGCCAGCTAAAAGAGGGCTGATAAATATTGACAAAACGCCCCATAATAAAGGGCTTCTGCCTCTTTCTTTAGCCCAATATCCCACAATTGCACAAAATGCTAACCATCCTATTATCTCCATAATTTTTCAACTCCTATTAAAATTTTTATGGTCTTTGCTCAAATGTCTCTCTATCAATGCACCTTAAATAAGTATTTGAATTGCCTCCTTTATAGGAAATTAACTGTAAAACCAGTTTATTAATTCTCCATTCAGAAAAATATCTTTCTTTACTAGCTTCACCTTTAGGTGCTTCACCATATTTTTTGCTTAAATAATTATTTACTTTACCAAAATCAGTAGCATTTAATGATAATTCTACTTCTATCAGTTTTCCACTATTTTTCTTAAAAATAAATTTGTTATCAATTACAGATATATTTTCTGGCATCAAATCAGATAAATTAAACATTTTTATATTTGACGCCCGATATACTTTATCTCCATTATCACCTCTAACCACAAATTGCAGATTGTTAATATACGCAGAAGAATCTTCCCAATTAATACCCAAAGCATATGTTGTCAAATCATCATCAAATGCATAATTCTTCGACTGATTAATAATTTCATCTTTTTGAAATTGTTTAGTTATTTTTATAGAATTTGATACCGCACCTTTGATTCTACGCCTATCAATATGAGTATAAGTTATTACATTTTCATCACTCACCCATCTCATTTCTACATCATCATTGTTTTTATTAATCGAAGTGCAAACGCCATACAAATTTAATAAATAATTTGCAATATCTTCTTTACTTCCATCTATTCTTATATTTATTTCATATAAATATCCACTTTTATTAAATTTAAAGACATTTCCTAAAACTTTAACTTTCTCAACAGGCACTAATGTGGAATAATTTAAGTTTTTTTCATTAATGCATATATAACTTCTCTCGCCATTCCCTACATTAGTTGCTATAAGTTTAAAGTCATTTTTTATATCTTCATATTTGCTGCCAAGTCTATATCCTAATGGTTTTAAAAATAAATCTTCAATCTTATCATCATAATATACTAACCAAGGTTCAAAAAAGCCTCCTTGTGAAATTAACATTGATTGTTCCCCTGTAGATTTATTTTTTATTACATGCAGTATCTCTGACTCTTCCTGCTCATGCAGAACATAAGAATCCACAATAACATTTTCAAATTCTCTTGTCTCCGGGAAACCTAACTTTAACATTATCCATAACTTACTGTCATTAACAGAAATACCACTTTTATCCAGCACTGCATTGCTATTAGGATACAAATATATTTGCCAAACTAAATCATCTACGCAAAAAACACCAATATTTTTATCTTTAGAATTTATGACTTTCTTACCACCATACATATCTAATGGTTTCATATCTTTAAATTCATTATTTTTAAGAACCTCTTTTAATTCACTACCTAAGTGGATATTATTTACACTCTCAGTTTCTCGATACGCATTTTTATATAGCAAGAAACTACCTCTAGATAAAACAGCTTTATCCCCTAAAAAATAAAACGTCCACAGTTGTGGCTCTAAATTACCAAACTTTAAATTAACACCATGTTCTGAAATAAACTGTTCTAAATTGAAATTGTAGGGTAAAATTTCCATCTCATTCAAATACAAAGTTCTTCGTTCTCTGTCACGAAACTCTATCTCTTCTTCTCGACTACGATTTATCTTCTTCCCACTCATTGATTGATATAATTCAATCCATTGCAAATCTTTGCCCGTCTGCGTTACACGTTCCTTTATAATTACAATCTGATTTTCATACGACTTAAAAAATCCTCTTGACTGCCATTCACCACGCAGGTCATGTGCTGTTAGATTATATAATTTATAACCATTAGTTCTTGTGAATATAAAAATAAGCGTCAAAAAACATAAAAGAAGAATGCTAACCACTATTCGTAAAAAATAAATCTTTTTACTCTTTTCTTTACTAAAATAAGCATATTTAATTAAACTATATAAGCACATTGTGCCAAAAATAAATGTTAAAATAGCAAAAAACGCTATTAAATTTATTCCAATATAGTTATTACCTATCAAATATGATAATAATGTAGTTATCAATAATAAAATAATAAATATTACTACTTTTTTATTATTAATAAAATTTAAAATACACTTTATATTATTAATAAAATTTACAACTTTTGTATTTTTCAGGATTTTTTCTTCACTAATAAAATATTTACCTACTCTAAATCCCTTATCAGGTGCTCCATATTTGTTTTCCCCACTATTTCCCGGTTTTAAAGTCATTGCTACAACTGTAAATAGAATATAAATCAAAAACCAATATGGCGAATATGATTTTTTTATTAAAATAAAAGCTACTATCCATAATGAGAAAATTAAGCCAATACTACATATACAAGATTTACCCACATCATGAAATCTTCTACTTGTAATAGCGAAAGATAAATAACTAAAAAACATTATGGCTGCCCACAAAAATGCATCGGCATTTATAAGATTATTTGTTTTATATAAGTAAATAATAATATAAATGTATGAAATAAAAATTATATATGAACTTGTCGTCTGTATAAAATACGAAACTCTATTAAGCCTACCACGCCACGATAAAAAACTAAATTTATCTTTTACGCCTTTTTGTTCCAAATTATCAACAATTTCTTTAGCTTCATCAACGGCTTCTTTTGTACTGCTTTTTATATCTTCCGTTGTTTTAGAACCCAAAATTTCTTTTGCTTCTTCAACAGCTTTATTTAATTCGTCTTTAAAGCTTCCCATATTTACACCCCACTTCATTCTTCGTCTAATTCTTCAAACTTTACTTCTAAAGCAGCAGCTATTTTCCAATATATTGAAATCGGTGCGCCTTGTTTTGTGCCACGTTCAATTTCTCCCAAATAGCTTGTACTAATACCCACCAGTGTTGCCAGTTCAACCTGCGTTAAATTTTTCAGCTTTCTGTAATAGGCTATTTTCCCTCCCAGTTTTTTATACCTAAGCGCAAACATACATAATCCTCCATAATGGTTACTTATATATTTATTATCATACTTTTAAACTTTTTATGTATTTGCTGTTAGAGTAGTTTTTTATGCTTGTGGCATAGTTAATTTTGTTAATAGAGTAAAAAGGCGGCTTTACGCCGCCCTCCTACTATCTTCTTCTGTTATCTAATATTACCCTAAGAATTTCTACTATCAATTCTGCAATTTGCCTAAGCATTTTATCACTCCCAACTTTATTTATGCTGCTTTCTTATAATGTTTTTGGCAAGCAATACACAAGGGCTTACCAAAGTTGGCTACAGAATATTCTATAACCCTATCGTTATCTATAGCCTTTCCGCAATCACTGCATGTAAAAACGTGTTTAGGTAACACTGTTTTATTTTTAGTATTAACTTTCGCGCTTTCGGTATTGACTTTGAAAACTTTATTTTGCATTATGTCTGCATTATTTTCATCAGTCTTGGCGTCAGCCTCAGGGTCATCTCCAGTTGCTACACAAAGGCTCAGCATATAAGCATATTTTATTGCCGCAGTCTGCGCCTTCATTACGGCTTTATCCCCTGCGTCCTGCCCGCTGCCAATCCCAACAATAATCACCGATTCACCGCTTTCAGAATCAATAAGCTGTATTTTAACAATAACAGTAGCCAAATGCTCTGTATTCCCTTTAAGATTAGTAACATCAACCATTTGCTGTAAATTTGGAGAGGCAATACTGACAATCTTATTTTTTACTAATGATTCGTTTACTTTTTGCAGCACGTCTTCTGCTGTAGCATATTTATATTTGTGAAAGCTGTTTATGCCGTTTTTAGCTACGTAGGCACAATCTGCCATGACTGCTAAAAGTTTTTTAGCAATATTGGTATTTTCCATATTATTACCCCTTTCAATGCATAAAAATAGCAGGCAACCTTTAATGGCTACCTGCTTAAATTTTTCACATTCAATTTTCAAAAAGAATACTGATATAATCCATGCGTGACGATAATACCCTGTAAATCTTAACGGTATCGTTTTCTTCTTTATAGAAAATGACATATTGATTTTTGCTGACAAAATAGCGGTAATCCGTTTTTAGCGAAAGCCGTTCTGACAACCGTGCACCCATATTGGGAAATACGCATAAGCGTTTTACTGTTGATAAAATTTCACTTTTAATCATTTCAGCATTTTGTGGGCTGTCCTCAAAGATATAATCATAAATATTTTTTATATCGGCAATGGCTTTGCCAGTTAATAAAATTTTAAGCATTGCCAAGTACCCTTTCTAAATCTTCTATTGTATGCCAGCCGTTTTCTTTAGCATCAGCTTCACCTTCTGCCAATGCTTGCAACAAGGCTATTTTCGCTTTTTGTTTATCATATTCTTCTATTTCCAAAATGACATATTTACCGTGTCCGTTTTTAGTAAGATATACTGGATTGCCGTTCACGCAGTCTTTTAACACTTCGTTATAATTACGCAAATCAGATATTGGTTTAATTGCTGTCATAATAAAACACCTCCGTTAGCGTTATTATAACATATTTTACTTAAAATTTTAAGAAGTTTTGTTGATTATGCTGCCTGCGCGATACCAGCTTTTACCAATCTTCCATGCGGGCAGTTATCTGCAACTACACAGTAATCTTTGCACTTCCTGTCATGCCAGCGTTCTTTAGGCGTACAACGCTGAGGCAGATAGCCTTTTTTGAGCGCTTCTTTTAGGCGTTTGGCTTTGGTTTCCATGTACAGCTTAATCCAATGGTCAGAGATTTTGTTGATGTTGATGATATACACCTGCCTCTTGATATTGCGTTCTTCTGCTATGCGCAGGCTGAAGTCACGGCAAAACGCCTGTATCTTCATACTTTCAACCTTAAAGCCGCGCTGCTCTAAAAGTATGCGGTAGTAATTGACCTGTATTGCCCAGTCCAAGATATGCCGCACACCGTCAGTACGCCATTCTTTCCTTGTTTTGGGCTGACCTTTCTTAATCCCTGTTTTATATACTTCGCCTGTCGGCACGTCTACTTTGTAGTAGCCTAAAGCGCGCATAAGCTTGTAGGAGCTGGTTATTTTGTAGTCCCCAAGGGTTTTATCGCTCAGGTCTATAATCTGCCCGTACAGGTCAAATTTGCCGCTGGTTATGTCATCAGCAAGGCGTTCTTCACTTAAAATATTACCTTCGGTAAAGCCTTCGTTAATGGTATGGACGGCGCTGCCGTGAATAGCATAAAGCTGCTGCATAGGGTCAACGGCGTAATCCGTTGTTTTCTTTAGGTATGTTTCCCGTATGCCGCAAAGTAGTTCCGTTACTGTAGGTTCTTTAATTTTCCTATCAACTGATTTTGCTATTGCCCTTAGCGTCGGCAGGAACATACAGCGCTGCTTCCTTACGCATTTATTAAGGCAGTCCGTTATTTTTACTTTATCGCCCTGTGGGCAGATGAACGCTGTTACTGTCATATTATCACTCTCCAATAAATAAAATAAGCAGGTATGCGTTAAACACACCTGCTTTTATAAAACACCTTTAATCCATTATCCATATATTACTCCTCTTGTTTAGATGCTTCTTACAGTATGATATTAAGCACTTTCCAACTGCGGCAGCATAATAATCTTCCTGCTTTTTGCTGCTTGCACACTCTCGTCTAAAAGAGTGCCGCCTATGCGTTCCAGTTCCGTTGCCCGGTTGTAGTCCGCTACATCCTGCGAACTTCTTGTAACGGCGTTGACCAAACCATACTGCGTATATTCTCCTGCCATGATGAAGTGGCGCAGAATAGATGCCCGTTCGTTTTTGTTTAATACATACCTGTCGCCAAGTACTTCTACCGTCTGTACCGGGTCATCACCTGTTTTAAGGTTCTTTGCCATGCGCAGCTTATTTACCGTAAGCATGAACTTTGTTTCATCAATGGCAGCACTTACAATGTCCTGCACTTTCATAAAATAGGCTTTATCGTCCTGGGCGAGAGTGGCGTCACTGTAAAGCTCATAAGCATTATCGGTATCTTCTACCTGCCTGCCGGTATGGTATTTCTTATGGGCAAGGTCTTTACTGATTAAGCCGTTTTTGCATACCATGCGGTATACCAACGGCTCAACTTTTAATGCTCCCAAGCCGATTTCACTGTTGGACACTACAAAACCGGCCTGCACAATATCGCCGGGCACAATTTCTGTTTTCATGGTTTTATTAATAACCTTTAAATAGAGGTGCGTTTCGGTTACATCACAGCTGGCAATCTCACACCCTTTCATAGCTGCGATAACGGGCAGCACATGGTCTACCAATTCCAGATTATCCAGTCTGCGGTAGCGGTCACTTAAAAAAGCACGCAGCTTACCGTCCAAAGTGCGGAGCATACGTTTCTCCGGAGTGGTATTTAGCCAGCTGTTGATATTGCTGTCGAGCAGCGCAGGGTTTTCCTGGCGCATCCGCTCATAATATTTGTACGGAATACCAAGGCGGTCGGCAATCTGCCTGTGGGCAATTTCAGAAATACGGTAGCTTAACTTATCGCTATCTTTTTCAATGGTGAGCATACTTAACCCATTTACCGAATTAACGGTAATACTGCGGGTATCGGCAATTAAATCCTTGCGTGCAGCCCTTTGGCGTTCCAGTTCTCCGTAAAGATTTTGAATAGTTTTGATTCCTTGTTTCATAATTTGATTCCTCCTAAAATTTTATAAGTTAACTTTCTCTCAAAATAAAAAAACGGTAACTCATCACAAAAATAAGCCACCGTTTTTTAATAACTCAATATTAATTTTTCCATTGATGTAAAACTGCTACCATTTGACTTTATTTGTACACAAACACCGAAATATATTATTTACACCTCACCTATTTCAATTATTTAATAATATTGCCATTTATTATTATCCAAAGGGTTAAATTGTTCGTTTTGTTTCTTCACTTCTTGATTTGTTAAATTAACATAAATCTTTGTTGTTTCTATATCCGCATGTCCCAACATCTCTTGGAGCGTAAATAAATCACCACCGTTTAACAAATAACTTTTAGCAAATGTGTGCCTCCATATGTGCGCAGAATATCGTTTCCCACTTAATCCTAAATTCTTCTTCAGTGTTTGAAAAATGCTATTAGCGCCGCTTAATTTTAACTTCTCTCCATATCGGCTGATAAAGAATGCATTACAAGTTTTATTTTTGCACTCTTGCTTTAAGTATTCATTTCTGGCACTTACATAGCGTTTTAATAACAATTTTAATTTTTTGCCGATAGGAATTAAACGTTCCTTATCACCTTTACCTATTATCCGTATTATATCTGCTTGTAAATCAACATCAAACATCGTTAGGTTTACAAACTCACTGCGTCTAACACCAGTTGATAAAAGTAATGATAATAAAGTGTAATTTCTTAAACCAATAAAATCATTGGTATCATATGAGTTTAGCATTTTAAAAACCTCTTCACTGCTAAAAGTTTGTATCTTTCTTTTAGGTGTTCTTGGACGCTCAACATAATCCAATGGATTCTCGGTTAACATTTTTTCTTTTAACAGAAACTTAAACAAAGTTTTTAGCTTTCTATAATAGCCTTCAATTGTATTGCCATTCATTGTTGTAGAAAGCTTAATAAGATATCGCCTTAAGACAACGCTGTCTATAGATTCAAAATCATTTAACTTATTTTCAGATTCAAGAAATTTACCAAACGATGAAAAAAATTCTTCATACGCTTTTATTGTTGTATCAGCTAACCTCATAGAAAAACAACGCAGCATAAAACGCTTTTTTATTTCATTAAATTCCATTAATACCAACAGCTCCTTTCTTTATTAAAATCAAAGTTTTAAATATTTCACAATTTATTCACATTTAATCTCCTTATTTTCGCATTTTCAAACCAACTTTTACACTTAAAAAGTGCGTTTCGCCACCGTACTTTTTGCGGTTGAAAACGACTTTAATACCCTAGATAGTACGTTTCAAAACAACAAAAAAAGCCGTAAGCTCAAACAAGCTTACGACTTAAAGTTTCTTTTATATCCCTGCAAACCCGCTCTGCGTCTGCATTTACAGGTTTAGCCTTAATTTAAATTTGGTGCGGTTGGTGGGATTTGAACCCACACGGGTCTCCCCGCCACCCCCTCAAGATGGTGCGTCTGCCGTTCCGCCACAACCGCATTGGGGTATTACTATTAAATTTAAATGGTGCGGTAGAGAGGATTTGAACCTCCACGGGGTTGCCCCCACTAGCTCCTGAGGCTAGCGCGTCTGCCGTTCCGCCACTACCGCGTCAACATTGATTATTATAGCGCGCAAAAATCAATCTGTCAATAGTTTTTTATTTTATTTTTATAATAAAGATAATATTTGTCGCGGTCGCGCAAAACTTTTTTTACATACTCGCGCGTATCCGGGTAAGGTATGTCTTCAATGCGGTTAAAATCATAGTTCCAGCCGTTTTCCTGCATCCACGCGCGCGTGTTGCCGCGCCCCGCGTTATAGGCAATCATCATCAGCACCCAGTTGCGCTGAAATTCATATTCCAGCTCGCCCAGATACCAGCAGCCAAGCCGCACATTATATACCGGCCTGCGCAAAGCCTCCATGTCAAAATGGTCAAGCCCCATCTGCGAAGCAATCCATTCGCCGGTTTCCGGCATAATCTGCATCAGCCCCACGGCACCGGCGTGCGATACGGCTTCCGTATCAAACCCGCTTTCGTTTTTAATAACTGCCGCAACCAAAAATGGGTCGATTTTGTTTTTGGAGCTGTACTCCAAAATTTCGTTCTGGTAGGGCCACATATAAACAAAGCGCGTCTGCACGGCTTCGCTGCTCCATATTTTCATACCGGCTTCACCGATGAGAAAAATGGCGGCAGCAACCATTAAGAATTTTACCCACCATCTGTCGATAAATTTTTTCTTTTTTCGCCTGCCCAACTTATGCCTCCGCCGTAAAATTTTTCCATGCTGCGGCAACGGCTTTTTCCGTTTCGGCAAAGGTGCCGCTGTTGTCAATTACAAGGCTGGCATAAGCCTTTTTTTCTTCCAGTGTCATCTGCGCTGCAATGCGTGCCTTAACTTCTTCGCGCGTCATGTTGCTGCGTGCCATGGCACGTTCTATCTGCGTTTCGCTGTCTACGGCAACAAGCCACACGGCATCCACATCTTTGTACCAGCCGCATTCAATTAAAAGCGGTACATCAAGCACTGCCGCCGGCAGATTTTTACTGCGGCATTCCGCCAGAAAACTCTGCGCAGCCGCCAGTACATTTTTATGAATGATTGCTTCCAGTTTTTTCAGCGCTTTTTTATCGTGGAAAACAAGTTCCGCCATTTTGGGGCGGTTAAGTTCGCCGCCATCCGTAAGGTATTCAATGCCAAAGGTAAGGGCTATTTCGTTAAGCGCCGCACGCCCTTTGGCAACCAGAGCACGGCTTTCGGCGTCGGCATCAAAAACAGGCGCACCAAGGCTGCGCAGTAAATTTGCAATTGTACTTTTACCGGAGGCTATGCCCCCTGTTAAACCTATTACTTTCATTTTTTCACCGTTTTATTTTTGGCAGTGCGGGCAGTATGTTGTGCCTCGCCCGCCTACTTTGGTGCCCAAAAGTTCGCCGCCGCACATTTTGCAGCACAAGCCTTTGCGCCCATATACCAGCAAATGGTTTTGGTTATCGCCCTTGTTGCCTTCGCCGTCTTTGTAATCGCGGAAGGTTGTGCCGCGGTTGGCAATGCCCTGCGCAATAACCTTGTTTATGGCATCGTGCAGGCGGTCAATTTCTTCGTCCGTCAAGGTGCTCGCCGTGCGCATCGGCAAAATGCCGGATAACGCCAGGCACTCGTCGGCGTAAATGTTGCCCAGACCTGCAATAAAAGTCTGCTCCAAAATCAGAGTTTTTATAGGCTTTCTGCTTTTGGCTATAACCGGGCGCATATAACCGGCCGTAAAGCCTTCGCTTAAAGGCTCGGGGCCTAAAGTTTCGTAACCTTCAATATAAGCGTCATTATTGGTAACAAGATACAGCGTGCCAAAGGTGCGGATATCGCAGAACCACATGGTTACGCCGTCCGTCAGTTCAAACTTAATTTTGGCATAAGGCGGTTCCGGTTTATCTGCGTCCTGCGCAATCAGACTGCCGGTCATGCGCAAATGCACAATCAGCTTCTGGTTTTCGCCTGTTTTCAGCACCAGGTATTTGCCGCGGCGTCCTACGTCCAAAATGGTTTTGCCTGTTAAACCGGCAATAAATTCTTCCGGCGAAGGGTATTTTATCAGCCTTGCAAGGTTAATTTCTATATTTTTAATGGTTTTGCCCTTAATGTGCGGAAGCAGGGTTTTGCGTACCTGCTCCACCTCCGGCATTTCCGGCATGGTAATTCCTCCCTATTTGGCGTCTGCCCAGTTTACGCCGTAGTTAACGTCGGCAATCAGCGGTACGCTGAGTTTTACGGCGCTTTCCATAGTTTGTTTTACAAGTGCGCCAACTTCTTCGCGTTCGGCCTCCGTAACCTCAAGCAAAAGTTCATCGTGCACCTGAAGCAGTATGCGGCTTTTATAACCGCCCTGTTCCAGCATTTTCTGCACGTTCACCATGGCAATTTTTATAATGTCCGCCGCTGTGCCCTGTATCGGCGTGTTAATGGCGGTGCGCTCCGCAAAGCCGCGCAGGTTAAAATTGCGGCTGTTAATATCCGGCAGGTAACGCCTGCGCCCGAACAACGTCTGCACATAGCCCTGTTTTTTGGCGCTCGCCACCATATCATCCATATATTTTTTAACGCCGGTGTAGCGTCCAAGGTAATTTTCAATATATCTGCCCGCTTCACCGCGGCTAATATCAAGCTGTTTGGCAAGCCCAAAATCGCTGATGCCGTATACAATGCCAAAGTTTACTGCTTTGGCGCGCGTACGCATGGTGCCGGTAACTTCGTCCAGCGGCACGCCAAACACTTCTGCAGCCGTGCGTGCGTGTACATCCTGCCCGTGCAGGAAGCTTTCCAAAAGCAGTTTATCCTGCGCAATATGCGCCAGCACGCGCAGTTCCACTTGCGAATAATCGCAGCTTAACAGGTAATCGTAACCTTCGCCCGGCACAAAAATTTCGCGTATTTTTTTGCCAAGTTCTGTGCGGGTAGGAATATTCTGCAAATTCGGGTCGGTACTGCTCAGGCGGCCGGTAACAGTAACAAGCTGCTGAAAATGCGTATGTATACGCCCTGTAACTGTATTTATCAGCGGGCGCAGACCTTCAAGGTAAGTGCTGTGCAGTTTAGTCAGCTTGCGGTGTTCCAAAATAGTCCGCACCAGCGGATGCTCGTTGCGCAGCTGTTCCAGAACGGATACATCCGTGGAATAACCTGTTTTAGTTTTTTTGATGACCGGCAGGCCCAGCTTTTCAAATAAAATAGCACCAAGCTGCTTGGTAGATTTTAAATTAAAGCTTTCTCCAGCCTGCTCTACTGCCAAAATTTCGAGCGCTGCAATCTGCGCCGCCATTTCTTTGGTTAATTTATCCAAAAGCGCTGCATCCGGCTTAATGCCCGCCAGCTCCATTTTGGCAAGCGTGCGTGCCAACGGCAGCTCCATTTCTTCATATAATTTTATCTGTTCGTGCTCTGCAAGTTTGGCACGCAGCACAGGCACAAGTTCGGCAACTGCTTTGCATTCCTGCGCATACTCCTGCGTCAGGTACGCTCCGCCGACGGTTTTAATGCTGTATTCGCTGCGCGCAGGGTCAATAAGGTATGCGGCAATGGCAATATCATCCGTTATGCCGCGTGCCTCAACACCAAGGCACAAAGCGGTTTTAATAATCTCTTTGCTGTCGCAGCAGGCTTTTTGGCTGTTTTCATTTGTCAGCCAGTCATAAAACTGCTGCCAGCCGGGGCACTCGCCTTCAAAAATATAAACACGCCCATCACATAAAAGCTCCGCACGTTTAAAATATAAATCCGGCAGCGTACCGCCAATTTGTACAGTAAGCGGCGTAACCTCACGCCTTACGGCGATAAGCTTAAACAACGCTTCCGCATCGTCGGCACTTTTTACAACTTCTTCCGGCAGCCCGGCAGGCTTGTCTTCCATAAAGTCGCCAAACAGGCTGAAATCGCCTTCCGGCGCGCCCATAACAGCATTAAAACGGTCGTACATATTGCGGAATTCCAACCCGGCAAGCAATTCGCGCGCCTCCGGCTTTAATGCTTTTAACTCATAATTTGCCAAATCCGCATCAAACGGCACATCCGTAAAAATTGTCGCCAGTTTTTTGGAAAGCAGCGCCGATTCTTTGTTATTCTGCACTTTTTCGCGCAGTGCCTTGCCGCTGATTTTATCGGCGTTAGCCAGTACATTTTCCACACTGCCGTACTCGCCAATCAGCTTGAGAGCCGTTTTGGGGCCAACGCCCGGTATGCCGGGAATATTATCCGAAGTATCGCCCATCAGCCCTTTCAGGTCGATAAGCTGCTTCGGCTCAAGGCCTTCATATTCTTCTGCGAAAACTTCCGGCGTATAAATTTTAAGGTCTGAAATGCCGCGTTTGGTGAAATATACGCTTGTGCGGCTGCTTAAAAGCTGAAGTTCGTCGCGGTCGCCCGTAACAATAATCACGTCCGCCTCCTGCGGCGCGTGTACCGCAAACGTGCCGATGATATCGTCCGCCTCGTAGTTATCAAGTTCCAGCACGGCAATGTTCATCGCCTCCAGAACTTTGCGCGCCAGCGGAAACTGCTCCGATAGCTCACTCGGTGTCGGTTTGCGCTGTCCTTTGTAATCGGCAAACATCTCCGTGCGGAAGGTTTTGCGGCTTTTGTCAAACGCTACCGCCAGCCACTTGGGCTGTACGTCCGCCAAAAGGCGCAAAAGCATATTACAAAAACCGTACACAGCGCCTGTGTGCACACCGCTCTGTGTCGTCAGCGGCGGCAGGGCAAAAAACGCCCTGTGAATCAGGCTGCTGCCATCTATAACTAAAAATTTATCTGCCATATTTGTTCCTTTCGTTCAATAAATCTAATAATATATTATACCACACGTAAAGGTGTAGGTAAAATTAATAAAACAAAACCACCCTGCTTACTCCAAACGGAATAAACAGGGTGGTTTACTTTACCTATTACAACTTATTAAGTTTTTCTGCTGTTACGCAGTAAAATCAGTTATTAGTAGGCACGTTATTGTATTTTACTTTAACGTCACGGTATCTGCTCATGCCGGTACCTGCCGGGATGAGTTTACCGATAATAACGTTTTCTTTAAGGCCGAGCAGCGGGTCAACCTTGCCTTTAATGGCTGCGTCCGTAAGTACACGGGTAGTTTCCTGGAAGGAAGCCGCAGACAGGAAGGAATCTGTTGCGAGCGATGCTTTGGTAATACCCAAAAGAATCGGATGGCCTTCCGCAGGCTGCAAGCCGCGGTCAATCATTTCGCTGTTCTGTTCTTCAAATTCACCGATATCAACGTATTCGCCCGGCAGCATCGTAGTATCGCCTGCTTCGTCGATACGTACTTTACGCATCATCTGGCGTACCATAACTTCAATGTGTTTGTCGTTAATTTCTACGCCCTGAGATTTGTAAACGCCGAGTACCTGCTGTACCAGATAACGCTGGATTGCACGCACGCCGCTGATGCGGATAATATCATGCGGATTGAGGGAACCTTCGGTCAGGCGGTCGCCTTTTTCGATTTCCTGGCCTTCGGTAACAGCAAGTTTTGCGCCGTACGGAATGGCATAAACTTCTTCCATGCCGTCTTTATCGGTAATGGTAATTTTACGCTGGCCGCCTTCTTCGGCAATATGCACAACGCCGGTGGTTTCTGCCAAAATACCGGGGTGTTTCGGTTTGCGTGCTTCAAACAATTCTTCAACACGCGGCAAGCCCTGGGTAATATCGTCGCCGCCTGCTACGCCGCCGGTATGGAACGTACGCATGGTAAGCTGGGTACCAGGTTCGCCGATTGCCTGAGCTGCAATGGTACCAACTGCTTCGCCGACATCAACATTTCTGTCGGTTGCAAGGTTGCGGCCATAGCATTTGCGGCAAACGCCAACTTTAGATTTGCAGTTGAGCACGCTGCGGATTTTAACGGTTTCGCGCAGGGCTGCAATTCTGTCTGCCATATCTTCGGTAACATAATCGTTGATATGATAGAGCACTTCGCCGTTTTCATCCAGAATATCTTCGGCAAGGTTACGGCCAACAATACGGTCACGCAGAGATTCGATAACCGTCTGTTTGTTCTTGCCTTCGGTAATAGCACCGATTTCGATACCTTCGATAGCATTGTTGCGCACTTTCATTTCGCGGACAGTACCGTCTGCCAAAATTGCGTCAATCATTGCTTCGGTATAAGTATCTTTTGCATGTGCCAGTACTTCGCCTTCTGCGTTAACAACGTCTTCGGCAACTTCTTTGCCGTCAAAGTGATGCATCAGGTGTTCTTTCATTACCTTGTTGGCATCTTCGCTGCTGATGTTAATCTGAACGGTTTCAGTTGCTTCGCCGTCCATATCATCGGTTGCATACAGGTTAACTTCAAGCACGTGGCCTGCAATAAGTTTATTGTAAATATCTTCCGTAATAACGGTATCTGCTTCGGCAATCAGTTCACCGGTTACAGGGCTTTCAACGCCGGAAGCAAGGTTGCGCCCGATAACGGTTTCGCGCAATTTGTTCTGGCTTGCGCCAAGGGTTTGTTTGCACAGGCGGCTGCGTTCTTTAACAAGGTTAAAGGTTACAACGTCGCAGTCATCTTCGCGTACAATAACATCCTGCGCAACGTCTACAAGGCGGCGGGTAAGATAACCGGAGTCTGCCGTACGCAGTGCGGTATCTGCCAGGCCTTTGCGGGCACCGTGGGTGGAAATAAAGTATTCCAATACGGTTAAGCCTTCGCGGAAGTTTGCCTTAATAGGACGGTCGATAATACGGCCGGACGGGTCAGCCATAAGACCGCGCATACCTGCCAGCTGACGGATCTGCTGGGTGTTGCCGCGGGCACCGGAGTCAGCCATCATGTTCAGGGAGTTGAACTTATCCATGGTAGCACTCATCAGTTTTGCGGTAACGTCATCCGTTGCCTGGCTCCAGATTTCAATAACCTTGCGGTAGCGTTCGTCCTCGCTCATCAAGCCGCGGCGGAACATACGCTCGGTTTTATCAATCTGTTTTTCGGCGTCAGCCAAAATCTGCTGTTTTTCTTTCGGGATTTTAATATCGGATACGGCAATGGAAATACCTGCCTTGCAGGCGTTGTCATAACCGTTCTTTTTAACAATATCAAGAATTTCGGCAGTACGCAGGTTGCCAAACAGCTTATGTGCTTTGGCAACAAGGTTGCCCAGTTCTTTTTTGTTAATAAGTTTGCTTAAATGCCAAACCTTAACTTCTTCGCCGGCAGCGTTCTTTTCAGTTTCCTGATGGAAATACTGCAGTTCTTTCGGCAGGTCTTCGTTAAACATGATATTGCCCGGCGTAGTGGTAACAAGGCTTACGCCTTCGTTCTTTTCTTCGCCGTAAATATCTTTGTTAGGTACATAAACCTGAATGCGTGCCTGCAAATCAACAACCTTATGGAAGTATGCCAGCATAGCTTCATTAATGCTGCTGAAGCGCATGCCTTCGCCTTTGGCTCCTTCTTTCACCATGGTGATGTAATAAGAGCCCAAAACCATATCCTGGGTAGGTACGGCAACAGGTTTGCCGTCTTTCGGTGCCAGAATGTTGTTAACGGAAAGCATCAGAATTCTTGCTTCTGCCTGTGCTTCCGCGGAAAGCGGCAGATGCACTGCCATTTGGTCACCGTCGAAGTCGGCGTTGAACGCTGTACATACCAAAGGATGCAGCTTAATTGCACGGCCTTCGGTAAGAATAGGCTCGAATGCCTGAATACCGAGTCTGTGCAGCGTCGGTGCACGGTTAAGGAATACAGGATGTTCTTTAATTACTTCTTCCAAAACGTCCCAAACAACATTGTTGGCGCGTTCTACCATGCGTTTGGCGTTTTTGATATTGGTAGCCTGTCCGCTCTGAACAAGGCGTTTCATTACAAAAGGTTTAAACAGCTCCAGTGCCATTTCCTTCGGCAGGCCGCACTGGTGCATTTTAAGTTCCGGGCCTACAACGATAACGGAACGGCCGGAATAGTCAACACGTTTACCCAAAAGGTTCTGACGGAAACGGCCCTGTTTGCCCTTCAGCATATCGGAAAGGGATTTCAGCGGGCGGTTGCCCGGGCCTGTTACCGGACGGCCGCGGCGGCCGTTGTCGATAAGGGCGTCAACTGCTTCCTGCAGCATGCGTTTTTCGTTGCGTACGATAATATCCGGCGCATTAAGTTCCAGCAAGCGTTTTAAGCGGTTGTTGCGGTTAATAACGCGGCGGTACAAATCGTTAAGGTCGCTCGTTGCAAAGCGTCCGCCGTCCAGCTGAACCATCGGGCGCAGTTCAGGCGGAATAACCGGTACAACATCCAGAATCATCCATTCCGGGCGGTTGCCGGATTTTAAGAAGGCTTCGCAAACTTCCAGACGGCGCACAGCGCGGATTTTGCGCTGGCCGCTTACTTCTTTCAGTTCTGCGCGCAGTTCTGCGGTAAGTTTGGGCAGGTCAATTTCCTGTAATAAGGTTTTAATTGCCTGAGCGCCCATGCCTACTTTAAATGCGCTGCCGTATTTATCACGGTTTTCAATATATTCGCTTTCGGTCAGCAGCTGTTTTTTAGTCAGCGGAGTGCTGCCCGGGTCTAATACAATGTAGTTGGCAAAGTACAGTACTTTTTCCAGAGAACGCGGGGAAATATCAAGAATTAACCCCATGCGGCTCGGAATACCTTTGAAATACCAGATATGGGATACAGGTGCAGCAAGTTCAATATGGCCCATACGCTCACGGCGTACTTTGGCACGGGTTACTTCAACGCCGCACTTATCGCAGATAATGCCTTTATAGCGGATTCTTTTATATTTGCCGCAATGGCATTCCCAGTCTTTGGTAGGCCCGAAAATTCTTTCGCAGAACAAACCGTCACGTTCCGGTTTCAAAGTTCTGTAATTGATGGTTTCCGGTTTTTTTACTTCGCCATAGGACCAAGCCCTGATTTGCTCCGGTGAAGCCAGGCCGATACGCATAGATTCAAAATTATTTACGTCTAACAAGAACCGATCGCTCCCTTCTATTCCATATCTTCACTGGCGGCGTCATCCGCATCTTTTGCTTCCATATTCATGTTGCCAATATCGGCAATCAAATCAAAATCGGGGTCTTCCGCTGCGCTGTCATCACTGTCGGTGGTGTAGTCATCCTGCACAATCTCCGTGTTAGGAGCTTCGGGGATGGCACCGTCGATGTCAAGGTCCAGCTTGCGGGCTGTTTCGTTGATATCGTCATCGGTATCACGCAGGGAAATTTCTTCTTCGTCCTCGTTGAGCACTTTAATGTCAAGGCCGATGGACTGAAGTTCTTTAATAAGTACCTTAAAGGATTCCGGAACACCAGGTTCAGGAACGTTTTCGCCTTTAACGATGGCTTCGTAGGTTTTAACACGGCCGACAACATCGTCGGATTTTACTGTTAAAATTTCCTGCAAAGTGTAAGCTGCGCCGTATGCTTCCAGCGCCCAAACTTCCATTTCGCCGAAACGCTGGCCGCCGAACTGCGCCTTGCCGCCGAGAGGCTGCTGGGTAACAAGGGAGTACGGGCCGGTGCTGCGGGCATGAATTTTATCATCAACAAGGTGATGCAGTTTGAGCATGTAAGTTAAGCCGACGGTAACTTTGTTATCAAACGGTTCACCGGTACGGCCGTCATACAGCGTGGTTTTGGCGCTGCGGTCAATACCTGCAAGGTCAAGCGCATCATTAATGTCTTTTTCGTGAGCGCCGTCAAATACCGGTACGGAAATCTGTACGGCTTTAATGCTCTTATCACCGAATTTGCCGATTTCAACGGTTTCGGGGATGCCGTATTTTTCAACGTCATAGCCAACACCGGTCAGGCGTTCTACAAGGCCTTCGGCATTGTTTTCAATCTGCATGCCGAGTGCACGTGCTGCCCAGCCCAGATGGTTTTCCAGAATTTGTCCGATGTTCATACGGGAAGGTACGCCCAACGGATTCAGCACAATCTGCACCGGTTCGCCGCTCGGCAGGAACGGCATGTCTTCGCGCGGCAAAATACGGGAAATAACGCCCTTGTTGCCGTGGCGGCCTGCCATTTTATCGCCGACGGAAATTTTACGTTTCTGTGCGATATGTACGCGAACCTGTTCGTTAACTCCCGGAGGAAGTTCGTCACCGTTTTCGCGGGTAAATACTTTTACGCTGACGATTTTACCTGCTTCGCCGTGCGGAACACGCAGCGAGCTGTCGCGTACTTCGCGTGCTTTTTCACCGAAGATAGCGCGCAGCAGGCGTTCTTCTGCGGTAAGTTCGGTTTCGCCTTTCGGTGTTACCTTGCCGACGAGAATATCGCCAGGGCGTACTTCCGCACCAATGCGGATAATGCCGCGTTCGTCAAGGTCTTTCAATGCTTCTTCCGATACGTTCGGAATATCGCGGGTAATTTCTTCTTCGCCAAGTTTGGTATCGCGGGCATCGCAGTCGTATTCTTCAATATGAATGGAAGTAAATACGTCAGCCTTAACCAAATCTTCGCTAAGAAGAATAGCATCTTCGTAGTTGTAGCCTTCCCAAGGCATGTAGGCAACAATTACGTTGTAGCCAAGTGCAAGTTCGCCATGGTCGGTTGCCGGGCCGTCTGCCAGTACCTGGCCTTTAACAACCTTGTCGCCTTTGTAAACAATCGGGCGCTGGTTAACGCAGGTACCCTGGTTGGAGCGTTTAAATTTCAATACGCTGTATTTATCTACGCCGCCGTCATCTTTGCGGATAACGATTTCATCGCCAGTAACGCGTTCTACAACGCCGGCATTTTTAGCCAGAATGCATACGCCGGAGTCAACGGCAACTTTATATTCCATACCGGTACCGATGATAGGAGCCTGAGTGCACAGAAGCGGCACTGCCTGACGCTGCATGTTGGCACCCATAAGAGCACGGTTCGCGTCATCGTTTTCAAGGAACGGAATAAGCGCGGTAGCGATAGATACAACCTGTTTCGGCGAAACGTCCATGAAGTCTACCTGGTCAGGAGGCAGGGAAAGTACTTCGTTCTGGTAACGTGCGGTTACACGTTCGCCTTCAAAGTAGCCTTCGTCATCCAAAGGTTCGTTCGCCTGAGCGATAATGTAATTATCTTCTTCATCAGCGGTAAGATAAATAATTTCATCGGTTACGCGCTTGTTTTCTTTATCAACACGGCGGTACGGGGTTTCCATAAAGCCGTATTTGTTAATAACAGCAAAGGTAGAAAGAGAACCGATAAGGCCGATGTTCGGACCTTCAGGGGTTTCAATCGGGCACATACGGCCATAGTGGGAATGGTGTACGTCGCGGACTTCATAGCCTGCACGTTCACGGCTCAAGCCACCGGGGCCCAGTGCGGAAAGACGGCGTTTATGGGTCAGCTCAGCCAACGGGTTGTTCTGGTCCATAAACTGGGAGAGCTGGCTGCTGCCAAAGAATTCTTTAATTGCAGCAACAACAGGGCGGATATTAATAAGCGCCTGCGGCGTGATAACATCAACATCCTGAATGGTCATACGTTCTTTTACAACGCGTTCCATACGGGCGAGGCCGATGCGGAACTGGTTCTGCAAAAGTTCGCCGACACGGCGTACACGGCGGTTGCCCAAATGGTCGATATCATCGCCGGTGCCAAGGCCGTCCATCAGGTTCAGCAGATAACCGAAGGAAGCCATTACATCTTCAACGGTAATGGTGCGGTGGTCTTCCGGAATATCGGAAGTGCAGATAATTTTCATCGGCTGTTCTTTCAGGCGGATGAAAACTTCTTTCAGGCCGGGGCCTGCAAAAATACCGCTTTCTTCGATTTTATCAATAACATCAAGGTCAATCTTGGTGCCTGCTTCAGCAATAATTTCACCGGTAGATACATCAACCAGTGGCTGATCCAGCACTTTATCCAGCAGGCGGCGGCGCCAGCCGAGTTTTTTGTTCAGCTTATAGCGGCCTACGCTGGCAAGGTCATAACGTTTGTTGTCAAAGAAGGTTGCTTCAATAAGTGCGGAGGCGTTTTCCAGAGTAGGAGGTTCGCCCGGACGCAGCTTTTTATAAATTTCAATTAAAGCTTCTTCGCGGGTAGTTGTTGTATCCCTTTCAAGCGTTGCAGCAACGGAAGGATGATTATTAAAGAGCGCTAAAATATCTTCATTCTGGGTTAAACCCATGGCGCGCAGCAAAACGGTTGCCGGCAGCTTTCTGGTACGGTCAACACGTGCGTAAATAACGTCATTTAAGTTGGTTTCATATTCAATCCATGCACCACGGTTAGGAATGACTGTTGTACCATACATTTTTTTGCCGCTGGGGTCCATTGTAACAGCGTAATAAACGCCCGGGGAACGTACCAGCTGGCTGACGATTACACGTTCGGCACCGTTGATTACAAAAGTACCGGTTTCCGTCATCAGCGGAAAATCGCCCATGAATACTTTAGATTCTTTAATCTCGCCGGTATCTTTATACAGAAGGCGCACGTTTACATTTAACGGCGCAGAATAGGAAGCATCGCGTTCCTTGCATTCTTCTACTGTATATTTAGGCTCACCGAGAGTAAAGCCTTCAAAGGAAAGTTCTAAATTACCTGTAAAATCTTTAATAGGAGAAATGTCATGGAAAATTTCGCAAAGACCTTCTCGCATGAACCACTCATACGATTTTCTTTGGATGTCAATCAAATGAGGCATTGGCAATACTTCATTGATTCTGGCATAACTGTACCGAGTCCTATTACCTACGGGAACCGGTTTAAACATGTAATCCCTCACCCCTTAATGTATATGTTGTCAGGCAGACTTAAACAAGCGCGTTTTTACCATGACAAAAAAAGCAAGGCTCCAAACAATATTCAGGACCTTGCATGTTGTCTTCGATGAACGCACCTCATCTAAATCCATATAAGCACGGTACGGTGCTCAACCACTGAACCCCCGGTACCGGTTGTCAATACCTGCAATCTACTAATGTTGTAGTATGGTATGTTATCATATATTTCGCAATTTGTCAATCATACAGGCATAAAAAAATTCCGCTGCAATGCAGCGGAATTTTTATTGCCGTTAAGCAAAATTATTTAATTTCTACGGAAGCGCCAGCTTCTTCGAGTTTAGCTTTGAGAGCTTCAGCGTCAGCTTTGGAGATTTTTTCTTTAACAGCTTTCGGAGCTTCGTCAACGATAGCTTTAGCTTCTTTCAGGCCCAAGCCGGTTACTTCGCGAACAACTTTAATTACGTTGATTTTGCCAGCGCCAGCAGCGGTCAGGATTACGTCGAATTCAGTTTTTTCTTCAGCAGCAGCAGCGCCACCAGCAGCCGGAGCAGCAGCTACAGCAACAGGAGCAGCAGCGGATACGCCGAATTTTTCTTCCAGAGCTTTAACGAGTTCGGAAAGTTCGAGGACGGTCATAGATTCAATAGCTTCAATGATTTGTTCTTTATTCATTATAGTTACCTCCATAAATTAGATGTTTTAATTTTATTGTTAAATTTTTATGCGATAAGCCTCAGCTTATGCGGATTCTTTTTGTTCGCGGATAGCGTCAAGCGCATATACCACTTTGCGGATAGTACCTTGAAGTACATTGACGAAACCGGAAATCGGAGCATTCATGCTGCCAAGCATTTTGGCAACGAGTACTTCTTTCGGCGGCAGTTCTGCCAGAGCTTTGATAGCTGCATCGTCAATAACTTTACCGTCAAGAACACCTGCTTTAACAACAAGTGCTTTGTTTTCTTTAGCAAAATCGCAAATGATTTTTGCTACGGCAACAGGGTCTTCCGGAGCAACCGCAATAGCGGTGTTCTTTTCGAGAACCGCCTCCAGGCCTTCAATGCCTGCTTCTTGTGCTGCAATACGGAGCAGAGTGTTTTTAACTACAATGTAGGTAACACCGGCTTCGCGCATTTTACGGCGCAATGCAGTATCCTGTGCAACAGTCAAACCGCAGAAGTCTACCAGAACAGTGCATTTAGAGCTGGTAAGAAGTTCTTTAATCTCTGCAACTTTAGCTGCTTTTTCAGGTCTAATTGCCATACATCTGCACCCCCTTCTTTATTTTGATATTTTTTATTAAATCAAAAAGACCTCTCGGCCGCAGCCGGAGGTCGCGAAGGTCTATCTTCAACGTCTCCAACCTCGGCTGGCGCTATGCTTACGCGGCTGTGCCGCACCTGCTGTCTATGGCCCGATTATCTTCTGATTTATAAAATTATTTGTCGCTGTTAGCCTTCAGAACGTCAACTTTAACGCCAGGGCCCATGGTAGTAGAAAGAGTGATGGTTTTCATGTACTGGCCTTTTGCTCCGGAAGGTTTAACTTTTACCAGAGTATCGGCAAGTGCAATGTAGTTAGCCAAAAGCTGTTCGTCGGTAAAGGAAACTTTGCCGATAGGAGCCTGTACATTACCAGCTTTATCGGTGCGGTATTCAATTTTACCAGCTTTAATTTCGTTTACTGCACGGGTTACGTCCATAGTTACGGTACCAACCTTCGGGTTAGGCATTAAACCTTTAGGACCGAGGATTTTACCAAGACGGCCAACCATGCCCATCATGTCAGGGGTTGCTACGCAGACATCGAAATCTGTCCAGCCGCCCTGAATTTTAGCGACATATTCTTCACCGCCAACATAATCTGCGCCTGCTGCTTCAGCTTCTGCAACTTTGGGGCCTTTAGCAAAAACAAGAACAGTTTTGCTTTTGCCGGTGCCGTGCGGAAGAACCATAGCGCCGCGAACCTGCTGGTCAGCGTATTTAGGATTAACACCGAGTTTGAAAGAAACTTCAACGGTGCTGTCAAATTTGGTAACGTTAGTTTTCTTTACTAATTCTATTGCTTCTTTCGGAGAATAGAATTTGTCAGCTTCGATAAGTTTCAAAGCTTCCTGGTACTTTTTGCTTCTTTTTGCCATTAACTTTTCCTCCTATGTGGTAATAACGGTTTTTGGCCTCCCACTTAATTAAGTTAACTAATATTATCAGTCAACTACGGTAATACCCATGCTGCGGGCAGTACCTTCAACCATTCTCATTGCAGCTTCAATATCTGCTGCGTTGAGGTCAGCCATTTTGGTTTCGGCGATTTCGCGGATTTTGTCGCGGCCGAGGGTGGCTACTTTTTTCTTGTTAGGTTCGCCAGATGCTTTTTCCAGACCGGCTGCTTTTTTCAAGAGAACCGGAGCCGGAGGAGTTTTGGTAATGAAAGTAAAGGAACGGTCTTCAAATACGGTGATTTCTACCGGGATAATAAGACCAGCCTGCTGTGCAGTACGTTCATTGAACTCCTTAACGAAAGCCATGATGTTTACACCGGCCTGGCCGAGTGCAGGGCCTACAGGAGGAGCCGGAGTAGCTTTACCAGCCGGTACCTGTAATTTTACCATCTTAACGACTTTTTTCGGCATTTATTACACCTCCTTATTCAGCTTCTTCAACTTGAGTAAAATCAACTTCAACAGGTGTTTCGCGCCCAAACATGTCCACAAGAACCTTCAGCTTGCCGCGTTCTTCATTAATTTCGGAAACGCTGCCAAGGCATCCGGCAAACGGGCCGCTTTTAAGGCGTACAATCTGCTGTAATTGTAAATCAATTTTAGGACGGCTTTCTTCCACGCCCATAGAACGCATAATTTGTTTTACTTCCTCATCTGTAAGAGGAATGGGCTTAGTGCCGGAGCCAACAAAACCGGTTACGCCTGGAGTGTTGCGGACGGCATACCAGCTGCGGTCATTAACAATCATTTCTACCAGTACATAGCCCGGGAAAACTTTGCGCTGCACGCTGCGTTTTTTGCCATCTTTGACTTCTATTTCATTTTCCATAGGTATTACAATATTGAAAACTTCGTTTTCCATACCTAGGGAATGAACTTTGCGTTCCAGATTAGCTTTTACTTTATTTTCGTAACCGGAATAAGTATGTATGACATACCAACGTTTTTCTGATTCCATAGCGGTACCGGGAATATTAATTCCCTTCCTCCTTACTCAAACTTATTGTAAAATCAACTGGAAAAGCCCAGCAAAAATACTGTCAATTACCCAAATCAGAATTGCTGAAAGGACAACGGCAATAAATACAACGATTGTATGGGCAATAAGTTCTCGTCTGGTAGGCCAGGTCACTTTTTTTAGTTCAGATTTTGCTTCCCGCAGAAAGCGCATAATGCCGTTGGTGTCTTTCACACCCGGTAATTCTGGAACGGCCATCTTTTCACATCCTTGCTAAAATACCTAGATAAACTCAAACACAAAGATTATTTGGTTTCTTTATGTAAAGTGTGTTTTTTGCAAAATTTGCAGTACTTGTTGATCTCAATACGGTCCGGATCATTCTTTTTGTTTTTGTTAGTCTGGTAGTTGCGCTGTTTGCATTCAGTGCATGCCAAAGTAATCAAAGTACGCATTCGTTACACCTCTCTTGCTGTAAAAATTGCTGGTCTGAAAATTTCACTAATATAGAGTACCACAGTTAACGGGTTATGTCAACAATGTTTAAAAAAATAATCTAAGACCGGGCTGAAAAGTCCGGCCTTAGATATATGTACCGCTAACAGCGTTTAATTATTTTTCTTCGATAGCAGTAACAACACCAGCGCCAACGGTACGGCCGCCTTCGCGGATTGCAAAACGCAGGC